>Ga0075471_10002874_pt1 | contig 11251 bp, 14 predicted proteins | sample DEB19_08_DNA_2_FD_74787 | JGI IMG/M metagenome (GOLD analysis project Ga0075471, IMG submission 74787) | Aqueous microbial communities from the Delaware River and Bay under freshwater to marine salinity gradient to study organic matter... | ecosystem: Environmental > Aquatic > Marine > Coastal ... | reverse complement strand
CGCGCGCGACGAGGACGGACGCTGGCACCGCAGCTTGCGCGAAGATCTTGAAGACGCCGATCTCGAGCTGCGCGCGGTTCTGGGTACGCGCGACGTTCGCCTCGCGCAGCTGCTCGATTTCCGGCCGGGTGACGTCGTGTCCTTCGAATTCGACGGACGCGCGACCGTGTTCGCCGAGGACGTGCCGTTTCTGCGTGGCCGCTACGGCGTCTCGCGCGGTCAGCAGGCCGTAAAGGTCGAGCAGCGATGCATAGGCGGGAGAGGCACATGACTGAAACGACGGACCAAACGCCGCGCACCGCGAATTTCGAACAATTGCAGGGCGCAGTCACGACAACCGAGAGTGCGTCGTCGGACGTCAATCTCGACGTGATCCTCGAGGTCCCGGTGACGTTGTCGATGGAGGTCGGACGCACCCGCATTCCGATCCGCAATCTTTTGCAGCTCAATCAGGGTTCGGTCATCGAGCTCGAGCGCGTGGCCGGCGATCCGCTCGACGTGTTCGTGAACGGTACGCTGGTGGCGCACGGCGAGGTCGTCGTCGTCAACGACAAATTCGGCATACGTTTGACCGACGTCGTGTCGCCGGCGGAGCGGATCCGCAAGCTGCGATGAGTTACGCCGTCCCGAGTCCCCATGTTGCCGAGGCGGGTGCCGGCGATCCGCTGCAGGTGACGCTTTCTTTGCTCGCCGTGCTGGCGACGATCGTCGCCCTCGGCTGGCTCGCACGCAGATGGCGTCGGATTCTGCCGCAGCGCCACGGACCGCTGCGGGTGGTGGATGAAATTGCGATCGGCCCGAAAGACAAGGTCGTGCTGTTGGCCTGCGGTGAGCGTCAACTGTTGATCGGCGTCGGCGAGCGAGGCAGCACGGTACTCGCCCGGTCGATCCGGCCGACGCCCTGCGGAGATCAATCGTGATCGCGGGGCGCATCTTCGGCCGCGCCGTGACGCTGAGCGCCGCAATCGCCCTGGCGTATGCGCTTCCGGTGGACGCTGCGGAGCTCACGCTGCCGGCCCTCACCGTCAAGCAGGCGAGCGGTGGCGGCACGACCTACGGTCTCACGCTGCAAGTGTTGCTGTTGATGACCGCGCTGTCGTTTTTGCCGGCGGTGCTGTTGATGATGACGGCGTTCACGCGAATCGTGATCGTGCTCGGCATCTTGCGGCAGGCCATCGGTGCGGGGCAGACGCCGCCGAATCAGGTGTTGATCGGGCTCGCGCTGTTCATGACGTTTTTCGTCATGGCACCGACCTTCGATCGGATCAACGCCGAGGCCTTCCAGCCCTACAGCGAAGGTCGGCTCGACGCCCTGCAGGCGCTCGAGCGCGCCGCTGACCCCTTGCGCAAATTCATGCTCGATCAGACGCGCGAGGCCGACGTTGCCACCTTCGTCGGCATCGCCGGTGGCAAAGGCTACGAGCGACCCGAGGACGTGCCGCTCAGCATTCTTGTTCCGGCCTTCGTCACGAGTGAACTGAAAAGCGCCTTCACGATCGGCTTCATGCTGTTCATCCCCTTCGTGATCATCGATCTCGTGGTCGCGAGCGTGCTCATGTCCATGGGCATGATGATGCTCTCGCCGGTCCTGATCTCGCTGCCGTTCAAGCTGATGCTGTTCGTGCTGGTCGACGGCTGGTCGCTGGTGATGGGCACGCTGGCTGCGAGTTTCGTGCGATGAGGTACGCGCCGTGACACCCGAACGCGTATTGGTGATCGGTCATGACGCGCTGCTGACGATGCTGCTGCTCGCGAGCCCGCTTTTGATCGTCGCGCTGGTGGTCGGTCTCGCGATCGGCATCGTGCAGGCGGCCACGCAGATCAACGAAATGACGCTGGCGTTCATCCCGAAATTGCTTGCGATGTCATTGACGATGGTGATCGCCGGACCGTGGATGCTCAAGGTCATCGTCGCGTACACGCGCGAGATGATCATCGCGATTCCCGGAATGTTGCGCTGACATGCTCGAAGTGACTCAGGCACAGCTTTGGCAGTGGATCGGCGCTGCGCTATGGCCGTTCGCGCGTATCGCGGCGTGCCTGATGATCGCGCCGACCATCGGCGCGCAGTTCGTACCGCGCCGAATACGCCTCGTGCTTGCCGCGGCGCTCGCCATCCTGGTCGCGCCACGACTCGTGATGCCGAGCGCGATCGATCCGCTCTCGGGTCTCGGCATCAAGATTCTGCTGGTGCAAATCGCGGTCGGGCTCGCGATCGGCTTCCTGATGCAACTGGTGTTCGATGCGGTCGGTCTCGCCGGGCAATTGTTGGCGAACGGAATGGGCCTGTCGTTCGCGTTCAATATCGATCCGCAACGCGGGGCTTCGACGGCGGCGGTCGGCCAGTTCTACATCGTGTTCGTGACGTTGACGTTTTTGGCGCTGGACGGCCATCTCGCGCTGCTCAAAACGTTGCTCGCGACGTTCGACGCCATTCCGGTCGCGACGCACTCCCTGTCGGCGAGATTCTTTCTGGACATCGCGGCGAGCGGCGGCACTCTGTTCGAGGGCGCCCTGCGGATCGCGCTGCCCGGGCTTGCAGCCCTCGTGATCGCCAATCTCGCCTTCGGCGTCGTCAGTCGCGCAGCGCCGTCCTTGAACATCCTGTCGGTCGGATTGCCCGCGGCCTTGCTGTTCGGCTTGTCGGTCCTGGTGTGGTCGCTCCCGGGTGTGCAATTCGGCTTCGAGCATTTGTTCGACGCGGCGCTGCAGCGCATCGGTGCATTGCGATGAGCGGCGAGAGCGCGAGCGATCGCAGCCTCGAACCGACGGCCAAGCGACTCGACGACGCCCGCGAGCGGGGGCAGGTGCCGCGCTCGGCGGATTTGACCACCGCGGTGGTGATGGTGGTGTCGGTGCTGATGCTTTGGTTGCTCGGGCCGTACGTGATGGGCGGGTTCATCGACGGCATGCGCGGCGGTCTCGAAATCGGCGCGACAACCTGGCGTAACCCGGACGCGATGTCCTTCGCGCTCGCGGAGGTCGGGGCGCGTACCGTGCGCGGTCTGCTGCCGTGGTTTGCCGCCTGCTTGCTCGGCGCGATGGCTGCACCGACGCTGATCGGCGGATGGAATTTCTCTTTGCGCGCGCTGCAGTTCGACCCGGCGCGCCTCGATCCGCTCGCAGGTCTTGCGCGCATGGGCTCCGCCCGTGCCTGGATCGAACTTGGCAAGAGTCTGTTGAAGTTCGCCTTCGTGGCCGGTTGCGCCGTGCTTGTGCTGTACCGCGAGAGCACGGCGCTCGAGTCGCTCGCGCGCTACGCGATTCCTTCCGCGGGCGCTGCGGCCTGCGCGCTCATCGGCGAGGCCATGGTGCTGATGGCGGCGGCGCTAGGCGCGATCGCGCTCATCGATGCGCCGTGGCAGTTGTGGAGGCATCGGCGTGAATTGCGCATGACGCAGGAAGAAGTTCGCGAGGAATACCGCGAGTCCGAAGGCTCGCCCGAGACCAAATCCCGGTTGCGCGAGGTGCAACGCTCGATCGCCCGCGGCCGCATGCTCGAGGACGTCCCCAAAGCGACGGTCGTCATCACGAATCCTACGCACTATGCGGTGGCGTTGCGTTATCGCGCGGGCGAAGACGCCGCGCCGCTCGTGCTCGCCAAAGGCGCGGGTCATCTCGCCGCGTCGATCCGCGAGCTCGCGGGGCGACACGGGGTCGAGCTCGTCTCCGTCCCGCCGTTGGCACGCGTGTTGTATCGCAAGGTCGAGGTCGGCGCGACCATTCCGCCGCGTCTCTACGCCGCGGTGGCGCAGGTGCTGACCTACGTCTGGCACGTCGAACTCATAAGGCGTCGCGGCGGCGTCCAACCATCTTTGCCGCAGATCGATCCGAGGATCGAGTCGTGAGCGGCGAATCATCGACCGTCGCGACCTTGGGCGCTTCGTTGCGACGCGGCGTCGGCGTTCCCATCGCCGTCATCGCGCTGCTTGCGATGGTCGTACTGCCGTTGCCGCCGTTCGTGCTCGACATCCTGTTCACGTTCAACATCGCCTTGTCGTTGATGATCGTCGTCGCGGTGTTCTCGATCCGGCGTCCGCTGGAATTCGCGACCTTTCCGAGCGTATTGCTCGTCGCAACGGTATTTCGACTTGCGCTGAACGTAGCCTCGACGCGGGTCGTGCTCATGAACGGGCACGGCGGCAGTGGCGCAGCCGGTCACGTGATCGAGTCTTTCGGTCATTTCGTCATCGGCAGCAACTTTGCTGTCGGCATCGTCGTGTTCGTGATCCTCACGATCATCAACTTCGTCGTGATCACCAAGGGTGCAGGGCGCATCTCCGAAGTGAGCGCACGTTTCACGCTCGATGCGATGCCCGGCAAACAGATGGCCATCGATGCGGACCTCAATGCGGGATTGATCGACCAGCAAGAAGCGCGCAACCGTCGCGCCGAGGTGCGTGCCGAAGCGGACTTCTACGGCTCGATGGATGGCGCGAGCAAGTTCGTGCGCGGCGACGCCACCGCCGCGATCCTGATCCTGCTCGTGAACCTGCTCGGCGGGATCGCGATCGGCCCTTTGATGCACGACATGTCGCTCGGCGATGCGGCGCGCGTCTATACGACCCTGACCATCGGCGACGGCCTGGTTGCGCAGATTCCCGCGCTGCTGCTGTCGATGGCGGTGGCGGTGATCGTGACGCGTATGTCGCGCGAGCAAGACATCGGCGCCGAAGTGGCGCGGCAACTCGTCGGTGATCCGCGCTTGATCGCCGTCGCCGCCGTGATCCTCGGCTTGCTCGGTCTCATCCCCGGCATGCCGAACATCGTGTTTCTCGGCATGGCGATTCTCGCCGCGTGGCTTGCGCGACATTTGCAGGGGCGCGAACTCGAGCGCAGTCGCGAAGCACAACGCGTCCCGTTGACGCGGCCGCGCGGCGAGCCGCGCGATCTGTCGTGGGAGGATCTGCCGTCCGTGGATTTGATCGGCCTCGAGGTCGGCTATCGCCTCGTGCCGCTGGTGGATGCGGAGCAAGGCGGCGATCTGATGCCGCGCATCCGCGGCGTACGCCTGAAGCTCACGCAGGAGCTCGGGTTTCTCATCCCCGCCGTGCACATCCGCGACGATCTCGAACTCGCACCGAACGCTTATCGAATTTCTTTGAGCGGCGTGCCGGTGGGCGAGGGCATCGTGCATCCCGAACGCGAACTTGCCATCGACCCCGGTCGCGTATTCGGCACGATCGAAGGCCTCGCGACACGCGATCCGGCCTTCGGGCTCGACGCCTTGTGGATTGAGCCTGCGCTGCGCGAGCGCGCGCAGTCTTTCGGCTACACGGTGGTCGACGCCGGCACCGTGATCGCGACGCACCTCGGACAACTGGTCGGTCGCAATGCGCACGAGCTGCTGGGGCACGAGGAGGTGCAGAACCTGCTCGCGAACCTCGCCAAGAGCGCGCCGAAGTTGGTCGAGGATCTCGTGCCGAAGATTCTTCCGCTAGGCGTGCTCGTCAAAGTATTGCAGGGGCTGCTGAGCGAACGCGTACCGATACGCAATCTGCGCGCGATTCTCGAAGCCCTGGCCGAGATTGCGCCGAAGACCCAGGAGTCGTCGGCACTCATCGCGCAAGTGCGCCTCGCCTTGGCGCGCCAGATCGTGCAGGACATCGCGGGACTCTCGACGGAATTGCCGGTGATCACGCTCGACGCCGGCATCGAGCAGGCCTTGTCGGTCGCACTCACCAACGGAGCGAGCGCAGGCATCGAACCGGGCCTCGCCGAACGCTTGCAAACGAGCCTCGCCGAGGCAGTGCAGCGCCAGGAGTTGACGGGTCATCCGAGCGTGTTGCTCGTGCCACCGACGCTGCGCAGCACGCTTGCACGATTTTTGCGCGCGACGGTGCCCGAGCTGCACGTGCTCGCGTGGAACGAAATTCCGGACAACCGACGCGTGCGACTCGTCAGCACGATCGGCCAACAGTGAGGTGACCGATGCTCGCCGTGTTGCAAGCACCCGATATGCAAAGCGCTTTGGCGCGGGCGCGCGAGCGCTGCGGCGCCGATGCCGTCGTCGTCGCCACGCGACGCACCGAGCATGGCGTGGAGATCGAGCTCGAGATGCCGGGCGAACGGCATGATTGGCTTGCCCAGGGCGGGCGGATGGTCGTCGTTGGCCCACCGGGCGCCGGCAAGAGCACCTTGCTCGCGGCACTCGCCGCACGCTGGGTGTTGCGCCACGGCGCACGACGCGCGCGACTCTTCGGCCTCGGCGCAGCGCATTCGCTCGCCGCACACGGTTTGCAACACGTCGGCCGCCTCGTCGGCCTGCCGACCGCTGCACATCCGACGGTGGATGAACTAATCGACGCGCTGCCGGCGTCGGAGTTGCACAGCCTGCAACTGATAGAAATTCCGACGCGCGCGATCGAGACGGCCGACCTCCTGCCGCTCGTCGGCGTGACGCCCTGTTCCGTATTGCTCGCCTTGCCTGCGACCTTGCACGCGCGTTCCGCGCAGCATGCCCTGCGGCGTCATCGCGCGGCGCGTCCGACGGCGGTGGTGCTCACGCACTGCGCCGACAGCGCCGCGCCGTATGAGGTGGTCGCTGCGGCGTCGGCGGCAGGACTGCCGATCGCCTATCGGCTCGTCGGTACCCGCATTCCGGACGACTTGCTGAACGCCGAGCACCCCGTCAAGACATCCTTACCGGAGCGAACCCGTCATGCCGTCGCTTGAATTTCTGCGCCGCAAACCGGTCAACGTCATCGCCGTCACCGGCGGCAAGGGCGGAGTCGGCAAATCCGTACTCACCTTGAACCTTGCCGCCGCCTGCGCCGCGCTGGGTCGCGAGACGATGGTGCTCGACGGTGACCTCGGACTTGCCAATCTCGATGTCATGCTCGGCGTCATGCCGCGCCACACGCTCGCCGACGTCGTCGGCGGAGAACTTGCGCTGTCGGACATCCTCATCGACGTCCGTCCGAAGTTGCGCATCGTGCCGGGCGCCTCGGGCATCGTGTCGATGGCCGCCCTCGGCGGCGCCGAGCATCTGGGTCTGGTGCGCGCGTTCGGCGACGTCACGGCACAGTGCGAAGTGATGTTCGTCGATACCGCCGCGGGCATCGCCCCGGGAACGCTGCAACTCATCCAGGCCGCGCAGCACGTCATCGTGGTGGTGTGCGACGAGCCGGCCTCCGTGACCGACGCCTATGCCTCGATCAAGGCGCTGCGCAAAGAATTCGACATCCGCCATTTCAAGATCGTCACCAACATGACGCGTCGCCCCGACGCGGGCGATCGCCTGTTCTCGACTCTGAATCGGGTCGCATCGCGTTTTCTGGACGTCATACTCGAGCATGCGGTGGACGTTCGCGAAGACGAGTTGCTGCGCCGCGCGATCCGTCGCCAGCGGCTCGTCGTCGAGGATTATCCGCACGCAAGTTCCTCGACCGCACTGCGCGCGCTGGCGGCGCGCTGCCTCGATTGGCCGCTTCCGAATGGGCCGCGCGGCAATATCGAATTCTTCGTCGAGCGCGCGCTGAAACGTGCCCCCGCGCAGCTGCAGGTGGTGCGATGAGGTCGCAGGCCTACGTGCGAACGCGAGCGGCGACCGACGCCGCGAGCGGCTTGATCGACTCGCATGCCGGACTCGTCAAACGCATCGCCTATCACCTGAAGGCACGGCTGCCGGACTCGGTCGACGTCGAAGATTTGCAGCAAGCCGGCATGCTTGCGCTGCTCGAGGCCGCGGCAAACTTCGAACGCGGTCACGGCGCCTGCTTTGCGACCTATGCCGGCATACGCATCCGCGGCGCGATGATCGACAGTCTGCGAGCCGTCGATTGGGCGCCACGCTCCGTGCATCGCAAAGCGCGTGCCGCCGCGGCGGCCATCCAGGCCGTCGAGCGACGCACGGGGCGCGAAGCCCGCGAGGCGGAGATCGCTGCCGAGCTCGGTGTGAACCTCGGCGAATATCACCGCATCGCGCAAGACGCGCTGCAATGTCGCTTCGGCAGCCTCGACGAATCGGACGAGCAGCACCCGGCGGATCTCGATGCCGACCCGTTGCGGGAAGTCAGCGATCAGGGTCTGCGCGCCGCGTTGACTTCGGCCATCGAATCGCTGCCCGAGCGCGAGCGCCAAGTGATGTCGATGTACTACGACGACGAACTGAATCTCAAAGAAATCGGTCTGGTACTCGGCGTCAGCGAGTCGCGCGTGTCGCAGATCCACGGCCAGGCCGTACTGCGCTTGCGCGCGCAGCTGCGCGACTGGAATCGCAGGTGAGGCCGCCGGCATGCTGACCCTGCTCGGCTGGGGCTTGGCGGGCGCCGCGCTCGTCGTCGGGTGCCTGCTCAAAGGCGCGGCGCTGTCGAATCTGCTTTCGAGTTCAGCCTGCGTGATCGTCCTCGGCGGAACGGTGGCCGCGACGCTCGCGCAAACACCCGCGAGCACGCTGCGACGCAGCATAGGATTGACACGCTGGCTATGGCGCTCGCCGGTCGCGCCGCTGGAGGATTTCATCGCCCGCGTCAGTACCGCGGCGCGCATCGCGCGCCGACATGGCGTGCTTGCGCTGCAGCAACTCGTGCGCGAGGAGCCGGATCGATTTCTGCGCCACGGACTGCAGCTCGTGCTCGACGGTCTCGACCCGGTGCGCCTGCGCAAGGTGCTGGAAGCGCGCATGCAGACGATCGCCGAAGAGGATCTGGAGGCGAGCCGCGTGTTCGAGAGCATGGGCGGCTATGCGCCCACCGTGGGAATACTCGGTGCCGTGCTAGGGCTCATGGCGGTGATGCAGCAACTGGACGATCCGCAACGGCTCGGCCCCGGCATCGCCGCGGCCTTCACCGCGACGTTGTACGGCATCGGCGCCGCGAATCTCGTCTTTCTGCCGCTGGCGGGCAAATTCGAACTGCTGATCGCGCAGCGCCTGCGCCAGCACCGCGCACTCACGGACGGCCTGGTCGCGCTCGCCGCAGGCGAAAGCGCGCAGTCGATCGGTTGGCGCATGCAGAGCGACCCGACGTGAACCCGACCGGCCGCGTGGGACGCGAGCGCTGGGCGATCCCGTTCGCGGATCTTTTGCTGTTGTTGCTCGCGGTGTTTGCCGTGTTGTATGCCGCATCGAGCGTCGATTCGGTCAAATATCGTGCGACGGCGAGGGCGCTTGCCCTGGCCTTCGACGGCTCCCGGACATCGTCCGCAGATCCGCGCCCGCAACAATTGTCGAAGTTGGCCGCGGACCTCGAACGCGTGCTCGCGCCACTGTCGGCAGCGGGTCTCGTGTCGGTCCGTCGCATCGATCTCGGGCTCGAAGTGGAGATCAGCAACGATCTGATGTTCGACAGTGGTCGAGCCGAACTCGAACCTTCCGCGCGGGCCGCGCTCGAAGCGCTCGCCGTACCGCTCGGCGCGATCGACGGATTCATCCGCGTCGAGGGTCACACCGACGACGTGCCGATCGCCGTCACCCGCTATCCGAGCAATTGGGAATTGTCTGCGGCGCGCGCTTCCGCCGTCGTGCGCACTTTGACGGAGCGAGGCGTACGCCCTGAACGCCTCACCGTCGTCGCTCATGCGCAATACAAACCTCTGCAATCCAACGCCACCCCGGCGGGGCGCGATGCCAATCGGCGCGTGCTGCTCACGATCCGCCCGTTCTGCAACACCTCGGAGGAGACATGCTCGAAATATTGAACGAACCGTCGGTACGTACCTTCGCGCCGTTCGCGCTCGCGGCACTCGGAGCGGTGGTCGGCGTCGCGTCCGTGCGCATCGTCGCATGGCTACGCCGACCGCGACCCTTTGATGCCGCACCAGCCTCGCGCGTCACGGCGCGCGACGACGACCTGCCGGCCAAGCTCGCGCGCAGCGGCGCAGACCGCGCGCAGCTGATGATGCAATGCGGGCTCGACGCCGACGAAGCGGCACTCGTCCTGCGGCTGCATGGATCCGGGCCCACGCGCGACTGAGGCATTGGTATGATTCGCACATGCGAACGATCCTGGTTTCTGCGCGACGCCTCATGCTTGCGCTCGTGGTGCTTGCGCCCGCCGCGCACGCGGCGGAATTCCCGATGCCCGAAGGAGGCGCGGCGCTATTTGGCGTGAACGAACGCGTCGTGACCCGCTATCAGGACACGCTGATCGAACTCGCGCGTCGCTACAACCTCGGCTACGAAGAATTGCTGCGCGTGAATCCGGGCATCGATCCGTGGTTGCCGGGCGAGGGCACGCAGATCTTCATTCCGGGGCAGCGCATCCTGCCACCGGGTCCGGCCGAGGGCATCGTCGTCAATTTGCCGGAACACCGTCTCTACTATTTTCCGAAGGCCGCCAAAGGAGAGCCGCGCACGGTGCTCACGTTTCCGGTGAGCGTCGGCAAGATGGATTGGCGCACGCCGCTGGGCACGACGCGCATCAAATCCAAAACCAAAAATCCGACCTGGTTTCCGCCCGAGTCGGTCCGACGCGAACACCGCGAGCGAGGTGATCCGTTGCCGGCGTCGGTGCCGCCGGGCAAGGACAACCCGCTGGGCTCACGTGCGATGCGCCTCGATATCGCACGCGGCTCCTATCTGATCCACGGCACCAACAACCCGGATGCGGTCGGCATGCCGGTCACGCACGGCTGCCTGCGACTGTATCCCGAAGATGTCGAGCGCCTGTTCGACGTGACGCCCGTCAACACCACGGTCCGACTCATCAACGAACCTTTGAAGCTGGCCAGCGTCGACGGCCGCATCTGGCTCGAAGTGCATCCGCCGGTCGACGATCAGGGACAACAGACCGACGCGACGCTCGAAGATTTCGAAAAGCGTCTCGATCTGTTGTTGGGAGTGAACGACGTCGCGATGGATTGGGATGCGGCGATCGCCGCGCTCAAAGAACGCAGCGGCGTGCCGGCGATGGTGGGCCTCGAACTTCATCCGGAAACGCCGCCGGGTCCTGCGGCACCTGCCGCGATCGTCGTCCCGACCGAACCTTGAGCGAGGCTCAGACCAGCGCGACCGAGTGACCGCCATCGACCGGCAGCGTCACGCCATTGACGTAGCTGCCCGCATCGCTTGCGAGCAGCAACGCGGGGCCGACCAATTCGTCGAGTTGGCCCGCGCGACCCGGCGGGATCTTCTTCAAATATTCTTCGCCGGCAGCGGTCGCGAAGTAGTCGCGATTCATTTCCGTGACGAACCAGCCGGGCGCGAGCGCGTTCACGCGAATCCGGTAGCGCACGAACTCGAGCGCGAGACTGCGCGTCATGCTCACGAGCGCCGCTTTCGAAGCCGAATAGGCGGCGTAACCGGGCCCCG
>Ga0075471_10002873_pt1 | contig 11252 bp, 7 predicted proteins | sample DEB19_08_DNA_2_FD_74787 | JGI IMG/M metagenome (GOLD analysis project Ga0075471, IMG submission 74787) | Aqueous microbial communities from the Delaware River and Bay under freshwater to marine salinity gradient to study organic matter... | ecosystem: Environmental > Aquatic > Marine > Coastal ... | reverse complement strand
CCCGCCCTTGGCGTTGCACGCGAATCGGCTCGACGAACAGCCTGCCTCAACAACCTCGCCGGCCTGGCAAAAGGCTTTGTCTCCTACGATGCCGCCCGAGGTGAGCTACCGGGCTGGCGGAATCGTCAAGACCTCTACACCTCAACGATGTGTGCCACCGACAAGACGAAAGCCTGCGTTTCATGGGCGGTGAGCATCATGCCCTTTCTTGGCGAGAAGGAAATCTTCAACTGGTACGAGGGCTACACCGGCGGGGCTGGTGTCGACAACGTGATCGCGAAGCGCGTGGGGCGGTATGTCTGCCCGAGCTTGGCTGGACAACTCAAGGATCGCAATCCTGCTGCCATCGCCTATGCGGTGAACGCCGGGACGGCGGCAAGCGTGCTCAAGGATGGCGTTCGGCAATACCGTGGCGACGGCGCCATCGTCGACACCGTCGGAAACGCCTCGGGAGCCACGTGGTACATCTCCACCACGCAACAGTACCAGCCCAGTCGCTACTCGATCGAGGCGATCGGCGCCGCCGACGGCGAGAGTTGCACCGCCCTCCTCGCCGAGCGATCGGCATCGTGGGCATCCACTACTACGAAATGGTCGGACAACCCCGTACCGACTCCCGCCAACGGGCTCTCCCAAGCCACTGCCCACACCTTCCTTCAGCCGGTGATGAACAAAACGGTGGCAACCGTCACCAGCGCCGCCGTCCCACCCAACACGTATCCGACCGAATACCCGCTCATCCGACAGACGAAGGCCAACGCCTGGATGTGGCTGGCCACCGACGTGGGGATGCGTTACCCGTCATCCTGTCACAGCAGCGGCTACCAGATGGCCTTCTGCGATGGACACACCCAGATCATCTCCGGGGCGATCGACCCGTGGGTCTACAGCCAGTTGCTCTCGAGCAATCAGGCCGAGCGATCGCCACAGGTGCAGTCGATGGAACGGTATCTCCTCAATGGTGCTGCGGTGCACTACATCCTCGACGACCGCGATGTGGATGAGCCGGCAGGCCAGATCAAGTTCATCGATGCAGTGAAGTGATCGCACGTCACGCCACCTCTCGTCGGTCAGCTTGGTGAGCCGTCGCCTTCCGACACCTCGTCGGTGTCCGACCCCTTCTCCTCCGGCGGCGCCGGAAATGCCCGCTCGGGATTGAGTTCGGCCGCAGACGCCTGCGCCCGAAGGAGGTCACCGATCCGTGGCCACGTCCGTTTCCGCAAGGCCTCCGGCGTCCACGACCAGATCCGTGCCCGCATCAGGATGGGCGTCGATTCCTGCCGCATCGCACTCTCATACGAGGCCGCCACGACCTCTGGAAAGGGGGGGAGTTCGGCCTCCTTGGCCACGTGGCGGCTTCCCTGCACGCTGACACCATACCGCCGGTCATACATCGTGAAGGCCAGACGCAGGAACCGATTGAACGTGTCGAGACGGCCCTTGGCCAGTCCGTCGAGCATCGCCCGCTGCACCATCGCGTCGAGAAACTGCCGCATGTTGGCCAGATCGATGTCCATCACCGCGGCGAGCCGCAGGGCCACGAAGCCCTCGAGACCCTCCGTATAAAGCGGCTGAGAACCGCGGCCGCTGTCTTCGGCCAGCGTGACGAGCTTCCCATAGCAGTGGGCGGCCTGGGCCTCGTCGCCGTAGAGGTAGGCGAAGACGGTCGCCTGTTCGAGAAATGACTCGTAGCCGCCGAGCAGGTCGTTCACGTCGGCCCGGCCGAAGTCGGCGGCCGACAGGCCTTCCTGCGACTGGATCATCTGCACGGCCTCCTGCATGCCCCGCTCGTAGGCATCGATGAACCTGGGGTCGGGCAGGAGATCGAGCCGATCCGACAGCGGATCGAACTCGAGTCGGCCCGAACGCATCAGGTATTGCAGATTCGCAAGCCTCGTCCGCACGACGGTCAGCTCATTGAACCGCTCCCGATGCGAACCTTCCCGTGACAGCGCGATGCCGCGCTCCGACCAATAAATACCGTGGGCATGGGCATGCCCCCAATCGAGAGGACCGTAGGTCTCCATGAGCCGAAGCATGAACTCGGGCGACATCCCGTAGCGCTCGACGAGTGTTTGCTTCTGGAGACAGGGAACGATGACGTCGAACACGGCCCGTGACACCCGTTCGTCACCAAGAATGGCCGCGAGGAGGTCGGCGTTGGTGCCGGTTGGCAGTGCCCGCCCGGCCACCAGACGGGTGTCGAGCGAGGCGTCGTAGAGCACGGCATTGCCCAGCATCCGCAGAAACGCCTCGTTGGGTTCGGCCCCGTGCGCCGCCATCACGCCGAGCGCTGCGGCGGCATCTGGATGGCTCCGCAAGGCCCCGACACCATCGGCTGCATCGACGATCCGTCGAAAGCGGACGACGGCCTCGTCGGACGTCAGCCCTCCCGTCAGATCGCCGAGGAGCTCACGAAACTCCCGCACGAGCCGGGCCTTGTAGTAGGCATGCTCGCGATCGGTCCTGCCGCCGATCTTGTGAAAGTAGATCCAGCCGAGTTCATTCGGCAGGTTCGCATCGCGCGGATTCAAGGGAATCCCTTCGCGCCGCAACAGGTCGATCCCGCGGTTCACCCATTCCCAGCGCTCCGACGGCTCCCTGGAACAGACCGAGACGTTGTAGGCGAGATTCCATGCCTGAAACGCCCACACCCTGGGAAAGCGTGGCTGGAGCGCCGTGATCCACCGGGCAAGCGTCTGTGCCTCGAAAAACTCGCCGCGATCCTGGAGGCCCTCGGCCCGCGCCCAGAGCACGTCGACAGCCAGGCCGCGAAACGTGCCGGCGGCCGCCGTGGCAAGCGCCACGTGTGGCGGCATGCCTCGCGTGCCCTCCATCGACACGACCAGACCGAGATCCTGTCGCTGGCGGCCGATGGCCCGTGACACAAGGCCGGAGGCCGCCATGCAGGACACGAGCACCACCGCCGCGATGGCTTCGACCACTCGGTCTGACATGCGTGCTGCTCCGATCAGGTGGATGAGCGAATCAGATCGCGTCGTTCAAACACCGCCCAGCCGATGAGGCCGATGATCAGCGGATAGGCGAGGCCGATCCGCCAGAGGCACGCCACCAGGTCCGAGCCTGGAATCAGCATGCCCGAGGCGATCCGGCCGACGGCGTCAAAATCGGAAAAGGCCGGCGTCAGCCAGAGGGCCACGTCGGTCACGAGCCCAAACAGCATCCGAAACGCCTCATACCACCTTCCCTCGAGCAGCATGATCATCGTGCGACCCACGCGTTCGGCGATGGCTCCGCCAATCGTGGAGGAGACCATGTTGTAGAGCCCGAGGGCGTCCCGAAAAAACCCGCTTCCGACGGCCGTGGCATAGACCACGAGGGACGCCAGGATGGCCAACGGTATGTCGAGGCACGCTCCCGCGGCAACGGCCACCGCCGCCACCATGGTGAGCTTGATCCACATCACGACCAGTCCACGAACGAAGTTGCCGGCAAAGCCGCCCGCCCTCCACAGCAGCCGCATGCCTTCGCCAGGCGAAAAGGTGATCGCGGTGGGATGGGTCTCCCCGGCCGGCACGAGGTTGCGGTTGGCGATGGTGACCCGCAGCACACCGTCGTCGTCGATCGCGTCGGCCGGGAGATCCAGCACGTGCACGGCCAGTGTCGAGAGCGTCTGCTCCTGATGATCCCCCCCGACCATCGGCCACGGGCGGTCGTTGAGCCACATGGCAAACCGCACGTCGGCCAGGTCGATGTCGACATTGTCGGCCCGGGGCTTCAGTTCCAGCTGGACCGTGCCCCCCTTCCCAACCGATTCACGAACTGCCTCGAGGCCGGAAAACACGAAGATCGACGTGGTGTCGGGGGTCACCGTGTGCCACTGCCAGGTGTACTCGTGCCGAATCCGGCGACGTGCGGCGTCAGGATTCGCGGCAAAGGCCTCCGGTGCGTCCTCCTCCACACGACGAATCGCCTCGGTGATCGCCGCCTCGACCTCCCCCGGATTGCCCGGCGTGGGTTCCACCGCAACGCGTGCCGCGAGCACCTGGTGATCCACCGCCGTGCGATCACGGGCATCGGTCGCCTCCGTGGCCGCCAGCAGCCGCACGAACGTGGCCGTTCCGATGCCTGCAAGCGCCACCATGAGAAGGTTGAAAAGGATGATCCCGAGCCACTTGCCCACCAGGTATTCGCCACGGTGGATCGGCTTCACGAGTGTCATCTGGATGCGGCCCGATTCAATATCTCCGCCGATCGAACTGCAGGCCAGAATGATCGTGAGGAGTGACAGGATCAGGCCGGTGGCTCCGAGCGACCAGGTGAGCAGAAACTGCATCCGGTAGGCGAGCCGCTCCGAATGGTCGAGCAGCAGCGGCAGCGACGGAATCGCCACCACGAGCAGCAGCACCAGCACCAGGGTGCCCCGCATGCGGACCGCCTCCTCGACCACGGCGCGAGCAACGCCCACCACGCCCGTGGCACCGCCGAGTGCCCAGCGGATCACCGCGATCCCCAACAGCACGCCGATCACCATGGCCGTGATGCCGACGAGACCGGTCGCTTCCACCGGCCGCCCGAGGGCCACAAGTGACGCGATCACAAGACCATCGGCCACCACGATGGCGGCCAGCCACCGGAGGTTTCGCATCGATGCGGATGTCGCGCCTGCTCGTGTGGATGCCATCGACGTCACGGCTGCCGCCTGGTGAGGCTTTCAATGAGGTTGGAATCGACGCCTCCCGATGTGGAGTCGGGTGCCGATGCCGGGCGCGTCGTGTCGTCACGACCGACGACCGCCGCTTGGTCCGTGGCCTCAGGGCCCTTGAGAAACTCCGCCACGCTCCCCCCTGCCTTGGCCCCGCTCGTCTGCACGCCCTCGGCCCTCGCCCGCTCCACAATCTCCAGAAAGAGCGACTCCAGCCGTCGCCTCGGCCGCTCGACATCGATGTGGCCGATCCCCCGCCTGGCGAGCAGGTCGCGGACCTCGGCGACGACCTCCGCCGGCAGCGTGTCGCTGCGGATCGTCGTGCGATCCTCCTGCACGAGGAGCTCGTCGCATGTTCCCTCTGCCCTCACTCGGCCGCCAAACATGATGGCCACCCGGTCGCAGAGATCCTCCACGTCCGACAGTTGGTGGGTGCAGAGGAGCACCGTCTTGCCTCGCCGTCCGAGGTCGGCGATCACATCCTTGATCTGTCTCGCTCCCACCGGATCCATTCCGCTCGTCGGCTCATCAAGGATGAGAAGCTGCGGATCGTTGATCAGGCTTTGGGCCAGGCCAACCCGCCGCTGCATTCCCTTCGAAAACTCGCCAACGGGTCGATGGCCGACCGCGTCGAGGCCGACCATTTCCAGCAGCCGATCGATCCGTTCGCGGCGCACGCGCGATGGAAGCCGGAAGAGTCGGCCGTAGTAATCAAGGGTCTCACGCGCGGAGAGAAACCGGTAGAGATAGCTCTCCTCGGGCAGATAGCCGATGCGCTGCTTCGAGGCCACGTCGCGCGGCCGGCGGCCCAACACCGCGATGCGGCCCGAAGTGGGCGTCACGAGGCCGAGAATCATCTTGATGGTCGTGCTCTTGCCCGAACCGTTCGGGCCCAAGAGCCCGTAGATCTGGCCGCGGCGCACCTCGAGATCGATGCCCTCGACGGCCCGCACGCGGGGACGGAGCCAGAAATCCCGGAACGTCTTGGTGAGACCCACACACTTGATGTCGATCCCTGCGGCTGCATCAACCGCCTCAGGTTCTCTCGCCGTTTCGCCAGCGATCATCTGCCCCTCCTTGAACCGTCTCACTCGACCCGCACCCGATCAACGCCCGAAGCCGGCCTGCTTTTCCTTGAGCGACCGGATCTGCTCCTGCTGCCGCTCCTTTTGGATCACGGGATCGCGGTTGAGCTGGAGTTCGAGCTTGCCGGGCACCGTGTAGAACGTCTCGACGTCGCCGGTGAGGATGCTCTCCCGGGCGTCTTCCCAGAGCCGCGACAGGATGATGCGGGGGTTCCGCTCATACTGGGGGAGCAGTCGGGAAAACGTCTCGCTGTCGCCCTTGATCCGCTCCACCACCTGCGTGCGGTAAGTCTTGGCGGCGTTCACGACGCGGGCCACCTCGCCGCCGATCGACACCCCGTCGACCACCAGATCCCCGATCGCCGAATCGATCGCCTGCTCGGCGGCCGGAGCATCGCCGGTGCCTTCCTCGGAGGCCCGCTCGAATCGGTCGAGCAGGGCGAGCAGCCGATCGGCGCCTTCGCCCGCGGCCTCGCCCAGGATGCGGGCGCGATCCTGCTCGGCCGTCACGATCCGTTGTGACCGATCGGACTCGGCACTGGTCACGGCATCGAAACTCGCCATCACGCTCACCGGCGCCGACACCGTGTCGAGCGAGATCTGGTCGATCGTCAGCCCGGTGGCCATCTCGAGAAGGCGCCGTTGGGCCACCGCCGCGGCCACCTCCCGATTGACCACGCCCCGAAGAAGGTCGTCTGCTGAAAGCTGGGCCACGGCGTGCACGATGCCCTGCTCCGCCGCACACTGCACCACCTGCCTCGCGAGCGTCGAGTCGCCGACATTCGTCACATACGCCACGGGCTCACTGACCCGGTAGGTCACCGTCCACTTGGCATGGGCGATGTTGAGGTCGCCGGTGATGAGCGAGCCGTCGCGCACGGGATGGAGGGGTCGGGCCTGGAGGCGGCGGCGCTGGTCGCGGGTCAGTGCCTCGTCGGTCTCGTTGGTCTCATACCAGAATGCCTCGTCGATCGTGAGCGTGGCGGGGCGGGTGTCGATCGTCACAACCTGCTCGATCGGAAACGGGGCCGCGAGGTAGGTGCCACGCTCCAGCACCTGCTCCCCCGGCTGGCCCACGAGTTCGCCAAAACGCAGCCGCAGCGCCACCTCGTTGGAACCGACACTGAAACTCCCGCTGAGGGCATACGCCGCCAGTGCCACCAGCATGGCCACCTTGAGGATGCCAAACCCGACCTTCAACGCCTCGGCCAGCGACTGCTGGGCCGGATCGAGCGGCTCCGGCTCGTTGCCGGATGGTGCGAGGCTCACCGGCGCATCACTCATCGACGACCCCCTGGCTGAAGCGATGGCTCAGGATAGGCCGCGGGCTTCGGGCCCTGGCCGGGATCGCGATTGAACCAGTCGAGAATCCCGAGACTGTCGGCGGAGAGCACGAAGGTCGTGTTGTGGTCGAGCATCTTCTTGAGCGCCTCCACCTTTCGAAGGAAGATCGCAAACTCCTCGTTGCGGGCGAAGCTCTCATACTCCTTCGACGCCTCCCGATCCCCCTGGGAGCGGATCGCCTGGGCTCGGCGCTCCGCGAAGGCAAGGATGCGATCCCGCGAACTCTGCGCCTCGCTGCGGATGGCCGAGGCCTGGGCCTGGCCCTCCTGAAGTGCGTTCTCCGCGAGCCGTTCGCGGGTCTTGATCATCGTTTCGAAGATCTTTTCGGTCGTCGACTCGGGAAGCACGATCTTGTAGATCCCGACGCTCTCCACCTTCAGTCCGTATCCCGACTTCGCCAGGGATGCCTCCAGGGTCGCCTTGGCCTCGTCTTCGATCGCGGACAGCTTCAGGCGATCGCGGTCGAGATTGACGAGTTCGTCGAGCCGGTAGCGGCTGATGATCCCGCGGATCTCGCGAAGACGGCTCGAGAGCTGCCGAGAGGCCTCGGCCGGATCCTTGAGCGTCACGTAAAACTCGAGCGGGTTTTCGATCCGCCAGGTCAGGTAGGTGCGGACGATCACGCTCTTGCCGTCGGCCGTCTGCAGTTCCTCAAGCTTGTCTTCGAGCAGTTGGATGCGCTTGGAGTAGTGCGTGACCTTGTGGATGGGCCATGGCAGCCTCCATTTGAGCCCTGGCGTGTCCTGCACGCTGCCCTGGTCGGCGCGGTCGAAGGTGGTGCGCACCGCCACCTGGTCGTAGCGAAGCTGGTAAAGAAACATGTACGACACGAGGGCCGCGGCGATCGCCAGACCGGCGAGAATCGTGAATGAGTTTTTCATGGCTGCCATTCTCCGGGCCGGCGGTCTCTGCCGGCCATTGACGTGTCATTGGCCGAGGAGTGTGTCGAGGGCCGAGGTCGGGTCGCTGAAGTCCATCTGCAGGATCGGGAGATCCCCCTGGTCGCCGGCGATGATGAACTTGCGGCGGTCGGCGAGACCGTCGGCGAGTACCTCGAGAAAGCGTCGTACCCGGTAGTAGGTGGGCGACTTCTCAAAGGCGAGCAGTTCGCCGGTAAATCGCTCCCGCGCACTTCGTTCCCCGACGGACTTCGTCCAGCGATAGCCCCGTGCGGCATGGATGAGTTCGGCCGCCTCGCCTCGCGCATCGCCCAGCAGGCCTTCAATGTCGAGCTCCTGGGTGGCGATCCGGCGGCGGAGCGCGTCGTCGGCACCCGATGCGGCCTCCGAACGCAGCGCATCGAGTTCGAGGATCGCGGCGTTGATCCGATTGCTCCGCTCGACCGAACCGGCCACCTTGGCGAGCGTCGCCACGGCGTCCTTGCGGCCCTCCTGGATCAGCGTTTCTCGACGCTGCTGGGCTCCGATCTGCCGGTGGAAGGCACGGGCCACCTTGCCTCCGGGAGGCTGGAGCGCCGTCACCGACACGCCGATCACGTCAAGCCCGAGACCCAGCCGGTCGGCCCGCTCCTGCACCACCTGCTGGATCTCGCCGCCGGCCTCGCTGCGGCCCCGCGAGAGGAGGCCGTCGAGGGTGTGACTGGCGAAGTAGCGGCTCGCCTCCTGCTCCACAAGCGCCTCGAGCGCCTCCTTGGGGGTCACGGCCCCGCTGAGATACTCCAGCAGGTCGCGAACCCGGTAGGTGACGACGAGATCGGATGCGACAACGGCCAGGCCGGAGGTGGCGGCACCCGACGACGAGGCATCGAGGACGGCCGGGTAATACTCCATGCCGAGCGTGTCGGTTCGGTCGTCGCCGGTGCTCCACAGGATTGCCTGGGCGTTGGCCATCCGGCTGGTCGGGTCGCTCGACACGAACACCTGAAGGACACGGCCGACCGGATAGGTTTCGGCGGTCTCGATCGGCCAGGGAAGCTTGACATGGATGCCAGGGCCTCGAGCGGGCCCTTGCACGGCGCCACATCGCAGCACGATGCCGGATTCATCGGGCCCGACGACGACCAGCGTCGAGAGCCCCAAAAGCACCGATGCCGCCACGAGCGAGAGCGGCGTGATCGACCTGCCGAGGAGGCGAAACAGCCAGCTTCGCGACACCTCCACACCAAACTGGTAGTGGATCAGGTCGCCCACCACCTGACCGAGCGACTCGGGCGCGGTGAGGAGACCGAGCACGCGGCTGTCGAATGCAGGCCGTGGCACTTCTCCTGGTCGCTTCGGCCGGTAGGCCTCCAACAGTCCGGTGAACAGGATCTCGACCCCGATGAGCATCATCGCAGCGGGCACCGCGATGGCGATCACGCGAAACAGCGACGTGTCGTCGAGCACGGCAGCGACCGCGGCCGCCACGAGCACAAGCCCCATCACCGCCACACAGCTCATCAGGTAGCTGGCCCCTCCACGCAGGAGCTGCCAGGATCGAACGCGGGTGTAGCCGCTGATCCATCGCGCCGCGAGGAAGGCCACGAAGGCGATACCGGCGGCCACGAACATGATCACGACGGGACTCGCCCCGGCCCGCACGCCCGCCGTCGACCCATCGGCACCAACCACCCGCCAGAGGAGCACTCCGCCCGACGTGACCAGATAGGCGGCAACAAGGAGGCTCACGCCCGACAAGCCCCATCCAAGCAGCATGGCAAGCCGCTGACGGGCACGAACGAGGTCGTCGGAGAGCTCGCCAAACAGCACGGACGACGCGGCGTCATGCGTCGAGAGCTTCTCGGCCGCGAGGGCCTCGCGTCGCTCGGCGTCGTACTGCGTGTAGAGAAGGGCCAGCACGATCCAGATCGGGACCCCGCCGAGCATGTGCCACGCAGCTGCCTGGATGGCTGGGCTCTGTGCCCACAGCCCCACGAGCGCCGTCACCGCGGAAAGGGCCACCTGGATGGCGAGCCCCACGATGGCGGCGGTCATTCCGCGGCGGTAGACGAGGTGATCTTCGGTCACGATGGGTCCGGCGGAAGGGTCGCCGTCGGCACGGGAACTGGCTGCTGAAACCCGGATGCTCGAGGGCCTTTCTCGAGACGGTCAAGTTTACCACCACCCGCCGTGGCTGATGGCAGCCACAAAACCCCTACCACCGGGATTACCGGGACGCCCGTGGTTGGTAAGGTGGTCGCCAATCCCCGATCCCGTGGACCGACCATGACCATTCTGGCCATCGCCCGCAACGCGTGCCTCGAATCGATCCGCCAGCCGGTCTTCATCGTGCTGGTGCTCGCCGGTGTGCTGGCGCTGGTGCTCAATGTGAACCTCGCCGCATTCACGATGGAGGATGACACCAAACTCTTCGTCGACCTGGGCCTGAGCACCGTCTTTCTTGACGGCCTTCTTCTGGCGGCGTTCACGGCGACACGGGTGCTGACTCGAGAGATTGAAAACCAGACGGTGCTCACCGTCGTGAGCAAGCCGGTGCCGAGACCGGCCCTGGTGATCGGCAAATACCTCGGCGTGGTCGTTGCGCTCGCCGTGGCCTATGTCTCGCTCGCCGCCACCTTGCTGCTCGCCGTGCGGAACCGCGTGCAGGCGGGCGCGACGGCCGAGGATGCCTTCGACCCCGTGGTGATCACGTTCTCGCTCCTCTTTCTCGTGCTCGCCGTCGGAGGCTCCGGGCTCGTCAACTATCTCTTTCGCCGACCCTTTCCAAGCATCTTTGCGGTGAGTCTTGCGGCATGCCTCGTGGCCGCGCTCGGGCTGGTGTGGTGCATCGGACGCGACTGGAGCTTTCAGAGCCCTTCCATCGAATGGAACACCCAGCTCATGCTGGCGATCGTGCTCGTGTTCGAGGCGGTTGCCGTCTTGGCCGCGGTGGCGATCGCACTGTCGACGAGGCTCGGCCAGATGGCGACGCTCGTCGGCTGCCTGTCGGTGTTTCTCGTCGGTCTCGTGAGCGAGTATTTTCTCGGCTCGGTGGTCGCCGACGGCAACCGGCCGGCGATGCTCCGTTGGCTCTGCTGGCCGCTCTACGCATTGATCCCGAATCTCCAGTTCTTCTGGATGGCCGACGCCCTCTCCCAGGGCCAGGCGATCACCCTCCAGCATGTGGCGACCGTGTCGCTCTATGCCCTGTTCGTCGTCGGAGGCATGCTCAGCCTCGCGGTGCTGCTGTTCCAGGAGCGGGATGTCGGCTGATCTGGC
>Ga0075471_10002872_pt1 | contig 11253 bp, 15 predicted proteins | sample DEB19_08_DNA_2_FD_74787 | JGI IMG/M metagenome (GOLD analysis project Ga0075471, IMG submission 74787) | Aqueous microbial communities from the Delaware River and Bay under freshwater to marine salinity gradient to study organic matter... | ecosystem: Environmental > Aquatic > Marine > Coastal ... | reverse complement strand
TGCCCGAAGGCATTGCAATCATTTTATCTTATTTTGATTTAGAGTCAATATTATATTTTGTGTCCATCCAACCTTTTGGTAAACCAGCATCAATACCTACTTGTTCAGCTTCTGGGTAATGAGCGCTTCTTATATTATTACCTTTTTTGGCTTGTCTAAAATTATGTAATTTTCTGCCTAGAGCGGCTTCTGTTTCATCGTTGCTATTTTTGGATGGCATTCTTTTGTTTTCTGGGTTGGTGTAAAAGGCGGCAATAAGTTTTGCATCTTCGATAGCTTTTAATTTTCTTAATTCTTGAGTAGAATCTTTTGCGTCCATCCAGCCTTTTGGTAAACCAGCATCAATACCTGCTTGCTCAGCTTCTGGGTGATAGACATTGGACATATGCCCTTTTTTTGTTTGTTGGAGTCTTATTAATATTCTACCTAGAGCAGCTTCTGTTTCATCTTTACTATCTTTTGATGGCATTCGTTTATTTTCTGGATTGGTGTAAAAGGCGGCAATAAGTTTTGCATAGTGAATAGCCTTTTGTGGTCCGGTGTAATGAATAGTGCCGAATAGTCCATCTAATCCGTGATTGATTAATATTTGTTCATCACTGGGGAAGTAATTAATTTTAAGTGCTTTGGCATCTTTTCTATTTTTTAGGAAGTTAGCGAGTAGATTTTCTTCTATGTCGGTATCATATGCTATTCTATTGGCGGTAGGTGAGCCTGAAAGGATTGGGTGTTGTAGTTGTGGTTGTCTATGGTTTGTTTTGATCCATTTGGCTAATTTCTCGGTCATGTTATTGGATTCAATTTCTGAATAAGCGCCGTTCATTTCATTGAGGGCGAAGTTGAATTCATCGTTGAGTAGCCAGCGTTTAAAGTTCATGTAGTATTTATAAGTGGAGTATAAATAATCTTATGCGTGGTTTTAAGCAATTCATTGAAGGGTTGTCCAGTCATGGGGGATTTCCATTTACAGCAAGGACTGGGGATGGTGATTCTTGGAGATATGGCGACAGCATGGTTCTTGGAGTGGCTCAAGAAAAGCAGCAAAAAGATTTAATTAATTTATATAAAAATTCCATCAAGAAGATGGAAGAAAAGCTAGTGAAGTTTCCCAATCATAATTTTCACATATATTATGGTTCGCCGAATAATGAGTTATTAAAGTCTATATCGGTTGACGGGTTTAGTAGGGATGTAGAGACCAGTACGAAGCAGAAGGAAGCATTAAATAAGTTATTTTTTACTGATATGGGGATACCGAAGAGTGACATAGTATTTTTGAAAGCGCAGCATACGGGTGATCCATTAACAGCGTGGATGACATTTCATACTTTGGCACATGGTTTGGTGTCTAATGTTAATCCTGTCAGCGATAAGGTAGTATTTTACAATTTAGGGGTTGAAGTTTTAAGTAATCTAGCTCGGGAGTCGTTAAAGAGAAGAAACAGTGAGGCCAGTAAATTTATTAGTAGTAATGGCAAGCAGGACATATATGATGCGTTTTTCAAAGATGATAATAGTTTGGCGAATGATTATGAAAAGTATGATAGTCAAGCAGACAAAAATAGGATTACGCATATACTGAACAACAGGGGAGAAGCGGATGAAGTTTTTGGTTGCATATATCCATTTAGGTCTGCACGGATACCTAGGGACAATAATGACAAGTTTTCGAGGGTAGGTGCGGTGTCTGAGGTTACTTACGAGTTAATGGCATCTTATCTTTGGAATGGCGGTAACATACCTAGGCCGAAGGGTGAGTGTTTGCAGAAGATTGCAAGATTTTTTGGTTTGAGTGAGGAAGACACGTTGGCGATTATTGACCGGAAGTTTAATGAAATAGAATCAAAGATGGAAAAATTATTAAATTCTTCTGCTGGTAAGGTAATAATGGATTAAAATATAATTTAAGCTATAGGGAAAAGAACCGCCCCATGATTTTGGCATGAGACGGTTCCCTAGCAAAGCCTTTACGCTCCCATCCAATCCTATACATTCCGTAACCCGCCCTGCCGTTCCAGTCCTGTCCGGTCCACTCCGTGTCTGCTTTGCAGCATTGCAATCATTTTATCTTATTTTAAATCATAGTCAACAAAAAATCCCCCACCTTTAACGGGTGGGGTAACCTAGCGAAGCCTTTACGTTCCGGTCCTGTAAGTTCCTCTCCATTCCGATCCATTACATTCCGTTCCAGTCCACACCTTTCCCGTCCGCTCCGTGTCTCCCTTACGGGATTAACAACATTGTAATAAGTTTGATTTGTTTGTCAATTAAGTTTTTATAAGAAAATCCCCTTAGCCACCAATTGATGACTAAGGGGAACCTTGCTTTGTCCCGCCACTACTGTCCCATCCCGTCCTGTCCGTTCCTGTCCCGTCCAATCCTGTCCGTTCCTCTCCGGTCCACTCCATGTCTGCCTTTCAGCATTACCCTTACCATACTCTATTTCATTCAGCAGTCAACAAAAAATCCCCCAGTCTTTTTAGGGACTGGGGGAACCTTGACTTGACGTGCCCTTACCCTCCTAGCCATTCAGTTCCTGTACATTCCGAGCCGCTCCACTCAACTCCGTGATTCCCCGTTAGGGGATTAACTAGCTGGGGACTTGCACCCCAGAGTATGCTATTCTAGTTCCCTTGCCGTGACCTTACTCGCCATTCATGGACTGTCCCATCCTAACCATTACGATCACCTACTCTCCCATCCCATCCTAACCTATCCTGTCCTATCCGTGATTCCCCTTTCGGGGATTGCCCGCTACTGAATCGAACAGTAGTAACACCAGTCGGGCTTGATTGTTACTTAATCTTTTCGAATTGGGTCATAATAAACCCGCCGAATTGAGGTCGGAATGTGCCCATGCCCATAGTTTGGGACATTTTGAGCATGGCTTGTAGATCGCTTTCGTTACAAAAATCATTTTGTAGCAGTTCACATTGGAACTTCATATTCCAAGGTGGCATGATACCGGGGCGTTCTTTTGGGGAAGGAACGCTGAGGGTGCCTTTCTTTACTTTGGCTACATGGTGGAAGACTTTAATTTTGTCGTTCCAACCTTCAAAGTAGATTGGTTTACCATCGTCATCGGTGAGGATGAGTTCTGGAGTATCGAAATGTAGGAAAGCTTGAACGCCGATTTTAATCTTGCTTGCTGCCTTCCCAAACACAAGTTTGGCGGCGCAAGTCGGGCTCTCGCTGGCTAGTGCTGCGTACAAATTGATCGCTGGTATACAGACTATGCCCTCCTTTGTCAGGTGAAATTTCTTCTCTGGGGGGAGCTTCGTATTGTTGTTGCCCGAATACCGATCGAATAGGATGGGTTTGACACCCTTGAAATGAACTTGGAAACGTGACATGTTGCAATTCCTCTATAACTGACTGCAGCTCTTGATTGGAGAAGCAGAACCACTCGGCTCTGTACAGCTTCTGGCAGAATCTTCTGTGCAGTTCTTGTTCTAATAAATCCGGCTTATCGGTTTCTATTGAAAGCATCACCTCCAGTTCGTTTGGGTTACCCACCTGTAAGCAGGACAGCCTAGTGTTTACATCATCGGCGTACCCAATCTTAACGAAAGGGGAGTTGATTTGTCGTATGAAGTATACACAAGCCATTCCTATCCTTTCCGGTCCCTTCCATTACATTCCGCTCAAAAACTCTCCGATCCGCTCCATTCCATGCCTTGTGCCTGTTTTGTGGCAGGCAACAACAATAGCCTGTATTTCATATTATTCAAAAAAATCCCCCGGCCTGTTAAAGCCGGGGGAACCTAGCCTTGTGTAGACCTGCCTCTCCAATCCTGTCCGATCCAATACGATCCCATCCTATCCAATACCTTCCTGTCCACTCCAATCCGCTCCTTGTCTCCCGTGAGGGATTGAAGTGGATGTTAACATCTAATTTTGCAATGTCAAAAAAATTCCCTCACCTTTTTACGGGTGAGGGAACCTAGCCTAATCAATCCGAACCTCTACCCGCCCATCCGTGCCAGTACGCACCAATCCATTCAGGACCCGTCCGCTCCTTGTCTTCCTTGCGGAATTACTTCTAGTGTATAGATTAATTTTGTAATGTCAAGAAAAAATTCCCTCACCTTTTTACGGGTGAGGGAACCTAGCCTTGTGAAGCCTATCCCATCCCTGACTGTCCATGACGTGCCGTTACAGTCCTAGCCTAGCCTTGCTGGTCCGATCCGCTCCTTGTCTGCCCGAAGGCATTGACTTAGTATTTAACAAAAGCATTTTATTTGTCAATGGTAAATAGAAATATGAAAACATTTAGAGAATTTATTTGTGAGGGATTAGCCGATCGTTTGCAATATGATTATGCAAAATATGCCTATGATAGGCTCAATGAAAAAGGTGTTGATGTTTTGGGTTCATCATTTGAAGATTTAAAGTCAGAATTAGAGAGTATGGGTTTAGGTCCTACCACTGCTGATGGCAGGAAGTTAGTATTTAAGAACATAGAGCCTAAAGATGGCTGGCATGTTTTTATAACGAGAATAAAGTCAGTAGCTAAAAATACTACTAACTTATCCGATTTTGAGCCTAACTGGGGCTAGAGCCACATTTTGCTAATTTTCTCTAATTCTTCGTAACGAGCTTTGAGTATATCAATTTGGTGTTCGATATTATCAACTTCTTTGAGGAGTTCGTAATATTCGGTGTTTTTGTATTTAGCTTTAGTCTCTTGAGCAATATAGTTGAGATCTGGTTTTTCCATTGAGTGGAATGGGTGTAGTGAAAAGTCTTTAGACTTTTTGGTAAGGTTTGCCATAACCTTTTGGAAAGCGAGGTCAGTTCTTTGATATTTGTAATTCCATTTAGCAAGGTTGCATTGGGATATGCAAGCTTGTTTGAGCAGGTTGTGCCAATCTAAGGTAGAGAACTTGCTTTGGGAATAAGCTGGTTCAGTTGGTAAAGAGAAATCATCATCTTCAATAAGTTTGAATGTATCGTGTGACATGGTTATTGCTCCTACATTTCTGGGGTTTGAACTTCTTCGAATGGTTCGTAATTAACTCCTTCGAAGTCTGGCAAACGGTGTAAAGGTGTAGGGCGTCTTGCTTTGATACGCTCTTTGTTTGTGGCGGTAATATCCATAAGAGTGAAGTCGAAATTGATCTTTTCAAGGAATCTTGGGTTATCAGCTGTATAATGGGCTTGGAACCAGATTGGGTAATCTGAGAAGTCTGCGTAATGTTGGTCGAGATTGCCGAATCCCGAGTAATCAGCACCGATAAAGGTGAGAGATTGTTTATTGACATTTTGGTTGAAAAATACTTTAGAAGTATTTTCAGCCATAGGGAAGCGGAATTTTTTGATTTTCTTCATGTACTGGTTGTTGTACAAACCGCTGATTCTGGTTGAAATTCGCATGATTTTGTCTCCTCGCCAAACATTAGCCTAAAACCTATATTTTTCAAGGGCTCACTTTAAAAATATTTGGACAGGGCTACTGTTGTCACAGGAGGACTTTAAAAATGCGTCGTTATACAGTAACTGACAGGCATATTGCTGGTGGAAATAATTGGGATAGGAGGCAAATTGAGGTTACTAAAGAGCCTAATGGAGTAGAATCCGTAATAGGATTCTTTTTGCTTATTCCTTTGATGTTGCCTTTATTTCTGATTTTCTATCCAATTGTGGGTTGTCTTGGGCCTAATATGGACAGGAGAATGCAAGATAGTCAGGACCGCCATGACAGGGAAGTGCAGGAACGGTCCAACAGGCAGAGAGAACTGGACAGGTCTTGGATGACTGAGTCTCAGTTTAGGTCAAAGTATTGATTACTCGAAGTATTCTTCTAGATCGTTTATAACGTCTAGGGAATCATTTTTTGTTGTGAAGTTATTTATTATAAAATCCCAGAACATGTCTGTGAGGCCATGGTAGGGGTAATTTTCGTGTAATGTATAAGATTGTTTTGCTGATGGCGAGAGTGCCTTGTTTAGTTCTGTAATTCCTTTTGGCCAATATTGAGCCTGTTGTCTATTTGGCACATATGAGGTATTAACTGGACCAGCGACATTTGTCAGGCTTACGATTATATTATCTTTGTTCATATTGGCATGTGCGACCAAGTCATCGCCAAATGTGGATTCCAGATAACTTTCCTGTTTTGCGATACATTGCTGCATAGTTTCTGGTTTTATTATTGCAAAAGCGCCCACTGAAAAGTGTGAGCCATCCATGGAATTTTTTTCCAAGAATTCTGGTTTTAATACATCTTTTGGATTCATTTTGGCAAAAAGTTTAATGGCTGTATTTAATTTAGGGTTCCAAGCTGAGTAGCCTAAGCTAAAGAAGCCTGAAGTAGAGCCCTTTTCTAGTCCTTCAATGAGTTGATGATCATATAATTCTGATGAATTTGTTATTAGGCTTCGTATCCAGTCGGCTTTTCTGATATTATCACATTGTTGTTCAATAAAGTCTGCCAGAATGTTGCAGCTTAAATTGAAGCTTTCCTTATCAGAGGATTGTTTCTGTAGTGCATCTTGGCATAATTGTCTTATGTCGGCCTGAATGCTTTCTTTGAGGTATTTGTGGAATTTCATGGTGTTTTGTATTCCTTGTATAATTCTGGATCTCTTTTTTTAAGGTAATTTGAAAAGCTTTCGCTTGTATATTGTTGTTGCCAGTTTTTGGAACCGCCTGCAGCCAAGGGATTTATGTATTGCATGCCGTGTTTTTTACTTTGAACTACGGCGGCTGGGGCGGCTGATATTTTGAATGGATTTTCTTCTAGTTCCTTAACTGTCATGGTATATGGTTTATCGCCTTTATAATCATGCACAGTGATTTCTTCGTCCCATACTTCTGAGTTTGGGTCGTTTAATTCTTCTCCTGCCATTTCATAAATTGCGCTTAAAATGCTTTTGGCAATCTTTTCGTCCCATCCCCAAGTCTCGAAGTTGTTGTCTCTTACGATTGTATAGCCGTAATTTTTCACGCCATAATATCTGGCATCGCCTCCGTTAAGAACATTCATGGCTTCTGTTAGTTTTGGGTCGGAGTAATCTTCAGGATGCATGGCTTTAAGCATTAGATAAGCGTCGTAGACATATTCTGGAATCGGGCTTTCCATCCCGTATCTTTTTATCTTTTCTATTAGATCTCCCAGTTCATCGATGTCATAGCCTTGTTGTGTCAACTTTTTGTAAATGGGGTCAACTGGTAATTGTTCTTCGCTTAATTCTGACAATCTTTCATATTCTTCTTCTAGGGCGTTGGCGAAATCTTCTCCGTAGGTTCCAGCTATATTTGAAATAATATAGGCTTCATGCCCCATATCATCAGTTTCGGTATCTGCTCCGGTTAAATAGCTTCCATCCCAAATATATTCGCCTCTAAGTGGCATGTTTACCTCAATAATAAATTGGTATAAATATATAAGATTACGATGAAAGGTTTTAAATTATTTGTTGAAAACTCCTCAAGCGACATAATCGAGGATTTTTGCACTGATATCTTGAACAATGTAGATGTTGCCTTGAATCTTGACAGGCTTAAATCTTACATTGGTGAAACTTTGGGTAATGAGTTGAAGGCTCTTTATATTGAAAAGGCTATTGAGAGTGGCGGAAAAGACATAATAGTCGATGGCAAAATGGATATAAGTTACAATACTAGGATAAAGACTTTTGTGCGAAATGGCGCTTATGGTTTTTGCACTCCATTAAAGATACAAAATTACTTAAATTACACTAGTGAGTCTGCCACGCCTAGTTTGCCATTTAGATTTTATTTCGAGAAAATTGATGGTGTTGAATTGCCTTCTGGCAAATCTGTTTACCTGATGGGCAATTTGCCGTTCAAGAGGAATGTGTGTGAGTCTGCTATTCATTATCAGATGGGAGTTGGGCAGTATATTGAAAACAGCCCGAAATTGGCACAAATGGATTTTCAAAACATAATTTTGCCTCCGCATGGACTACAGGTCGGTAAAACACTGAGTAATCCCGCACATTTAATACGAAATCCTGCTGTTATAAATTTTGTTGAGGCTCAACTAAGGGAATCTTTGCCATATGCCATTACAAGCAGGGCATTTTTCCGTGATGACGCTGATGGTGTAAATTACATTCGTATTGATGACGATTTCGAGGATTTTAACAGAATGGTATGGATGGAAAAAATCCTACGATAGGATAAATAAGATAATGCAGTTTTAATTAAAGTAAGGTTTTTACATGACAAGTTTTGCTGAATTTTTGGCTAAAAGAGACATGGATTTGTTGAGAGAATATGTTTCTTATGCCAATCGATTAATTACTGAAGCGGAACAAACTGGCGAGGCTCCAGCTCAACTGCCTTGGTGGAGAAAATGGGGCAAGCAAGCCATGAAATATGCTGCTCCTGCGGTTGCGGGCTTGAGTTTATTAGGTGGAATACAGGGAAAAGCGCATGCAGGGGAGAAGAATCCTGCTGATACCAAACCGGTTTCTGGTCATATGGGAAATTCTGATGGTGGTTTTAAATGGGTCCAAGGGGCTAATGGCACTTGGGAAAGGGTCCCTGTTAAACCAGCGGGAGATCCGCTTAAGAATTTTGTGGATGACGACGGCAGCGATGCATCAGCGAAAATGTTACAAAGTTACAAAGATGAACCCGTAAAGGCACCTGCCAAGGCGGTTGACAATAGTGCCAAGTATGCCAAGCTTACTATGGATATTAAAAATGGCAAATTAGATCCTGAAGCATTTAAAAATAGTCCGGACTACAAGGCTGCTAGGGCTGTAGCGGACAAGGGCTCATCTGCCACTTCTCCTGTTGCCGACTATGATGCTGCGTCTGATTTGGTTCAAGCTGTTACCAAGTTGGCCCCAGATGCTGGCGGAGGGACTGCTGCGCAATACAAATATAATACACCACAAAGTGACGCACAGGCCGATAATTGGGTTAAGGCTTTCCAGAATGTTGGAGATGCTCAATCTAAAACACAGCAGCAAATAAAGGATATCAAGGCTGCACAGCAGGCCGGGGAAGAGCAGCATAATGCCTTTATGGCAAAGTGGAAAGCAGATAATGAAAGGCATAAAGCTTTATTTGGGGAAAGACCAGCCGAGCCAGCCAAAGTAACTCTTGATGATGGTAGTAACGTACACTTCCCTGCGCCAGCGTTGCCCAAAAAAATTAATGGCGAGGGTATGGACCAATATAATAAAGCATTTGCTGCCATTAAGGCACAATATGAAGGCATGGGCAAGCAGTTTAAAGCGAACCCCAAGTCCTATGATGCCAAAAATCCAGACTGGAAAAAATTTAGAGATTATAATCCCCATCTATTCGGAGATGACTACGGAGCAAGTCAACAAGCAGTTAAAGGTCATATAGATGATGAAAACTTCAGAGGCATGATGCGAGATGCTATAAGAGGTGGCAAATGAAAACCTTTACAGAGTGGATTTTAGCTGAGAAAAAAGTAGTTTTAAACACTTGCACTAATAAGGTTGTTAATATCCCCAAAGGCAAGAGTGAAAAAAAATATTTGGCAAAGTTGTTTGCGAAAAAGTCAGATTAATATTAAGAGGTTAAATATGTTATTTACAGATTGGTTGAGGCTGAAAGAAAGCTATTTGTTCACCGAGGCAGATTTATTAGATGATTTAATTTTTCAATTACAAAAATACAATAAAACCAAGCATTTCGATCTTGGAGTTATAAATCGTGCGGCTTATGAGTATTTGACAAAACATGACGACAGAAGGAACGCTGTGCAAAATTTATTAAAAACAGACATTGCTACCTACAATCAGTACAATACGAAATACAAACAATTATTAGACATGGTGGCGCAAAAGCTAAGCGGCATAGGGTATACATTTGAGAACAATGGTGCTTGGGCTCAGTATAATAGAAATGGCGGCAAAGGCAATGCACAGAAAGATGATAACATGACTACCAAACGTTATGTTTCTCTTGACATGAATGACATATGGAAAGCATTTCAGAAGCTTCCCGTTTTAGGTGAGGCATTGAATAAGGTTCAGTTGCGTCCTGAAGCCGACAGATTATCATTCAAAGTAGGTGGTAATTATGGCACGGCAATGGAGCATAAAGACACTATTGTTATTCACTTTTACGATAAGACAGCCGGCCCACAAATTGATCAAGCTGTGCAAACATTCTTGAACGCAGCCGGTGTAAAGGAGGCTGATAGATCTGCATTTAACAGAGTTAATTTTGGCAAAGACTCGGGCGGAACATCCGATAGCGACTTGATAGCTCAAAGAGTGGCTAAATACTTTGAAATCAATAAAGATAAAATTCCGCAAATGTTACAAATACCTGATTTAAAACAACAACTCAAAAAAATGATTGATAATATAAGCATGAATTCATCGCATAGAGCAGGGGTTACTATATAGATTATTAGGAATTAATACTTATTTATATTTCTCATGTAAAGAGAAAACAAATCATTTATGTCATTGGTCTGTGAGGCTTTTATTAAGGCTTGTGCTAAAGGCGTTGCCAGCTTGCCTTTATCTAAACTCATTTGTATTTTGGACAATAAATTGAGCACGTCGGATCTGCCTTTAGCTTTAGCTTTGCCTTGCAGTGTAGAAATAGCTTGCTGATAAACAGCCGCATTTTCAGTTATAAACAACCAGTCTTTGAATGTATTCATATTTTCACCACTTAGTTTTTATATTTTCCGCCTCGTTTTTTCCTATTGCAGTAATTTTTCTGGCTAAAACCTTTGGGATGACTGCAATCGATTGACTTTTTGTAACCTACGCTCCATCTGCTTTTCATGCCTTTTCTGGGATCGTTATATTCATTTACATTTTCCAGCAAGCTTTCTATGTCTAAAACAATAAGTGCTGGAACCTCTTTCAGTCCCAAATCTACACAAGCAGACATTCTGTGTGAGCCTTCCAGCACATAAGGTCCGTTTTTTTCTTCAACAATAATTAACGGGTTTAATTCTTTGTTATATTTGATTTGTTCTATAAGTTCTTTGCACTTCCTTAGTCCGCTTGAGTACCGGTATGAAGAACAACCGGCAAAATCATAAATTGGAAACACTCTAACTTTGGGCAATATTTCGTAGTCATCCAAAGACGCACTGATTGAGCCCATGTTAGGAATTTGTTCTCTAACAACGTTGCCATCTACTATTGGACCTGCAACAGGATACATGTTACTAAATTTGGCTATCAAGTCTTGAACTTGCTGATCGACATCTTCTAGCCATTGTTTGAATTCCATACAATATTTAGGATAAAATTTTTATTTTGTGATTGACAA
>Ga0075471_10002870_pt1 | contig 11258 bp, 11 predicted proteins | sample DEB19_08_DNA_2_FD_74787 | JGI IMG/M metagenome (GOLD analysis project Ga0075471, IMG submission 74787) | Aqueous microbial communities from the Delaware River and Bay under freshwater to marine salinity gradient to study organic matter... | ecosystem: Environmental > Aquatic > Marine > Coastal ... | reverse complement strand
CTTGTTGGGGTTGCGGCCCACCCGCTGCTTGCGCACCTGGACCTCGAGGACGCCGAAATTACGCAACTCGACATTTCGACCGGCAGCCAACGCGGCCTGCACGATGTCGAGCGTCTGTTGCACCGTATCAACGATTTGCTTCTGCGGGAAGCCGGCCTTCTTGTAGATTTCCAAGACAATCTCGCGCTTCGTCAGGTTGGCCATGGGGTTCCTTTTTGCTTAAGCTGAAGGATGTGGGTCGGGCGGAGATAATTATGCGGCCAGACAGGCGTCAACCCTTATGACCGGCTTGCGCTTCGTCCGGAATTCACGCCCGTTTAACCCCTAGCCATGCCGGATCCCAAGGCCGTCAACTCGATGTTTGGTCGTATCGCGGGGCGGTACGACACCGCCAACCGGGTGCTATCCGGCGGCGTCGACCGGTGGTGGCGACGCCGGCTGGTGGCGGCGGTGCGCCGGCACCACCCCGGCACCGTGCTGGATCTCGCAACCGGCAGCGGTGACGTGGCTTTTGCGATCGCACGGGGCCTTCAACCGACCCCGGAAATCGTCGGGATGGACTTCTGTCAGCCCATGTTGGACCAGGCGGAGTTGAAGCGGAAAGCGACCGGGCATCCCGGTGAAAAAAGCGTCCGCTTCCTGCCCGGCGACGGCCTCAATCTTCCGCTGCCCTCGGCGAACTTCGATACGGTTACGATCGCATTCGGCCTGAGAAATCTGGCGGACCGCCCGCGCGGCCTGGCCGAGATGCGCCGGGTGCTGAAACCGGGCGGCATGCTCCACGTGTTGGAGTTCTCGCAGCCCAGCCCGTGGTTCCGGCCCTTCTACTACTTCTACCTGCGACGCCTGCTGCCCGCGCTGGCGGGCCGTCTGACCGGGGACCGGGACGCGTATTTGTATCTTGGAGACAGCATAGGCGCGTTTCCGTCCCGCGCCGAGCTCGCCGCGGAGATCGCGGCCGCGGGGCTCGAGGCCGTCGAGGCCATGCCGATGACGTTCGGGATCGTCGCCCTCCACTCGGCTCGGAAGCCGGCCGCCGCGTGAGCGGACGGTCGCTCAGCTGAACGACTTCCCGCAGCCGCAGGTGCTCTGGGCATTGGGATTCTTTATCTCGAACCCCTTGCCATGGAGGCCGTCGTCGAAATCGATGTGCGAGCCCTGCAGGTAGGCGAGACTGGCCGGGTCGATCACGAGCGGCACCCCCTCGCTCTCGAATCGGGCGTCATCCGCCTTCGGCTCGTCGAAGGACATACCGTACTGGAAACCGGAGCAGCCGCCGGACTCGACCAGCACGCGCAACAACTTTCCCGGCGCATCGAGCTCGGCGTGCATTTTTCGCACCTGCTGGGCCGCGCGGGCGGTCAAAGTGATCATGGCGGCGGACGTTAACCCCGCACAAATACCTGTCAACGAACCCTGCAGCAATTTCCGCGCCGTTTCCGCGAAGATGCCTTGCCACCCCCGTCGCGAGGCGATCCCCTCCCCCCATGCCGGCCCTCCAGCACATCTTCAACGAGCTCCACTACGAGATGACCCGCAAGCTCGCGGAGGGCGGCATGGGCGTGGTCTACGAGGCGGTGCAACTCGGCGCTGGCAATTTCCGGAAGGTCGTCGCCGTGAAACTGATCCGCGAGGAGTACTCGGCGATCGAAGAGTTCCAGAACAACTTCATCGGCGAGGCCCGCCTGGTCGCCGACCTCATCCACACCAATATCGTCCAGACCTACCACCTCGGGAAGATCGGCGGGCAGTACTTCATGGTGATGGAGTTCGTGCGCGGGGTTAATCTCGAGCAGTTCATCGAGCAGCACCGCCGGCAAAGGGTGGCGATCCCGGTGGATCTCGCGGTCTTCATCGTCTCCCGCGTCGCCCGCGGGCTCGCCTACGCTCACACGAAGTGCGACCGGGAAGGGGTTCACCTGAACATCGTTCACCGCGATATCGGGCCCAAGAACGTCCTCATGGCCCTCGAGGGGGATGTGAAGCTGACGGACTTCGGCATCGCGAAGGCCCTGAACCTCATGTACAATGAAGAAGGCAAAGTGATCGCCGGTAAGGACGAGTACCTTTCACCGGAGCAGGCGAACTACGGCATCACCGACGCCCGCGCCGACCTTTTCCCGCTCGGCATCGTGCTCACTGAACTTCTGCTCGGCCGGAACATTTTCCGCTCCGCGGACCGCGCCCAGTCGCGACGCAACATCCTCAACCTGCCGATCCCGACGTTCGGGACGCTGCGGCCGGACATCGACGCGAAACTCGAGGCGATCATCCAGCGTGCGCTCACGCGCGACCGCGACCAGCGCTTCCAGTCAGCCCTTGAGATGCTGACGGAACTAGAAATGTACATTTACGGACATGGTTACGGTCCGACCAACGAGAAGCTTTCAGTCTACCTGAAGAATCTTTTCGGCATTCGCGATCCCGTGATCCCATCGCCCGGAACCCGCCCGCCGAGTTGAAGGAAGCCACATCCGCATGAGCGGACCGGGGTTCAGCCACGAGCTAAGGCAGCGCCAGACGCAGTCCCTGGTGCTGGCGCCGCAGCTGCGCCAGTCGCTCAAGATCCTGCAGGTCGCGGCGCTCGACCTGCGCTCCGTCATTCAGGAGGAGCTCCAGAGCAACCCCACCCTCGAGGAGTTGCCAATGGACGGGGTTAGCCTCGATCGCGAGGCGGATCCCAACGAGGACGGCACCCCGGTCGAGACGGATTCCTCCGGCGGCGAAATCCGCGAGACTCCGGTCGACGACGGCGAGCCCGGCAAACGTCACGACGAGATGGATTTCACGCGCGACCGGGAGTTCGAGGTCCTCGGCAAGATCGACCAGGATTGGCGCGACCACCTCTCGCAGGCCGGCGGCCAGCCGCACACCTCCGAGGATGCCGAGCGCCGGCAGCATCTCCTCGATTCGCTCGTCAACGAGACATCCCTGCAGGAGCACCTGATGCGGCAGGCGGAACTTTCGGATCTGGCTGAACCGGAGATGGCGGCCATGCGCCACCTCGTCGGCGGAATCGATGACCGGGGCTTCCTGACCCAAACCCCGCCCGACGTCGCCCTGCAGACGGGACTCCCGCTTGACGCGGTGCAGCGCGCCCTCGCGATCCTTCGCACCTTCGATCCGCCGGGCATCGGGGCCGATGATCTGGCCGGCTGCCTGCTCGCGCAACTGACCGTCAAGGGCCGCGGCGAATCCGTCGCGGCGCACATCATCCGCGACCACTTCGAACTGCTGAAACGCCGCCGCATTCCAGAGCTCTCCCGCAAACTCGCGGCCGACCCGGAGGACGTGCAGTCGGCCATCGAGGAGATCGGCCGGCTCGACCCTTCCCCCGGCCGCCGTTTCGCGGAGGACAGCAACCGGGTCGTCGTACCCGACGTGACCGTCGAGCGCGACGGCGACGACTGGAAGATCATCCTCAACAGCGACTACATACCCCGCCTCCGCATCTCGTCGGCCTACCGTGATCTCATCGCCAAGGGCTCCCTTACAAAACAGGACCGTGATTACCTGCGGGAACGCATGCGGTCGGGAAAGTTCCTCATCGACTCGATCGAGCAGCGCCAGCGCACCATCGAGCGGATCGCCCGCGAGATCATCAACGCCCAGCGCGAGTTCTTCGAGAACGGCGTCTCCTCGCTCAAGCCACTCACGATGACCCAGGTGGCGGATGTCGTCGGCGTGCACGAAACGACCGTCAGCCGCGCGATCGCCAACAAGTACGTCCGCACTCCGCACGGAGTCTTCGAGTTCAAGTACTTCTTCACCCCGGGCTACCAGTCGGAGGACGGCGCGTCGGTTTCCAACACCAGCGTGAAGGAGTTGATCGCAGACCTGATCAACGTGGAGGACCGTTCCAGTCCGCTCAGCGACCAGGACCTGGTGGCGAAGCTTCGCGAGCGCGGTATCACGATCGCGCGGCGCACTGTCGCCAAGTACCGTGAGGAGCTCGGCATCCTGCCCAGCAACCTGCGGCGCGACTACAAGTAGGCGCCCTTCAGGCCGGCGCCGCGTCCGGCGCGACGCGCAGAGCTCGCACGCCCGACCGGTCGCAACCCGCCGGATCGGTCCACGCGGCGAACGCGATCATCCCCGCGTTGTCGCCGGTGTGCCGCGGCTCGGCCGCCAGGTATTCCACCCCCGCCTTCACCGCCTCACTCGCCAGGGCCGCGCGTAACGCACCGTTGTTGGACACGCCGCCGGAAATCCCGAGGCTACGGTAACCACCCTCACCCTGGCGCAGCGCCGCCCGGGTTTTCCGCGCCAATGCGTCAACCACCGCCGCCTGGTAGCTTGCGCACAAGTCCGCCATCCGCTCCTCCACCTGCAACGGCGTCATCTCCTCGAGGAGATAACGCAGGCTGGTCTTCAGACCCGAGAAGCTGAAGTCGAGTTCGTCGCGGCGCCCGATGCCCCGCGGGAAATCAAACGCCGCCGGATTACCGCCCGCCGCGCGCCTCTCGATCAGCGGCCCCCCGGGATAACCCAGGCCGAGCAGCTTCGCGCCCTTGTCGAGCGCCTCGCCAGCCGCGTCATCCCTCGTCGAGGAAAGCACCCGCAACGCACGCTCCTCCCCGACGCGGATCAGCAGGGTGTTGCCGCCGGAGACCACCAAAGCGAGGTGCGGCAAGGCGGCCGCAAGCGCTTCGGGAAAATCCGCCGGCGCCTGTGCGTGCACGGGAATGAACGGTGACCAGACGTGCCCGCGCAGGTGATTTACCCCCGTCACGGGAACACGCAGCGAGAGAGAGAGGGCCTTGGCCGCGGCCACGCCAACCGCAAGACACGCGGCCAACCCCGGACCGCTGGTGACGACGACCTCCTTCACGCCGGAAAATCCCGGTCCGTCGCGCAGTTGTTCCAGCAACGGCCCGACGTGACGCAGGTGCTCGCGGGTGGCGAGGTCCGGCACCACGCCGCCATGGCGCCCGTGCAACGCGACCTGGCTGTGCACCAACTCCGCCACCAGGCCACGGCCGGGATCAAACAGCGCAACCGCCGACTCGTCGCACGAGCTTTCAATCGCAAGGATCATGGCGTTCCCACGCTCGCCGCGCGACCGCCGGCCAGCCGCAATCCCTCGAGCATCGCCAGCGCCGTCTCGAGCTGGCGATCGGTGATCGGCTCCTGCCCGAAACGCGCCTTGAACTCCGCCGGATCAGCCAGATCGGGCCGCGCCCGCTGGCGCGCCAATCTGGCATCCTCCTCGGGCGTCATCACGACCTCGACGTGCGGCGTCACGCCGCGCTCATGGATCGTTTCACCGCCCGGGGTGAAGTAATGCGCCGTTGTGAGCCGCACCCCCTCGCCGCCGTCGAGCGGGAAGATCGTCTGCACCGATCCCTTCCCGAACGTCCGCTCGCCGACAACCACGGCGCGGCCGGTGTCCTTGAGCGCGCCCGCCACGATCTCCGCCGCGCTGGCGCTGCCGGAGTTCACGAGCACCGCCATCGGACGCGAAACCGGCGCGCCCTCGGTCGTCGCGCGAAGATCCTCCCGGTCGCGCGCCGAGCGACCCTGCGTGTAAACCACCAGTTCTCCCTTCCGGAAGAAAACCTCGGCCACCTCGACGGCGGCCTCCAGCACCCCGCCGGGGTTGTTGCGCAGATCCAGCACGAGGCTGTTCGCTCCCTGCGTCAGCAGATCCTCCAAGGCACGGCGAAACTGGGTTCCCGTGTGATCGGTGAACTCCGTCAGTTGCAGGTAACCGACCCCGCCGCCGATCAGGCGGGCCCCGCGCACGCTTTCCACGCGGATGACCTCGCGGGTGATAGTGAGGGAAAGACTGGCACGGGTGGCCGGTCGCAGGAGCCTGACCTCGACGCGCGTGCCCGGCGCGCCGCGCAGGCGGGAAACCACGTTGTCGAGTCCGCCGGCCTCGGCCGCGCGGCCATCGATGCCCAGGATCTCGTCGCCGCGCTGGATGCCGGCCCGCTCCCCGGGACCGCCGGCGGTCGGCGCGATCACGATGATCCGGTTCTGCCGCGTCTCAACCTGGATGCCGATCCCGCCGAACTCACCGGAGAGGTCCTCCTCGAAGCCGGCGCGCGAGTCCTTCTCGAGGAACTCGGAATGGGCGTCGAGGGACTCGACCATCCCGTGCAACGCCTCCCGCGCGAGACGGTCGTAGGCCGCCGCGCCGACGTCGACGTGGTGCTCGTGGACCAGCCGCATCACCTCGCGCACCCGCGACGAGGCCCGCGACAAACCGCGGTCGGGCCAGAAATTCCACGCCGCGGCGACGCGAGGCCACGATTCCACCAGCGCGGCGCCGAGGGCGACCCCGGCCGCGAGGGTGAGAATGCGTTTGAACATCCGCGCCACTGTGGGCATCGGCAACGCCTTGTAAATGGGTTCGTCGTCCGCGCCGCCGTCACCGGAATTCCTCGCCGCGTTCCGCACCGCCGCGGGCCCGGAAGGCACGCTCGCCTTCGCACGTTTCATGGAGCTCGCGCTCTACCACCCGGTCGTGGGTTATTACCGGCGCGACCGGCCGCGGGTCGGGAAGCGGCGCGACGCCGACTTCTACACCGCGACCAGCCTCGGCCCCGTCTTCGGCGAACTCGTCGCCGCGGCCTGTGTGCGCCTGCTCGGCGACCGCGACCCGCGCACGCATACGTTCGTCGAAATCGGCGCCGAACCCGGCGGAGGCGTACTCACAGGGGTGGCGCATCCCTTCGGCGCCATCCGCACCATCGGCAGCGGGGACCCGCTCGAACTCGTCGGGGATTGCGTGGTTTTTTCCAACGAGCTGTTCGACGCTCAACCTTTCGCCCGGACGGTGTTCCGCGACGGCCGCTGGTGGGAGACCGGCGTGAAGCTGGATGCGGACCGCCTGGTAGAGATCAATATCCCCTTCGAGAACGGCGGGCCCGCGGCCGCGGAGGGTTACCGCTTCGATCGGCCGCTGGCCGCGGTCGCTCTCGCCGAACGGATCGCCCGGCAGCCGTGGCGCGGTCTGTTCGTCGCGTTCGACTACGGGAAATCCCTCGCCGAGTTGACCGGGCACACGCCGGGCGGGACCGCCCGCGCCTATTTCCGCCATCAGATGTCCGACGACCTGCTGGCCCGGCCCGGTGACCAGGATCTGACCTGCCACGTTTGCTGGGAATGGCTGGAAGCGGCCCTGGGGCGGCACGGTTTCGCGGAGCCGCGGCTGGATTTCCAGGAGGCGTTTTTCGTCCGCCACGCCCTGCCGGCGCTCGCCGCGGTCAGCGAGTCCGAGGCGGGAGGCGTGACAAAGCGCAAACTCGCGTTGATGCAACTGCTCCATCCCGCCGGGCTCGGCCAGAAGTTCCAGGTCCTCCACGCCCGGCGCTGAGTTATCCGCGCTTCCCCGCGGTTAGCCCCGCAAGCGGGCGGCCTCCTTGACCCCGCCGCGCAAGACTTCTGCGTTCGGGCACCCCGTGACCGACCCCGCCGAGCTGCTGACACCCCGCGTGCTCATCGTTGACGACGAGCGCCAGATCCACGCCTCGCTGCGCCTCCGCATCGGCGGGCAATGCGAGCTGGTTTCCGCCCACGACGCCCGCGACGCCCTCGCCCGTATCCGGCAAACCCGGTTCGACCTCTGCATCACCGACATCCACATGCCGCGCATGGACGGTCTCGCGTTCATCGACGCGGCGCGCGACCTCGATCCCGGACTCGGATTCGTGGTGCTCAGCGCGTTCGATACGGCGGAGAACCTGAAGCGGGCGATCCCGCTGGCGGTCTACGACTTTCTACCGAAACCCCTCGGCACGCGCGCCGACCTCGAGGAACGGCTCCCGAGCTGGATCGAGCGCACTCGCGAGCGTCGCCGAGAACAGGACCTCGCGCGCGCGGCCGGCACTATCGCCGACGACCGCGACGCCGCGCGCCTCGAACGTGACGTCGAGATCGTCTTCTCGGAGACCGCGCGCGAGGTGCTCCGCCAGACGGCGGGGTTGCAGACCACAGTCCATGCGCACCTTATCTCGGCGATCACACAACTGGTCGCCCGAAGCCGCTCCGATCCCGGCCTCGCGCAAATCGTGCGGGGCCTCGAGGAGGCCCGTAAGACCGCCGAGGCTTCCATGACCGCCACGGGCGGCTTCTTCGACTCCTCCTATGGCAGTCGGGATGCCTCGCCCGCCCAGCCCAACGAGGGCATCCGGCACGCGATCGACATCGCCCTGCGCAGCAGCCGCGCCGAGTCAGTGGGCAAGCGCGTCGACTTCCAGCCAACCGAACGCGCCACGATTGTCCGCGGTTTGTCCGGCATCGATTTCCTGCTGATGGTCATCCCCGCGATCGGCGCCACCCTCGCGTGCGCCTCGCCGGGCACGACCGTCGGCGTCGCCCTGGAGTTCGCACCGCGGCTCGACGCCGTGACGCGCGATCCCCGGAACCGGAGGCTCCTGTGGATCAACCGCAAACGCGCGCTCTCCAGCCACCCCGTGCTCGTGATCACCCTCTCCGCCGACGGTCCCTCGCTCACGCCGACAGAGGTGGAGGACTGGCTGAAGGGTGAACACGCGCCGCTGACCGCCGTGACCCCGCGCGGTCTCCTCAGCGGCATCGAGAAGTGCCGCGGAGCGCTCGGCGCGGCCGTGGCGCCGGAGGCGGCGAAATTCCAGCTCCTGCTCGCCCTGCCGGCCTGAGGTGACGGGGAAATGTGGCGTCGTGATCCTGGTTGTCTCCAGTTCGAGCCGGGAGCGCTTGGCCCTCATCGCCCTCGGGGAAAGTGCAGGTTGGGTGGCGGCGGGGGCCGATTCGCTCCGCGAGGCGCGCCGGATTCTGCGGCGCCAGGAGATCCGCGTGCTCGTCACGCGCCACACGCTCGCCGACGGCTACGCCGATCATCTCGCGCGGGAACTGGCGACCGCCGACGGTGGCCGACCATCACGCCTCATCGTGCTGGCGGGGCCGGGCCTGCCGGCGACGGAGGAAGCGCGGCAGGTCACGCTCGGCGCCGACTGCGTGCTGCGCGACCCCGTGCGGTCCGAGGTGCTGCTCGCCTACCTCGCCCGCCACCTGCGCCGGGAAGAGACGGACCGCCGCCCGGCCGCGCGTCCGGCCGCCCCCCTGGGTTTCGCCGGAGGTGAATTGCGTTCCGACGACCGCACGCTGCGCCTCGGCAAACGGGTCCGCACGCTCACGCCCCGGGAGGCGGGGCTGGCCGAGGCGCTCGCGACGCGTCCGGGAGAAGTGGCGACCTACGACACGCTCTACGCCGAGGTGCTGGCGCCGGTTCCGCGGGGACACGAGCAATCTCCGCGTTCTCCTCGGCAAACTGGCCGCGAGTTGCGCCGCGATCGGCGCAGATCTCCGCGCGTGGGTCGAGGTGATCCCGAAGTCGGGTTACCGCCTGCATGCGAGGCGCCGGCCGTGAACCGCGGCCCGGGGCGGATCGACGGCTCGCTTACGGAAAAATTACGGTGGCTCCGTGGGCCTCCGCATGAACACCGCTACGAACGGGAGCGTGAACACCGCCCCGCTGCAGATCCTGATCCTGAAATCGGACCGGCTTTACGCCGACATCCTTCGCCAGCACGCCGGCCAGGCGTTCCCGCCCGCCCGGCCCACGATCGCCACCTCCATCGCCGAGGCCCGCGAGCTCCTGGGCCGCGTCACCTTCGACCTTTTCATCACCGGGCTCGGCGAACACGCCGGCGGTGACGCGCTGGATCTGGTGGCGCAATGCAAGCGCGAGCCGCTACGGGCCCGCCGCGTCGTCGTGCTGCTCGATCGCCACGAGTACCGCGTGCTCGCGGTGCTGCGTACCCTGTCGGTCGACGGGATCTTCGACCCCTCCGAGGACTCTCCGGCGGCGTTCGCCGCGGCGCTCCCGGCGATCGTCCGCGGCTCGCGTTACTGGAGTCCGGGCGCGGCGGCGCGCCTGCGGCAGCTCGCGGCCGCGCCCGGGGCGCTCTTCCGGATCCTCACCGATTTCGAGCAGGTGGTGCTGAGTGTGATCGGCGACGGCTCCGACGACCAGGCCGCCGCCGGCCAACTGGGCCTGAGCCCCGCCACGATCTCGACCGTGCGACGCACCCTGCACCGGAAGCTCGGTGTGCAGCACCGCGGCGAACTCGTCCGGATGGCGGCGCAAAAGGGCTACGTGCGGTTTACCCCGGCCGGCGTGGAGCGCCCGGGCTACGGACTGCTCGCCGCCGCCTACCAGCCCCGCAGCCGCGCCCGGCGGTTGGAATGCCCGGCGATGCCCGCGACCGCCTGAACGCGATTCCGCTCGGCCCGGGACGGGCGGCGCGGCAGGTTACGCGCCAGCGCCGTGCATCTCTCCGCCCTTATTATCCATCCCGTGAAATCGCTTCGCGGCTGCGCCGTGGAGACCGTCGTGATCGACCGACGGGGCATCGCGGGGGACCGGCGGTTTCTGGTCACCGACCCCGCGGGACGTTTTCTCACCCAGCGCACGTTGCCGCGGATGGCGCTCGTCGCGACAAAGCTCGACTACGCTGAACTGACGCTGGAAGCACCCGGACACGGCGTGATCCAAGTCGCGCGCGCCAGCCAACCCGACGCAGCCCGCACCAAGGTCTCCGTCTGGAGCAGCGAGGGGCTCATCGCGGAAGATTGCGGAGAAGCGCCGGCCCGGTGGTTGTCGGACTTTCTCGGAACCCGGTGCCGGCTGGTGCGCGCCGGGGAGGATTTCACCCGACCCGTGCGCAAAGTCCCGGCGGACATGACGGGCGCCGAGGTGGGGTTTGCCGACGCCTTTCCCGGCCTGATCCTCACGGAAGCCTCGTGGACCGACCTGAACGAACGGTTGCTGGAATGTGGCGGAGAGCCGGTGCCGATGGACCGTTTCCGGCCCAACTTCGTGGTCGCCGGCGCCACGCCGTACGCAGAGGACACCTGGCGGCGCGTGCGAATCGGCACGGTTGTCTTCCGCAGCGCCGGCCCCTGCGCGCGCTGCCTCGTCACGACCACCGATCAGACAACCGCGGAACGCGGGCCCGAGCCCCTGCGCACCTTGGCGGGTTACCGGCGTGACCCGCGCAAACCGGAGGACGTGAACTTCGGCCAGAACGTCATCCCGGAAGGCACCACCGGCGTGATCCGAGTCGGGGATCCGGTGACGGTCGAAGCCTGAGCGGGCGGTCTACCAGTCGCTGACGCGGCCGCGGCCGGACTTGCGCTGCGCATCACGGCGTTTGCCCTCCACCATGCGGCGCTTCTGGCCCCGGGACTTTTGACGCGTGCGACGCCTTTCGGCCTCGGCGGCCTCGACCGAGGCCCGTGCGAGACCGCGCGCGCGTTCCTCGAGC
>Ga0075471_10002869_pt1 | contig 11258 bp, 6 predicted proteins | sample DEB19_08_DNA_2_FD_74787 | JGI IMG/M metagenome (GOLD analysis project Ga0075471, IMG submission 74787) | Aqueous microbial communities from the Delaware River and Bay under freshwater to marine salinity gradient to study organic matter... | ecosystem: Environmental > Aquatic > Marine > Coastal ... | reverse complement strand
GGTGCACCGCGGCCGATCGGCGGCGGCGGGAAACAGTAGGCTTCCGCTCCCGCCGGCCTCAAGGCCATTTTGGCCCGGCCGGCATTGGCGTCCCCGCCGGCCAAAGCTGCATCGGCCTCGCGTCAGGCAATGATCGCGTCGATCGGCGTGCCGTGGTCGATCGCCAGCCGCTTGCGGCCCGGGATCTCGAGCCGCCGCGAATCGAGGCCGAGCAGCATCAGGATCGTGGCGTGGACGTCGGTCACGTAGTGCCGATCCTCGACGGCGTGGAAGCCCAGCTCGTCGGTCGCGCCGTGCACCGTGCCCCCCCGGATGCCGCCGCCGGCCATCCAGACGGAGAACGCGAACGGATGGTGGTCGCGGCCGTCGGATCCCTGGCTGCCGGGGGTACGACCGAACTCCGTGCAGAAGACGACGAGCGTCTCGTCGAGCAGGCCGCGGCGCTCCAGATCCTGGAGCAGTCCGCCGATCGGCTGATCGACGGCGAGTGAGTTTTGCTCGTGATTGGCCTTGAGGCCTCCATGCGCGTCCCACGCGCCCGCGCCGCCGCCGCCGTGCTGGATCTGGACGAACCGCACGCCCCGCTCCACGAATCGCCGCGCCGCGAGCAGCTGGCCACCGAAGCCCTTGCAGTGCGGCAGCTCGAGTCCGTAGAGCCGCTTGGTCTCCTCAGTCTCGGTGGTGAAGTCCATCACCTCCGGCACGCTCCGCTGCATCCGGAAGGCGAGCTCGTAGGAGGCGATCCGCGCCGCCGTGGCGGCATCGTGGGGATACTCGACGCCCGTCAGGCCGTTGAGCCGTGCGACGAGGTCGAACCCGATCTCCTGGGCCTCGCGTGGGAACCGCCGCTCGGGCCGGCCAAAGTCGAGCGGGTTCGCCGGGTCGATCCGCAGCGGCACGGCGTCGTGGGCGGGGCCGAGGTAGTGGCCGTCCCGCTTGTTCCAGCTCGGCCGCGTGCCAATCGAGATGAACTGCGGCAGATCGTCGTTGAGCGACGCGAGCCCATAGTGCACCCAGCCGCCGAGCGTGGGCTGGGGTGGGTCGAGCATGTGGCGGCCGGTGTGAAATTGCCCCTGGGCGCCGTGGTTTGAATCGGTCGTCCACATCGACCGCACGACCGCGATCCTGTCCACGTGGCGAGCGGTGTGCGGAAACCAGTCACTCACCTCGATGCCGCTCTGACCGTGCTTCCTGAAGCCGACCTGCAGCGGAAAGAGGATGTTGCGCTGCAGGCCGTTGGCGTCGGGCACCGGCGCCCGCTCCTTCGCCAGCTTCTCGGGGCTCTGTACGTCGGCGTAGGGCGTCTCGGCGATCGACTTGCCGGCGTATCGCGTGATCATCGGCTTGGGGTCGAAGCTCTCCATGTGGCTCACTCCGCCGTTCATGAACAGCCAGATCACACTCTTTGCCTGGGGCCGGAAGTGGGGCCGGCCGTCGGGAGGCGTCCAGGCCGCCATCGTCGCCCGCCCGTCCCGCGCGAGCAGCGCGCCGACCGCGAGGCCGGTGAATCCGAGCCCGACGTCGGCCAGGAACGCCCGTCTGGGCGGCACGACGCAGTGGCAGCTCGGTCGCTTTTCCATGGCGTTTCCTACCGGAGCGTGACGAAGTCGTTGTGGTTAAGCAGGGCCCACACCATGTGCGCCTCCGGCCCCCGACCGCCAGCCGTCGGGCCGGCGGCATCGATCCGCCGCCACCGCTCCCACGCCGCCAGGCATTCCGCCCGCTCGTCGGCGGTAGCCATGCGCCCGAGGACGACCTCGAACGCGCGGCCGATGAAGGCCGCAGGCTCGGCGTCGCCGATGTCCGACCGAACCCGCGCGGCGATCGCCGTCGCGGCGTCGTGGACGACCGCGGCATTGGACAGCGCCAGTGCCTGCTGCGGCACGATGCTCTGCTCGCGGCGGTAGCACTCAGTGACTGCGGCGTCGTCGAAGGCCTCGAGAAACGGGTTGTGGCTCAGGTCCGAGTGCCAGAAGTAGAGGCTGCGGCGCCGCGACGCCTCCTGCTCGGCCTCGGGCACCGACGGCCCGCCGATCGTGGCGTCGAGCGTGCCCGCGACCGCGAGCATGGCATCGCGGACGACCTGCGATTCGAGCCGGATCGGCTCCCGCCGCCAGAGCAGGCGATTGTCGGGATCAGCCCGCAGGGCGGCGTCGGCGTCTGCAACCGAGGAGCCGAGCCGGTAGGCGGCCGACGTGCAGATCAGTCGATGGAGGTGCTTCATGCTCCAGCCGCGTCCCGCCGTGCCCGGGCCATCGACGAGCTCGCTGGCGAGCCAGTCGAGCAGCTCCGGGTGGGTCGGACCGCTCCCCTTGCGGCCGAAGTCGAAGACTGTCGTCACCAGCGGCGTGCCGATGTGCCGCATCCAGATGTGATTGGCCGCCACCCGCGCGGTGAGCGGATGCCGCGGATCGGTGATCCAGCGTGCCAGGGCCGACCGTCGCCCGCTGCTCGCCGGCGGGAAGGGGACCGGCGGATCGTCCGACCCCGAATGCTTGAACCGCGTCGGTGTCCACCGTCCGCCGTCGAGCGGCGTGAAATCGTTCCCGGGCTTCGCGGCCGCCTGCGCGGCGGCGTCGACCCGCTCGCGCGCGGCGGCCAGTTCTTTCTCGATCGCGGCCAGCCGCTTGGGCATCGCCTGCTCGGCGACGGCCGTCGCGAGCCGCTGCGTCACGCCGGCCACGTCCGCCCAGGCCCGCGCGACGGCGGCCTCCTTCTCCGCCCGCGCCGCAGCGGCGGCCGCGTGGGCCGCCGACGGAAGCGAGTCCGACGCGCCGGCGGTGCCGGCATCCTCGACGGCCCACGCCGCCCGCGTTGCGTCCGCGCGTCGTTCGACCGCGACGAGCTGGGCCCGGGCAGCGGCGACCGTTTTCGCGGCCGCGTCGGACGGCTCCTTCGCGTGGCTCGCCTCGGCAGCGACGACGGCCTGCCGTGCCGACGCCAGGTGGGCTTCGAGCACCCAAGGCCGCCGCTGCGGCTGGTAGGACGAGCGGGGCAGCGGCACGGGCTCGATGCCAAGCTCCATGAACGCGAGGACGGCGGGCACGCCCGGCGCGATCCGCTTCGACGTGTCGGGCCTGGAGTCCTCGCCGCGGACCAGCCTATACGTCGGCGGGTCGAGGTCGCCGTCGAAGACGCAGGGAATGCCATCCCTGTCGAGGTCGGCCTCGCCGGGCACCACATCCAGCCGCGCCTGGATCGGCTCGAAGAACGCGCGGAACCGGTAATAGTCCTCCTGCTGGATCGGATCGTACTTGTGGGCGTGGCACTTGGTGCAGTTGAGCGTCAGCCCAAGGAGCCCCTTGCCGACGTGCTCCACCGTCGCGTCGAGCCAGGGCCCGCGGTTGAAGATGAACCAGTTCCGAGCGAGAAATCCGGTGGCGCGCAGGCTGGCGAGGTCGTCGGGACGCAGCTCGTCGGCGGCGAGCATGAGCCGCAGCATCTCGTCGTAGCCGAGGTCGGCGTTGAGCGATTCCACGATCCAGTCGCGGAAGTGCCACATGTGCTTTTGGCTGTAGCGGTGCTGGCCACTGTGCCCCCACCAGTCGGAGTAGCGCCACACGTCCATCCAGTGCCTGGCCCAGCGCTCGCCGTGCCGGGGGTCGGCGAGCAGCCGGTCGACCAGCCGCTCGTACCAGTCGGCGGACGTGTCGGCCAGGACCGCGGTGAGCTCATCCGGCTGCGGCGGCAGCCCGATGAGGTCGAGATACACCCGGCGGACGAGCACGTGCCGCGGAGCCTCCGGCTGCGGCACGACGCCCGCCTGCTCCCGCGCCACCGCCAGGAAGGCGTCGATCGGATTGCGGACGCCCGCCGCCGTGGCGGGCCGCGGCACCTCGGGACGCACCCGCGGCTGAAAGGCCCAGTGGTCGCGAGGATCGGCCTCGGGCCGCTCGTCGGCCGGGGCCGGGCAGCCAGCCGCGATCCAATCTCGCAAGACCGCGACCTCAGCGGCCGAAAGCTGCTCCCCCTCGCCCTCGGGCGGCATCCGCACGGCGGGATCCGGCGACGCAACGCGGGTGACGATCAGGCTCTTGTCGGGATCGCCCCGGCTGACTGCGGCCCCCGACTCGCCCCCCGCCACCATGAGCGGGACCGTGTCGAGCCGCAGTCCCGCCTGCTGCTCGAGTCCGCCGTGGCAGGCACAGCAGCGGCTGGCCAGCAACGGACGGATCTTGTCAGCGTAGACCGCGAACGTGGCCACCGGAGTGTCGTCGGCTGACGACCGCCGCGCGGCTGGCACGCCGGCCATGATCAGGCAGACCGCCCACGCGAGTGGTCGACGCCGCTCCATCCCCGCGCGGCCTCGCCAGCTCGATTCGGTCACAGCCATCGGCAGCGGCCCCCATCGGATTCGCACGGTTGCGTGCGATAGAGTATAGCCTCGTCGCGGGGTGGCCCATCCAGCGCGGCGGCCGCGGAGGCTCCGCCGTGGCCATCCCGTCCACTCGTGCAGTCGCGCCGATGAAATCCATGCTCGCCACGGCGGTGATCGCCCTTCTCGGCCTGGCTGTCCAGGAGCCACCGACTGCGTTCGCAGCCGCCCCGCGGTCGCGGCCCAACATCGTCGTCGTGCTCGTCGACGACGTCGGATTCTCCGACCTGGGCTGCTACGGCGGCGAGATCCCGACGCCGCACCTCGACCGGCTTGCCGACGGCGGCCTGCGCTTCACGCAGTTCTACAACACGGCCCGTTGCAGCACGACGCGGGCCGCGCTCCTCACAGGGCTCTACCCGCATCAGGCCGGCATGGGCTGGCTCGACAACAAGGTGGAGCCGAAGTCGCGGGGCTTTCACGGCAAGCTGCTGCCGCGGTGCGTGACGATCGCGGAGGTGCTCCGCGATGCCGGCTACTTCACCGCCATGACTGGCAAGTGGCATCTCGGCCAGCAGAATGGCACCCCGCCCTGGAAACGCGGCTTCATGCGGTCGCTCAACTCGCGGTTCGGCGAGGTATTCTTCCCGCGCGAGGACGACAGGCCGGGCACGAAGATGCTCTTCCTCGACGGCCGCGAGATCCCCAAGGACTCGCCGGAGCTCGGCACCGACTGGTACTCGACCGACCTCTTCACCGACTGGGGCCTGAAGTTCGTCGACGAGGCCCGCGCTGCGAAGAAACCATTCTTCCTCTATATCGCCCAGTGCGCCGCGCATTTCCCATTGCGGGCGCCTGCCGACGTGATCGCGAGATATCGTGGCACGTACACGGCCGGCTGGGACGCGCTCCGCGAACGACGGCACGCGCGGCAGAAGCAGCTCGGCGTCGTCGACCCGCGCTGGCCGCTCGCCCCTCGGCCTGCCGACGTGGCCGCCTGGGAGTCGCTCGAGCCTCCTGACCGCGACCGCTTCGACCAGATGATGGCCGCCTACGCGGCGATGGTGGACCGGATCGACCATGCCATGGGCACGCTCATCGCGGGGCTCGAGCAGCGAGGCGAGCTCGACAACACGCTGATCCTGTTTCTCCACGACAACGGCGGCAACGCGGAGGGGGGACCCAACGGCACGACCCGGGGCACGAGCGTTGGCGGCCCCGACTCGTACGTGCTCCTCGGCATGAGCTGGGCGACGCTCAACAACACGCCCTTCGCCCGCTACAAGCACTTCACGCACGAGGGGGGCATCAGCACGCCGCTGATCGCCCACTGGCCGGCCGGCATCCCGGCGGCCCGCCGCGGCGGCCTCGAGCACCAGCCGGGGCATCTGGTCGACGTGATGGCGACGTGCCTCGACCTGGCCGGGGCGTCGTACCCGCGGGAGGTCGCCGGCACAGCGATCGAACCGCTGCAGGGAGTGAGCCTGCGGCCGGCGTTCGCGGGCCGGCCGCTCGACCGCGTCGAGCCGATCTTCTGGGAGCACGAGGGAAACAAGGCTGTCCGCGATGGCCGCTGGAAGCTCGTGCAGCGGCACAAAGCTCCCTGGCAGCTTTTCGACATGGAGGCCGACCGCACCGAGCAGAACGACCTCATCGCCGCTCACCCGGACATCGCCGCTCGTCTCGAGTCGGCATGGCATGCCTGGGCCGACCGCACCTACGTCGACGAATGGAACGGCCCCGACCACACCGACTGGGGCCAGGACATCAAGCGGGACGGCCGGTGAGGCAATGGTGCGGCCGGCCGCCTGGCATCAATGCCGGCCGCGGACGCCCTCCACCAGCCGCTCGATCCCGAGCGGGTTGCCGTCCCGCAGGGCGGGGGGCAGAAGTGCTTCGGGCACGTCCTGGTAGCAGACCGGGCGGATGAACCGCTCGAGCGCGGCCGAGCCGACGCTCGTGAATCGTGCATCCGAGGTCGCCGGCGCCGGCCCGCCGTGCTGCATCGCATGGCACACCTCGACCCCCGTCGGAAAGCCGTTGACGATCAGCCGACCCGCCTTGCGCGAGAGAATCTCCAGCAGGTCGCCGGCCGCGGCCAGGTCGTCGGCCGTGCCGTGGATCGTGGCCGTGAGCTGCCCGTCGAGGCGGGCCGCCAGCCGGCGCAGGTCATCGCCGGTGCGGGCTGGCACGATCATGCTGAAGGGGCCGAACACCTCGTCGGCGCAGGCGTCCTGCCCGAGAAACGTCGCCGCATCCGCCTCGACCACGACCGCCGCGACCTGCGTCCGCGCGGGATCGGCAGCCGCCTCGGCCCGGGCCACGACCGCCGCGCCCGGCACGGCCAGCATCCGGTCGCGGCCCCGCTCGAAGGCGGTGCGGATCTCGGCGTGGAGCATCGAGCCTGCCGGGGCCTTGGCCACGACATCGGCGAGAAGCCCACGGAAGCGGACGAGGTCTGGGCCCTCGACCGCGAAGAGGAGCCCGGGCTTCGTGCAGAACTGGCCCACGCCGAGCGTCATCGAGCCGAGAAAGCCCTCGGCGATCTGCTTCGTCCGCTCCGCGAGCGCCCCCGGCAGGACGAACACCGGATTGAGGCTGCTCATCTCGGCGAACACGGGGATCGGGTCGGGCCTGGAGGCCGCGGCGTCCATGAGCGCCCGCCCGGCGGCCCGCGAGCCGGTGAAGCCCACTGCGCGGGTAGCCGGATGCCTGACGAGCGCCGTCCCGATCACCGATCCTTCGCCGTGCAGCATCGAGAAGATGCCGGCAGGCAGGCCGCAGCGGGCGACGGCCCGCGCGATCGCCCCGGCCACCATCTCCGACGTGCCCGGGTGGGCTCGATGGGCCTTCACCACGACCGGATTGCCCGTGCACAGGGCACTGGCGGTGTCGCCGCCGGCGACCGAGAAGGCGAGCGGAAAGTTGCTGCTGCCGAAGACGACGACGGGGCCGAGCGGCAGCTTCATCCGTCGCAGGTCGGGGCGGGGCAGGGGCTGCCGATCGGGTAGCGCCCGATCGATCCGGGCGTCGACCCACGCCCCGTCCCGCGCCGCCGCGGCGAAGAGCCGCAGCTGCCCCACGGTGCGGCCCCGCTCGCCGGTGAGCCGTGCCGCGGGCAGGGCCGTTTCCTGCCCGGCCCGCTCCAGGAGCGGGTCGCCCAGTGCCAGGATCTCCTCGGCGATCGCCTCGAGCAGCGTTGCGCGGTCGGCATTGCACGTTGCGGCGAAAGCCGGCGCCGCGGCCTCCGCCGCCCGCATGCACTCGTCCACGTCGGCCGATGCTGCGAACTGGAACCGTCCCGGCAGCTCGCGACCGTCGAGCGGACTGACCGCGGCGAACGTCCTGCCGCCGGCGGCGGCACGGTGCGCGCCGGCGACGAAGTTCATCCCGTGCAACGAGCTCATGGCATCTCCTAGGAGGAATCCTGATGCAGACGGTGATGGAGGCCCTGACCTGGAAACGAGTGCGTTTCGGCCGCCGCCGAGGCGAGCGGGGTCAGACGACCGTGACGGTGTTTTCCAGCCGGCCGATGCCGCTGATGTCGATGGCGATCCGGTCGCCGGCCTGGAGCGTGAACGACTCGTCCGGCACCACGCCGGTGCCGGTGAGTAGGATCGCACCGTGCGGGAACGACTGTGACCGCCAGAGGTGGCCGACGAGGTCGCCGAACGTGCGCTTGATCTGATCGACGCCCGTCGCCCCGGAAAACACCTCGCGGCCCCCGCGGGCGATCGTGATCGACACCCGCCAGCCGCGGATCGCCGTTTCGTCGGCGACGAGCGTGATCCAGGGCCCGAGGCTGCACGAACGGTCGTAGATCTTCGCCTGCGGCAGGTAGAGGAGGTTCTCTCCCTCGATGTCCCGCGAGCTCATGTCGTTGCCAATCGTGCAGCCGACCAGCCGGCCGCGGGAGTTCGTCACCAGCGCCAGCTCCGGCTCGGGCACGTTCCAGCGGGCGTCGCTCCTGATGCCGACCGCGTCACCGGGACCGACCGCTTTCTCACCGACGGCCTTGAAGAAGATCTCCGGCCGTACGGCGTCGTAGACGCGGTCGTAGGCAGTGGCGCTGAAGTCGGACTCCTCCATCCGCGCGGCCTTGCTTCGGAGGTAGGTCACGCCGGCGGCCCACACCTCCTGCCGTTCGACCGGTGGCAGGAGCTGCACGTCGGCCAGCGCTCGGATGCTACCGCACACGGCGCGGGCCGCGCGGACGGTGGCCAGAGGATCGTCAGCGTCGAGCACCGATGCGAGCGAGCCGATGCCTGCCGCCGTCAGGTCGAAGAGCTGATCGTATGCATCGACGGCGCCGATCCGCGCAGTGCCCGTGGCCTGGTCGCGGAACCGACAGACTCGCTCACACGGAATCTCGCTCAACGCTCGGCCTCCGGGGCGGTTGCAGGCAGGGACGGTTGCACGCTTGACCGGACGCGCGTCGACCCGCATAGTCGGCTGGCCGCGTCGCAGCCGCGGCATCAGCCGTACAGGACACCATATATATGGACACGCACCCTGGGTCACAAGCCGCGCATGCGGCCCGCGACGCCGCCGCCAAGGAGCGCCGCCATGCCCGCTGAGGCGGTCCACGATCCGATGCCACCGCCCGACCCGCTCCGTCCCGACGACCCGGCGATCTACGAGCTCGTCACGGCGGCGGAAGGCCCGCAGGGTGCGCTGCCGCTCACCGACGAACTGCTCCGCTCGCGGCCCAGCGGCGACCTCTTCGGTCTGTCGCAGAACGTCGGCATGGGCTGGGATCCGCGCGGGGCGGCCGACCGTCAGTTTCTCATCCTAAGCACGCAGGGGGGCGTGCGGGCGCCGGATGGCACAGCGATCGCGCTGGGCTACCACACCGGCCACTGGGAGATCGGCCTGCTCGTGCAGGCCGCCGCCGCCGCGCTCCGCCGCGCCGGCACGATCCCGTTCGCCGGCTTCTGCTCCGATCCCTGCGACGGCCGCACCCAGGGCACCACCGGCATGTTCGACAGCCTGCCCTACCGCAACGACGCGGCGATCGTGCTACGGCGACTGGCCCGATCGCTGCCGCTGCGGCAGGGCGTGCTCGGCATCGCCACCTGCGACAAGGGTCTGCCGGCGATGCTCATGGCGGTGGCCGGGCTCGGCGAGCTGCCGGGCGTGATCGTGCCCGGCGGCGTGACGCTGCCGCCGCGACAGGGCGAGGATGCGGGCAGCGTGCAAACGCTCGGCACCCGCTACGCCCACGGCCTCGTCACGCTCGAGGAGGCGGCCGACCTCGGCTGCCGCGCGTGCGCCTCTCCCGGCGGCGGCTGCCAGTTTCTCGGCACGGCCGCGACCGCGCAGGTGGTCGCCGAGGCGCTCGGCCTGACGCTGCCGCACGCGGCGCTCGCGCCGAGCGGCCAGCCGGTCTGGAAGGACATGGCCGTGCGCAGTGCCGAGGCGCTCGTCAGGCTGGCCGACGCCGGGCGGACGACCCGCGACGTCCTCACCCCCGCGAGCATCACCAACGCCATGGTCGTGCACGCGGCCTTCGGTGGCTCCACGAACCTGTTGCTCCACGTGCCGGCGATCGCGCACGCCGCGGGACTGCCGATGCCCGATGTCGCCGACTGGATCGCCGTGAACCAGCGGGTGCCGCGGCTGGTGAGCGTGCTGCCCAACGGCCCGATCCATCATCCCACCGTGCGGGTGTTTCTTGCCGGCGGCGTGCCCGAAGTGATGCTCCACCTCGACCGGCTCGGCCTGCTCGACACGACCGCCCGCACCGTGTCGGGACGCACGCTCGCCGAGCAGCTCGCCTGGTGGGAGGCGAGCGACCGCCGCCGACGCTTCCGCGACCTGCTCCGGTCGCTCGACGGTGTCGACGCCGACGACGTGATCATGGCTCCCGAGCGGGCGGCGGCTCGCGGGCTGCGGGGCACCATGGCCTTCCTGCGCGGCACGATCGCGACCGAGGGGTCGGTGGTGAAGGCCACGGCGATCGACCGCGGCTGCTTCGATGCCGACGGCGTCTATCGGCATACCGGACCGGCCCGCGTGTTCACCAGCGAGCGGGCCGCGATGGCAGCGATCAAGGAGGGTCGCATCCGTCCGAGCGACGTGCTCGTGCTCGCCGGCGTCGGGCCGATGGGCACCGGCATGGAGGAGACCTACCAGGTGACGAGCGCCCTCAAGCAGCTGCCGTTCGCCACGCAGGTGGCGCTCGTCACCGACGCCCGGTTCTCGGGCGTGTCGACCGGCGCGTGCATCGGCCACGTGGGCCCCGAGGGACTGGCGGGAGGTCCGATAGGCAGGCTCGTCGACGGCGACATCATTGCGATCGTGATCGACACGCGGACGGCAACCGGACGCGTCGATCTGGCCGGCGACGGCACCCGGTCGTTCACGGAAGCGGAGGCGGCGGCGGAGCTCGCCCGGCGTTCACCGCGTGCCGACCTGGCCGCCGACGCCCACCTGCCGGACGACACGAAACTCTGGGCCGCGCTCCAGCAGGCCAGCGGCGGCACGTGGGCCGGGTGCGTCTACGACCCGTCGCGGATCGTCGCGAGGCTCGGCTGCAGCGGGAAGCCGCCGGGACAGGGTTGACGCGGGGCAGGCGCCGGAAAGACGATCCTGGCATGGGAGCTTCCCGCGACATCCGGCATCGACGGCCCCGCCGCGAACTACTGCGGCTGGGTGGCCTGACGGCGTTAGGCCTGTCGCTCGACGACCTGCTCGGTGCCGTCGCCGGCGGCCGCATGGCCGACGGCGGCGATGCGATGCTTGCGCCGCGGGCGACGTCCTGCATCATTCTTTTTCTGGCGGGCGGTCCGCCGCAGCACGAAACCTTCGACCCGAAGCCCGACGCCCCCGTCGAGATCCGCGGCGAGTTTCGCCCCATCGCCACCAGCGTTCCGGGCGTGCAGTTTTGCGAGCTCTTGCCGGCGGTCGCCCGACACGCCGACAAGCTCTGCGTCATCCGCTC
>Ga0075471_10002868_pt1 | contig 11264 bp, 8 predicted proteins | sample DEB19_08_DNA_2_FD_74787 | JGI IMG/M metagenome (GOLD analysis project Ga0075471, IMG submission 74787) | Aqueous microbial communities from the Delaware River and Bay under freshwater to marine salinity gradient to study organic matter... | ecosystem: Environmental > Aquatic > Marine > Coastal ... | reverse complement strand
GGTCGAGCGCGAAGTGCTCGCTCCACTCCTGGAACACTCCCCCGGCCCGCCAGACCCGTTCGATGACCCGCCCGATCCGCCGGTCCCCACGGCTCGCGATGCCCTCGGCGATGCTCGCCGACGGATCGTGCCAGGACAGCTTGACCGCGCTGCGACGGGTCGCGTCGCGCAGGATCCCGACCTTGCGCTGCAGTTCGGCGGCCGAGTTCTGGCCGAACCACTGGAACGGCGTGTGGGCCTTCGGGACGAACCCGCCGACCGACGCGGTGCAGGAGGCGCCCTTGGTGTAGCGCCGACCGATCTCGACGACGTTGCGGGCCATGTCGGCGATCCCGAGGGTGTCCTCGTCCATCTCGGTCGGCAGCCCGATGAGGAAGTACAGCTTCATGCGCCGCCAACCCTGCGAGAAGGCGCCGTCGACCGCGGCGTAGAGGTCCTCCTCGGTGATGAGCTTGTTGATGACCTGCCGCAGCCGCCACGAACCACCTTCGGGCGCGAAGGTCAGTCCGGTGCGGCGCACCCGCTGGATCTCGCTCGCGATGCCGACGGTGAACGCGTCCACCCGCAGCGACGGCAGGGACACGCCGACGTTGCCGCACCCCTGCTGCGCGTCGACGATCCCGCCGACGAGATCGGTGATGCCCGAGAAGTCGGCACTCGACAGGGAGGTGAGGGCGACCTCGTCGTACCCGGTGCGCTTGAGCCCCTCGGCCACCATCGTGCGGGCCTGCTCGAGCGGGCGCTCCCGCACGGGGCGCGTGATCATCCCGGCCTGGCAGAACCGGCACCCCCGGGTGCAGCCCCGGAAGATCTCGACGTTGAGCCGGTCGTGGACGACCTCGATGAGCGGCACCAGCTGGTTCTTCGGGTAGGGCCAGTCGGCGAGATCCGCGATCGTCCGCTTGTCCACGGACTCGGGCACGTCCGCGTACCGGGGCCGGACCGCACGGATCGCCATGCCCTCGTACTCGACCTCGTACATCGACGGCACGTACACGCCGGGCAGCAGCGCGAGTTCGTGGAGGACCGCCTCGCGCCCGCCCACGCGGCCGCCGCGCTTCCAGTCGCGCACGACCTCGGTGATGTCACCGACCGCCTCCTCGCCGTCGCCGATGACGAACGCGTCGACGAAGTCGGCCATGGGCTCCGGGTTGAAGGTGGCGTGCCCGCCCGCGACCACGATCGGGTCCTCGTCGCGTCGGGCCTCCCCCCGCACCGGGATGCCCCCGAGGTCCAGGCAGTTCAGGACGTTCGTGTACACGAGCTCGGCCGCGAGGCCGAACGCGATGACGTCGAAGGCGGCGGCCGGTCGATGGGTGTCGACCGAGAAGAACGGGACGTCCCGCTCGCGCATGAGCGCCTCGAGGTCGGTCCAGGGCGCGTAGCCGCGCTCGGCCGCCGCATCGGGGCGTTCGTTCAGGATCTCGTAGAGGATCTGCAGCCCCTGGTTGGGCAGCCCGACCTCGTAGGTGTCGGGATACACGAGCAGCCAGGACACTCCGTCGGAGCGGTGGACCGGACGCAGGGCGCCCCGTTCCATCCCGATGTAGCGGGCGGGCTTCTCGACCCCGGCCAGGAGCGGTTCGATCCGCGGCCAGAGGGCAGTCATCTCGTTCCGGACTCTACCCGCCCACCCCCGACGGCACGGTCGTCGTCGTGGTCGAGGTGGACGAAGTGGTGGTGGTCGACGTGGTGGTGGTCGAGGTGGTCGAGGAGCTCGACGAGGTGGTGGGGGCCGCCGTGGTGGTGGTCGTCTCGTCCGAGAAGGGCGGCGGGACCCGGGGGCCGTTGAGCACGTAGACCGGCATGCCGACCGACATCGAGGCGAAGAGCCAATCGGCCGAGGTCATCGGGACCCGGGCGCACCCGTGGGATGCCGGGTAGGGCGGGACCGAGGTCGCACCGTGCACCGCGATCCCGCCGTTGAAGTACGAGGGGCTGTAGAGCCGACCGAGGTTGCCGTTCTGCCAGCCCCGGTACTTGCCGTACACCCGGTAGGCGCCGCCGGGCGTCACCGCGGTGCTGCACCGGCCGTCGACGCAGAACCGTTCCCCGGAACCGGTCGACACGGGCACGATCTTGAACAGGGTGCCACCGCGCACGAAGAACAGCACCTGGCGGGCCACATCGATCTCGACGTGGGTGCCGGCCGCCCCGGGGACCATGAGCGGCGGGACCGTCGCCGCGGCCAGGCGTGCGAGCACGTCGTCCGTCGCACGGCCCGTGCGCGCCATGCCGTTCACCTTCTGGAACGCGTACACCGCCTGCTGGGTGGCGGGACCGAAGGTGCCGTTCACCTCGGGCAGGTCATAGCGCAGGTCGACGAGCCGCTGCTGGAGCTCGGTCACCGCGGGCCCGCTCGCCCCCACCCCGAGGCCGGCCGGGGCCGGAGCGGCGGCCCGCGTCGTGGTCGTCGGCGCGACGGTGGTCGTGGTCGTCGACGAGGTGGTCGTGGTGGTCCGGCGCGTCGTCGACGTCGAGTCACCCGCGACCGACGACGCACCGCCCCCGCACGCGGCGAGGAGGAGGCCGAGCGCCGCGGCGATCGGTGCGGAGCGGACACGCATCGGGAGGACCTCGTCGGGGGTTCGGGGAGTCGTCAGGAGAATCGGCGCATCGAGACGTTGGCCACGAGCCCGACGCAGGCGAAGGACACCAGCGCCGAGGAACCGCCGTAGGACATGAATGGTAGCGGGATCCCGGTGATCGGCATGATCCCCATCGTCATCCCGACGTTCTCGAAGATCTGGAACGCCAGCATCGCCACCACGCCCACGCACAGGAGCGTCCCGAAGAAGTCGTTCGAGAGCACCGCGGTCCTCCAGCTGCGCCACACCACGATCCCGAACAGCACCAGGAGCAGTCCGGCGCCGACGAAGCCCAGTTCCTCCCCGACCGCGGTGAAGATGAAGTCGGTGTGCTGCTCGGGCACGTGCCCGAGGCTCGTCTGGCTGCCCTTGAACAGGCCCTGGCCGGTGACTCCGCCGTTGCCGATCGCGGTCTTGGACTGCTCGAGGTTGTAGGTGGTGCGCTGCTGGTCGCCGTTCTGGTCCAGGAACGCCGTGAGCCGGTCGACCTGGTACGGCTTGAGCACGCCGAGGTTGACCGCCACGACCGCACCGGTGATCCCGATGAGCGCGAGCACGGCCAGGTGTCGACCCTTGGCCCCGGCCACCGCCAGGATCGCCAGGACCACCACGCCGATCACGAGCGCGGTGCCCAGGTCGGGCTGGAGCATCACGAGCCCGAGGGACGGCGCCACGATGGCCAGCACCGTGACGAGGTGGCGACCGCCGAGATCACCCCGGTGCACCGCGCAGTACGCGGCGAGGATCAGGATGATCGAGAACTTCGCGAACTCCGAGGGCTGGATCGCGATCGGGCCGACGGCGAACCGGGCCTGGCTGCCGAGGGTCGAGGAGCCGAGCGGCGTGATGACGAGCGCCAGCATGAGGATCGTCACGCCGTAGATGGCCGGCGCCCACTCCCGCATGCGGTGGTAGTCGATGAGGATCGCGCCGGCCATGATGCCCACACCGAGCACGACGAAGATGACCTGTCGCTGCAGGTAGTAGGTCGCACCGGTGTCCCCGACGAGCCCGTTGCGGGTCGCCGAGTAGATCATGACGAGCCCGAGCACGTTGATCGCGAGCACGGACCCGACGAGCACGAGGTCGAGGTGCCGCAACGGCGAGGTGTCGAGGCGGGAGCGCCGTTCGCCCAGGACGTTGGTGAGACCCGCCATCAGTTGCCCCCCGCCGGCGGGATCGCCGTGACCGGTGCGACCGGCAGCCCGTTGAGCGCCTCGAAGATCGCCCGGGCGATGGGCGCCGCGGTCTCCGCACCGTACCCCGCCTCCTCCGCCACCACCGCCACGACGTACCGGGGGTTCTGGAGCGGGGTGAAGCCGACGAACAACGAGGTGTTCTGCTTGCCCGCGACTTGGGCCGTACCGGTCTTCCCGCCGACCGCCGGCGGCTGCTGCGGGTACGAGGCGAACGCACCCTTGGCCGTACCGCCCTCGGCGCCGACGACGCCGGCGAACCCGGCGAGCAGGGTGTCGCGGGCGGGCACCGGCACCCGACCGGCGTCGACCGCGGGCACGGTGCGCACCACCCGGCCGTCGGCGTCGAGGATCCGGGACACCAGCCGTGGCGTGGCGAGTCGCCCGTCGGCCACGAATGCCTGGAAGGCCATCGCGAGCTGCAACGGCGTGGCGAGCATGTCGCCCTGCCCGACGGCGAGCTGCACGTTGTCGCCCGGGAGCCAGTCGGGGTACGGGAACGCGTCGGGACGTGCGTCGTGGATCCGCTGCTTCCACTGCGCGTCCGGCACCCGGCCGCCAGCCTCGTTCGGCAGGTCGATCCCGGTCGCCCGACCGAAGCCGTAGAGGCGCGCGGTCTCCTGGATGATGTCGCCACCCGCCTCGCCGCGGCGCTGCTTCGGCCAGAGCGAACCACCGATCGTGTAGAAGTACACGTCGCTGGACACCGTCATGGCCCGCTGCAGGCTGATGCGGCCGTTCACCTCGGCGCCGTCGTTGGTGAACACCTGGTCCGAGATCTTGTACTTGCCCTGGTCGTCGATCGTGCTGTTCGCGGTGACGAGTCCGGCACGCAGGCCGGCCAGCCCCGAGATGAGCTTGAAGGTGGAGCCGGGGGCGTACTGACCGCTCACCACGCGGTTGAGCAGCGGGTAGTGGTTCGCCGGGTCGTTGAGCGCCCGCCAGATCGCGGTCGGGATGCCGTTGGTGAAGGCGTTCGGATCGAAGGTCGGGTTCGAGGCCAGAGCCACCACCGACCCGTCCGTCGTGTCGATCACGACCGCGGACCCCGCGCTGGCCCGAAGCGTCGTGAACTTCGCCTTGTCGACGATGTCGCGCTGGAGCCGTGCGCTGGCCAGACCCTCGGCGAGGGCCTGCTCGGCGACCCGCTGGATGTCGAGATCGATCGTGAGCTGGACGTCACGACCCGGGATCGCCCGCACCCGCTTCGCGGTCCGCAGCACCCGACCGGCCGCGTCGACCTCGTACTCGTAGCGACCCGGCCGACCGCGCAGTACGCGCTCGTAGGTCTGCTCGACCCCGGACTTCCCGATGTCGTCGCCGAGCGCGTAACGCTCCGATGCCGGGGCCCCCTCGAGTTCCTCGGCGTTGATCTCGCCGGTGTAGCCGATCACGTGCGCCGCGACGGTGCCGTTGGGGTACCGCCGGACCGCCATCGGCTGGGCCTTCACCCCGGGGAAGTCCTCAGCGTGCTCGGTGACGTAGGTCAGGGCCTCGATCGGCGCGTCGAGCGCGACGGGCACCGGCTGGTACGGGGAGACCCGCTGGTCGGCGAGCCGTTCGCGCAACGTGGCCGCGGGCACCGCGAGCAGTTCGGCGAGGCGACCCACGACGAGGTCGCGCTCATCCTCGGAGATCCGACGGTCGACGGTCACCACGTTGGCGATCCGGTCGTCGGCCAGCACGCGACCCTTCGCGTCGAGGACGCGGCCACGCAGCGGCGGCTCGGGCACGGTGCGGTACGAGTTGCTCGCTGCGGCCGCCACGTACTGGGAGCCCGCAGCGATCTGGAGGTACCACAGCCGCGCGAACATCGCGGCGAACACTGCGACGATCACGACACCGACGATGCTGAGGCGGAGGCGGGTCTCGGTCATCGGGCTGCGATCACGGGCTCGGACGGGGACGGGTGGCCCCCGGCGCGGGTCACCATCCTTGCCCACCGAGGGGCCCGGATGGCCGCGGGCCCTCGGCGTGCAGGGCGAAGCGGACGATCGGGAAGACGACCGGTGCGAGCACGGCGCCGTACAGGGCGGCGAGGACGACCGTGCGCAGGGCCGTGAAGCCCCAGAGTTGGCTCTGACCCACGATGGCGCCGACCAGGCAGAACACGAGGCCACCGATGCACCCGGCCACGAAGGTGAGGGCCACCGGGAACCACCAGGCCGCCCGCAGCACCGCGCCCTGCACCACCCCGACGCCGTAGCCGGTCACGCTCCAGGCGAGGGCCGACAGACCGAGCGGGGTGGAGAGGAACAGGTCGAGGGCCAGCCCCGCGGCGAACCCGAAGACGGCACCGGCCGTCGGGCCGGCGGCGAAGGCCACGGCGACCGTCACGACGAGGCCGATCTCCGGCGCGACCCCGCCGATGCGCAGGTTCGGCCAGAGCGCGGTCTGGAGCAGCACCACCGCGACGAGCACGAGGGCGAGGCGGATCCCCCGGATCACCCGGCCGACCCCGTGCCGGTCCAGATGAGCACGCGCACGAACTGCAGGCGTGCGAGGTCCACCATCGGGCGGGCCAGGATCGTCTGGTCGAGGTTGCGCCGGGCCCGATCGACCGAGGCCACGGAGGCCACCGGCAGGCCGGCCGGGTACGCCGCGTTCTGCAGGCCCGAGGTGACGAGCATCTCACCCTCGGCCACCGGGGTGTCGGGGGCCACGAAGTCCACCCGCAGCAGGTCCGAGCCGGAACGCCCCTGTGCCACGGCGAAGGTGTTCGAGGTCACGAACCGCACCCCGATGCCCGCCGCCGGGTCGGTGACGAGCTGGATCGTCGCCCGGGTGCGCGACACGCCGCTCACGCGCCCGACGACCCCCTCGCCCGCCACCACCGGCATGCCGACCGCGATGCCGGCGTTCGAACCTCGGTCGATCGCGATGGTGTCCTCGAAGTTGCCGGGCGAGGCCGCGACGACCTCGGCCGGCACGCTCGGGATACCGGTGATGAACGCCATGCCCTGGTTGGCCCGCAGTCGCGCGTTCTCGCGGCGCGCTGCGCGCGCGGCCGAGACCTCGCCGCGCAGCCGGCCGACGTCGCGCCGCAGCCGCCGGTTCTGGCGCGCGAGCTCGCCCGCCGAGAATGTTCCGTCCCACCAGTCGGCGACCGGCCGGGTGAGGTCCTCCACCGCGTTCTGCGCGGGCGACAGCGCGTCACGGGCCACGTCACGCACCGGACCGATCACTCCCCCGCCCCCACGGACGTCGAGGGTGATGAGCAGCAACGAGGTCACGATGAGCAGGACGATGACGGAGCGCCGTCGTCCGGAACCTCGGTACGCCACCATCGAGTGCGGCCCCGGATCAGTTCTGTTGCGAGGAGATCAGGACCTGCTTCAGCGCCTCGAACTCCTCGAGGCACATGCCGGACCCGAGTGCCACCGAGTGCAGCGGGTTGTTCGCGACCACGATCGGCATGCCGGTCTCGGTCGCGAGGCGCTGGTCGAGGCCGCGCAGCAGCGCGCCGCCCCCGGTGATCACGATTCCTCGCTCCATGATGTCGGCGGCGAGTTCCGGCGGCGTCTTGTCGAGGGTCACCTTCACGGCGTCGACGATCGCCGACACCGGTTCCTCGATGGCCTCCCGGATCTCGCCGGTGCTCACCACGATGGTCTTCGGGAGTCCGGTCACCAGGTCGCGACCGCGGATCTCCGCGTAGAGCTCCTCGATGAGCGGGAACGCGCTCGCGAGGTCGACCTTGATCTGCTCGGCGGTCCGTTCCCCGACCGCGAGCGAGTACTCCTTCTTCACGAAGTTGATGATCGCCTCGTCGAGTTCGTCACCCGCGATGCGGATCGACTCGCTCGCCACGATGCCGCCGAGCGAGATGACCGCGACCTCGGTGGTGCCCCCGCCGATGTCGACGACCATGTTCCCGGCCGGCTCGTGGACCGGGAGGCCGGCACCGATGGCCGCGGCCATCGGCTCCTCGATGATGAACGCCGGCTTGCGGGCTCCGGCGTACTCGGCCGCCTCCTGCACCGCGCGCTGCTCGACGCCGGTGATGCCCGAGGGAACGCAGATGACCATCCGGGGCTTGGCCCAACGGCGCTGGTGCACCTTCTGGATGAAGTACCGGAGCATCTTCTCGCAGATGTCGAAGTCCGCGATGACCCCGTCCTTGAGCGGCCGGATGGCCTGGATGTGGCCCGGGGTGCGGCCGATCATCCGCTTCGCCTCGACCCCGACCGCCAGCGGCCGGCCGTCCTTGGCGTTGATCGCGACCACCGAGGGCTCGTTCAGGACGATGCCGCGGCCGCGGACGTACACGAGGGTGTTGGCCGTGCCGAGGTCGACCGCCATGTCGCGGCCGACGATCGACGAGAGCCAGGGATCGGACACGGGGACGAGGGCCTCCTGGACGCGGACGGGTCCGCGATGCGGCCCACACGGGCCTGACGGGACCCCCTCAGGCTACGGGGTGCGGGGAACGGGTGCCAGCCGCGCCCCCGGACCGGCCGCTCCATCGACGGCGCAGAGCCGCTCCGGGCCTCGGTGCCGACCGGCACCGAGGGGTCGCCGGACGAGGGTCAGGCCAGGCCCGGGAAGAAGATCGCGATCTCGCGCGCCGCCGACTCGGGCGAGTCCGAGCCGTGGATGAGGTTCTCCCCCATCTCGATCGCGAGGTCGCCTCGGATGGTCCCCGGTGCGGCCTCGCGCGGGTTCGTCGTGCCCATGAGGGTCCGCATCACCTTGAACGCCTCGGGGCCCTCCACCACCATCGCCACCAGCGGGCTGCGGGTGATGAACGAGACGAGTTCGCCGAAGAACGGCTTCTCGGCGTGCTCGGCGTAGTGCCGACCCGCGGTCTCGGCGTCGAGGGTGCGCAACTCCATCGCCACGATGCGGAGCTGCTTGCGCTCGATGCGCGACACGATCTCGCCGACGAGGCCACGCTCGACGGCGTCGGGCTTGCAGAGGATGAGGGTGCGGTCAGCCATGGCGCCGGAACCTAGCCGTCCGACCGGTGCGCACTCACACCCGGACCTGGGTCAGGTACGGCCGAGGGCGCTCCGAGCCGCGCCGACCACGTAGAGCGAGCCGGTGACGACCACCTGCTCGTCCTCGTCGAGGCCGGACGTCGCGACCCGGACGGCGTCGGACACCTCGGGCACCACCCGCACCGAGTCTCCGGGCAGCCCGGCGGCGCGTGCCGCCGCCGCAAGCCGTTCGGGGTCGAGGGCCCGGGGGCTCGGCGGTCGGCAGCACACGATCGTCGTGGTCGCCGGGTCCGGCGCGAGCGCGGCGATCACCTCGTCCGGATCACGCCCGTCGAGCACGCCGAGGACGTAGGTGCGCGCACCGCCGGCGAACCCCTCGTCGAGCGCGGCGCGCAGGGCGCGCAGACCGTCGGGATTGTGCGCGCCGTCGAGGAGGACGAGCGGCTGGCGCCCGATCACCTCGAGTCGCCCCGGCGAACGCACCGCCGCGAACGCGGCCTCCACCACCTCCGGGGCCAGCGGCCCGCCGAGGAACGCCTCGGCGGCGACGAGGGCCGTCGCGGCGTTCTCGGCCTGGTGCGGACCGTGGAGCGCGAGGAACACCTCGCGGTGCGTGGCCCACGGGGTGGCGATGTCCACGGCCCGACCGCCCACCGCCAGCCGGTCGGCCAGCACCGAGTAGTCACGTCCGGCCAGCAGGGTCCGGGCGGGTCGCCGGCCGGTGAAGATCGGCACGATCTCCGGGTCGCGCTCGCCGAGCACGAGCGTCGCACCCTCGTCGACGATGCCCGACTTCTCGCGGGCGATCGACGCACGATCCGGTCCGAGGTACTCCATGTGGTCGAGCCCCACGTTCGTGACCACGGCGACCGGCGCCTGCACCACCCGGGTCGCGTCCCAGGCGCCGCCGAGGCCGACCTCGACCACGGCGACGTCGACCGCCACCTCGGCGAACAGGTCGAGGGCGGCCGCGGTGAGCACCTCGAAGTACGAGGGGCGGTCGTCGAGGAACTGCTCGATCGTGGCGATGCGGGCGAGGAGTCCGGCGAGGCGCACCTCATCGATCGGATCGCCGTCGAGCGCGATCCGCTCGACGACCGACTGCAGGTGGGGACTCGAGTAGGTGCCCACCGACAGACCCTCGGCCACGAGCAGCGCGGTCAGGATCCGCGCGGTGCTCGTCTTGCCGTTGGTGCCCGTGAGGTGGATCGTCGGGAACTCGAGTTGCGGCGATCCGAGCAGCGCGGTGAGCGCCTCGATCCGGGCGAGGGTCGGTGCGCTCCGCCGGCGGTCGACCCCACTCGGCACCCCGACGCCGGTCTCGAGGTTGATGTGGCCGTCGAGCCAGGCGAGCGCCTCGGGCGGCTGCACCGGTCAGTCCGTCGCGACCGGCGCGAGGTCCACCGCGACCGATGCCTCGTCGGCCTCCGCGGTCACGAGCGCGGCCGCCCGTCCGGCGCCGAGCACGTCACCCCGGGCCGCGAGCAGTGCGCCGAGCCGCGGGGCGGTGTCGGCGACGCGGACCTCGCTGACCTCGGCCCGCATCGAGACCTTGGCGTCCGACTTCGCCTTGCGGATCGCGCCGAGCACCTCGGCCGCGACCGGGTACACGCTGGGATCGGCACCGGCGGCGACGGCCTCGGCCCGCAGCGGCTCCGCCTCGGGCCATGGGGCACGGTGGACCGATCCCTCCTGCCACCACGACCAGACCTCCTCGGTCACGAAGGGCAGGTGGGGGGCGAAGAGCCGCAGGATCGTGGACAGGGCGAGGGTGAGCGCGCGCCGTGCCGAACCGGCCGGGGCGTCGCCCAGGGCGCCGTAGGCCCGCTGCTTCACCAGTTCGAGGTAGTCGTCGGTGAGGCCCCAGAAGAACCGCTCCGCCCGCTCGAGCGCTCGCGCGTAGTCGTACCCGTTGAAGGCCCGCGTGCACTCGTCGACGAGGTCGGCGAGGGCGAGGAGCATCGACGCGTCCAGCGGCTCCGTGACGGCATCGGCGGCGGGCCCCTCGGCTGCGGTGCCGAGCGCGAAACGTGAGGCGTTGAGGATCTTGATCGCGAGGCGGCGGCCGACCTTCATCTGCCCCACGTCGAACGCGGTGTCGACGCCGGGCCGGGCGCTCGCCGCCCAGTACCGCACCGCGTCGGAACCGTGCTCCTCGAGCAGCCCCATCGGTGTGACGACGTTGCCCTTCGACTTCGACATCTTCTTGCGGTCGGGGTCGAGGACCCACCCGGAGATCGACGCGTCGCTCCACGGCAACGACCCGAACTCGGCGTGCGCGCGCACGACGGTGGAGAACAGCCAGGTCCGGATGATCTCGTGCGCCTGGGGCCGGAGGTCCATGGGGAACACGCGGGCGAACAGGTCCGGGTCGTCCTCCCAGCCGCCGGCGAGCTGGGGCGTGAGCGATGAGGTCGCCCAGGTGTCCATGACGTCGGGATCGCCGACGAAGCCGCCGGGCTTGCCGCGCTGGGCCTCCGAATGGCCCTTCGGCACGTCCGTCGTCGGATCGACCGGCATCGAGGCAGCGTCGGCGACGA
>Ga0075471_10002867_pt1 | contig 11265 bp, 9 predicted proteins | sample DEB19_08_DNA_2_FD_74787 | JGI IMG/M metagenome (GOLD analysis project Ga0075471, IMG submission 74787) | Aqueous microbial communities from the Delaware River and Bay under freshwater to marine salinity gradient to study organic matter... | ecosystem: Environmental > Aquatic > Marine > Coastal ... | reverse complement strand
GATCGGCGACCTCGCGGGCTTCGCCGCGGCGATCCTGCGGCGCGGGGTGGACTTCATCCAGATCCCGACGACGCTGTTGTCGCAGGTGGACTCGTCCGTCGGTGGCAAGACCGGCATCAACTCGCCCCATGGCAAGAACCTGATCGGTGCCTTCCATCAGCCGTTGGCTGTCATCACCGACATCGCGCTGCTCGACACGCTGCCGAAGCGCGAGCTTGCCGCGGGCTATGCGGAAGTGGCGAAATACGGTCTCCTCGGCGATGCCGGCTTCTTCGAATGGCTGGAAGGCTCCGCACCCGCCATCATGCGCGGCGATTCACAGGCGCGCATCCACGCGATCCGCCGGTCCTGCGAGGCCAAGGCGCAGATCGTGGCGGAGGATGAGCACGAAACGGGCGTGCGCGCGCTCCTGAACCTCGGCCACACCTTCGGCCACGCGCTCGAATCCGCCACCGGCTATTCGCAGCGCCTGCTGCATGGCGAGGGCGTGTCGATCGGCATGGTGCAGGCCTTCCGCTTCTCCGAGCGCCAGAATCTCTGCGCGCCCGGCACCACGGAGCGCGTGGCCAGGCACCTGAAGAGCGTGGGTCTTCCGATCCACGCATCGCAGATCCCGGGCGAGCTGCCACCACCCGCGACGCTCGTCGAGATCATGCGGCAGGACAAGAAGGCGCAGGGCGGAAGGCTCACCTTCATCCTCGCCCGCGGCATCGGCGAAGCCTTCATCGCGAAGGACGTCAACGAGCATGACGTGCTGAACTTCCTCACGGAGGACCTCCGCCAGCGATGAGCCCCGACCCTGGATTGACCAGCGCCGCGATCCTCGCCCTGCTCGTCCTGTCCGCCCTCGCGGCTGCCGTGCGCGCCAGCCTGTGGAACGCTTCGCGCACGAGGCTGGGCGAGCTCCACAAGCGTGGCATAGGCGGCGCCGGCATTGCGCTGCGCCTGCTGGAGGACGAAGACCGCACCATGGGCGCCCTGTCGCTGGCCAAGCTGCTGGCGGCGGGCCTTGCCGGTGGCATGGCGGCCTTCCTGCTGTTCCATCATCTGCCGCCTCTGCAAGCAGCATTCTCCGCGCTGGCGCTGATCGCCGTCTTTGCGCTGTTCGGCCTGGTGTTGCCCGACGCCTATGGTGCCCGACGTGCCGAGCGCGTTGCAGTGCGGCTCGCAGCGCCCGCGCGCGTACTGGCTGCCGTTCTGGGCCCGCCCGCCGCCGGGCTGGAGGCAACGGCGCGCGGGTTGCTGACGCTTACCGGCGCCAATGGCGCCGACGAAACACACACCATGCACGAGGAACTGCGCGAGGCGATCGACCTTCACGCCAAGGACGGCACGGTGGTGAAGAACGACCGCGACATGCTGTCGGGAATCCTCGCCATGCAGGATCTCGAGGTCGCCGACATCATGGTCCACCGCACCAAGATGACCATGCTCGACATCGACGAAAGCCCGAAGGACATCGTCAACACGGTGCTGAAGAGCGGCCACACCCGCATTCCCGTGTGGAAGGACAATCCCGACAACATCATCGGCGTGCTGCACGCGAAGAACCTCTTCGCAGCGCTGCAGAAACACAGTGGCGATGCGACGAAGGTGGATATCGAGGATATCCTGCTGCCGCCGTGGTTCGTGCCGGATACCCGCGCCATACCAGACCAGCTCAACGCCTTCCTGAAGCGCAAGAGCCACTTCGCCATCGTGGTCGACGAATACGGCGAGGTACAGGGCCTGGTGACGCTCGAGGACATCATCGAGGAGATCGTCGGCGACATCAAGGACGAGCACGACGCCGTGGCCACCGGCGTGAGGCCGAAGCCCGACGGCTCCTATCTCGTCGATGGTTCAGTGGCGATCCGCGACCTCAACCGCGCCTTCGACTGGGTCCTGCCGGACGAGGAAGCCAACACCATTGCCGGTCTCGTCATTCACGAGGCGCGCATGATCCCCGAGGTGGGGCAGGCCTTCGTCTTCCACGGCTTCCGCTTCGAGATCCTGAAAAAGCGCCGCCACCAGATCACGGCACTCAGGATGAGCCCGGTGAAGCGGGAGGGCGAGGCCGTTCAGGGTGCGGACGCCTGAATCGCCAGCGCATGCACGCGCTCCTTCAGTTCCTCCGCGAGGGCCGCATTCACCATCCTGTGCTGCTCGACGCGCGATTTGCCACGGAAGGCTTCTGCCACGATGACCACGCGGAAATGGCTCTCGCCATCGGGGCGCGCACCGGAATGACCGGCGTGGTGGTGGGACTCGTCGATGACCTGAAGCTTTGCCGGCGCGAAACCCTGCGTCAGCTTCGTGGTGATTCTTTGGCCGATGGGTCCCAGTTCACTGGATGGCGTCATTCTGTCCCTCATGCGCGCAAGGCTTGCTTGCGCGGGCCTCTATCACCATAATCTCCGACGATGAAGCTCGATTCAAAATACTTCGACAAGATCCGCGTGAAGCCTTCGACCGACAAGAAGAAGGCGGCAGAGACGATTCCCCAGTGCGACTGGCCGGATTGCCCGCGCCCGGGCCGCCACAAGGCGCCCATGGGCCGCGGCCACGAGGGCAAGTTCTACAACTACTGCACCGAGCATGTGCAGGAGTACAACAAGTCCTACAACTACTTCCAGGGCATGAAGGACGACGAGATGCAGGAGTTCCAGAAGAACGCCCGCCTCGGCGAGCGTCCGACCTGGAAACTGGGCCAGAATGCCACGCCCAATGCGTCCAGCGTGCGCCGCCGCGGGGCCCAGCTGCGTGACGACCCCTTCGGCCTTGCCGCCAAGGCGGCCAAGGCGCCAGGCCGCCACCCCTCGGGCCGGGCACTCCGCTCGACCGAGCTCAAGGCGCTTCAGGCACTGGGTTTGGACGACACCGCCACGCCCGAGCAGGTGAAAACCCAGTACAAGACGCTGGTCAAGCGCCTCCACCCGGACGCCAACAATGGCAGCCGGGCCAACGAGGATACACTGAAGGCGGTGATCCAGGCCTATGACCACCTGCGTTCAAGTGGGTTCTGCTAAGCGGCGCAAAGCCTTGCCCGGCAGGGCCCGACCGTCTAAAACCCGCCCGCTCAACCCCGGAACATGAAGATCTCCTGACATGAATGCGAAGGCCACTGCAGAGGCGAATGGCATGCCCGACACCAAGGCGTCGGTGAAGCAGCTCTTCGGCTTCGACTCCACCATGGAAGTCCCCGCCTATTCCAAGACCTCGGAGCATGTTCCGGACCTCGACCCGGACTACCTCTTCAACCGCGAGACGACGCTCGCCATTCTCGCGGGCTTCGCCTTCAACCGCCGCGTCATGGTGACAGGCTACCACGGCACCGGGAAGTCGACCCACATCGAGCAGGTCGCCGCCCGCCTCAACTGGCCCTGCATCCGCATCAACCTCGACAGCCACATCTCGCGCATCGACCTGATCGGCAAGGACGCGATCGTGCTGCAGGACGGCAAGCAGGTCACCGAGTTCCGCGAAGGAATCCTGCCCTTCGCCTACCAGCACAACGTGGCGCTGGTGTTCGACGAATATGACGCCGGCCGCCCGGACGTGATGTTCGTGATCCAGCGCATTCTCGAAAGCTCGGGCAAGCTCACGCTGCTCGACCAGTCGCGCGTCATCCGTCCGCATGCCGCCTTCCGGCTCTTTGCCACGGCCAACACCATCGGTCTCGGCGACACGACGGGTCTTTATCACGGCACGCAGCAGATCAACCAGGCGCAGATGGACCGCTGGTCCATCATCACCGCGCTGAACTACCTGCCGCATGCGCAGGAAGTGGGCATCGTCGCCGCCAAGTCGAAGCACTTCGACACCGAGAAGGGCCGCAAGACCATCTCCAACATGGTGCGCGTGGCGGACCTCACCCGCAACGCCTTCATGCAGGGCGATCTCTCCACCGTCATGAGCCCCCGCACCGTCATCACCTGGGCACAGAATGCCGAGATTTTCGGCGACGTGGGCTTTGCCTTCCGCGTGACCTTCCTCAACAAGTGCGACGAGCTGGAGCGCAGCGTGGTGGCCGAGTTCTACCAGCGCTGCTTCGGCGAGGAGCTGCCGGAATCCTCCGCCCACATCGCCATCGCCTGAGTGATGTAAGGTGGCGAAGGAGAAGGACACACCTTCGAACGAGTTCAAGCGCGTCCTTACCGTCGCGATGAAGACCATTGCCGAGGACCCGGAGCTTTCCGTGGCCTTCGGCAATGAGGCCCCTTCTCTGGCGGGCAACCGGGCGAAGCTGCCGCAGGTCGGCAATGACCTGAAGGCCTCCGACATCGCCATCGTGCGCGGGCTGTCAGACAGTTTCGCCCTCCGGCTCGCCAACCACAACGACAAGGTCCACGCCCGCTACCAGCCGCAGGGCAAGAATGCGCGCGCCGTGTTCGAGGCCGTCGAGCAGGCCCGCATCGAGGCGCTGGGCGCCAATGCCATGCAGGGCATGAAGACCAACCTCGCAGCCGTGCTGGACGACCGCTACCGCCAGAAGGACGCCGCCCGCTACACCGACCGCAAGGATGCCCCGCTCGACGAGGCCGTGGCGTTGATGGTGCGCGAGGCCCTGACCGGCGAGAAGCCCCCCGCGGGTGCCCGCAGCATGGTGGAGCTGTGGCGGCCCTGGATCGAGGACAAGGCCCACGACCAGCTTGCCCACCTGATGGACAACATCCACGACCAGGCGGCCTTCGCCCGCATGTCGCGCGACATTATCGCCGCGCTCGACATGGCCGAGGAGCTGGGCGAGGACCCTGACCAGTCGGACGAGAACGACGAGAGCGAGCCCGAGGAAGATTCGGGCGAGCGCGAGGAGACTCCGGACAGCGAGGAGCAGGAAAGCTCCCAGCAGTCCATGGAGGAAATGCAGGACGCCGAAGGCGAGTCCGAAGCCGCCGAGATGGACGCCCAGCAAATGGACGTCGAGGACCAGGGCGAGGACCAGGACGGCGAAGAGGAACAGGACGGCGAGGAACCTTGGAAGCCACAGCTGCCCTTCTCATCGCTCTCCAACGATGATTTCTACAAGGTCTTCACCAACCAGTTCGACGAGGTGATCTCGGCCGAAGACCTGTGCGACGCCGAGGAGCTGACGAGGCTCCGCAACTACCTCGACAAGCAGCTCTCCAACCTGCAGGGCGTGGTCGCAAGGCTTGCCAACCGCCTGCAGCGCCGCCTCATGGCGCAGCAGAACCGCTCCTGGGACTTCGACCTCGAGGAGGGCGTGCTCGATGCGGCGCGTCTAACCCGCGTCGTCATCGACCCCATGCACGCGCTGTCCTTCAAGGAAGAGCAGGACACCGATTTCCGCGACACGGTGGTCAGCCTGCTGCTCGACAATTCAGGCTCGATGCGCGGAAGGCCCATCACGGTCGCCGCCACCTGCGCCGACATTCTCGCCCGCACGCTGGAGCGCTGCGGCGTGAAGGTCGAGATCCTTGGCTTCACCACGCGCGCGTGGAAGGGCGGGCAGGCGCGTGAGAGGTGGCTTGCCTCCAACAAGCCGTCCAATCCCGGCCGCCTCAACGATCTCCGCCACATCATCTACAAGTCGGCCGACACGCCATGGCGGCGCGCGCGGCGGAACCTTGGCCTGATGATGCGCGAGGGGCTGCTGAAGGAAAACATCGACGGCGAGGCGCTGATCTGGGCGCACAACCGCCTCCTGGCCCGGCGCGAGCAGCGCCGCATCCTGATGGTGATCTCGGACGGCGCGCCGGTCGATGACTCGACGCTTTCGGTCAACTCCGGCAACTATCTCGAAAAGCACCTGCGCCAGATCATCCACGACATCGAGCAGCGCTCGCCCGTCGAACTGATCGCCATCGGCATCGGCCATGACGTGACGCGCTACTACAAGCGCGCGGTGACCATCGTCGATGCGGAAGAACTCGGCGGCGCGATGACCGAGAAGCTGGCAGAGCTGTTCTCCGAGAAGGCCGTGCCGAAGGTGGTGGCCCCGCCCCCGAAGAAGCGCGCGCGGGCCTGAAGGGCCCCTATCCGGCCTCCCCGTGCTTCGCCAGGAAATCCTCCGCGCGCAGCACCCGCATATCCTCGACAGCCTGCGCGAGGCGTCCGTGGTCCCAGTCCCACCAGGCAAGCCGCATGAGGCGTTCACCAATCTCCGGGGCAAAGCGCCACTTCAGGAACCGCGCCGGCACGCCCGCCACGATGGCATAGGGCGCCACGTCCTTCGTCACCACCGCGCCCGCTGCCACCACCGCGCCATGGCCGATGGTGATGCCCGGCAGGATGATGGCGCCATGGCCGATCCACACATCGTGCCCGATAACAACCCTGTCGGCGATGCGCTGCTCGCGGAATGCCTTGTCGAGCTTGGCGCCGACGAAATACTCGTTCGGCCGATAGGTGATCTTGTGCTGGCTGACGCGCTCCATCGGGTGGTTCAACGCATTGATGCGCACCTGCGCCGCAATCGCCGTGAACTTGCCGATCTCGCTGTAGATCGCCTCGGAGTCCCGCTCGACATAGGAATAATCACCAAGGCTTGAATCGAGGAACTGCACGCGTTCCTTCAACTCGGTGAAGCGGCCGAGCAGCGCATTGCGCGTCACGGCGGAGCCATGCACGCGCGGGCTGCCGTCACGCGGGCCATTGCCCCGCCTCGTTTTCTCGTCCTCGCTCATGGCAAGACCCATAAAGCAAAAGCCGCCCCGTTAGGAGCGGCTTTCGAATTCAGTCCGGATCAGAAGATCAGGCGGCCTTGGCGGCGTCCAGCTTCTTGGCGATCGAGCGCTTGAGGCGCGCGGCCTTGTCCGAGAGCTTGGCGCTGTCGGCCTTCATCAGGAAGGCGTCGAGGCCGCCCACATGCTCCACCGACTTCAGCGCGATGGCCGAGATGCGCAGGCGATAGGTCAGGCCCATCGCATCGCTCATCAGGCTCACGTCGCACAGGTTCGGCATGAAGCGGGTCTTGGTCTTGTTGTTGGCATGGCTGACCTTGTTGCCAACCAGCGCGTTCTTTCCCGTCAACTCACAACGGCGGGCCATGGGCTTAACTCCACAATAAGAATGAGCACCGGTCTGCACGATGCCCCCGGTTCGGATGGCGGGTCTATAGTGGCAGCCACGCGCAGGGTCAAGCCAGAAGGGCAGGTTTCCTGCATGGCCCATTCCCCCTGCCATCATCCCTCCCCCTTCTGCCGCTGACGCAGCGCAATGGCAAGGCCGCAGGATGTGTCCCATGCTGGCACAACCCGGTTAACATCACCCCCTTCGCGCCACGCGGCACGTGCAGGATTTTCCAATCGCCTTGTAGGGTTAGCGAGGCCATGCCACAACATCTTGTGAGAACAAACCACGAAAATCGGCGCTTCAGCGATTCGGGCGCGATCCGTTCCGGGGATGATCCATTCCGTTAAGACCGGCGAGGGCAACGGCCTTGGCACACTCGCAATTCGTCAACCATAGTCGGCCTGGCGTTAAGACCCGCAGGCGCATTCCGGGCCGCGATTGCCCCGCGTGCCACAGAGTGCCCGGACGGGGACTATCGCAAAACCCTGCAAATGCTGCACAAGCCCTTGGGAACAAACCCGGAAACGGCAATACGTAACGATTCGGGCCGTGTTCGTTCCGGTTTGGATCCAAAGCCTAACAGGCCGGTTCAGAACGGGGCGATAATCCTTGACCTGCCTGACCCTGCGCCCCAAGTCTGCAAGTCAGAGAAGTCCGTAAAGCCGCCTGAGATGCCCTCCCAAAAAACCGTCACTGCGGTGCTTGGCCCCACCAACACCGGCAAGACCCACCTCGCGGTGGAGCGCATGCTGGGGCACGGCGGCGGCATGATCGGCCTCCCGCTCCGGCTTCTCGCCCGCGAAATCTTCGACAAGGTGCGCGCCCGCGTGGGTGATGCCGCCGTGGCGCTGGTCACCGGCGAGGAAAAGATCATCCCCGCCGCCGCGCGCTATTGGATCTGTACCGTCGAGGCGATGCCAAGCGACGTCGATGTTCCCTTCCTCGCCATCGACGAGGTGCAGCTCTGCGCCGACTTCGAGCGCGGCCACATCTTCACCGACCGCGTGCTGAACCGCCGCGGCCGTGAAGAAACCATGCTGCTGGGTGCCGCCACCATGCGCCCGCTGCTGGAGCGCCTGCTGCCGGGGACCAGCTTCGTGGCCAGGCCGCGCTTCTCGCAACTGCTCTACGCCGGCCAGAAGAAGCTCACCCGCCTGCCGCGGCGCTCCGCCATCGTCGCCTTCTCGGCCGACATGGTCTATGCGACCGCCGAATTGATCCGCCGCCAGCGCGGCGGTGCGGCCGTGGTGCTGGGCGCTCTTTCACCGCGCACCCGCAACGCCCAGGTGGCGCTCTACCAGTCGGGCGACGTCGACTACATCGTCGCCACCGATGCCGTGGGCATGGGCCTCAACATGGATGTGGACCATGTGGCCTTCGCCTCCACCCGCAAGTTCGACGGCTTCCAGTACCGGCACCTGAACCCTTCGGAACTCGGCCAGGTGGCCGGCCGCGCCGGCCGCTACATGAACGACGGCACCTTCGGGGTGACAGGCGAGGCCGACCCCTTCGACCCCGAGGTGGTGGAGCGCCTCGAGTCGCATAATTTCGATGCCGTGCGCATGCTGCAGTGGCGCAATCGCGAGCTCGACTTCGGCTCGCTCGAGCGCCTCAGGCAGTCGCTGAACCTGCTGCCGCAATCCCAGGGCCTCACCCGCGCCCAGCCCAATGCCGATCTCCTCGCGCTGGAAGCGCTCGCCCGCGACCCGGCCACGCGCGACCTCGCAAAGTCCAGGAAAGACGTGGAGCGGCTGTGGGAAGTCTGCCAGATCCCCGATTACCGCAACATCTCGAACTCGGAGCACGCCTCGATCGTTTCGAAGATCTACCAGTACCTGCAGACGGGCGACGGCTTCATCGACGAAGACTGGTTCGTGCGGCAGCTGAAGTTCTGCGAAAACACCCAGGGCGACCTCGACACGCTGTCGAACCGCATCAGCCATGTGCGCACCTGGACCTTCGTCGCCAACCGGCCCGATTGGCTGAAAGCACCTCTCTATTGGCAATCCTACGCGAGAGAGATAGAGGACAAGCTGTCGGATGCCTTGCATGTGCGGCTGACACAGCGTTTTATCGACCGCCGTACCAGCGTGCTGATGAAGCGCCTGGCCCAGAAGGAAGAATTGATGTCGACTGTTGAAGAAGATGGCGCCATCCACGTTGAGGGCGAGTATATTGGCCGGATCAAGGGCTTCCTGTTCGTGCCGGATGGCGCGACCGAGGGTGCGGAGGCCCGCGCGCTGAAGGCCGCCGCCATGTCCGCCGTGGCCGCCGAGATCACGGCGCGCGCCAAGGCGGTCGCCGCCTCAGCCGACACCGACCTGAAGCTCACGCGCGATGGCCAGATCATCTGGAACCAAGCCGCCGTCGGCAGGCTCGAGCCCGGCGCCACGCTGCTGAAGCCACGCGCCTCCGTCATCGCCGGCGACCAGCTGTCAGGCGCGGAGCGCGAGGAGGTGCAGCAGCGTCTCCAGAAATTCACCGACCGCCACATCGCCACCGTGCTCGATCCCCTCGTCAAGCTCGAGGAGGGCGAGGGCCTCGAGGGCATCTCGCGCGGCATCGCCTATCGCCTCGTCGAAACGCTGGGCGTTCTCCCGCGTGACACGGTGGCGGAGGAGGTGAAGGGCCTCAGCCAGGAAGACCGCGCCAAGCTGCGCGCACTCGGCGCCCGCTTCGGCGCCTTCAACCTCTATGTGCCCGCCCTTCTCAAGCCTGCCCCTACGGAGCTGCGCCTGCTGCTCTGGGCGCTGGGCCTGCAGAAGGAAGGCAAGCTCGAGCCCGCAGCGCTGCCGCAGCCGCCCGGCCAGGGCCTCACCTCCGCCAGCTTCGACCGGTCGACGCCGAAGGGCTTCTATGGCGTCTGCGGCTATCGCATCTGCGGCTCGCGCGTCGTGCGCATCGACATGCTGGAACGCCTGGCCGACGTGATCCGCGACCGTGTCTTCTGGCGCCCGCGTTTCGCCGAGGAGCCGCGCCCCTCGGGCTCCGTCGAGGGCGGCGGCTTCACCGTGGTGCCCGACATGATGTCGCTCGTGGGCTGCTCCGGCGAGGACTTCCTCGGCATCCTGAGGAGCCTCGACTACCGCATGCAGAAGAAGACCGTGAAGCGCCCCGCGGCGGCCGCGGCCACGACGCCTGACGCGGCGCAGGCGCCTGCCGGAACCGAACCGGGCGAGGCTGCCGCCACTGCACCGCAGGAGGCACCCGCCCCGCACGACATCCCCCCACCCGCCGAGGCCATGTCACCGGAGCCTGGCGAAACTCCGTCGGAGCCCCCACCGGCAGCGGAAGCAGCGGAGAGCGCGGTCGAGATTTCCCCTTCCCCGGAATCACCGGTGACGGAGGGCGAGGCCCCGCCTTCGGCAGACGTCGCCGCTGCGCCGGAAATCGCCATGGAAGAAGTCGAGATCGAGGTCTGGTGGCCGCGCGACACCGGGCCCTTCCGCCACCGTCCGGAGCGCCAGCCGCAGAACCGCCGCCCGATGCGTGCGGCAAAGCCGGCCGAGGGGACAGCCGAAAAGCCCGAGGGCGAACAGCCGCGCCGCGAGGGTGGCCGTCCGCATCGCCACCATGGCAAGGGCGGCAAGCCGCGCGAGGGCCGTCCGGAAGGTCAGGACCACGACCGGAGGCCACGCCGCGACGACCGCAAGCCGGAGGTGCAGGAGCGCAAGCCCCGTCCGGAGAAGCCCATCGACCCCGATTCGCCCTTCGCAGTGCTGGGGGCCCTGAAGGCGAAACTTGGCGGCAAGTGACGAGGCTCCGGGGCGCCAGCGCCTCGACAAGTGGCTGTGGTTCGCCCGCGTGGTCAAAACCCGGGAAGCCGCAGCCAGCCTGGTGGAAGCAGGCCACCTGCGCCTCAATGGCCAGAAGACGCTGAAACCCGGCCACGGCGTGCGGCCGGGTGACGTGCTGACCATCGTCCTCAACTCAAGAGTGCGCGTTATGCAGGTTGCAGCACTCGCGGAGCGCCGGGGGCCGGCGGAGGCGGCGCGCCGCCTCTATCGCGAGGCAGGCATGTCTGCTCCGACAGACGAAGCGACGTAAAAAATGGTGCAAGCCTCGCCGGAAATTGCTAGGAAGCGTTCGGAATAAAGAACGGTTGAGCTTATGACCTACATCGTCACCGATAACTGCATCAAGTGCAAGTACATGGATTGCGTGGAAGTTTGCCCCGTGGACTGCTTCTACGAGGGCGAGAACATGCTCGTCATCCATCCTGACGAATGCATCGACTGCGGCGTCTGCGAG
>Ga0075471_10002865_pt1 | contig 11268 bp, 8 predicted proteins | sample DEB19_08_DNA_2_FD_74787 | JGI IMG/M metagenome (GOLD analysis project Ga0075471, IMG submission 74787) | Aqueous microbial communities from the Delaware River and Bay under freshwater to marine salinity gradient to study organic matter... | ecosystem: Environmental > Aquatic > Marine > Coastal ... | reverse complement strand
TCTGCACGGCCTCGGGCGCGACGGGCCCGGGGAGCGTCGTGTCGATCCACAGGCGGTCGCCGCGGGGGTACCCCACCACGACGGCCGGGCCCGCGACCCCGGCGAACGGCCCGTCCACCTTCGCGGAGACGGCCCCGGCCGGCTTCGGGCCGTCGCAGCCCACGAAGACCACGAGCGGCTGCTGGTCCGCCGTCGCCCGGCTGTAGCCCTCGCCGTAGGGGAGTTTCCCGACCGGCCGCGGGGGTGGGGCGACCGCCGGGGCCGGGACGCCCGCCATCGCGAAGGCGACCTTCGCCTTGCGGGTCAGTTCGTCGTCCGGCCCGGCCCCGAACACCGAGGTGCAACCCAGCAACAGGACCGCCAGCCAGCCCGCGACGATCGCGGCCACGGACACAATCCTCCCGATGATTTTCACCATGCCAGTCGAGCCTCCGCGTTGGTGCGGGCGAGCCCGGCGAACGGGTCCCGCGCCGCGGGTTTGTTATCGAACAGAAACCAGTTCAGTGGCTCGCGCTTCGGGAACCCGGTCACGCCCGAGAACGCCCACGAGTCGCCCTGGCGGAGCATGCGGTCGATCACGGACGCCTCGGCCCAGAACCCGTCCGGGTTCGGGTTGCCCCAGCCCACCGGGCCGACGTGGTACCGGTCGCCCCAGCTGTTCGTGATGTGCCCGAACTCCTTGCCGGACTCGTCGGTGTGGTACCCGTCCAGGGCCATGCAGTGGGCCCACGACCCCTGCGTCTTGGCGACCCCGTTGGCGTCCCGCTGCCGGGCGAACCCCTGCGTGCTGCACACCGCGATGTGGTAGTCCTGGGCCAGGGCACGCTTGGCCTCCGCCCACGACTTCACTTGCGCCGTCGATTTGATGGGGTAGAGCCGGGCCACGGCCTCCAGCTCGCCCGGCACGCCCTGGTCGCCCCACTTCCGGCAGAGCGTTTGGCTGTACTCCGACAGGTCCGCGGTCGGGTACGCCTTGCGCGGCACCATCCCCCAGCGCGTGACGAATTTCGCGGCCCACGCCCCGACCGACCCGTCCCCGCGGACCCGGCCGCCGCCGACCTCGACCCGCGACCCGCCGTAGGTCACCTCCTCGGCGAACCGCGCCCACTCCGTGGCCGCGCCCTTCCGCCGCACGATTTCCGCGCCGAGCGTCCGCTCGACCGCGGTGTTGGTGCCGAAGCTGACGCACGACCCGACCTCGCCCTGGTTCTTGACGGGGGGCGGGCGGCCGAACAACTGCTCGTAGGCTTTCCAGCCGTACACGGCCTTCGGGAGGGCCGTGTCCACCTGCCCCGCGGGGGTCGCGGCGAACGTCTTCACGTCCAGCGCCGCGGACACGGTGGCGACCTCGTCCGGGTCGGCGATCCAGCCCGGGGGCGGCGTCTGGGCGGCGAACTCGTCCATCGCCGGCACGGCGACGCGCCGCTCGACTTCGACCACGACCGGCGGCGGCACGGGGGCGAACTGAACCCCGAGCAGACCCGACACCAAAGCCGTCGTGATGGTCACGACCACCCAGGTAATCAACGGGTAGTACCGGTCCAACCACAGCCGGCGGTCGGCCTTCGGTTCCTGGTTCTGTTCGTCCGCCATTGGTTCTCCTCAGTAGCCGGCAGAAAACTAGACGTTTCTGGCCGTCATTCGGCCCGGGCGATCGCCGCGTTGAAGAGGAACATCGCCTCGTCCAGGGCGTTCAACGCCCGGGTCTGCTCCGGACAGCACGGCGTGAGCCCGACGCAGGCGATCGCCGCCTGTTTGATCGCGTGGCGCACGTTGGCGTACCGGTCCGCCTGGTCACCCTTCGGGGCGTGGTAGTCGTACCGGTGGGCCAGTTGGTCGACAGTCGGTTTCTCGAACGGCATCAGTACCCCTCAGTAGCCTTTAAGCCGGGCGTGCCCGGCGGCCATCAACTCGAAGTTCACGTTGCGCCACTCGTCGCCGGCCCGGCGGGCCCAGATGACCACGAGCAGCCGGCCGTACTTCTCGCGCTTGTCTTTCACGGTCCGGGCCACCAGTTCCGCCCCGGCCAGGCGGGCGGCCAGCCAGTCCCGGGCCGCCTTCCCCTCGGGGGTGTCGACCTCGGGGGCGTCGAGCCCGAGGGTGCCCGCGTGGTCCGGGCCGAACAGGCGGAACCGCTCGCGGACCGACAGCCGCAGTCCGAGGTCGAGCGTCAGGTCGACCGTGTCCCCGTCCACGACGTCGCAGGACAGGACGCGGTAGCGGTACAGGAAGTCTTCCACGCCGCACCTCACAGCCCGTCGAGGATTTGGGCGAGCCTCCGGAACAGTTCGGCCACGGCCTTCCGCTGCTCGTCGGACAGGACCGCGTCGATCGGCAGCAGCAGGCCCAGCTCGGTCGCGGCCTCCTTCCGCACGCCCTTCAGGGCGTCCGGCCCGACCATCATGGCCGACGCCTCGCGGACCTTGGCGAGCAGCTCCGCCGCCGTCTTGATGGCGTGCCCCTCGTCGCCGTCGGTCTTCCGCACGACGTGGTCGGCGGCGACCTCGTACAGCGCCTTCAACCCCTTCCGCGCGGCGTCCCGCTTCGCGCGGTCCGTCTCCGGGTCCGCGTCGTAGGCGGCCTTGACCCGCGCGGCGAGCGGGTCGGCGGGGGGCTTGGGCTTCGGGTCGGGGTTGGGCTTCGGCCCGGGGCCGGGGCCGGCGGCGACGAGCAGCAGGCGGGTCTGCGCCCGATCCGGGCCGGTCACCTTGACCTTCCGCGCCTCGCCCGGCTTCAGGAGGAAGACGGCGTGTTTGCCCGCGTCGAAGACGTGGGGCATGGGGTCGGCGTCCCACTCGCTCGCCGGGGCCGCGGCCAGGACCACGATTTCGCCGGCCGGGACTTTGAGTTCGGTCCAGGCGCTCGAGGGCGGCGCGGGCACCGGCGTCACCGCCGGGGGGTCGGCGGCGACCGGCGGCGCGAAGGCGAGGGCGAACGCGAGCAGCGTCTGGCGCATGTGGTGTACTCTCCGGGGACACGCGGACAGTCTGCCACCTACCCGGCCACGCGGTTGCACCGAAGTACATCACCGGGTAAAATCGCGTAACACTTCATCAGAGCGGGGGCTTACGATGAACGACTTGGTCGGCGCCGCGCCGCCGGCGGACGTGTACGCGAATTTGGCGAGGCCGGACCGGGTGTGGCTGCGGCGGGCCGCGGCCGACCTCCGGGTCCGGCTGCGGCGGTCCACCGCCGAGGTGGTCCGGGCCGGGAAGGTGCTGGCCCAGGCCCGCCGCCGGCTCGGCCGCAAGTACTGGCGGCCGTGGCTCGCCGAGGCCGGCGTCCCCCGGCGGTCCGCCTCCCGCCTCATCTCCGTCCACCGGACGTTCGGGGCCGTCGCCCCGGAGACCCTGGCCCGGTTCACCCCGACGGCACTGTACACGCTCGTCGAGCCCGGCACCCCGCAGGCCCTCCGCGAGTACGCCGTCGAGCAGGCGGAGGACGGGGCGGCGGTCACCGACCGGGCCGTCGGCGAGTGGCTCGCCGCCTACCGCGACCCGTGCCCCGGCGGCACCCGGGAGGCGTCGAAGGACGAGCCGGCGGACGTGGACCCGCGGGAGGTGTTCGCGGCCGACAACTGGCTGCTGCTCGACAACCTGCTCGCCGCCGGCGGGGCGCTGCACCTCAGCCGGTCGCAGGACACCGAGAACGACGACGTCACGGTGGCGGCCGTCTACCTCGGGCCGGACGGCGAGCGGCGGATGATGGCCGGGTCCACGCTGGAGAACGTGCTCCTGCGCCTGACGGAGACGGCCCGCGCGAAGGTGTGCCCGCGGTGCCCGCCGGACGTGGGGCCGAAGCCGCTCGACCAGTTCAGCAAGCGGAAAGACCGGGCCGACGGGCGGAACCGCTACTGCCTGGCGTGCGAGGCGGCCCGGGTGCGGTCGTACGCGCGGCGGAAGTCGGCCGGGAGGAAGGCCGGGTGACGGCCCGCCGCGACCGCCTCCAGGTCGCGCGCGACGGCCACGAGGTCCAGGCCGAAGTTGGCCGCGACGTTCAGCAGGTCGAGGTAGATCGCGTTCGTCAGGCGGTCGTCCGCCCGGCCGCACCGGGCGGCCTCCGGCACCATCACCCGGGCCATCTCCGGGACGGGCACCGGGCACGGGCGGCCCGGCCGGGCGAGTGACCGGCAACACGCCTCCAGGACCGCCAGCCGGTCGGCCGGCGGGAGGCGGTGGAGCAGGCGCCACACCTCGCGCCGGTCGTCGAGGGTGTCGAGCGTCAGGTACGTCGCCCCGGTCGCGCCCACGGCATACCCCTCCCGCAAGTGGTACTCGGTCACGGCAGGGCGGCGGGGCCGGACCCGGACCACCCGACCACGAGGCCGCCGCACAGGGTGAGTTCCTGGTCGGTCCCATTTTCATCGTGAATCGTAATTACCCCGGTCAACCCGGTGTAAACCTTCCCGTCGTCCGGGTACCACGCGGCGTACCGGCCGACCGCGACGACCCGCCCGGAGTACGTCCGGGGGTCGGCGGACTCGTAGGACGGGCCGGGGGCCGGGTAAAGCCAGATGTCCGCGCCGTAGAAGTCCGGGTCCAAACCCGGGTCCTGGGCCTGGAGAATGTGCGCGTAGTCGTACCCGGTGCTCTGGAGGAGGCAAATCGAGCAGAAGTCCTCCAGGTTCGGGAGCGTCGTCGCGGTCGGGGCGACGTGGCCGGGGTCGGTGCTGGGTGCGGCCGGGTTCGTCGGCTCCACCGTGAACATGGCGACGCCCGTCCCGGAGGCCGTGTGGGTCACATACGCGCCGTCCGGGAAATACTTTCGCCCGCCAAACGTTTGCCAGTTGGTGTCCACGACCCCGGTCTGCGACACGCCGGCGACGTGCAGGGTGACGTTGGTCCGGGTGTTCGGCGCGTCGTCCGCCGCGGTCATCCCGGCCCCGATGAAGTTGATCGTCTGCCGCTGGGTGAGGTTGGCGCCCTCCTCCTGAACCCGGTTGTACCCGCCGCCGGTGCCGCCGTCCGGCGGGAACCACGGGGGGAGGTGGTCGAGCGGGCTCCAGGCTTCGAGCCGGCCGTCCGGTTCGGCCGTGACCTCCGTCCGCCAGACGGCCCGGTCGTCGTACCCGACCGCCCCGACGGTCGACCCGAGGACGTCCGCCGGGGCGCCCGGGTCGAAGTCGCGGTACACGCGCACCAGCGGCCGCTCGTAACTCTCCCGCTTCCGCAGCCAGTCGGCCGCCCGCTCGGCCGCCCGGGTGGCCAGGGCCGCGGCGTTCGTCGGGGCGCCGGTCGCCCCCAGCGCCGTCAAATCGTCCTTCAGTTGGACGTAGGTGCCCGCCACCACGCCGGCCGCCGCGGCGAGCGTCACGTCCGCGGCGTAGTACGGGCTCGACCCGTCGGTCGGCCGGGGGCGGCGCGGGAACTGCACCTGCACCTTTTCCGGCCGCCACGCCCGCTCCGGGCTGAGGTTGTATCCGTCCCAAAGTTTCGCGGACGCGAGCCGGTTCATGGCCGCGTCGGCCGCGGCGTCGGCGGACCCCAGGCGGACCACCTCGAACGTGTCGGCGGTCGGGTCGTACTTGGCCGCGCACGCCACGCGGTCCAGGACGTCGCACAGGGCGTCCCAGGCGAACATCCCCCAGTACGTCAGGTTCTCCGGCGTGCCGTCGGGCGTGAACGGCAGGACGAACTGGGCCGTCGTCAGCCCGAGCGTGGTGACGAGGTCGTCCACCACCTGCTGCCACGTCCAGGCCGACCCGCCGTTCTTCGTCTGCGTCAGGTAGCTGGCCCCGTCCGCGGCGGCGACGTTGTAGGCGTCGTCGACCGGGATCTTCGCCAGGTGCCACCGGCGGTCCGCGACGCGGCAGAGGAAGACGGCCTCCGCCTGCCCCGGCCCGCCCGGGGACAGGCACCGGGCGTTCGTGAGGGTGATCCGGGTGAGGGAGACGCGGTGCGCCCGGTCGGCCCCGGAGAAGACGAGGGTCTGGTCGGCGGAGGTGCCGACGGCGTCGAGGTCGGACTGCCGCAGGAGGATGTGCCCCGTGCCCGGGCCGCGCCCGAGGGGCAGGCGGAAGTGGTTCGCCTTCCCCCACCAGTCGGTGGGCAGGCGGTGCTCGACGCACTCGCGGTAGAACCGGCCCGGGTCGACGCAGGGGCGGCCGCCGTAGGTGGTTGCCATGCCTGGAGTGTCGGGGATACGCGGCCGGTCAGACGGCCGGCCGCACCCGCCCGTCGCCGGCGGTCGGCCACCCCCGCGGGACGATAACGGGGACCGACTCGACCCACGCCGGCCGCGCCGGCGGGGTGCCGGTCCGGAGCCACACCCGGGCCTCGGGCACGCCCGCCGCCGCGGCGTCCTCCAGGGTGACCGGGCGGACGACGCACCGGCAGTTCCACCCGCACGGCGGCCACGCCCGCCGGATCTGCGGGTCGTCGGCCCGGTAGACGTTCGTGCCGGCGATCCCGGCCGCCTCCATCGCCAAGTGGTCGGGCCGCACCCGCCCGTCGCGGGTCGCGTGCCAGGCGACGTAGGGGAACTCCGTCTGGACGTCGGGGTGATCCAGGACGGCCCGCGTGCCGGCCGCCCGGGCCAGGGCGGTGTGCGTGCGGTACAGCGCCTCCACCTCCGGTTCGCTCATCCCGGCCTCGTCGAGGGCGGCCGCCGCCGCCCGCCGGAACCCGGCCAGCCCGCCGCCGCGGAGGACGCCGGCGGCGACCGCGTCGCGGACCGCGGCCACGGCGTCGGCGGACACGGCCCGGGCGACGGTGAACGCGGTCCGCCGGGCGTCGTCGCCCAGCCGCTCGAACTCCGACGGGGTGACCGCCCGGCGGGCCAGGAGGTCGCGGGCGGCCGCGTCGAGGGCCGGCCACCGGACGGGCCGGTCGGGGTCGTCGCCGGCCGGGGCCAGGGGCAAAGGCCCGAACGGCGGGGCGGGCGGGGCGGGGTCGGGGTCGTCGGCCGGGGGGAGTTCGCGGGCGGGCCCGCGGGCCGCCGCCACCCACGCGGCCAGGACCCCGGCGGCGAGCACGCGGGCGAGTTCGGGCTCGGCCCGGGCGATCTCGGCCCGGGCCAGCTCGACCACGGCGGCCGGGGACGCCGACCGGTACCGGCGGGCGACCGACGCGACCCGCCGGCGGGCCCGTCGGACGGCCGCCAGCGCCGCCGCCAGGCCGCCGGAGATGAGCCGGTCCAGGGCGGCACTCATAGCGGCTTCTGCCCCCGGAGGAGTTCGACGATCCCCGCCTTACTCTTCTTCTTGGCCTCGGCGTGGACCCCGCCGCCGTACAACTGCTCGACGGCCGCGAGCAGTTTGCCCCGGTCGATCTCCGGGAGGGCGGCGTCGCGGGCCAGGTCGTCCCACTTCGCCGGGTCGGCGGCCGCGGCCCGGAGGAGGTCGGCCTCCTGCCCGGGCTGCGGCCGGGGCCGTTCCGCCGGGGCCGCCCCCTGGATCTTGCGCACCTGCCCGGAAATCCGCTCCGCCTCGCCGGCGGTCAGCCCGCCGGCCGCGGTCCGGGTCGCCGCGGCGTCCTTCGGCGGGATCATCGCGGGGTCGACCGCCTCCGCCGTCCCGTCCGGCAGTCTCACATCGACCTTCCCGCCCTCGCCCACGTCCACGAGGGTGACGGCCCGGCCGTCGGTCAGGGTGACCGCCTCCCCCTCCTCGTACCCGGCGGGCAGGAGGCGGCCGGAGAGCGCCTTTTCCAGGTACTTTTGCCGCTCCAGTTTGGCCGCCAGTTCGGCCGCCTTGGGGAACGCCTGCCCGAGCTTCGCCCGGATCTGGTCGAGGTCCTTGCCGTGCTGCGCGAGGTCGCCCTCGGCGGCCGCCAGGGTCGCCCGCGTCTGCCGCGCCTTGGCGTCGAGCGACGCGACCGACGGCGCGACCTCCTGGCTGTGCCGCCCGTCCAGCGTCCGCAGGTAGTACTTCCCCTGCGACTTCACGACCGGCAGGCCGCGGTAAGTTGCGACCCTGTGCTCGTAGTACCCGGGGGCGTCCTTGATGGCCGCCTCGAGCGCCTCGGCGGCCTCCTTCCGGTCGGTGTACCGCCGCCCGCCGATGTCCATGTGGAACTCGGGCGTCCGGTCGAGGTGCTCCGCCGTCTCGCGGTAGGCGGCGATCTTCTCCCGGTGGGCGTCGGCCGCCGGCTCCCCCTGCCGCGCGACGTCGCGGAACGCCGCCTGCTCCCGCTCGTGCCGGAGGTGCGACGCCTTGAGGTTCTTCACGTCCTCGTCGACCTGCACCTTCTCCAGGATTCGCATGTCGCCCGAGGCGGCCGCCATGATGGCCTCCGGGCTCAACTCCTCCGTGTCCACCTCCGCGGCCGACCGGGCGGTGTTCGCCCCGGTCGTCATGATCTGCTTGATGAACGCCGCCTTGCGGCCGACCGCCTGCCACATGAGTTCGTCGAGCGACCCCTCGGTGACGTACCGGTGGATCTGCACCTGCTTGTTCTCGTTCCCGTGCCGCCACCCGCGGCCGTCCCGCTGCTCCAGGTCCGACGGCCGCCACGGGCAGTCGATGTGGTGCAGGGCCAGCAACTTGTGCTGCGCGTTGACCCCGGTGCCCAGCGTCTCCGTCCCGCCGATCGCGACCAGCGCGTCGCCGGTCCGCAGCCGCTCGATCGCCTCCTCCTTCTTCTTGTCGGCGAGGGTGCGGAAGTCGAGGATCTTCTCCCGCGGGATGCCGCCCTTCACCAGTTTCGCCACGACGTCCGCGAAGAGGTCGAACCCGCCGGCCGGTTTGGCGGCCGCGGCCGCCCCGCCGCCCTCCTCGTCCTCGTCCTCGTCCGGCTCGACGTTCGTCTCGCCCATCGCCTTGAGTTCGTTGGTCCGCGCCAGGTCCGCGAAGATCATCTGCGTCTTGCCGGGGTTCTCCTTCGCGATCTTCAGGACGTTGGCGATCATCTGGTTCGCCTTCGAGTCCGGGTCGTCCGGCGCGTCGGCGTACACCAACCGGAGGTCGACGGCGCCCTTCCGCCCGTCGTTGAAGATCGACAGCATGTTGTCGTCGGACTCGCCCGGCTTGGTCCCCTTCAGCTTCTCGGCCCGCTCCTGGAGGCTCCGCATCAGGCGGTCGACGCCGGCCGACTTCGGCGCGACGGTGACCGCGTCCTTCCGCGCCGGCCGCACGATGCTCGGGGACGTGACCGTGTACCCGCCGCCGTCCTTCGGCGTGACGGTGATCCGCTCGGCCGCCAGTTGGTCCGCGGTCGGGGTGCCCGCGGGCGGGTCCCGCATCAGGCCGCGGGCGTGCCGCAGCGCCTCGGCCTCCGTGCCGAACGCGGCCGTGTTCCGCAGGTCGTCGGCCCGCTGCACGTCGAGCATCTGCCGCGAAATCTGCATCAACTCGGGGATGTTCACGAACTTCGAGAACCGCGACACCGCCTTGTACTGGCCGGTCGCGGTCTTCTCCATCGCCGTCGTGACGTCCCCGAACGTGCTCGCCCAGGCGTCGAACGTCTTGAGCCCGCGCTCCTCCAGTTCCTTCGGCTGGAGGTACCGCTGCATGTTGTACAGTTCGCCCATCGTGTTCGCGACCGGCGTCCCGGTGGCGAACACCACCCCGCGGCCGCCGTTCTGCTCCTGCAGCCACCGGGTGCGCATGAGCATGTTGGTGGCCCGCTTGCTCCGGGAGTTCGGCACCCCCTTCACCCGGCCCATCTTCGAGTAGACCGGCAGCGTCTTGTACCGGTGCGCCTCGTCCACGAACAACTGGTCGACGCCCAGGTCCTCGAAGTGCACGGCGTCGTCCTTGCCGGAGGCGTCGAGCGCCTCCTTGATCTTGGCCTTCAGGTTCTCCCGGGCCTTCGCCAGTTGCTTCACGACGCGGTCGCTTTTCGCCTTGGACCCGGCCTCCTTCACCGCCTCGTCGTGCGCCGCCTCCAGTTCGGCCAACTCCTCCTGGAGGTACTTCCGCTGCGTCTCCGGCCGCATCCCGAGCAGGTCCATGTGGTCGTGCGTCATGATGACCATGTCGTAGTCGCCCGTGGCGATCCGCGAGATGGTCTGCTTGCGGCTCTTGGCGTCGAACATGTCGGCCGTGCTGAGGATCTTGGCCCCCGGGTAGAGCTTCAGCGCGTCGGCGGTGATCGCGTCGACGTTCGCCTTCTTGCAGACGAGGGCCGGCTTGCGGGCCAGGCCCAGCCGCCGCAACTCCATCGCGGCGGCCACCATCGTGTACGTCTTCCCGGTGCCCACCTCGTGCCCGGCCAGCCCGCCCCCGGTGGTCACCACCTGCCAGACGAAGTCCTTCTGGTGCGGCCGCAACTCGATCGCCGGGTTCTTGCCCGGCAGCTTGAGGTGGCTCCCGTCGTACCGCATGTTGCGGATGTTGTTGAAGTTGTCGTTGTAGTAGCGGTGCAGGCGGGCCCGCCGGGCGTCGTCCGTCCAGACCCACCCCTTGAAGTGGTCCTTCAGTTCCTGGACCTTCTGGGCCGCGGCGCGGGTCGCGTCCTCGTCGAGGACCAACTTGTCCCCGCCGTTCGGGTCGTCCTTCTTGACCACGATCTGCCGGTTGTTGAGGGCGGCGCCGAGGATCGCGATGAAGTTCTGGCCGCCGGCCCCCCACACCTGCTTGGCGGTCCGCGAGTTCTTCGCCCACTCCCCCTTCCGGCCGTTGTACTCCGCCTTCCACTCGCCGGAGTTCGGCACGTAGCGGATGCTCAGCGCCTCCGGGTCGGCGTTCAGCAGGCCGGCGGCGAACTCCGTGACGTCGGCCGGCGGGACCCAGGCCGCCCCGAGCCGGACCTCGATGTCGTCGTGGTGGACGTCCTCGGGCTGCACCTTCTCGAGCGCCGCCACGTTGGCGGCGAACCGCGGGTCGCCGGCCGCGGCGGCCCGGGCCAGGGCGAGCTTGCGGCGGACGTTCCCGGACAGGTAGTGGTCGGCCGGCTGCCACCCGTCGCTCGGGTCCTCGTACCCCAGCCCCTGCTCGGCGAGTTGCCGGCCGACCTGCTCCCGCGGCAGGCCCGTCAGTCTGGCGATGTGGTCGACGTCGAGCGTGCCGGTCTCGTGCAGCGTGACGCCCACCCCCTCGGCGACGTCCTTGACCTTCTCGACCTTCGCGGCCGGGGCCACGACCGGCCGCGTGAAGATGTCGGCCTTCTGCGCCTTCTTGGTCTTCGGGTCGTACTTCTCGAGCGCCAGGAGGGGAGGGGCGTCGGGGTCGGAGGCGAACGCCCGCTTGTTGGCCGGCGCGTTCACCGGGCCGTGCTTCTTGACGAAGGCGTCGTAGACGCGGTTGAGGTCGGCCCGCTCGGCGGTCGCGTCCTTCCCGGCCGTCTCCGCGTTGATGACGGCGCGGAAGGCGTCCCGCAGGCCGAGGTG
>Ga0075471_10002864_pt1 | contig 11268 bp, 13 predicted proteins | sample DEB19_08_DNA_2_FD_74787 | JGI IMG/M metagenome (GOLD analysis project Ga0075471, IMG submission 74787) | Aqueous microbial communities from the Delaware River and Bay under freshwater to marine salinity gradient to study organic matter... | ecosystem: Environmental > Aquatic > Marine > Coastal ... | reverse complement strand
GCTCGCGTTCTTCCAGGGGCGTTACGCGAGCGCCGAGCGTTCCTCGGCATCGGCCATGGCGGACGCCGAGTCACGGGGCGTGGCGGCCATCGTTGCGGCGCGCAGCGCCCACGAGCTGGGCCGCTTTGCCGAGCGCGAAGCCTTCCTGGGCCAGGCAACCGGCGCCGCCGGCGTCGACGAGGCGCGGCTCACGACGCTCGCCGACCTGCTGATTGCGCAGGGCAAGCACGACGAGGCGCTCACGGTGGTCGGTGAGTTGCTCGACGCCGACCCGCGAAACACCCGGGCGCTGCGCCTGCGGCTGGAGGCCGAGCGGGGGCTGGCGCGCTGGGCGGCGGCGCTTGCCTCCATCGAGGCGCTGCACAAGGCTGGCGCCCTCGGCGCGGGCGAGGGCGAGGGGCTGCGCGAGGAGGCGCAGCTGCGGCACCTCGAATCCCTCGCGGGCGACGGCGCCGCCCTCGCCGAGGCGTGGCGCTCTCTGCCCCTCGCGAGCCGCGTTGCGCCGCGCTTTGCGCTTGCAGGAGCCCGCCTGCACCTGGCCGCCCAGGACCGTGCGGGAGCGCAAGCCATCATCGAGGCAGCGCTCGAGCAGGCGTGGGAGCCGGCGCTCGTCGCGCTGTACGCAGACTGCGCTGGTGACGACGCGCTGCCCCTCATCGAACGAGCCGAGGCGTGGCTTCCCGACCACGCGCGCGATGCCGTGTTGCTACTCACGCTGGGAGAGCTCTGCACGCGCCAGTCGCTATGGGGCAAGGCGCAGGGCTATCTTGAGGCAAGCCTCGCGACACAGCCGACACCGGCGGGCCATCGGGCGCTTGCCGACTTGCTCGACCGGCTTGGCAAGTCCCAGGAAGCCGGACGGCACCGGCGCAAGAGCGCCGAGCTAGCGGGCTAGCTCGTGCCCGCCTCAGGCGGGCGGCGGCCCCGAGGGCGTGAAGGCATCGCAGAAGAACTCGCCTTCCGGCAGGCCGCGCTCGGCGACGAACGTCTGCTTGGCAACGTCGGTCATGGCCGGCGCGCCGCAGGCGTACACCTGGTAGCCCGCGAGGCTCTCGAAGTCATCGAGCACCGCCTGGTGCACGAGCCCGGTGCGCCCGGCCCAGTTGTCGCCCGGGAGGGGATCCGACAGCACCGGAATGAAGGTGAAGTTGTCGTGCTCGCGCGCCCACTGCATGGGCAGCGCCGGGAGGTAGAGGTCGGCCTTCGCGCGAGCGCCCCAATAGAGCACCATCTGCCGGTCGATCCCCTGGTGAAAGGCGTGCTCGATCACGGCCTTGATCGGCGCGAAGCCCGTGCCCCCCGCCAAGAGCACCATCGGCTTGTCGGAATCCTCGCGCAGAAAGAAGGAGCCGCGCGGCCCCTCGAAGCGCACGATGCCGCGCTCCTTGAGCTCCTCGAACACGAACTTCGAGAATGCGCCGCCCGGCGTGCGACGGACATGCAGCTGCAGCAGCGCGTCGTCATGCGGGGCGTTGGCGAGCGAATAGCTGCGTCGCACGCCGCCCTTCATCAGGATGTCGACGTACTGGCCGGCGAGGAACTGCAGCCGTTCCGTGGCGGGCAGCTTGAGGTAGAGCACCGCGACATCCTCGGCTGGGCGCTCGATGCGCTCGACACGCGCCGGCAGGGTTCGCACCGCGATGTCTCCGAGGCCGGCGAGCTCGCGAATCTCCAGCACGATGTCCGACAGGGGCTTGGTGCAGCAGGTGAGCGCCTTGCCCGCAGCCTTCTCCGCTTCGGTGATGGCGCGCTCCTGGTGGTCGCCGTAGGCGAGGCTTCCCTCGCGCAGCGACGCCTTGCAGGCGCCGCAGGCGCCGTTGCGGCATCCGTAGGGCAGGCCGATACCGGAGCGCGTGGCAGCCTCGAGAATGGTTTCGCCCGGCTGGACGGTGAAGGCGCGGCCGCTCGGCTCGAGCCGAACCCGGCGGCTCGTGGGGGAAGTGTCTGACACGGGGGCTTTCGTGGGGCGGCAGATGCGCGCCCTGCGTTGCAAAACCCGGCATTTTACCGAAGCGCTTCGTCGCGCCCCGGCCTTGCTTCAGCGCTCGCGGCGGAAGCGCCCCTCGATCACAGACCCGGCTGGCTGCCGGCTGCCAGCCTCGGCCGGCACGGGCCGGGGCAGCAACAGCAGCGCGAAGGCGATGCCGTCGGAGACCACGCCAGGCAGGATGAGCAACAAGCCAGCCAGCACGGTGCGGGCGCTGTCGATCAACGCCGCAATCGGAAACTGGCCGGCCGCGAGCGCCGAGCCAAGCCGCGCCACCAGCGCGAAGCGCGCCTCCTTGAGCAGCACGAAGCCGGCTGCCGCCGCGAGCGCCACCCAGGCAAGCACCCACCAGCCACCGGCCTCGGCGAGGCGCGCGAGCACCACGATCTCGAGGAGGGGGAAACCCAGTAACATCATCAACAGCAGCACTCGCATCGCTTGGCTTTCTTTCCTCGCATCGCCGCGGCACGCCGCCCAAAAATCCGTGGCCGACGCCATCCACCCGAACCTACCCCACTCGGCGCCCGCTTTCAACGAGGGCAGCGCCTTGTTGCGATTACGACACGACGGGCGGACAAGCGTTCTCCCGGCTGGCGGCCCCTTCCGCGCCATCGGACGCTGGATGCTCGGCATGCTGGTCACCATCGGCATGGCCAATCCCGCGTCGGCCGACGCGTTGCTCGAGCCCGACCAGGCGTTCCGGCCTGCCGTGCGCCTGGCAGCCGGAGGCTTCGCCATCGCCTATGCGGTGGCGCCGGGCTACTACCTGTACCGTGACCGGATTCGAGTCGTGACCGTGCCGCCCCTGCCTCTCGGCGACCTGGAGATGCCCGAGGGTGAGGCGATCGACGACCCCTTCGTGGGCCCCACACGAACCTTCCGGGGCAGCGTCACCATCCTCCAGCCCTTCACCGCCAGCCCTCGCCCGGGCTTCTACCGCATCCGAATCACCGCCCAGGGTTGTGCCGAGGAGCGCTTTTGTTACCGCCCCTTCGTCCAGGAAGCGGTCATCGAGGTGCCGCCCCGGTGAGAAGGCTTGTTGCCGTGACGGGCCTGCTGTTGGCTGCGCTGCTTGCCGGCATAGCGTTCCACTTCGCCGGTCGCGCGTCCGCCCCCGCCCCCCCGGCGCCCGCGCCGCCCGCGATTACGCCCGGCGTTCTGATGGCGACACCCTTCGCCGACGGCCAAGGGAAGCCCCAAAGCCTCGCGCCCTACGCCGGCAAGGTGATCGTGCTCAATTTCTGGGCCACCTGGTGTGCCCCCTGCCGGGAGGAGATGCCCGGGTTCGTGCGGCTGCAGGCGCGATGGCAGAAAAGTGGTGTCCAGTTCATTGGCCTCGCCCACGACGACCCCGCCAAGGTCATGGCCTTTGGTCGCGAGCTCGGGGTGAACTACCCCCTCTGGGTGGGTGGGAGCGACATCTCGGACCTGTCCCGCCGGCTGGGTAACCGACTCGGCGTACTTCCCTACACCGTCATCCTGGGGCCGACCGGGGACGTCCTCGACCAGCGGATGGGGCTCTTTGATGAGCACGAGCTCGACCAGCGCCTCGGTAAATTGACCGCTAAATCGTCGTAATTTCGGCGAAATACCCCGAAAATACGCCAAAACCAATCTTCAAAAAGTCCTGTCGGGAGCTGGAGACGCTACCCGCTCCCCGAAGGCCAGCACCGAATCCCGCAAGCTGCAGGCCCCTATTTCGGCTGGACTTCCAGACGGGCCGTGCGGCACACTTCACCCTCGATGGCAGCCATCCTGGTTCTACACGGGCCCAACCTCAGCCTGCTCGGCACGCGCGAACCGGAGGTCTACGGGCGCACGACCCTGGCGGAGATCGATTCCCGGCTTATGGCCGCGGGGCGCGCGGTGGGCGTCCGGGTCGACGCCTTCCAGAGCAACAGTGAAAGTGCGCTGATCGACCGCGTTCATGCTGCGAAAAGCAGCGATGTTGCGTTCATAATCATCAACCCCGCAGGCTTTACGCATACCAGCGTGGCGCTCAGGGATGCACTGGCCGGGGTCGGCATTCCGTTCATCGAGGTGCACCTGTCCAACGTGCATGCCCGCGAGCCGTTTCGTCACCACTCTTACTTCTCCGATGCGGCAGTGGGCGTGATCACCGGGCTCGGTGCCCAGGGTTACGAGCTGGCCTTGGCCGCCGCCCTGGCGCGGCTGCCAGCCGGCGCCCGCCCCTGACCGAACGCAAGGACCACCGTGGACCTTCGAAAACTCAAGAAGCTGATCGACCTGGTGCAGGAGTCCGGCATCGGGGAGCTGGAAATCACCGAGGGAGAGGAAAAAGTGCGCATCGCCCGCGTCGGCGCCGCAGCGCCCGTGGTGATGGCCACTCCCGCGCTCACGCCGGTTGCGGCGCCCGGCGCGGCCGCCGCTCCACCCGCCTCCGGCAGCGCCGACACGCCTCCGCCTCCGCCGGCAGCCCCGACCGGCCACGCGGTCAAGTCCCCCATGGTCGGCACCTTCTATCGCTCCCCCTCGCCGGGCGCGCCCTCCTTCGCCGAGGTGGGCCAGTCCGTCACCAAGGGCCAGACCCTCTGCATCATCGAGGCGATGAAGCTGCTGAACGAAATCGAGAGCGACGCGACTGGCGTGGTGAAGGCGATCCTGGTCGAGAACGGCCAGCCCGTCGAGTACGGGCAGCCGCTCTTCCTCATCGAATAAGCCGCCCGCGCCCCGCGCCATGTTCGAGAAGATCCTGATCGCCAACCGCGGCGAGATCGCGCTTCGTATCCAGCGCGCCTGCCGGGAGCTGGGCATCAAGACGGTGGCCATTCATTCCGAGGCCGATGCCGACGCGAAGTACGTGATGCTGGCCGACGAGTCGGTGTGCATCGGCCCCGCCCCCTCCCGCGAGAGCTACCTCAACATCCCGGCCATCATCAGCGCCGCCGAGGTCACGGACGCGCAGGCGATCCACCCGGGCTACGGCTTCCTCTCCGAGAACGCGGACTTTGCCGAGCGCGTGGAGAACTCCGGCTTCGTCTTCATCGGCCCCTCGGCCGCGTCGATTCGCACCATGGGCGACAAGGTCTCCGCCAAGGCGGCGATGAAGCGCGTGGGCATTCCCTGCGTGCCGGGCTCGGAAGGCGCGCTTCCCGACGACCCCAAGGAAATCCGGCGGCTGGCCGCGGCCATCGGCTACCCGGTGATCATCAAGGCCGCCGGCGGCGGCGGCGGGCGCGGCATGCGCGTCGTGCACACCGAGGCGGCGCTGGTGAACGCCGTCAACACCACGCGCGCCGAGGCCCAGGCCGCGTTCAACAATGGCACGGTCTACCTCGAGAAGTTCCTCGAGAACCCGCGCCACATCGAGATCCAGGTGCTCGCCGATGGCGCGCGCGGGGCCATCTACCTGGGCGAGCGCGACTGCTCGATGCAGCGCCGGCACCAGAAGATCATCGAGGAAGGGCCGGCCCCGGGCATCAAGCCGCGCCTGATCGAGAAGATCGGCGAGCGCTGCGCTGACGCCTGCCGGAAGCTCGGCTACCGCGGCGCCGGCACCTTCGAGTTTCTCTACGAGAACGATGAATTCTTCTTCATCGAGATGAACACGCGCGTGCAGGTGGAGCACCCGGTGACGGAGATGATCACCGGCGTGGACATCGTGCAGGAGCAGATCCGCGTGGCCGCCGGCATGAAGCTTCGCTACCGCCAGCGCGATATCGCCAAGCGCGGGCATGCCATCGAGTGCCGCATCAACGCCGAGAACCCCGTGACGTTCGTGCCCTCGCCCGGGCGCATCACCCAATACCACCAGCCGGGCGGGCCCGGCATCCGCTACGACTCGCACGTCTACAACAACTACTTCGTGCCGCCACACTACGATTCGCTCATCGGCAAGCTCATCGCCTACGGCGACACCCGCGAGCAGGCAATCGCGCGCATGCGCATCGCGCTCTCCGAGATGGTGGTCGAGGGAATCCAGACCAACATCACCCTGCACCAGGAGCTCATGAACGACGCGAACTTCGTGCGCGGCGGCGTGAGCATCCATTACCTCGAAGAGCGGATGAAGGCGCTGCGCGCCATCCAGTCCGACGCCTGAGCCTTCCATGGCCTGGCAACGGGTGAGCGTCGTGGTCGAGGGAGAAGCGGCCGAGGCGCTTGCCGAAGCGCTCGCCACCGCCGGCGCCGTGGCGGTGGACACCGAAGACGCCGACTTCGGAACCCCGCAGGAGAGCGCGCGCTTCGCCGAGCCAGGCTCCGATGTCGTGCCCTGGCCGCGCGCGCGCGTGAGCGCCCTGTTTGGCCAGGGCCACGACGGCGCCGAGGGCCTTGCCTCAGCGCTGCAGGAAATCGGCGCCACCGCTCTCGAGGCGCCGCGCAGCGAGGCGGTGGCCGACACTGACTGGGTGCGCCAGACGCAAGCGCAGTTCGAGCCCGTGCGCGCTGGCGAGCGCCTGTGGGTCGTTCCCAGTTGGCATGCGCCACCGGACCCCGAGGCCATCAATATCCGCATCGACCCGGGCGCGGCCTTCGGCACCGGCACCCACCCCACGACACGGTTGGTGCTCGCCTGGCTGGAGCGGGCCATCCACGGTGGGGAGGCTGTCATCGACTACGGCTGCGGCTCCGGCGTGCTCGCCATTGCCGCCATGAAGCTCGGCGCCTCGCACGCAACCGGCGTCGACGTCGACCCGCTTTCCCTCGAGGCGGCTCGCTATAATTCGCGCGCCAATGACGTGGCGCTTCGCTGCGTCTCCCCCGGCGAGCCGCTCGAGGCAGCTGACATCATGGTCGCCAACATTCTCGCCAACCCGCTTCGCGTGCTCGCCCCCCTTCTTGCAGCCCACACCCGCGCCGGCGGCGCCTTGGCGCTCTCGGGCATCCTGGCCCACCAGTCGGACGATGTCCTGGAAACCTACGCGCCGTTTTTCTCGATGCGCCTGGCTGCCGAGGAAGCGGGCTGGGTCTGCCTTGCAGGCATCCGCCGCGAATCGGCATGACGCAGCCCCTCTACCCGGCCTTCAAACCCACCGCCCCCCTCCCTCGCCCATGAGCATCCTCGTCTGCGGGTCGATCGCCTACGACACCATCATGGTGTTCCGCGACCAGTTCAAGAATCACATCCTCCCGGACCAGATCCACATTCTCAACGTGGCATTCCTCGTCCCCGACATGCGGCGGGAGTACGGCGGCTGCGCAGGCAACATTGCCTACAGCCTCAAGCTCCTGGGAGACGACCCGCTGATCATGGCCACTGTCGGCCACGACTTCGACCCCTACGAGCTTCGCCTCGAGCGGCTGGGGATCAGCCGCCGGCACGTGCGCCGCTTGCCGGAGCAGTTCACCGCCCAGGCGTTCATTACGACCGACATCGAGGACAACCAGATCACCGCGTTTCACCCGGGTGCCATGTCCGACTCGCACGTGAACCGAATCGCGGAAACCGAAGGCGTGCGCCTCGCCATCGTGTCGCCCGATGGGCGGCAGGGCATGGTCGAGCATGCGCGCGACCTCGCCGCCGCGCGCATTCCCTACGTGCTCGACCCCGGGCAGGGGTTGCCGATGTTCTCCGGCGACGACCTGCTCGGCATGCTGGCCGGCGCGCGAGCCCTCACCGTGAACGACTACGAAGCCCGGCTCGTCGAGCAGAAGACGGGCCTTGCCATGGCGCAACTCGCCCGGCGCGTCGAGGCCGTCGTGGTCACTCGCGGTGGCGAAGGCGCCGAGGTGCTGCACCGCGGGGAGCGAATCGTCGTCCCGGCCGTCAAGCCCGAAGCGCTCACAGACCCGACCGGCTGCGGCGACGCCTTCCGCGCGGGCCTGCTGCACGGCCTCGCCCAGGGCTGGGATTGGGCACGCTGCGCTCGCCTCGCCTCGCTGATGGGATCCATCAAGATCGCGCACCGGGGCGGGCAGAACCATCAGCCGTCACGAACCGAGATTGCCCAGCGCTATGCCACCGCGTTCGGCGAGCCGCTCTGGCCCTAGAATTCATCACCCATCCCTCTCTCCAAGGACCTGCCATGCGCCCCTGCCTGCTGCCCCTCACTGCCCTCACCCTCGCCGGCCTGCTTGCCGCCGGATGCGCTGCGCCCCGGGGCGGCGCCGACTACCGAGGCTACGAAACGCGGCAGGCGCAGACGGTGCAGTTCGGCGTGGTGGAATCCGTTCGCAACGTTCGAATCCAGTCTCAAGACAGCGGCGTGGGCGCCACATCGGGCGCCGTGCTCGGAGGCCTCGCCGGCAGCACGGTGGGCGGCGGCCGCGGCTCGATCGCGGGCGCCGTCGCTGGCGCTGTCGTGGGCGGCATCGCCGGCTCGGCCATCGAACGCGACGCCAACCAGCAGCAGGGCATCGAGATCACCGTGAAGCTCGAGGGCGGCAGGCTGATTGCCGTCGTCCAGGGCGCAGACGAGAACTTTCGCCCAGGCGACCGCGTGCGGGTGCTTACGGGGCCTGGCGGCACCCGCGTGACCCACTGACCGCACCCGGCACCGAACAGCCGGCACGCTTCCCTGCATGAAGGGCAATCGCGCGCCTCGCGCCGTGCGAGCGGTGCGCTGGGCGCGGCTCGTCGCTCACCTGGCCGGCGCGGTCTACCTGCTCGGCGTGCAGTGGCCGCGGTCGGCTCCGCCGCGCCGTGAGGCCCTCGCGGCACGCTGGTCGCGAGGGCTGCTCGAGCTTCTCGCCGTGCGCATCGAGATCGAGGGCGCCAGCCCGGGAGCGCCGGGCAGCCCGGCGCTGATCGCCGCCAACCACGTCTCCTGGCTCGACATCTTCGCCATCAACGCCGTGCGCCACACGCGCTTCATCGCCAAGGAGGAAATTCGCAGCTGGCCCCTGGCAGGTTGGATTGCGGCGCGCGCCGGCACCCTGTTCCTCGCGCGCGGGAGCCGGCGTGACGCCGCCCGCACCACGGATGCGATGGCCGAGGCGTTGCGCTCCGGCCACTGGGTCGGCCTGTTCCCGGAGGGCACCACGACGGCGGGCGACGAGTTGCTGCGCTTTCACTCGGCACTCTTCGAGCCCGCCATTGCGCACGCCGTGCCGGTCCACCCCGTGGCCCTGCGCTATGAGCACCCGGACGGCACGCTGCTTCGCGAGGCAGCCTTCGTGGGGGAGATGTCGTTCGCGCAGTCGCTCGCGAGCGTGATCGCGGTGCGAAGCACGGTGCTGCGCGTGGTGTTCTCCGGACCCCTCGGGCCCGGGGGGGTGTCGCGCCGCGAGCTGGCCCTGGAGGCCCACCGGCGAATCGCTTCCTCGCTCAGGCTCCCGACGCCGCACACGGCGCCTGGAAAACGCGACGATCCTCAAGGCGCAGCGCGGTAAGGGCCCGCCCCCACACGCAGCCGCTATCGATTGACAGCACGGACTCGCCCAGGCGCAAGCCCAGCGCGGACCAGTGCCCGCACACCAGCGTGTGCGTGCGGCTTCGGCGGCCGGGCATGTCGAACCATGGAATGTCCTGGCCGCTTGACTCGTCGGGCTCGCCCCTGAACTCGAGGTTCATCGCGCCGTCCGGGTGGCAGACTCGCAGGCGCGTCATGGCGTTCACCACCACCCGCAGGCGATCGAAGCCCGCGAGCGCGTCGTTCCAGCGCGCTGGCTCATTGCCGTAGAGGTTGGCGAGGAAGGCGCGCCAGTCGGGGCCGCGTAGCGCCGCCTCCACTTCAGCGGCTCGCTCGCTCGCCGTCTCGATGGGCCACTCGGGCAGCAGGCCCGCGTGCACCATCGCGTACGAGCCCTGCACGTGCAGCAGCGGCCGGTGCCGAAGCCACTCGAGAAGCGCCTCCCGGTCGGGTGCGGCGAGCACGGCCTCCAGCGTGTCGCGCTTGCGGGTTCGCTCGACACCGGCGGCCACGCACAGCAGATGCAGGTCATGGTTGCCCAGCACGCACACCGCTGCATCGCCCAGGCTGCGGACGAACCGAAGGCAACCGAGCGAATCGGGGCCGCGGTTGACCAGGTCGCCCACGAACCAGAGCTGGTCCCGGGCGCGGTCAAACGCCACCTCGCGAAGCAGGCGCTCCAACGGGCCCAGGCATCCCTGGAGATCACCGATCGCGTAAGTGGCCAACGTTGTGTGGAAATGAAAAAGGGCGACCGTGTGATCGCCCTGGACGAGAGGCCGGAAGCGTTGCTACTTCACTGACGCGAGCATCACGTCCACGGCAGCCTTCACCTCGGCGTCCGACAGGCTGGCGTTGCCTCCCTTGGCGGGCATCGCGCCCTTGCCCTTGATGGCGCTCGCGTAGAGCGCATCGTTGCCCGTCTTCAGTCGCGGCGCCCACGCAGCCTTGTCGCCCAGCTTCGGCGCACCGGCCACGCCGGCGACGTGACATGCGGCGCAGGCGGTGTCGTAAACCTTCTTGCCATCCACCTTGCCCAGCGCAGCGGCAGCGGTTTGGGCTGCAGCGCCCTTCGATGCCGGCGCGCCTTCCACCGGCGCACCGCCCTCCACCTGCAGGGCCGCCACCGGCCCGATGCGCTTGGCGACCGCTTCAGGCGACATGGCCGCCGTTCCCGTCAGGGGACGGGATCCGTAGGAGTTCACCGCGAACTTGACCAGCATGATGAGCCCGATGACGAGCGCAACGGTGCCGATGGAAATCCAGATGGCCATGGTGATGGCATTGTTGCCTTCGGACGGCGCGGCGGGGGTCTTGGACATGGCTTCGCGGGAGGGCCACCGTTGACGGCGGCGATCTGAACGGAGAGCGCCGAATTATAGCGGGGCTGCGACGAGAGCCGCCACGCAGCCGTTTTCACGGGTGCCATCGCGTAGAATGACATCGCACGCGCCCGTAGCTCAGCTGGATAGAGTACTGCCCTCCGAAGGCAGGGGTCGCACGTTCGAATCGTGTCGGGCGCGCCAAGGATTCCAGCAGTTGCCGGGCAGGCCATGGCGCTGTGGGGGGCGTCATTCCAGACCCCCGAATCACACCCGGCATCCCTCGCTAGGCCGCCCGCGACCCCGTCACCGCCTTGAGTGCCGGCCGGCTCTGGGACTGGAATTCCGGCACCCAACGCTTCAAGTCGCGCCGCACCTCGGCATCGCCGAGGTCTCGGTCCTGGGTGAGCCACGCCACGAGCTGGTCGAGCCACGGGCCGCCATCGGCCTCCCGAGCCTTGGCGATGCGCAGCTTTGGGTGTGGCGTCGGCCGCGTGTGCTCGTCGTCGGCAAGCAACTCCTCGAACAGCTTCTCGCCCGGGCGAAGCCCGCTGTACACGATGCGAATCTCCCCCTCGGGGCGCTCGGAGAGGCGAATCATGTCGCGCGCGAGGTCGACGATCTTCACCGGCTCGCCCATGTCCAT
>Ga0075471_10002861_pt1 | contig 11272 bp, 10 predicted proteins | sample DEB19_08_DNA_2_FD_74787 | JGI IMG/M metagenome (GOLD analysis project Ga0075471, IMG submission 74787) | Aqueous microbial communities from the Delaware River and Bay under freshwater to marine salinity gradient to study organic matter... | ecosystem: Environmental > Aquatic > Marine > Coastal ... | reverse complement strand
CACCGTGACCTATACCGTCCTGTCGATGTAATTGCCGCCACAGCCACAAAATAAACATCTAACTCAAAATGAAACACATCCTCTCCAAAGCCCTCGTGGTCCTCGCCCTCGGCAGCGCCAGCACCTTCGCGGCGGACAACGCCAACCAGAAGCTGAACTTCCAGGTCCAGCCGTTCGTGAACATCACCCTCGCGGATGCCTCCCTGAACCTGGTCATCTCCAGCATCCCCCTCGGCGGTCAGGGTGAAGCCACGGCGAGCTCCAGCTACGCGCTGGTCAACAACAAGGCCGGCCAGAAGATCACGGCCAGCCTCGACAGCGACATGCCGGCTGCCACGGCGCTCCAGCTCACCGCTGCAGCACCCACGGGTGCCAAAGCTGCTGGCGCGGTGACGCTCTCTGCCAAGGCCGTAAACATCGCCTCGGATGTGAGCAATGTGAACCAGTCGGGCCTGGGGCTGGCCTATTCGTTCAAGGCGTCCGAGCAGGCGAGCACTGCGGCATTCGTGCGCACGGTGACCTACACGGTCATCTCCGACTAAGCCACCCTCAAGCTGGCGGGCGGGGCCTTGAGCCTCGCCCGCCTGCACTTTTAACCCCATTCCCAAATGATCGGAAACTGCGCCAAGGCCCTTGGAGACCGAGCCCGGTGCCTGGCTAAGAAAGGGAAAATATGCTGAACACCATCATCCGCACGGTCGCGGGCGTTCTTTTGCTCGCCAGCTTGACCGCGTTCGCGGCAGACAACGCCAACCAGAAGCTCAACTTTCAGGTTCAGCCATTCGTGAACATCACGGTGGCGGATGCCTCACTGACACTGGTGATTACGAGCATCCCGCAAGGCAACCAAGGCGAGGCCACGGCCAGCTCCAGTTACGCCTTGGTCAACAACGTCCCGGGCAAGAAAATCACGGCGAACCTCGACACCGACATGCCGCAAGCCACGACGCTGTGGCTTGCCGCCGAAGAGCCAACGGTATCAAGACCCCTGGGTTCAAAGATCAACCTCTCGACGAATCCCAAAACGGTTGCTCGCGAGGTGGGCAGCGTAAATCAGGCCGGCTTCGGACTGTATTACTCCTTCAAGGCCACCGAATTCGCGAGCACATCGCCGTTCGTCCGCACGGTGACCTACACCGTCCTCAACGACTAATTCACCCGGGCGGGAAGCCGGGGTTAGGCCCCGCTCCCCGCCCGCCTTTCTCAAGCTTCCTCCGACCATGTTTCGCCACTGCCTCCAACTCGCACTGCTCGTGTTCCCGATGGCGGAACTCTTTGCGGGCGCGGCCAACCTTCCGGAGGCCAAGGCAGCCAGTCTCGCCGTGGAGCAGGTGGCCCTGCACTTCGCACCGGCCCGGCTGGCCGGCGGAGAAGCTTCTGTGGAGATTGATGCCGATTTAATCTACTCCAACACAGGCGGTCCCAAGGCACTTACCGCCCGGCTCGACGAAGACATGCCGGCCGGGGCGCGTCTCGAAGTGGAACTGCTCAGTGGTGCGATGAGCGTGGGCCGCCGGGTGCTAACCAGCCGCTCCATGAACCTCGCCTTCCATCTGGAGTCCGCCCAATCCAAGCCCCTCCGCCTGCGCTATCGCTTTGTTTTCGGCGTTGCCGCTTCTCCCGCAGTTTTTGCCCGCGCCATTTCCTACACTCTCATTGATCAATAACCAGCCTCTCATGAAACACATCCTGTTCCTCCTTACTGCCTTCTTGCTCGCCACACCCGCCACCCAAGCCGGCCTCGTCATCGTCGGTGAAACCGTGCAACGAGCTGCCCTCACCCCGGGAGCCACGTTCAACGGCACGATCACAATTTTCAACAACGGCAGCGGGGCAATCGAGGCCCGCATCTACCAGACCGACTACACGTTCAAGGCCAGCGGTGAGAACGACTACGGCGCTCCCGGCTCCGCACCGCGATCCAACGCGAAATGGTTCACCTTGGATGCGAACCAGTTGTCCATCCCCACGAATGGCACCGTCACCCTAAACTATCGGGGCACGGTGCCCGCCGACGCCAAACTGGCCGGCAGCTTTTGGAGTCTCGTGATGGTCGAGCAAACGGAGGCGATCGTCGCGCCGGCTAAGGGTGCGGCCACGGACCGCAGCGCGGCCATCCGCACCGTTGTCCGGCACGCCGTGCAGATCATCAGCGACGTGGGCACCGCCGCGCCTGCTGAGTTGAAAATCCTGGATCGCAAACTCGAAGCCGACGCCAGCAGCAAAGCTTTCACCATCGATGTTGAGAACCGCGGCCAATGGCTGACGCGGCCGGATGTGAGCATGGAAATCTTCGACGGAGCTGGCACATCCACGGCCAAGGTCCCCGCCGCCAAGGTCCGCCTGTATCCCTCATGCTCGTTCCGCTACCGGTTCGATCTCACGACTCTGAAGTCTGGCAAATACACCGCCCTCATCATGCTGGACAGTGGTGACGACAACGTCAGCGGAGCGCAGTATGCTTTCGAGATTTCCCAGTAATCTCGCAGCACTGTTCCTCTGGCTGCTCGTCACGATTCAAGTGGCCGCGCAAACTCCGCCGCTCGATATCCGTGGCGGACTCGGGGATCAAGTCGTGGAGCCCGGTCGGATTGTAACGCGCAACTTCATCGTCGAGAACCGCTCCCCCGCGTCTCTTGAATTGGTCGAAGATCTTGAGCTGCCCGCCGGCTGGACGCGCATAGCGACTTCCGATCCCGTATTCACGGTCGCGCGCGGAGCTTCGCTCCCGCGCCTCGTTTCTGTGTCCGTGCCCAAGAATGCGACGGCGCAAAATCACACCGTCATCTACCGGTTGCGCGACCGGCGCAGCAATGCTGTGTTAGGAGAGTTGAAGCTCGAACTGTCTGTCCGACCGACGGGCAGGTTGACGGTTTCGCTCGCGGACAAGCCGACTTCCGTGCTCGCAGGCGAGAAGGCGACCTTACCGCTCAGCTTCTCCAATCGCGGCAACTGCCCGGTGCAAGTGACGGTCGAATGGAAGGTCAGCCCGGACACTAAGGTGGTTGCGCCGGGCCGTGAATTCACCGTCGAGGCAGGTGCGAGCCGCGATCTCTCGCTTGAAATCCAGTCCGACGCTTCCCTAACCAACCGGTTGCTTCAGTTGGTGCAGATCAAAGTATCCGCGACGTGGGCCGGCGGTGGGCAGGCAACCATTCCAGTCGAGACGCTCACTTACGAAGTGCTGCCCCAGCGGCCGTCAAGTTTTGACCCGTATCTGCGCCTGCCGGCGCGGCTTACTACTTCATTTGGTTGGGAAAACGGTCGTGCGCCGGGTTTCCAGACGGAACTTTCGGGTCGGGGCGCGCTGGATGACAAAGGTCAGCGACAGCTTGATTTCATGGTGCGCTCACCTGACTCAGGAGGACCGAATGGCAGCCTCCGCCGTCAGGAAGAATATGGGGTGAGCTACTTCTCACCCACTTGGGATTTGCACCTTGGCGACCGCAACTTCCCGCTCACGCCGTTGACCCAGAGTCTGGGAAATAGTCGCGGGGTTAAGTTTGACTGGCATCCCGGCCCCACCAGCGCGGGCTTTTTCGCCAGCCAGGGACGGTCTGCGTTCGACCCGCATGAGGAATCGGGCGGCTACCTACGACGGGATTTCTCCGATGGCTTGGCGGCTCAGGCCAGCGTGTTGCACTCCAATGCCGGGACAAACGGCGTGGCACGGCAGCTCTACTCCTTGCTGGGCACGTGGAACTTGACCAACCGCCTCGCGTTGTCAGCGGAGGCTGCTTTTGACGACTCCGCCCCGTCACCGGCCAAGGGCCTTGGCTGGCGAGGCGAGGCTCGCGGCATTTTGGGGGAGGAGTTCGTGTATTCGGTGGCGCATTCGTTCGCCGGGACGGACTTTCACGGGGCGGTTTCCGACAGCGAGACCACCACCGCGTCGGTTTATTACCCGCTGTCGGAGAACTTGCGGTTGACCGGCAGTTTGCAGAACTATGCCAACAACCTCGGCCGTGACCCGCTCCGCGCCCAAACGAGCACGGATGACCTGGTTTGGCGCACCGGCCTGCGATATCGCGTGAGCCACAACACGGACCTGAGCTTGGAATATCAGGATACGCGTCGTCGGGACACCCTCGCCCCGGTGGATTACGATTACGCCGAACGCGCGCTTCGGCTCGGCATCGCTCACAACTTCGGCAAGGTGAGCGTTGACTTGTCGCAGGAGCTGGGCCACGCGACCGATCACGTGAGCGGGCGGGTGAATCCCCTCTCTGAACGCACGACCATTTCCGCCATTTTGCGCGCGACGGACCGCCAGAATTACAGTGCGTTCATCAGCTACGGCGACAACGACATGTCGGTTGGCGCGCAGAAGACCGTGGTGGCCAGCGTAGGCGGCAACTGGCAGCCCACGCCAGCCACTAGTGTCAGCTCGAGTCTGGCGCATGAACTCAACGCGGCCACCTCCCGGACGAAGGACAGCGTCAACGCCAGCTTGGGATGGACACGTGCCAACGGCCACATCCTGAGCGCGACGGCTCGATACGCAAAGGCCAGCGATCGAAGCGAACCCGAGGCTTCCGTTTTCCTGAGCTACTCGATTCCGCAGGGCATTCCCGTGGGGCGCAAAACTGGCTTCGGGACCATTCAGGGCTGTGTTTTGGATGCAGACGCTCCCGGGCGTGGGCCAATTACCAAAGCGGTTGTGCGACTCAATTCCGGCGAGACAACGGTGACTGACCGCAGCGGACGTTTCGTGTTCGCAGGGCTGAAGCCGGGCAACTACGCCGTCAGCGTGGATTCACACTCGCTTGGCTTCGGGCGCGTCACGGCGGATTTGATTCCCGAAACGCTCGTTGTGAAGAAGGACTCCGTAATCACCCTCGATCTCGCCGTGGTGAGCGCCGCCACCTTGACTGTGCAGATGACAATCTTTGAAGAACCACTCACGCCCTTGACGAGTGGTCACCCTGCTCCCACCGCCCCGCAGGAGCGTTATCGGCCCTTGAACGGAATGGCGGGCGAAATCGTGGAGATCAGCAACAGCCACGAGACATATCGCCGCCAGACCGATGCCAAAGGCGCGGCTGTGTTCGGCAGCCTACGTCCCGGAGTATGGAAATTGAAGGCCTACGACAGCGCCATGCCGGCCAATCACTTTCTGGAGAAGGCCGAACGTGAGCTGGAGATTAAAGTTGCTGACCGAGTCACGGAGGTCGTTCGTGTGCTGCCACGCCGGCGCATGCTGAAGCTAATCGACGGCGGCTCGTTGAACTAACAGCCTCCGCATCCGCCCGCTTCCTGCGGCATGCTTGTCGGACGGTAATCATTTTAGCCTGCCCCATTCCGCACGGTATTTTCTACCGCGCCTGCCCGGAGTCGCTTCAGTTAAGTAGCTCAAAATAAGCGGACCATTGCGCTGGAGAGGGATGGCACGAAACATGTTAAGGCATCCGGCATGAATGAAAAGTCAGCGTCCGTAAACCTCGAACTAGTTGCAAAGTCTGGGCTCCGAATCTCCGTGCGCAATCTAACGGCCGAGAAGGAAAACCAGCAGCGGCTAAAGCTTGCGAAAGCCAAAACCGAGACCATCGCCTCCATCCCCGAGCACGCGAGGATCGAGCAACAGCGGGCGGCGGCGGCGGCGGCAGAAATCGCCGAACTGGAGGGCTTAGTATGTCTGTATCAAAGCCAGATGGCCACGCTCAAAGGATCGTCTCGAGAACAGGCGGCGATAAAACTGGCAAAGGCGCAGGCCGACCTCGCGAACGCACGATGGCACTATAGAGCCAGCGCAGCCTTCTGTCAGGGCCTGCGGCCCCCCGCCGAGCGAACTGCGCTCGAACTTGCGTGCGTGCCGGGCAAAAGAAAACCCTCCATAGCCCCAGTTCGCTTGAGTTCGATTCTGACCCGGATGTGGCTCAACGGCTAGGCAACCTCCGAACCAGAGCATCGCCACACTTGGCTGGCGCTTTGAGCGGGCTAGCGCAGTCCCAGGCGGGACATTTTGTTGTAGATGGACTTCTCGGTGATTCCCAAACTTCGAGCTGCGGCCGCCTTGTTGCCGCCGCAGGCGACCAGAGTCTGCTGGATTGCCAGTTTTTCCAAATCGTCCAGCGTGCGCAGCGCGACGTTGGGCTCCTTGTCCGGCTGCGTCGAACCCGAAGTGCTGCGCTCTGGTGTGGGGCGCAGAATCTCGGCAGGCAAGTGCTCCGGCTGAATCAGATTCCCGGTGCAAAAGGCTGATGCCCGCTCCAGTGCGTTCTCCAACTCGCGCACATTGCCGGGCCAAGCATAACGGTGCACGGCTTCGCTGGCTCCGGCACTCATGGTAAACGCTTCCGTGCCGCGCTCGTGGGCGATGCCGGCCAGGACCTGCTGACACAACGCCGGGAGGTCGTCGCGTCGATCCCGCAGAGGCGGAATATAAATCGGGATGACATTGAGGCGGTAGAAAAGGTCTTCGCGGAATTCCTTGAGCGCGATCTTCTCGGCCAGATCCACGTTCGTCGCCGCAATGAGCCGCACATCCGCCGTAAGTTGTTCTGAGCCGCCAAGGCGTTGGAATTCGCGGTCTTGAATGACGTTCAGCAGTTTGGGCTGGAGGAGCAGCGGCAGGTCGCCGATTTCATCCAGAAACAGCGTCCCGCCTTCTGCCATCTCGATACGCCCGATACGCCGCTGGTGCGCCCCCGTGAACGCACCCTTCTCGTGCCCGAACAGTTCGGATTCGAGCAGTTCGCGCGGCAAGGCTGGGCAACTCACCGTCACAAATGGTTCCTCGGCCCGCCGGCTGGCCCGATGAATCATCCGCGCCAGCAAGCCCTTGCCCACGCCGCTTTCGCCAGTGATGAGCACGGTAGAATCCAGCGGGGCGATGCGGGCCACGGTGGCCAACAGTTCCCGCGCGGCCACGGAGGTTCCCGCGAAACCGGTTTCCGGGGCGGGCTGCGTGACAGCGGCCCGCAACTGCCGGTTTTCCTGCAACGCCCGTCCCATGCGGGCGGCGGACGCCACGAGCGCCAGCAGTTCATCGAGATCAAAGGGCTTCGTAACGTATTCCAAGGCTCCCCGCTTCATCGCCTCCACCGCGTCCTTTACCTGACCCACGGCCGAGATGATGATGACCGGGACATCGGGGTGGGCCTTCTTCAGGTGTTCCAGCACCCCGAGGCCGTCGAGTTCTGGCATCTTCAAATCCACCAGTGCGCAGGCCAGGTCATCGCTTGCCATTTCCACCGCTTCCCGACCATCGCACGCGAGCACTGGCGAAAAGCCGTGCTTCTTGAGGTTGTAATCGATCAACCGGCGGATGGATTCCTCGTCATCCGCAACGAGGACACGCTTGGGTGAGTTACGCATGAGTTGGGTGCTATCGCGATCGGCCTGAAGTGGCGACCTTTCCAACATCACGGCACCAGCATGATGCACGACGGGCTGACTGCGGCGATGGGTTCGCCCACCGACTTCAACCGGCCGGACCCGGCGTCAATCCGGAACACCGCGACGTTCTTGCCGGGCATGTTGGCGCACAGGAGCAGGCCGCCGTCGGGCGTGATGGCGAGGTTTTGCGGGCCTTTGCCAAGACTGGGCTCGATAGCGATCAAGGTCAGCCGCCCGTCCGCACCCACGCTGTAGGCGGCGATGCTGTCGTGGCCCCGGTTGGTGCCGTAAAGGCGGCGTCCATCGGGCGTGAGCTTGAGGTCGGCGCAGTGGCTGGTGCCCTTGAAGTCGGCGGGCAAGGTCGGGATGGTCTGCTTTTCGGTCAGCGTGCCGGCGGCGGCATCCCAGGCGAACACCGTGATGGAGTTGCTGATTTCGTTGATCACATACACGAACTTCCCGTTGGGGTGAAAAATCAGATGGCGCGGGCCGGCTCCGGCCGGGGTTTTCGTGAAGGGCGGCTGGTGGGCGGTGAGTTTTCCGGTGCCGGCATCCAGCCGGTAGCAGAGCACTTGATCGAGTCCCAGGTCAGCGGCGTAGGCGAAGCGGTTGTCCGGGCTGACGACGATGGCGTGGGCGTGGGGCTCCTTCTGGCGCTTGGGGTCCACGCTGGAGCCGACGTGCTGGAAGAAGGAAGCTGCTTCGCGCAGAGAGCCGTCGGCGTTCACGGGGAGGGAGGCCACGCTGCCGGAGGTGTAGTTGGCCACCACCACGGTCTTGCCCGTCGCGTCCACGTTCAGGTAGCAGGCGGCGGTGCCGCGCGCAGACTGGCGGTTAAGCGGCTTGAGCTGGCCGGTCCGACCGACAATTTCAAAGGCGGCGACGTGCTCGTCTTCTTTCCCGCCAAATTTCTTGGCGTGGATCGAGTAGAGAAACTTGCGGTCAGGTGAGAGCGCCAGAAAGAAGGGATTCTCAACGCCCCCGTTGCGGTGTAGGGGTTTTAATACGCCGGTTTTGAGGTCCAGCGTGTGGGCTTGAATCGCGCCTTGTTCACCCGGGGCGAAGGCGGAGACGAAGACGGTGGGGTCCGCCGCCCGGGCTGCCGACACCATGGCCAGCAGGACTGACAGGAGCACGGCGGCTCCCGCGAACAGGCGTAAAGGCACCGAGGAAGGGAGGAAGTTGGGGAGCAGGTTAGAACTGGTGAACTGGAGGGGCTCAGGGTTCATGCGGTGGACTTTAGCCAAGCCTCGGCGGCTGTCCATCGTTTAGCCCCGGATGGGTGGTTCAAGCGTGGCGTGCAAGCCCATAAGCCCTCCAACTCCCGACAAACAGCGGGTGTGAAATGTCGCCCAGATCCTTGACCACGAATGTTCGGTCGCTACTCTCCGTCCACTTTGGCAGCCGGCCCATAAGGCCGGTGCTAATCTGGACAACATTCTAACACGACCATGAAATCACTGATTCTGACTCTCACCACTGTCGCCTTTGTGGCTGGCTCCGCTGCTGCGGGCGATGTCACCGGCAAAATCTCCCTCAAGGGCACCCCCGCGCCGGAGAAGGAAATCCCTATGGACCCCGCTTGCGGCAAGCTCCATGACGGCAAGAAGGTGACCACCCGCTTCTACGTCACCGACGGGGCTGGCGGGCTGGGTGACTGCGTGGTTTATCTCGAAGGGGCCAAAGGCGGCGCGGCGACCAAGGAAGTGGTCATCGACCAAAAAGGCTGCGAATACCTGCCTTACATCAGCTCCGCGCAGGTCAATCAGCCCATCCGCGTGCTCAACTCCGATCCCGTGCTGCACAACGTCCACCCCACGCCGACCGTGGATGGCAACAAGGAGCAGAACAAGGCCCAGTTGCCCAAGGGCGCTCCGCTGGACTTCACCTTTGCTAAGGCCGAGAAGTTCCTCCGCTTCAAGTGCGACGTGCATCCGTGGATGTTCTCCTACGTGAGCATCTTCGATCACGGCTTCCACGCGGTCAGCGCGAAGGATGGCAGCTACAAGATCACCGGCGTGCCGGACGGCAAATACAAGCTCGTCGTCGAGCACCGCAAGGGCGGCAAGGTGGAGAAGGAAATCGAAGTGAAGGGCGGTGCGAAGGCTGACTTTACGATCGAAGCCAAGTAATTCTGCTTTCTTCATTCAGCCGCCGCAGTCTCCGGGCTGTGGCGGCTGATTCTTTTTTAACCATTGTTCCCGCCGAAAATCCTCCAGCGGTGTCCAATTTCGGAGGACGCAATTAACTCCCTGATTGTGCCCAATCAGACCCGGTGAAATCTTTGCTCGCGCCTTGAAACCCGCCTATGGCAGCCTATCAATCCTCCATGTCGCAGCCCGCTGACAATCCCTGGCTCCATCGCTTCGCCTTGTTGACCGCGCTCGCCACACTGGGGCTGATCGGCATCGGCGGCTTGGTGACCAGCCATGGTGCGGGCATGGCGGTCCCGGACTGGCCGAACAGCTACGGTTACAACATGTTCACCTTCCCGGTGTCCATGTGGATTGGCGGCATTCTCTACGAGCACTCGCATCGGCTGGCGGGCTCGGTAGTCGGCTTCCTGACTTTGGTGCTCGCCTTGTGGCTGAACGGCCGGCCGGCGGCCAAGTGGTTGCGGTGGGGTGGCCTCGTGGTGCTGGCGCTCGGGTTGATGGCCACCACCAGTCCCAAGGTGAAGCTGGATAATGTCCTCTTCCTGTGCGGCACGGGCGTGGCGGGCTTTGGCATCAGCTTTTTCTGGCCGCACCACGCGCCGCTCAGCCCGCGTTTGGCGCGCTTTGGTTTGCTGGCGCTCGTTTTGGTCGTCGTGCAAGGCTTGCTGGGCGGACTGCGTGTGACCGCGATGAAGGATCAGATCGGCATTTTTCACGGCACGTTGGCGCAGTGCTTCTTCGTGCTGATCTGTGCGCTGGCCTTATGCACCAGCCGATGGTGGTCGCGTGCCTGTGCCACGCCTGTTTCAGGGATTGTCCCTGCGCCGGTGCGGCAGTTCCTGCTCGTCACCACCTTGTTGATGCTTGGCCAGCTTGCCTTGGGGGCGGCGATGCGCCACCAACATGCCGGGCTCGCGGTGCCGGATTTCCCAATGGCCCATGGCCGGATTTGGCCGGCGACCGACGCGGCGGCCTTGGAGCGTTACAACGCCGTCCGGCTGGACACCCGCGATTTCAAGGCCATCACCGCTGGACAGATTCATCTGCACATGGCGCACCGGTGCGGTGCGGTGCTGGTGCTGTGCGCGGTGCTGGCCTGCTTCCTCAGGTTGAAGGCCGCGCTGACGGCCGGGCACCCATTGCGGCGGCTTGCCAGCGTCTGGCTGGCGCTGATTTGTGCGCAGGCCGGGTTGGGCATCTGGACTGTGTTGAGCAACAAGGCGGCGGACATTGCCACTTTGCACGTGATCGTCGGGGCCGCGGTGCTGGTGACGGGAGCCTTGCTGACGTTGCTGGCGGGCACGGTGTTTGGTGAGCGTCCGGTTGCCCCCTCGGCAGCCATGGGGCCGGCTGCGAGGGCAACGTGAAGGCGGACAATTATGATGAGGATTAAACCGGGGACTAAGATGCCGGGCCGACTTCTTCGCTCTTGCCCTTGAGGTTGATTCCACTCTAAATGCCGTTCTGTTTGTTTGGTGAAAGCCACTGTCTCAAATTCAGTTGAAGCGGATCGGGTGCCTGAAAAGGCCCGTGCCAGCGTGCTGCCGGAGCTCTTCAAGGCCCGGCTGACCATGCTGGTGCTGCTCACGACGTTGGTAGGCTTTTATCTGGCGCACCGGGGGCCGATGAACTGGCTCCTTCTCTGCAACACTTTGCTAGGCACCGGCCTTCTGGCCTGCGGTGCGGCTGCGTTGAACCAGTATTTGGAACGCGATTTCGACGCGCTGATGGAGCGCACCGCTGGGCGTCCGCTGCCTGCGGGCCTGATTCAGCCGCAA
>Ga0075471_10002860_pt1 | contig 11273 bp, 10 predicted proteins | sample DEB19_08_DNA_2_FD_74787 | JGI IMG/M metagenome (GOLD analysis project Ga0075471, IMG submission 74787) | Aqueous microbial communities from the Delaware River and Bay under freshwater to marine salinity gradient to study organic matter... | ecosystem: Environmental > Aquatic > Marine > Coastal ... | reverse complement strand
GTCGGCAAGGGGCTCATGACCCAAGCAACGCTTGATGCCATCCACGCTATCATGCAGGAAAAGCTAGCCGCTGCAGGTGCGGCCTTTGACGGCATTTATGCCTGCACCCACCTCTCCGGCTCATGCTCCTGCCGCAAACCAAGCCCAGAGATGATTCTGCGAGCGCAAAAAGAGCACTACATCGATCTTCAGCAGAGCTGGCTTGTCGGGGATCATGACCGCGACATTCAGATGAGCATCAATGCTGGCGTGCCCTCCACCATCCGCATCCTCAGCCATCAGAAGCCAGATGTGCAGGCCACCCACACGCTCGATGGCACCGCAGGTCTTGCCGCGCTGCTCGATCAACTGCTGCCGCAAAACATTGCGCCTTGAAGACACTGAGCCTTTCAGCACCTTCAGATCTGCCCCACATGTTTCCCAAGCGCCGCTGGCTTAAACTCCTGCTGCTCGTCGTCCTAGCCGTCGCCGGGTTCTCATATGCGATGGCGGAAATATTTTACAACTTGAACAGCAACCTCGTGTTCATCGCCGTGCGGCGCGCAGAAAGCATTCCTTTGAAAATCCGCCTCAAAAGAGGGGCTTGGAAGGTTCCGACAGACGTCACTCCCGCCGACCTAGCCTCCGCGCTCATCGAGCGACATTCGGAGCCCGGCCTTCGCTGGTCCACGCTGCATGTGCGGCGTGAAGCTGGTCTCCGCGCCAACGTCTTGCAGAAGATATTCGGTGCCCAAGCGCATATCATCACCATCTCGCCGGAACGTTTCGACTTCATGACAAGCTTCCGCCCAAAGTTTGCTGTGACAACGGCCCGCGAACGCGTGGAGTCTGAAAACCTGTGGTTCTCTATCACCGCCAATTTCCGCTTCCCGAATGGTAAACCGATGGGCTGGGTCTATCACGAGGGTTTGCGACACAATAATCCTTTTGGCGACTGGAGCGGTTGCTTTTTCGTCAAGAGTGGAAAGCCCTTCTTCGGCCCCAAATCGCTTGAAATGGAAAACCCGGGGCCGATCCAGGAAGGATCACAGGTCTATCCAGCTGTGATGAAGAACCACACCATCTTCCCCTATGTCGAGCTGAAGCCGGATGAGTTCTTCGACGGCTCCAAGATTACCTATCGTGCCCTTGGCGGCATGCGAAGAGACGGCACCATCGTTTTCGTTCTCAGCGGCGACGGCGGTGTGATGAACGTGGCCGAAGTGTCCGAGATCGCACGAAAACTTGATGTGCAACACGCCACGCTTCTTGATGGCGGCCGCGCGCTTCAATACTCCATCCGGACAGCAGATGGTCCTTGGCATTTCACAGCTTTCAACACCCTGCTGCCCATCGAACGCAAACCGCTCGAACGCCAACTCTCGCCGGTTTACATCGGCGTTCGTCGCAAGGCTCCGCCTGTAGTTAGCAAGACACACTAACCTTCTTCATCATTTCATGATGCGCATAAAAGGTGCCATTCACCGTAAGACTCTCTTGGAAAATGGCTCAGACGAGGAAGACACCGCAATCTCAGAGAAGTCAAAAGGACGGCCCATAGGCCGTCCCATAAAGTCACGATGCCAGCGGCACCTCTCTCAAGCTGCTCCCCTGGGTTTTTCTTCCGCAGGCTTCTGACCCTCTGGCTTGGCATCTTCAACAGGAGGACGACGAAAGCCTCCCTCACTGCCACCGGGGGCTCGACCACCCTCGGGTGGACCGGGGCGACGGAAGCCGCCTTCACCACTTGGACCAGCAGGAACTCCCTGCCCCGCAGTCCCTGAACGGCTCATCATTTCGCGCAGTTTGCTCATGGCAGCCATGTATTCAGTCTCGGACACGCTTCCATTGCCATCAGCATCCATACGTTTGAACGATTCTTTGGGATCACCAAACATGCCACGACCACCAAATCCAGGGCGACCGCCCTCGGGTGCGCCGGCACCACCGAATCCAGGACGCCCCCCTTCCGGTCGTCCAGGCGAACGACTGGCTTCGGGAGGAGGATTACCACCTTCTGGCGCCCCGGAGGGGCGACGGAAGTTACCTTCACCAACAGGTCTTGGTTCACCTTCGCTACTAGGACGGCGCGTTCCGCCTCCAGCATCACGCATGCGCTGGGCAACCTGTGCGAACTCCGTCTGGTCGATGAAACCGTCACCGTTGCCATCCGCGCGGGTAAAACGCTCATCAGTCTCTTTGCGAGACATGCCGACGAACTCTTCCTTGCTGATCTTGCCGTCGCCATCGGCGTCAGCACGCTTCATGAAGTCTGCCATGCGGCCGGCAGCGTCTCCGCCGGGAGGAGGCCCCTTGGCTGGTCCATTTTCTTGGGCAATCGAAATAGAAACACCTAAGCAGATAAAGCCTAGGCCGATAATAAAGGATGCATATTTCTTCATGGTAATGGAGGATAAGAAGTTTGTACTTGGCAAACTAATAACCCTCAAGCTGAGGACTGGTTGCAAAAACACATCTTTTTGGCCATACCCCTGCCTACACTCAGGCAAAAACAAACGAGCCTGACAAAGCAATCATCAGGCTCGTTTTTCGATTCAGGAAGGCATCAAATCTCTAAGACTTCGCCACGGGAGCCGTGGCAGTGCTTTGAGAACTCGTTTTTGAGGGGGCGTAATAGTAGCTAGCGTAGTTGTAGTAGGTGTATTCTTTGAGATTTGAGCTCGAACGGTTCAAGATAATACCACCCACATTCACTTGACGTTCATAAAGAAGATCGAGAGCTTTGCCCGTGAGTCGCGCCATGGTGGAGGACATTCGAACAATGAATAGCACCGTGTCAAGTTTCGGTGCGAAACTGGCTGTGTCGTCCGCCACAAGCACCGGGGCGGTGTCAAAGATGACATAATCATATTCATCTCCCATCTCCTTCAGCATTTCCTCGGCAGTCTTGGACAGCAGCATCTCGGAAGTCTGGTCAAACACATCACCTCGCGCGAGAAGATCGAGATTGCGGATGCTGGTTTCCTGCACGGCATCACGCCAGTGGAGCTTGCCGCGAAGGGCTTCGCTAAGACCAGGCGTGGCAGGCAGTTTGAACAATTCACTCACCCCACCACGACGAAGGTCACAGTCTGCCAAGAGAACACGGGCACCGGCAAGAGCCATGGTCACAGCTAGATTCGAAGTGACTGTTGTCTTGCCTTCATTGGGCACGGCGCTGGTGCAAAGAATGGTCTTCGGGGCCTTGCCGTTCCAATTCTTGAATAAGATAGACGATCGAATGGTGCGGAAGGCCTCAGCATAAAGATGGCGGTCATCATTTGGGCGGAGAAGAGCGACGTCTCCACGCTGCCTCTGCTCGGGAATTTGCCCCAGTACCGCCTCACCGGGAAAGAGCGCCTGAAACTCACTAAAGGAGTTCATACGGTCATCAAGACGATCGAACAGCAACAAGATGATAACGCCCGCTCCAAGACCGACAATCAAACCGATGATGATGGGCATTTTCCAGTCATCCGTGTGCTCAGACGCTGTCGTAGCTCGCTCCTGAACCGCCACATAATCACTTTGCGTGTTAAACATGTTTTGGAAGTTTTCCGCACGCTCAAACATTTTTTGGTAGGCATCTTTGGCCACTGTTGCCTCATCTTGAAGTTTTTTATGCTCAGCCAGCTTGGCGCCTAGTTCGATGGCCTCCTTCTCTCGTTCAGCAACCTGCTTGTCCAGAACGACAACCATACGATTGATCGACTCGCGTTGGGCACGCATCTCGTCCTGAATCTGAGTTTCATACTCTTTCAACAAGGCTTCATGGCCATTGATCTCTTGGCTAATCTCCATGACCTGCGGATGACTCTCCTTGAATGTATCGAGCAATGTGCGCTTCTTGGTCTTCAGCATAGTGATCTGGCCCTTGGTGCGCAGATAATCCTGCTCCGCGATGGTCAACCCTTTGTTGCCTGAACCAGCAGCCTCTCCCGCCGACTGGCCGGATTCACTGCTGCTGGTTGGCTTGCTGGCATTGGGGGCTCCACCGGAATTGGCCTGTCTCTCGCGCTCCTGCATGGCTCCCTTGACATTGTCCAGAGCCAATTCGATTTCTGCGAGAGCTGTTCGCTGCGTCTCTCGCTGTGCCTTAAGTTGCGTCAGGAAATAGGCCGACTCATTCTGGCCGTTGGTGATAGTCAGTATGTTGTTGGCGGAACAGAACTTGGCCAGCAAATCGGCTTTTTCCTCCATGACCTTTTGCTTGTTCACGACCTCTTGCAAAAACGTGCTCAACACCTTGCCCTGAGCCTGCTCACGGATGCTTTGACGAAATGAGATGAATTCATCTAGCAAAGCATTGAGAAAAATCTGTGTGTATTTCGGCTCCGCCCCTGTCGCAAGGATATTGAAAATTGCAGAGCCTTTGGTCTGCGCCACACGGATATCCACATCCGAGTCTTTGAGATCAGGATAAAGGGCGTGCAACCTCTCACGTGCTTTACGAATCATTTCAGCGCTCTCGATTGTTTCAATGATTGTCCCGTAGAAGTCTTGGAGCTGTTCCTGCCATTGGAGGTCGCCATTCGCCACCATGCGCCCACCGGCCACCAATTTGGCGAGAGACCTAAAAATCTGCGGTTTGCCCGTGATGGTGAGCGCTTGCACACACACTCCGATGCTCGCCGTCAAAAGCAGGAACCACCAGCGCCTCCGCAACAGAATCTTGTATCTTTGGAACTTGGCGGAAGCCTCGTGAATGCGATTCAGTGTGCTGGACTGCACCTGACCGCCGGGAAGCGTGAGATTCTGTTCCATACGTTTCGGTTTGGATGTTGGAGGGAATTTAAGGCAGTCCGGTGACGAAAGCACGCGAAGCAGACCGACTAAAAGTTCACAGTCTTCTCTGGTATGATCAGAACATCATTCTTGCGCAGATAAATGTCTTTTTGCATCTGCCCCCTGATCATAATGCTTTCAACATCGACCAAGATGCTTTTTTCGCCCTGGGGGGTCGTGCGCACAATACGAACGTTTTTTTTGTCCGCAAACTGGGCAAAACCACCTGCGCGCAAGATCGCTTGGCTTATGGTGACATCCTCGGTGTCGGGGAGGTCATATTTGCCTTGTTTAAGGACGAAACCAAAAACCGTATAAGTCTCGATCTCCTTGCTGTAAATGCTGTCGGTCTCCGGAATCTGGTCGATGGCGATCACCACCGTGGCACTGATGAAAAAACTTTTTTCAAGATCACGCTTGATAGAATAAGCCAGTTCCCGGCAGGTGCGCCCAGCAGCTTTAACCAAGCCGATATATGGCACTTGGACTTCTCCAGTGACAGCAACACGCTGCTGAACAGCATCTTTGCGGTCTTCCAAAATACGGATACTCACCACGTAGCCCGGCATGATCTGCCGGGAATTGTCAAGAACCTCCATCGACGTGAGAACCGCAGCGCCAGTGATGCCACCACTAGACTGCACGGATTGGTTTGCATCTGCACGAGAGGCCGTGCCCTTGGTTTGTTCCGGTAGACGAAAACCTGGATCCTGAGCCTTGGCAATACCGGCCAGCAACGCGACGAAGAACAACAAGTAAGGTTTCATAAGTAAAAAAACAGACACCCGTCACTTTAGAATAAAACGGTGGCTTGCGACACCGCAAGCCACCCTCATTCCGACCATTTGGGTCAATATGTGTTAAAAATTATAGCTCAAGCCGAGAATCATTCGATGCTGATTGAAGTCGAGATTGCTTCCATAGGTCTTCGTGGTGAGATACCGATACCCCATATTCAGCATCGCTTTCTCGGTCAATGCCATCACAAAATTCGCATTGAAGGCATGCTGATCGAAATCGGCATTAGCCGCCTCAGAGTCGGTCCTCCCAAAATGGTAGCCTACTCCCATAGAAATTTTAGAGGTGATCTGATGATTGTAATATGTATCTAAGCCATACTGGGTCACTGCAGCCTGCGTTTGTGCATATCCAGGATTGAAGAGGGATGGCTCCGCTTGCTCATGATAGCCCGTGATTGACAACCGCCCACCTTTCGAGGTGATGATGGATACGCCGTAATTCAGGTAGTTTGCCGTGATGAAGTTTGAGCTGAGATTGAGCGCGGACTCACGCCCAAAACTTAGGACATGACTGATGCGATTGTTAATTTGATGATTGATGCTGAAATTAAAGTAATAATCCGAAAGGTCAGTATTATCTCCTGGGCCGAGTGGCGCAAACACGGTGGGTTCTTCAAAGTCAAAATTTTGAATACCACCTGCAACGCGAACAAATGTTGAGGTGCCTAGTGGCGTGCGCAAAAACACCCCCGAGTTGACCAAAATACCGTCATTGAGTAGTGGCTGCTCGTAGGTAAGAAGGGTCATTATTCCCTCGTAGCCAGCAGACCAAGTGCCATGAGGGCTGTAGGTTAGCGCACCTTGGAAAGTATCTAACTGGCGATTAAACTGCTTGGAGTTTTCCTGTAGAGCAGTAGAGATGGAATTGTTGTAGTTAACAGATAGCGACCATTTGGAGTTGATTGCCCAATTCATGGCTACACCGGCATCATTTTGAAAAACACCGAAAGTGGACATCGCGTTAAGAGCGAACGCATTGTTGCTCGCAGGACGCACCGATACCCGGTCGTAAAAAGTCATGTAAATGGGGCCGACTTTAAGGTCGAACGCCAACGTGCTCCCGGGCAATACGTTCAAAATGTAATTGCCGTTGCCATATGGAGCCAATTCAGGGTGCTGAAAATAATGATCGACCCCAAAAGCCGTTGTCAGACTGAGAACGTTGTTTTGCGTGACGCGATAGTTGGCAGTCAAATTGATCATCAATGACCCGATAACATCCGATACGGGTGCGGTGTTGGAGCGATTGACGTTTGAATTGTGTTCAAGCCCTGAATAAAGACCCAACCCGATATTGACTGGCCCAAGAGCCAAATTGCGTTTTCCTGTCAAAAATGGATCTGATACATAAGTCGGCACAAAATAACCCGTTGGGCTGTTGTATTGGCCTGCGTAGTTGGTGTAATCAGCGACAGCTCTTGCAGCGGAGGCCGCGCTACCACTAAGAACAGCAGGCTTTGCCACTTCCCTAGCCTCTCGCAACAGGTCATCGGGACGCATCTGACCTTCTCCCTTACCCTTGTAGGTTCCACTCTCGTAATCGTAGACAACATCACCACTTTTATAACCTGAACTGCCTTGCTGCATTTGCTTTGAACGAGAACGAAAATCGTCAAAGAAACCGCTCGATTGGGAAGGAGATACTCCAAATTGTGCAAACACTTGGCCACTATTCCATAATAGAGCCGCAGGCAATATCACGCGAATGGCGCATGCAAGAGAAAGGCGGCTCGAAAACAGCATAGGTCGGTAATTGGAACAAGCGTGAACCCTAAATAAAAGCAACTCGACCTGAGTTTGTCCATCTTTAAAAAACTGCCGAATTCAACAATGTTGTTTCATATTCAAGTCCATTTCGGGCTCCTCCTGGGTATATGAACAGCCTTCTTGCGTAGCTTTCGAGATCATCTCAGCGCACCTGAGCTCTTGGCCTCGGTCTAAGATCCAATTCCAACTGAATCTCACGGTGTACCCCGGGCCCAAAAGGCCTCACCAAACCATCGTATTTGAGTGCTCGGGGCATAATCACCCTGCGGATTTGGTCGATAAAACTGAGAGTTTGTGAGGCGGGTATAATCATCATAGAAACATCTGATTAAGTTCGTTTGAACACTCAATGCAAGTGTTCAAACAAACATTTTTAAGATTCTGCTGAATCTGTGATGTTGACGAAAGCCTCGGCGCTGCCTGTTTCGCCTCACATGCCCCACTCGGACATTTTCTCTGAACCCCGCTCACGACTTAGCATTCCAGAATATGCCATGGCCTTGGCTCACGTGGCCAGCTTGCGCTCGGAAGACCCGTTCCGGAAGGTAGGCGCCGTAGCCTTCGATTTTGCGAACCGTGTTATTGGTACAGCTTATAATGGCCTCGCCCCTGGGTACGATCCCGACCCTTCATTTTGGAGCGACCGTGATGCTCGGCGCAAATACATGCTTCACGCCGAAGTGAATCTCTGCAGTCTTTTCACTCGTGGAAATGTCAAACTCGTCGCCTGCACGACGAAACCATGCACAAGCTGCATGCAGATGCTCTGCGCCTACGGCGTAAAAGAAGTCTACTATCGTGACGATTACCCGGAGTCCGAGGCGGATGCGATAGCGATCCGCTACAATATCCAGCTCGTACAGCTTTCCGACTACCCATCGGTCATTGCTGAGCTCGACAACACTCCTGTAGCGCGTTGAGCTACACCATCACGGCAGTTCCAGATGCTTGCGAGGCCAGCGCCGCAGCAAAAATCTTCTGTGTCGCCACAGCTTCAGAAGGTGTGGCACACCCAAACCGATCTCCGAGCAAGCCGGCACGCTCCATCAGGAAGGCCGCCCACATTTGCTGAATGATGTCAGGAAACCCGGGCTCAAAGATGCCACCCGTTACCGTCTTGAAAGGCATCCCAAAACCGAGATCGGTCTTCTTCCAAAACTGCTCTTTGCCGTTCTCGAACAACCAGAGTGTTTTAGGCTCCTTCGTGCTGTATCGCACGCCGCCCTCCGTGCCTAGCACCTCCACGAACCACGAGTTCGTCTCCCCCGGCGCCATGCGTTTCATTTCGAGGCGCAGTGGCACCTCATGGCCGTCAATGCACGTCCAGCAGTGGAGCAAAGCATTATCCCAAGTGTCGCACGCCACCATGCCGCCGGTGCCATCCGGTCGCTGTGGGTAGCCTTTTTGGAGCTGGGCAAAAAGTCGCAACGGCTTCCAGCCAAGGCGAAGCGGGATGTGACAGGCGTGCATGCCCAGATCACCCAACACACCGATCTCCCCACACGTCGCTGACTTGCGCTTCCAATTGGCCGACTTCGTCGAATCGAGATCGCTGCTGTGGTGGAAGCCGCTTACCACCTCCAGCACTCGTCCCAGCTTACCAGACTGGGCCACTTGAAGCATTCGCTGAGCACCTGGCAGGAAAGGAAACTCTGAACTGCAGCGCACAAAGCACTTCGATGTCTCCGCTGCTTCGTAGATCCGCTGCGCCGAGGCCAGATCGATGCCAAAAGGCTTCTCGGCAAAAAGATCCTTCCCGGCCGCCAGCACATCCAGATAAATCTTCTCGTGCAAATTGTGTGGAACCGCCACATACACCACATCCACCGCCGGATTCGCCAAGAGATCATGATAGTCACCCGTCATTTGAGTGCATGAAGGCAGCCGGCGAAACCAATTTCGCACATCTTCAACAAGGTCAGCCACCGCCACCAGCTCTGGCATCACTTCCACCTCCGCCAAAGCGCACCAACGTGCAAAAGCGCTCGCCATTTCCCGGCCCATGAGGCCACCACCAATGATTCCGATCCCGACTTTCTTCATGCTAATCTGGTTGAATAAATGTTAACGACACATGTAGGCCGAAGCGCCACGAGACATCAGCCCTCTTCCAGCATCAACCGCAAATCCGGCCACATTTCGTTTGCCACAGAACCGGAGACTACTACTTTGGCCACCCCTGTAACCCCAGCCCCCCGTATCTTATGAGAGCTGACCTCGTCGAAGAAGCCGCCAAGCACATCAAAGAATATCCGATCCTGATCAATCTCGTCTCCAAGCGGGTGCGTCAGATCGCCTCCGGTCGTTCTCCCCTCGTCGATCGCCGCCCCGGCCTGCGTGATGCAGACCTAGCCCTCCTCGAAATCATTCAAGGTAAAATCACCCCGCTTAACATCGACGACAACTGATCCCTTCCGGCATGCCGGCTAGATCATCGTTTCTCAAATGGGTCCCGTGCGCCGCATAGGACCCATTTTTTATCCCTCGCATGTCCGAGATCGCCTCCAACCGCAAAGCCCCGCGAGACTATCACATCCTCGAGACCTACGAGGCAGGCCTCGAACTGCGTGGCACCGAGGTCAAATCCATCCGCCAAGGCCACATGAACCTCTCCGATGCGTTTGCCCGCGTCGAGCGTGGCCAGGTCTGGCTCTACGGCTGCGACATCAAGCCCTACGACAAGGCCAGCCACGAGACCCACGAGCCACGTCGTTCCCGGCGACTCCTACTGCACAAGCGCGAGATCATGAAGCTCGACGCCGCCGCGCACCAGAAGGGTCTTGCCCTGCCCGTGCTCAAAGCCTATTGGAAAGGTTCCCGGATCAAAATCCAAGTCGCCATCGGCAAAGGAAAAAACAAGGCCGATCAGCGCCATGATCTCAAAGAGAAGGCCGAAAACCGCGAGGCCGCCCGCGTCGTCGCCGCCTTCAACGACCGCTCCAAGCGCTAAGCCGTTCGCTTCCTCATTTGCCATTTGGAAATTCGTCATTCCGCCGCAGGTAGCCTCCAATCGTCTTTCCAAACATTCCCTTGCCCGCACCTCAAATCACGACAGAAAGCCTAAAGCATCATGGAAAAGCTTATCGTCCACGGCGGCACGCCGCTCAAAGGCCGCGTTAACATCAGCGGCTCAAAAAACAGCTCTTTGCCCATCCTCGCCGCCACCCTTCTCACAAAAGACACCTGTACCATTCGCCGCGTCCCTGACCTCTCGGACACCAATTACATGCTGCAAATCCTCGGCGAACTCGGAGCCGAGGTCGAGCGAGCTTCCGGCGTCGTCATCGTAAAGGCCGAAAAGATCAAATCCATCGCCCCTTACGATCTCGTGCGAAAAATGCGGGCCTCTATTTGTGTCCTCGGTCCCCTCACCGGCCGCTTGAAGAAATGCACCGTTTCCCTCCCCGGCGGCTGCGTCATCGGCGATCGCCCCGTGGACCTCCATCTCAAAGGCCTCGAAGCCCTCGGAGCTCAAATTCAAGTTGATGGCGGCGACATCCATGTGAACGCCAAAAAAGGTTTCAAAGGCGGCCCGATGAACTTGATGGGCAAACACGGCTCCACCGTCCTCGGCACCGACAACGTCATGATGGCCGCCGTGCTCGCCAAAGGCACCACTATCATCGAAGGCGCTGCCGCGGAACCCGAGGTTGAAGACTTGGCCAACTTTCTTACCAAAATGGGTGCTAGAATCGAAGGTGCAGGCACCCATCGCATCGTCATCGAAGGCGTAAAGGAACTTCACGGCGCCGAGCACATCGTCATTCCCGACCGCATTGAGGCAGGCACTTTTCTCGTAGCCGGAGCCATGCTAGGCGGTGGTGTCACGCTTAAGCGTGTTGTACCCGAGCACATGAAGACCATCACCGACGCCATGGTGAAATGCGGCTTCCCTCTCGAAATCACCAAGGAAAGCATCACTGTCCGTCCAAACCCGAATGC
>Ga0075471_10002858_pt1 | contig 11274 bp, 11 predicted proteins | sample DEB19_08_DNA_2_FD_74787 | JGI IMG/M metagenome (GOLD analysis project Ga0075471, IMG submission 74787) | Aqueous microbial communities from the Delaware River and Bay under freshwater to marine salinity gradient to study organic matter... | ecosystem: Environmental > Aquatic > Marine > Coastal ... | reverse complement strand
AACGCATACCGGCGCATCATCATGAAGTACAAAGATGCGGGTGACTATCTCAGCCGGCTGTACAAGGCGAGCTATCCATTGGCCATTGAAGGCTATGGCGGTCGCATCTTCGACACCAACAACTACTACGGACGTGGTGACAACGTAATCGAGCTCAAGGCTGCCACTGTCATCCCTGGTGCGTTCACCAGCGAAAAAGTAATCGGGCGAACCTTCGAGATTGACGGATCGCCATCGAGCGGAACGATTAAGGCGTTGCAAAACAACTACCGGATTGCTCAGTTCACCAACATCACCGGAAGCACGACGGTTGCGCCATATCCGTGGAACTACATCACGGCGGCGGCATCGTCGATGGTCGTCAGCTCGCTGCCCTACGTTGGCCACATCAACAACCCCTACAACCCCACCAATGACCTGGCGTTTGGCATTCCGCGGCAAGTCTACTACGATGCACGCAACGCATCGGGCTCAACCGTAGCATACACCAACAACAACCTATACAACCAATTCTGGTGGAACTTCATCCTGGAGACCACCAGCAAGGAAGCGCTGCAGTTGGAGCAGAGCATGATGCTGACCACTACGGACATCGCCACACTTGACTTCCGCAAGCCGATATTCTACGGCGGCGTGCTGTGGCGTTTGCTTGAAATCCGCGACTACCTCGTTGGCCAGAAGAAGCCATGCCGGGTGACACTGCGCAGGATTCTCAACCTGACGGCCTTCGTGCCGCGCACCGTTACCTCGGCGCCATACAACGGACCGGAGCCGCCGTATGATCCCAACAGCAACTACCCCAACGAACCTGGCACTGAACCTGACAACCCTGAATCATGAGCACGGAAAAAGACATAATTATCAAAGTTAGTGCGCAGGACAACACTGCGCCTGCGTTCAAAAGCCTTGAAGAGCAACTCAACGACACGAAGAAGGAGCTCCTCGATCTTGCCGCCGCTGGCAAGCAGAACACCAAGGAGTTCCAAGATCTGAGCGCCAGGGCGGGATCGCTCAAGCGTGACATCGAAGGTGTCGAGCAAGCCATTGACCGGTACTCAAAAGCAGGATCGGCGGGGCTCGCTGCTGTTGGTCAGGCGGCACAGCTAATGGCTGGAGGCTTCGCCATTGCACAGGGTGCGGCGGCGTTGTTTGGTGATGAGAATGAAGACCTTCAGAAGACGATGATGAAGGTGCAGGCATCCATTGCCCTGGTCACTGGTGTGCAGCAAGTGGCGGAGCTGCTAAACCGCAACAGCGTCATCACTACCAAGGCGATGACGTTGGCGCAAGGGCTATATTCTGCAGCTGTGGGCACAAGCACAGGTGCGCTCAAAGCATTCAGGATTGCAATGGTCTCTACAGGCATCGGCGCCTTTGTCGTGGCATTGGGATTGGCAGCAGAGGCGATGGGGCTGTTCAGTAGCAAGACGGAGGAAGAAGTTGAGAATCAGAAGGAGGTCAAGCGGGCGCTCGATGAGACCGTTGGCACGTTGGAGTTCTATGAGCGCAAGTTGAGGGCATTCGGCACCACCGATGAGCAACTGGCGGCAATCCGGATCAAGAGATACGAGCAGGAGCGTGCCAATATTCAGAAGAACCTTGATGACGCTATTGCAGCGGAGGGGGTGAGGCAGAATGCATACCAGGATGCGGCACGCCAAGAGATCGAGGTGCTGAACGTCAAGATCCGCGAAGAGCAGAATATCATCGACAAAGGCATTGCTGATCGTGAGGCAGCGGAGGCGGCGGCAAGGGCACGGAGGCTGGAGGAACGCAAGCGTGAGTTCGAGCAGCAGAAAAAAGACAATGAGACGGAGTACATGCAGCTGATTGATGGCTTCAAGAAATACTACGATAAGCTGGTGGCTGCATCTACCCTCGGCGAGATGCAGATCCGTGGCGAAAGGCGCAAGGGTGTCAAGGAGTTAATGGCGGACTTGAAGTCGGCTGAAGATCTTGAAACCATGCGTGAACAGCGCAGAGTGGACCGTGCGAAGCAGACACTGCAGGGCATTGCGGATTTGACTACACTGTTTGCTGGTAAGAGCGAAAAAGCGCAGAAGAGAGCCTTTGACATCAACAAGAAGGCGTCAATGGCTACTGCAATCATCGACGGCATTTCCGCAACGCAAAAGGCCTTTAAGTCAGCACCTCCACCACTCAGCTATGTCCTGGCAGCGGCAGCGGCGGCATCGGCTCTGGTGCGTGTCAAGGCAATAAGCCAGCAGCAGTTCCAAGGCGGATCGGAGGCAGGAGGCGGAGGCGGGGCAGCACCATCAACAGGATCAGCGGCAACAGGAGGCGAGGCAGCACCACCGCCAATCTTTGGCACACCACAAAGCACGGACCTGGGCAACCTCGCCAACAACCAAGGTCAAGGCGAGACAGGTTTGAGGGCTTACGTCGTAGAGCGTGACATCAGCGACACCTCAAGCCGTCTGCGCCGAATGTCGGAATTTGCAACATTGGGAGCGTAGGTATATTTACGAGCATGGAGATACCAGTCTACAAGATGACCATCGACGAGGTCGATGAGGGAGTGAGCTTCGTGGCTTTGGTTGAGCACCCGGCGATTGAGCGACCATTCCAAGCCTTTGCCAAAAAGCAGCGATTCAGCGAGACCGGTGAGAAGCGGGTGCTGACAGGACCGCTAATGTTGGCAGACACGCCGATCTACCGCAACGATGACACATACGGCGAGTACTACGTCGTCTTTGATGCTGACACCATCCGCAAAATCGTGCAGAAGTACTTCAAGCAGGGCAATCAGCACAACGTGAATGCTGAGCACAGCACCGAGCTTGATGGCGTCTATATGTTTGAATCGTACCTCATCGACAGAGACCGAGGCATCAACCCACCCAAGGGATACGAGGATGCTAAGAATGGCAGCTGGTTCGGATCGTTCAAAGTTGACAACGACAAAGTGTGGGAGAATCGTGAACAATTCACTGGATTCAGCGTTGAGGGCTTGTTTGGCATGAAGCCCACAAACAGCGCCTTAGAGATGGCTCTGGCAGGATTGGCACAAGATTTAGCGGCTTTTTTGCAACATTTACCATCAAGGTATATTTCCAATTAAATCAACACCCATGAACCTAAAAAATGCAATCGACCTGTTGCGTGGTGAGCTGAGGAAGTTCAGCGCCCAGGCACCGCAATCATTCGCTGACTACACACTTGAAGACGGCACCGTTGTGCGCGTGGATGGTGAGCTTGTAGAAGGCACCGAAGTCTACGTCATCGCTGATGAGACAGTTATCCCAGCGCCTGATGGAACGCACACAATCCCTGACGTTGGCACAATCGTGACCGTTAGCGGCAAGATCACTGAGGTGCAGGCAACACCAGCTGCAGAGCCAGTTGCGGAAGTTGAGGTCGAGGCTGAAATCACCCCTGAAGTCGCCACCGAAGTCGTTGAAGAGATCGCTGATGCGTATCCTACGATGACACCGGAAGTTGTCACCGAGATCGTTGCTAAGCACCTGCAAGCGATCATGGATGAGCTCAAGGCAGCGATGACGGAGTTGGGAGATCAGCGCAAGAAGATGGAGGCGATGGCGTCGCACATGACTACGATGGCGGACATCGTCGAGAAAGTCAGCGACCTGCCAACAGCACCAGCAGCGCCAAGCATCCCCGGCATCGTTGAGAACAACAGACGCAGGAAGGAAGAGAACTTCAGCGCCTTGGCTGCTACGATCCAGAATATGAAGAAAACACTTTAACCCTATAAACCCCAAAACAAATGAGCTATTCCTTTGGAAACTTATCAACGTATGTCGACCAGCAGCGACTGCCGTTGATCACCAAGGCCGTCTTCGGAGCGAAGACCGCCAGCCTGCTGTCTAAGCAAGTCGGCATCAAGTCGGCTGCAAACCTTAACTTGATGGACACCGATGCACCGTTCCAGGCTGGGACATCATGCGGATGGAACGCATCAGGAACAACGACGTTCAGCGCTCGCACGTTGACTGTTGGTGCTATCAAAGTACAAGAGGCATTGTGCCCTCGCTCGCTTGAGCAGTACTGGATGCAGACGCAGTTGACGCAAGGCAGCAACTACACTGGCGTTCCTTTCGAACAGGCGTTCTCTGAGCAGAAAGCCGCTAAGATTGCCGCTGCCCTCGAGACTGCAATCTGGCAGGGATCGACAGCGACGTCGAACACCAACATCCAAACCAACAAGTTTGACGGCTTCAACCGCTTGCTTGACCAGGCATCCGGCACTGTTGTATCAGGTAACGTGGCCGCTGTTTCTGGCGCCATCACAGCATCGAATGTGATCGGCATCTTCCAACAGATTTACACCCGCATCCCTGTTGAGATTTTGAATCGTGAGGACTTGGTTGCCTTCTGCGGTTGGGACACTTTCCGCTTGATGATGAACGCATTTATCAACGTAGGATCGGGCACTGGCAACTTCCACTACACGGCTGAAGGTATGCAGACTGGCGAGCAGGTCTTCCCAGGCACAAACCTCAAAGTCGTTGCGGTTAACGGCTTAAACAGCACCAGCAGAATTGTCACATCATATCTTGGCAATATGTTCTACGGAACAGACTTGCTGAGCGATGAGGAGCAGTTCAGCATCTGGCACTCGCGCGACAACGATGAAATTCGTTTCCAAGCGGCGATGAAAGCTGGCGTGCAAATCGCCTATCCTGAGTTTGTTGTTGACTGGAAATTGGCCTAACCATGAGTTGCGGACTAACCACCGGATATGCACTTGGCTGTCGTGACAGCGCGGGTGGCATCAAAGAGGTCCGCATTGCGGTCCTCAACGCAACAGGAAGTGTTGGCACTAACGGAAGTGGGACGGTAACCGGATTCACCGGTTACTCTTCCTCCTTCTATGAATATGACTTAACGAAGGCCACCTCGCAGATGACGGAGACAGCAAATGTTTCCTTAGAGAATGGCACTGTTTTCTACCAGCAGGACGTGCAGTTTATTATAAACAAGCTGCAGGTTGCTGTACGCAACGAGCTACGCTTGCTCGCCCGCAATCGGGTGTTGGCAATCGTCAGAGATCAGAACGACCGCTACTGGCTCTTGGGTGCGTCTAATGGCTGCGATATGTCAGCGGGGACGGCTCAGACCGGCACGGCATTCGGTGACAGGAGCGGCTACGACATCACGCTCACTGGCATGGAAACAGAGCCGATGTTCTTAGTAAGCGGCACTTTGCTCTCGGGCATAACAAGTGCGACGCAGATAAGCGGATCATAAAGGATCAAGTCGTATATTGCAGCGTAGTTGTGTTAGTTGGTTGGAGGCCCTGCGAGAGATCGCGGGGCTTTTTTTTGCCCTAACTTTGTCATATGAAGATATGCATCGTTTACAACGCGCATCCAACAGGCTGCAGCTACTACCGATTGGAAATGCCCAACGCTGTGGTCAGCGACAACTACCCCGAGTTTGACTTCGTCTGCGTCGAGAACATCGCCACCATTACCGATGAAGCGCTGGAATCCGTTGACCTGTTTCTGTTCAACCGGACGTGGGTGCAGGGCAGCATCGACCAGGTCAGGAACGTCTACAAGGCGCTGACCAGTGCCGGAGCGAAAGTGATACTGGATATGGATGATTATTGGTACCTGGGTACCGGGCACATCATGTACAAGCAATACCAGGACCACAAGATGAGCGAAATGATTGCGGAGACAGTGCGTCTTGCTGATCACGTCACCTGCACGACTACCTACTTGGCTGAGTACGTCAAGAAGCTCAACCCCAACATCACGATTCTGCCCAACATCCCATACAACAAGTATCAGCAGTTTGTTCCTGTTCCTGAGATGGAGCCCGATCCTGGCGTCGTCAAGTTCGGGTGGTTCGGTGGCGCGCAGCATGGCGAGGATATTGAGATGCTGTACAACTCGATGGGCAAGCTGGAGGGCGACCACAGCCTTGACGGCAAGTACCGGATCTACCTGGGCGGGTGGAATGATGGCAACCACGTCTACGCTGGTTATGAGCGCATCTTCAGCTACAATGGCAGAAACACGCGCAACTACGGAAGGATTAAGGCGGCTGACATCTACTCGTATGTTGGCGGCTACAACTTCGTCAACGTCACGCTGGCACCATTGCGGGATACGCTGTTTAATGGCCTCAAGAGCGAGTTAAAAGTCGTGGAGGCAGGATGGATGGGCAAGGCGCTGATATGCTCGGAAAAAGAGCCCTACACCGATATTGTGCGACATATGGAGAATGCCTACGTCGTGCCCTACCGCAAGAACGACACCGGGTGGTACAAAGCTATCAAGATGCTGACCAATGAGCCGGAGACGCGGCTGGCGTTGGCGGCGCAGCTGCAGAGGGATGTCATGGAGCGCTTTGACTTGGATGCGACGACGCAGAGGCGGGTGGAGCTCTACCGGGCGCTTGGCCGCAAAAAATGTTAAATCGGGCTTCGAGGTATATTTACAAGAAAGCCCACTGATGCTATACCTGAAGGCGAGCCAAAGCAACACGATAACAGTCACCTGGACGGAGCGTGCCAACAGCGCCACGGTCTACCGGTTAAGGCTGACCAACCTTGCGACGCTTGACGCTACGGACTTCTTCTTGAACGCCGTTGACAACCTGTCATCGTATGAGAGCAGGTACGACAAGTTTGCATTTACGTTGGGCGCGTTGGAGAAAGGGCAGTATCGCTATGAGGTCACCGAGAACCCACCGACGTACCAAGCTGGCGACTTCGTGCAGGGCGGCTTGTACACCTTCACCGACAGTGGCTTCGCTTACATCACAGCGGCATCGGATCAATCTACCAATGCGCCTTGGGGGTGTCAAGGGATGCTGATACCAGAGGGCGCAACGCCTGACGCAATCGGGGAGGGCATCATCAATACACCAACAATCGTTGCCAACTGCGCAACTGCTGGCATCTCTGCACGGCTTGCGGATGAGCTGGATCTAAACGGCTTCACCGACTGGTTCCTGCCATCGCTGGAGGAATTGCTGGGGATGTACACGAATCTCGCCGACGCAGGTCTGGGCAATTTGAGCAACCATAGCTACTGGAGTTCAACGCAAGCCACGGCAACGCAGGCGTTCACCGTTGACATGAACAACGGCCAAGCCAACTTCCACAACAAGTCGCAGACCAATAGACACACCAGAGCGATGCGCCGCTTTCTTCTGCCAGTTACCGCACCGCGTGTGATTGAGACCGGCCTCGCATTCATCGAGCTGGGCACGGAGACATACATTAAACAAAATAACACGATCGACTATGCCGTCTACAACAACTAAAAAGAGCCAGCCTCACCGCTTCTTCGCTTGGCCAGGATTCGCACACAAGGTGCCGATTATGGTCGAGCAACCTGGACTCGACTACATCGGCTACGGCGTTGAGAATGAGTACCCCTACTACCTGCTCAATATGTACCGGCGCAGCTCAAAGCACAACGCCATTGTCAACGGCAAAGTGGGCTACATCATCGGTGGTGGATGGCAAGGCGATGAGCAAGGCACCCTTGAGACCAGGGCTAAGCAAGAGAAATTTATCAGCGACGCCAACGAAGTTGACGACCTGAACGACCTCACGCAGAAGCTGTGCCTCGACTTTGAGCTGTTCAACGGCATGGCCATTGCTGTCACCTGGTCACGATCCGGGCAGATTGCCAGGATGGAGCATGTAGCCTTTGAGCGTGTGCGCGTTGATAAGAAGGAGAAGATGTTCCAAATCGCCAACTGGTACAATGAAGAGATGATCCGCCAGTTCCCCAAGGTCGAGGACATCGAGCGCATCCCTGCCTTTGATCCTGAGAACCGCATCGGCAAGCAGCTGTTCTACTACCGCTGCTATTCAGCTGGTGTGAAGTACTACCCACTGCCTGAGTACCTTGGAGGCTTGGCGTGGATTGAGGCCGATGTTGAGATTGCCAACTTTCACAACAACAACTTGCGCAACAACTTCTGGGGCGGATACCTGATTAACTTCAACAACGGCATCCCAACACCCGAAGAGCAGGTCGACATTGAGCGGCAGATCAAGCGCAAGTTCAGCGGCACGGATAACGCAGGCCGCTTTGTTGTCACCTTCAACGATGATGCCACCAAGGCACCAACGATGCTGCCATTGACGCCGAGCGACATGGATAAGCAGTTTGAAGTCCTGAACAAAACGGTGCAGCAGGAGATCTTTATCAGCCACCGGGTGACCAATCCTCAGCTGTTTGGCGTTCGTGTTGAAGGCCAGCTCGGAGGGCGCAAGGAACTGGTGGAAGCCTTTGAGCTATTCCGCAACACCTACGTTCAGGATCGGATCAAGAGGATTGAGCGGACTATCAACTACCTGGCATCGTTCAACGGCGTTGAAGGCTTGACGCTGATCCCGGTTGAGCCGATCACCGAGCAGCTATCGGAGCAGGCGCTGATGACAATCATGACACCTGATGAGCTGCGTGAAAAAGCGGGCTTAGAGCCACTGAAAACAGCGGGTGAAGTGATAGAGCCAGGCGAGGGAGATCTCGCCATAGAAGCGACCGCAGAGCCCATAAACGAAGCGATACGCACCTTGTCAGGGCGGCAGTATCAGAACTTGATGCGCATCGTCAGACACTATGGCCAGGGCAAGATTAACTTGGATCAAGCGCGCACGATGTTGGGTGCTGGCTTCGGGTTGAGTGCTGAGCAGGTCGATGCATTCCTGGGCGTGAATGAGCAGGAGTTCAGCGCTGAGGACTATGAGGATGCGACGTGCGACTGGGGCAACGAAGAGTACGAGATCCTGCACCGCGTAGCATCGACATTTGGCAGCCAAGAGAGCGACTACGTCATCCTGCACAGCCAGCCGCTACACTTCACCGGTAAGCTGGAAGAGGATATAAGCAACGCCACCAAGCAGGCGTTTGCGGCATTGGATGAAGAAGAGAAAGAGCTGGATGACAAAATCATCAAGTACCGGCGCAGGAACTTAGATGCAACGGTGGAAGAGATGGCGCGGGAGTTTGGTGTCAGCCGTGAGCGTATACGCAAGCGGGTGGCATACCTGATGCAGAAGAACCGCTATCCCATCCGCCGGGTGATTGACACCATCCAGAAGGAGACAGCGCCTACGGAGGTGCCGACGCTGGAGATGCGCTATCGCTACGCATGGGCACCTGGATTCAGCAACAGAGATGTCAAGACCAGCAGGGAGTTCTGCACGATCATGATGCAGATGGCGCAGAGCGGCAAGGTCTACACCAGGGATGAGATAAATCAAATATCGCAGATCATGGGATACAGCGTCTGGGCGCGTAGGGGTGGGTGGTATCGCAGACCGGGACCGGCGGACATCCGCACACCGCAATGCCGCCATATCTGGGAGCAGGTCACAGTTATACGCAGAGGAAACAGAATAACAGAAGCGCCATGAGCAAAGCACTATTTATCAGCGAGCAGACGCTGCTCGAGAACAGCATCATCAACGAGAACGTCAGCTACACGCAGATACGGCCGACGCTGATCAAGGTGCAGGAGATGCGCATACAGCCAATCATCGGATCGCCGCTGTACAACGAGATTAAGGCGCAGATCATCGCTCAGAGTGTGAGTGCGCTCAACACGACGCTGCTGGAGGATTACATTCAGCCGGCACTCGTTCAGTGGCTGCAATTTGAGCTGCCAATGGTCCTGGCGTTTAAGTACATGAACAAAGGGATGGACCGCCGCAGTAGCACGGAGAGCACGGCGATGAATGTCGATGAGATCACCAGGCTGATGGACCGCACCAAGAGTGATGCGGAGTGGTACAGCGAGCGTGTGACACGCTACCTGGTGGAAAACCGTAATGACTACCCGCTGTTCAACAGCCCAACCGTGGCCATTGACACGATCTACCCGAATGCGACCAACTACCGCGTGGGCATGGTGCTGGATCGCGGCTACCGGATGCGTGGTGTCGGCTTGGATAGGCCCTATGGCACGGGCGACGAAGGCTGGTATGGATGTGATAACTGCTAATGGGAGCGCATAAAAACAACGTATTAAAACTGGCACGCTATGTCTTGGGTAAAGATCAAAAACGCCCTGATGACGCGAGCGGTAAACCATCCCCAGGTGAACAGCTTCGGGACCGGGGATCCGCTGGCAATCGGGACGGACAATGTAATAAATCTACGCACCAGCGACCGGGATAGGATTGCCTATCCCTTGGTATTCGCTGACGTCATCTCCGCACAGGCGGGGAGGGGCGTGCTGACGCTTACAGTGCAATGCTATTGGATGGATCGCGTTGAAGACCTGCGTGGCCTCGATGCCACCATCAGCGGCAGTGTTGTCTACCGGTGGACTGACAATGAAGACGAGGTGCTGAGCGATCAGCTGCGCACGGCTCAGGACTTCATTGCATCGTTGACGGATGATCCCGATGAGATATGGACACTTCAGGAGAGCGTGGCTTTGACCAGGTTTGTCGAAGCCAGGGATGACAAGGTAGCCGGGTGGACGGCTGCGCTAAGTTTTGACATCCCCTGGGGGCATTCAGTTTGTGAAATTCCTAACTAAGGTATATTTACAATAAACACAAAGCTATGAGTACAGTAACCCAAGATATGATGGCTGATGGCCTCAACATCCAAGTTGTGGGTGTGAGTGGATCGGGAGCTACCGCTGCTGCGTTGACAAATCAGCGCATCAAGTTCCTGGTCATCAACACGCCGAACACGACGATCAGCACGCTGACGGATCAGTTGGATCGCAACCTGTTGACAGTGCTCGGCTTCAACTCTACATTCCAATGGCAGACCGGTATGATTGTGCGTGCGCCACAGGGCTTGACGATTAAGGCGGTCACGATTGCCGCTGGCACTGCTGTTGCATATACTGACTAAGCGCTATGATCCAGGGCTACGCTATCCCCAACGCGACGATGCTGGGCAACAATGGCGCGTACAAGTCGGAGTTCTACAAGGCGCTTGAAGGCGCTAAGGCTGCTGGCGCTACCGTTGAGGATGCTCCGTGCTTGTTAGCTCGGGGTGTTAATGCCTACAACGCAGGTCTGCCATCGACGCCTTCGCTGCTGATTGTTCCGCAATTCTACAAGGCTGGCAACCTCTACCAAGACGTGCCTCCGTTTGTCGCCGAGGATAGCACGATGCGGTTCACAGTAAGCCGCAACACGACGGCAACGCGTGTCAATAGCAGCGGATTGATTGAAAGCGTCGCATCGGGAGTGCCTCGTATTGACTGGCTTGGGCAATCGTGCCCTGGGTTGTTGGTGGAGGCTGCTGGGACAAACTTCGCTCGTTGGGTAAATCAGATGACGGCACAAGATAC
>Ga0075471_10002854_pt1 | contig 11285 bp, 3 predicted proteins | sample DEB19_08_DNA_2_FD_74787 | JGI IMG/M metagenome (GOLD analysis project Ga0075471, IMG submission 74787) | Aqueous microbial communities from the Delaware River and Bay under freshwater to marine salinity gradient to study organic matter... | ecosystem: Environmental > Aquatic > Marine > Coastal ... | reverse complement strand
ACGCGCTCTCTCGATGGTGGTGCTGCTCTTCACGTACGCGAGGTACAGGCGCCCGCCGAAGTACTCCGCCACGCCCCACGTGGCCCAGCCCTCCGAGGAGGAGCGGCCCGGCAACGTCATGGCGCCCCGGTTCGTGACCACGCCGCTCGGCATCGCAATGTCGTAGACGGTCCGGTTGGCGTGCACCACGATCCGTCCGTACCCCGCGAACACCGCCGGCATCTCCCCGCCGATCGGGATCGCCGACGAGAGCGTGATGACACTGGAGGTGCGGAGGCCGGTGGAGGGGTCGAGCGCGGTGAGCGTGGTGAGGTTGCCGGTGCGGCTGGTGGTGAGGTTGAACGCATACGCACGGAGCGTCTTCAGGTCCGTCACGATCGCGTCCATCCATGTGCCGTCTGTGGTCGCAACCGATGCGTTGGTGCTGAGCGACGACAACCCGTACCGGGCGATGGCCGAATCTCCTGTGAGCAGGACGTTGTTGGCGGTGAGGGCGATGGCGCCGCGGTCGTCACCGGTGAGCGTTCCGGCGTCAAAGCCCGAGAACCCCGTTGTTGCAAGAGAGTCGATGCGGAACACGCCCTCGCTCGGGGCGAAGGTGACTGCCTGGGCAGCAGACGCGGTTGCGGGGCCGGTGGTGCCCGACTGGTCGAGCACCGAGTCGGCGGCCAGCGTGAGAACGACGGTGCCTGCGCCGGGGCCGGAGTTCGTGGCGGAGACGGTGCGGGTCCGTCCGGTGCCCGACACCTGGATGTTCGACCACCCGGTGGAGGTGCCCGACAGCTCGAAGTCTGCCGCCGTCACGCCGGTGACCTCCTCGGAGAAGGTGACCGTCCATGACTGCTCGTTCAGGTCGTTCGGCGAGACGTTGGCAGATGCGATCGACGTGACGGTCGGGGCCGTGCGGTCGACAATCCTCGTCTCTGCCTGGGCGAGCCCGGTGTCGACCACCATGATGCGGCCGCCGGAGTCGAATGTGGCCACGGCACGGCGGCCGTCCGCGCTGAGCGCGAGACCCCACGGAGACTGCGAGGAGAGCGAGATGTTCGGGCTCACCGTCAGCGCCGGGGTGGCGGTGGAGAAGTCGACCGTGCGGAGGGTGAAGTTGCCGCGGTTGGCGACCCAGGCACGGGAACCGTCGGGCGTGAATGCGATGCCCATCGGGCTGCTGAGCCCCGTCACGGTGGTGGTGACGGCGTTGGTGGCGGTGTTGATGACGCTCACCGAGCCCGAGTTGATGTTGGCCACGGCGAGACGCGTGCCCGCACCGTTGATGGCCAGGTGGTACGGGCCCGAACCGACGGCGACCGTGGCAACGACGGCGTTGGTGGCGGTGTTGATGACCGTGACGGAGTTCGAGTTGACGTTCGAGGTGTAGGCACGGGAACCGTCGGGGGAGACGACGATGCTGTTCGGGTAGGCACCGGTGCTGATGCCGGTGGCCTCCAGCCCCATCGTGGTGGTGTCGATGGACGACACCGTGTTCGACGCGACGTTGCTCACCCACACGAGGCGGCCGTTCGGGGCCCACGCGACTCCCATCGGCGACGTGCCCACCCCCGCGACTGTGCCGATGACGGCGGAAGTGCTGGTGCGGATGATGCTCACGGAGTTCGACGAGAAGTTCGCCACCGCCAGCATCGAGCCGTCGGGCGAGAGTGCGATGCCGCGGGGGCTGGTGCCGACGGTGATCGATGCGGTCGCCGCGCCCGTGGTCGTCGAATACGCCATCACGGTGTTGGCGTTGGTGTTGGAAACCCACACCGTGGAACCGTCACGTGAGAGGGCCGAGTAGTACGGCGTCGAGAGTCCAGTGATGGTGCGGATGACCGTGTTGGCGGCCGCGTGCGTGCCCGGTCCGGCGTTCAGGGCCTCGTCCGTGACCGAGCCAGGGGTGAGGGCGAGCACCACGGTGCCCTCCGAACACGACGATGCCGTCACTGTGAACGACGTGCCCGGTGTCGTGCCTGTGAGGCCAACGGTGCACCCTGTGGCGGTGCCCGACACGGTGATGTCGCCCGCGGTCAGCCCGATGACCGGTTCATTGAATGTGAGCGAGTACGTGAGTGTCGTGGCGGCGGTGTACGGCGACGAGACGGCCCCCCAGGTGGCGACCGGGCCGCCCGGCACACCGTCCACGCCGAGCGACGAGCCAGTCACGTCGGCTGCGGGTCCGGAGTTGCCCGCGCTGTCGGTGACGGAGTTGGCGGTGATGCGCGGCACGAGGGTGCCGGTGGAGCAACCGGTGACGACGATGTTCACGGGTGAGCCCCCCGTCGCCGTGGACGAGGCTGGAGCGAACACACACCCGGTGGCGGTTCCCGTGTTCGAGAAGTCGGCGGCACCGAGGCCGGTGACGTTCTCGTTGAAGGTGAGCGGGTAGGTGGTGGTGCCGGACGTGGGGGCTGCCCACGTCGCAGTCGGCACGGTGCGGTCGATCGTGATCGTCGACGACGGTGCCGACCCGGATCCGTTCATGACGGTGATCGAGCCCGGCGACCAGTTGTTCACGTACATCTTCGATCCGTCAGGGGACTGGACGATCGTGCGGGGATAGGTGCCGACCGCAATGTCGGATCCCACGCTGTAGTTCGAGAGGTTCACCATGCGCACGACATTCGCGGTGTACAGGGTCACGTAGAGGGTTGTCTCGTCGGATGACACCGCGGCCCCCATCGGATTGGGCAACCCTGAGATGGTGGTCGTCACCGTGTTGGTGGCGGTGCTTATGACCGACACGGTGCTGGATGAGTAGTTGGAAGCAAAGACCCGGTCTCCGCTCGGGGAGACGTTCAACTCGTAGGGGTTCGAGCCGACCGCGATGGTCGTGACAATCGTGTCCGTGGACGTGTTTATGACCGAGACGCTCGAACCACCGATGTTGGCGGTGTACACCCGTGTCCCGGATGGGTTCACAACCAAGGACCATGGGCTTGAGCCGACCGAGATGGTGGTCGTCACCGTGTTTGTGGCGGTGTTGATGACCGACACGGTGTTGGATGAGTAGTTCGCCACGTAGGCCTTTGTGCCGTCGGGCGTCACCACGACCCGGTTTGGATAGGACCCGACCGAGATGGTGGTCGTCACCGTGTTGGTGGCGGTGTTTATGACCGACACGGTGTTCGACGAGACGTTCGCCACGTAGGCCCTCGTGCCGTTCGGCGTCACCGCCACAGAACGCGGGGTCGAGCCGACCGTGATGGTCGCGGTGACCGCGTTGCTCGAGGTGTTGATGACCCGCACGCTTGAGCCGTTGTCGGGTGCGTAGAGGAACTGGCCATCAGGCGAGATGCCGGAGTGCATCACGTTGCCCAGACCACTGATCGTCGAAGCCACGGTGTTCGCTGCGCCGCCACCGCCGCCCGGGCCGGCTGTCCCGCTCATGTCGGTCACCGAGAGCGCTGTCACCCTGGCCCGCACCGTTCCCTCGCCGCAACCGGTGGCGGTCACCGTGAATGTTGTGCCTGGCTGCGTGCCGGTCACGGAGAACGAGCAGCCAGCGGCCGTGCCCGCATTCGTGATGTCGCTGCCGGTGAGGCCGGTGATCGACTCGTTGAACGACAGCCCGAAGGTCTGGGTGGTGCCGTTGGTGGGGCTTGCTGATGCCGATGTCCACGAGGCGGTGGGCGCGCCGGGTACCGGGTCGACCGCCGTGGTGGTGCCGGTGGTGACGTTGGCGGCAGGGCCGGCATTGCCGGCGGAGTCGGAGATGCTGTTCGCCCGGAGACGGGCGATGAGGGTTCCCGCGGAGCACCCCGTCACTGTCACGGTGATGGCCGTGCCGGATGCCGTCGCGGGCGTGAACACGCAGTCAATTGCTGTGCCTGTATTCACGAAGTCGGCGGCGGCGAGCCCGGTGATGGTCTCGTTTGCTGTGAGCGTGTACGTGCCACTGGTGGAGATTGTGGCCCCCGGTGTGGCGGTGAACGATGCTGTCGGTGCCGTGCGGTCGATTGTCACCGCGGATGACGGAGCTGCGCCAGCGCCGTTGACCACCGAGATCGATGCATTGTCGAAGTTGTTGACGTACATCTTCGACCAGTCGGGGGAGGTGGTGATGGTCCAAGGGTACGTGCCGACGGTGATGGTTGAGCCGAGCGTGTAATTGGAAAGGTTGACCATGCGCAACCTGCTGTACCCGTACTCACCCACGTAGAGGGTCGCATCATCGGCTGACGTGGCGAGAGCCATCGGGCTGGCGAATCCATTGACGGTGTTGGTCACCGTGTTCGTCGAGGTGTTGATGACGGACACGCTTCCCACGTTGTAGTTGGCAGCGAAGACGCGGTCCCCTGACGCACTGACGCCCACTTCGTACGGGCCCGAACCGACCGTGATGTGGGTGACCAAGGTGTTCGTGTCGGCGTTGATGACCGAGACGTTCGCGTTGCCTTGGTTCCCTGTGTACAGGCGCGTGCCGGCAGGGTTGATGGCGATTGACCACGCCTGGTTGCCGATGGGGATGCTGGTGCTGATGGTGTTTGTCGCGGTGTTCACCACCGAGACCGATGTGCCGCCCCAGTTGGCCACGTAGAGCTTGGTCCCGTCGGGGCTGATGACCGCGCGGTTCGGGTTGACGAAGCCGCTGATTGTGGCTGCGACGGTGTTCGTCGAGGTGTTGATGACTGACACAGTGCTGGACGAATAGTTCGTGACGTACACCCTGGTTCCGTCGGGGGACACGGTTGCCGAGCGGGGGGTAGAGCCAACGGCGATCGACGCGATCACAGAGTTGTTCGCGGTGTTGATGACCCTGAGAGTCGATCCGTTGTCCGGCACGTAGAGCTTGGTTCCGTCGGGGGAGACGGCAGACCTCATGGGGCTGCCGATGCCCGTGATGGTCGAGGCCACCGTGTTGGCGCCCACAACGGCACCGGGACCAGTCGTCCCGGAGAGGTCCGACACCGAGAGGGCAGTCACCCGCGCCCGGACCGTCCCCTCACCGCAGCCTGTGGCAGTGATGGTGAACGTGGTGCCCGGTTGGGTGCCGGTGACCGAGAACGAGCATCCGGAGGCGGTGCCGGCGTTGGTGATGTCACCGCCGGTGAGGCCCGTGATTGACTCGTTGAACGAGAGCCCGAAGGTCTGTGTGGTGCCGTTCGTGGGGCTCGTGGATGCTGACGTCCACGTGGCAATTGGCGCGCCGAGCACCGGGTCCACGGTCCACGTGTTGCTGGAGTTGCTGCCTGTCACGCCGGACACGGTCTCCCTGGCGCGGAACGTGTGCGACCCGGGGGACAGGTTCGACAGCGCGACGGGGCTGGTGCACGCGGCCCACGCCGCACCGTCGAGACTGCACTCGAAGGTGGCACCGGCGGTGCCAGAGCCGGTGAACGTGACCGTCGCTGATGTCGATGCGGTCGTGCCCGACGGGATTCCCGAGACGGTCGGGGCTGCCGGCGAGACGATGACCGTCGCCGTGGCACTTGCGTTCACGGCACTCGGCGTGTCCGTGCTCTGTCCGCCGTATTCCACGAAGTACACGGTCTGCGTGCTGGCGCAGTTCAGGTCGTTCCACCGGTTGCCGGCCGCGTACACGGCGCAGTTCTCGGTGGTGAGCCCGTTGGGCTCGCCGGAGGCCCAGTTCGTGTAACTGCCGCCCACGGCAGAGCCGGCCGCCGCCCCGTTCCAGAACTGTGTGCCCGATTCAGGCCCTGCGCCCCAGCGCCACACGCCGTCGACCGCTGCGTCACTGCCGCCGATCCAGCCCTGGGTGGCCGACCCACCGCCCAGCGCATTGACGACGATGTCGTTCTCCGCCGCGGACGTCACGTTCATCAGGTAACCCGTGCGCCCTGCGAACGTCCTGCCCGCAGCCGCCGTCTGGGCCTGGGCGTACGTGAGTGTGGCCGTCACCCGCTCGTAGTACCGGCCCGTCGACGGCAGGAACGCCACCGTCGTCGATCCGGGCGTGACGCGCACCCCGATGGTGGGAGTGGTGCCGCTGGCGAGTCCCTGGTACTGCAGAGTGGCGAGCGCGGTGTTGGCTGCCGCAGGCGTAGCGTTGAAGCCGATTGCCGTGGAATTGTTCGCGGTCCACTGGGCAGCGGTGTACCCGGGGATGGCCGACAGCCCTGTGGTGGTCGTGAGCTTCACGTAGCCGGAGCTGGGGGTGACGACCACGTTCACGGTGGAGGCTGTCACGTTGCTGATCGAGACGGCACTTGCCCGGGAGGCGATTGTGACGAAGGCGCCCGTGTCCACGGGGACTGACGTGGGGACACTGATGGTGGGCGCCGCGACAGTCACGGCGCTCGCCTGGTACGCCGAGGAGGGCCCGGTGTTGCCCGCGGTGTCCGTCAGCGAGTTGTCTGCGAGGGTGAGGACGGCCGAACCACTGGAGCACCCCGACAACGTGACGAGCAGGGTGGACGAGTTGCTCGAGCCGGTGGTCAGGGTGCAGCCGCTGACACCGCTCACCGAGACATCACTGGAGGAGAATCCGGAGACGGCCTCGGACATGGTGAGGGTGTAGGTGAACTCGTTCAGGTTCTGGGTGCCCGACACTCCCGACACACTTGACACCGCTGGTGCGGTGTTGTCGATGACCGCGTTGGTGGACACCGCGTTCGTGTCGGGAATGGTCGTACCGCCAGCGGTCCAGTTGACGGAGTTCGCGAGCAACGTTGCGTTCAGCGTTCCGTCCGCATTCCCGGTTTGCGTGACATTCAGGGTGTAGCTGGTGGAGGAGTTGGCGGTGAGGCCCGTGATGGTCCAGCCGTTCGAGGTGCCGCCGAGCGCGAAGTCGGCTGCGGAGACCCCGGTGACGGCTTCACCGAAAGTGACGTTGAAGGACAGGGAGTCCGCGTTTGTGAGGGCGACAGACGGCGTGATGGTCACCGCAGGGGTGGTGGAGATGTTCGCGGAAGCGAACCCGAGTGTTTCGTCGCTTCCGAAGGCGAAGGCCGGCGAGTAGCCCTCCCAGTGGAAGTACCACCGCTGGTTGGTCGGGTCCACGATGAAGCTCGCGATGTCCGACATCCCGGAAGTTGACACGACCGTCTGGCTGGTGGCCGAGCCGACCTGGTACCTGATGATGTTGGCGCCGTATGCCACGGTGAGCCACAGCTCGCCGTCGAAGAACTCTGCGACACCCCAGGAAGCCCAGTTCTCGGTCGCGTTTCTGTTGACCGAGGTCGTCCCACGGTTGTACACCTGACCCGACGGGAGATCGATGTCATAGACCGTGCCGTTAGTGTTGCGGTAGACCACCCGTCCGTAACCGGAATAAACCTCGCCTCCGCTGTACGGGATCGAACTCGAGAGGGTGATCACGGTGGGGTTTGCAGGGACGTTTCCCGTGGTCTGGTCCAGCTCGGTCAGTTTCGTGAAAGTCCCTGAATAACCCGAGTAGTCGAACACGTACGCCTTCATCGTTCTCAGGTCGGACACTGGTGCGTCGTGGCTCACGTGGTATGTGGCATTTGAGAGCGCGGAGAGGTCTGATTTGTTCGCGCTCGAGAGGTTCACGTCCCCCTTCAGAAACACACGCGAGGCCGAGAGAGCCATGCCGCCGCGGTCGTCGCCGGTCCACCCCCCTACCTCGATCGCGGTGCGGTTGGTGGTGGACACCGTGAGGGACTCGATCTTGAACTTGGCGGTCTCGCCGGTGGTGATGGCAGCAGTGCCGACAGTGCTTCCGGTAGTACCGGCCCCCGGTGCTGACACTCCAGCCGACACAGCACCGGATGTCTCGGTCACGGCTCCCCGCACGCGTGGCGACGAAGCAGGCGGCTGGGCATCCGTCGGGGCGGGGGCAGGGGGAGCCGTGGAGGTCGGCGCCACGGCCAGCAGGGGCACCTCGCTGAGACCCTCCACGACCACGGTGCGGGTGGACTGCCCGTCGGCCGCCAGGCGCATCACGGTGCCCTCGGCAGGCCCGCCGGTGGCCACGAACAGGTTGCCGGCGGAGTCCGTGGACACCCGGGTGGGGGTCTCGAAATCGACATCGGCCGTGGGAACCGCGCCGGGGTGGGGTCCGGCTGTCACGGAGGCCCCGCCGTCCAGGCCGCTGAGGGCCAGGCGGCGCACCTTGCCACCTGTGCGGTCGGCCACGGCGATGCCAGGGGTGCCACCCCGAGCGAACCAGGCCGCGTCGCTGATGTCGCCGAACGCGTCCGACCCGGCCCCCCTGACCAGCGGTCGGGGGTTGGCCAGACCTGAGTCATAGACCGTGCTCCCCGCACCGGTCGGCGTCAGTGCGACCAGCCACGAATCCCCGGCAACCAACGTGACCGCGCCGCCGGCAGGAACCGACGAGATACCGAAGCCCTGCATGTCAAACGCATGGATGAGTGCACCTCCCGCGTTCCCCGAATCGAGCACGTAGATGCGTCCCGCAGTTTCGTCGACGGCAAGCGACGTGACGTCGATCAGACCGCCCACCCAACCGTTCGTGCCGAAGCTCACGTCGGGGGAATCATCGGCCGTCATCACGATGATGCCGGTCGGCGCAGTCGCAACCAGACGACGGTCCTGGAGCATCGCCATGTCGGAGAGCGTCCCCACCGGGCCGAACCCGTTGTCCGCTGATGATCCGTCGGATTCGCTCACGACCTGCTCCACCGGCGTGCGTGCGAACAGCGGCTGGGCGTAGTCGTCGAGTGACGCAACGGCGGCCTGTGCGCCCGTGGCGGTGGCGGTGACGAACGTACCGATCACGAGGGTGGCGGAAGTCAGCAGGGCCATCGACCTGCGGGTACGGCGAGGCACGCCAAATGACACGTCTGCCTCGCTCCGCATACCTAAATTATGGGTCGGAACAACGTTCCTTGGACAGCGAAACGCCCCGATTTTCGGGCCAAAGGCGTGATCATCCGGGTTCGCGGATGTTCTCGCATTGTTTCACGTGTTATTTCGCGATTTTCGCGCATGAGTCTCCACTTGAGGTTGAGACTTTTTTGCCCGCAATGAGGGTTGTCCACAGGGCCGGAAGACGGCCGGACGGCCACAAGGCGAGGGTTTACCGACCGCAGCGCCCGGCGATCGTGCGCAGCTGCTTGCGCAACATGAACCCGTCACCCGGCACCAGCACGTACCTCTCGAGGAAGCGTCCTCCGGGCACGTCGATGCGGGCGCGCATGCGTGTGACGAGACGTGTGCCGTCGCCTTCGTGACGCAGTTCGTAGGCGAGTGTGAAGCACATGCGGCGTGCGATTCGACCGGTGCGTGCGACTGTGAGCACGAACGCGGTTGATGGCTGCACCAGTGCGGCGACGAAATCGATCGGACCACCGGGCACCGACGAACCGGTGTGCACGTCCTGCCACTCCGGGTGCACGGTTGTCGCGCTGCGGCGGCCGAGGTTGTCGATCCAGTCGTGGCTGTACCAACCGGCCTTGCCGAAACCCATCTGCCGGATCCACGGGAACACTTCGTCGGGCGGTGCGGCAATGCTGATGCACCGCGTCGCCGACACGCGTGCGTCCGCGCAGATGTCGTCGCCCGCGACCGGCCCGGCGATCTCCGCGGCCGATGCGCCCCAGTCCCGCAGGCTCACGTGTGTTCTTCGGTGCTGTGCACGTCCCGCCGCCACACGAGCCCGATGATCCACGCCGCGGTCACCCCGCGCACGGTCCATGCGAGAGTGCGCACCAGGTTGGCGGTCATCAGGCGGTCATGGACGGCCGCGTCGAAGCCGTCGGCGAGGTCGCCGTGGGCGGGGGCGGACCACACGCCGCTGATGAGGAGCACCACCCCCATGGCGGCAGCCCCGATGGCAACGGGGACCCTCAGTTCCCTGCGGTTTCCGGGGAAAGCCAGCCACAGCAGGCCCACCAGGGTCAGCCCCTCAGTCAGCCAGGGGAGGAGGAGCAGCTTGCCGATGCGGTCCACGTGGGCCGCCTGGAAGGCCTGGTAGGTGGCGGGGCCCACCTCGGCGAACAGCGGGTAGTGGACCGTGTGGATGGTCCAGATCAGCCCCACCATGAACCAGGTGGCCGCCAGGTGGACGGCCGCAAGTCTGCGCATCGACTCAGAATAGGGAAGCGCAGCCGGTCCCCTCGAGCAGTGCGTCCACGTCGGCGCGGTCCGCGACGGTGAGGGAGGCGTACTGCTCGCGGATCCACGCCAGGCACTTGCGCTGGTACACGAAGGTGCCCTGCGAGTAGGGGTGACCGTCGATCACGCAGGAGAACGTCTCGTCGCCCGCGGCGAGAGCGGCGTCGTTCGCCAGCAGGAACGGCGCGTACGTGCGGCCGATCTCGGGCAGCAACGCCAGCGTGGTGGGTGCGATGGAATCACGCGTGACCCATCCCGCGTCACCGTCGACCTCCCACCACGACAGGTCGTCGGTGCGCTCCACCCAGTGCACCATCCGCGGTGATGTCGCGATCCCGATGCGGGCCGACACGGGGTCGAACCGGAGCAACTGGGTCATCTGGCCGTAGAGGGCGAAGTCACCTCGTCCGGGCCGGTCACCCAGCAGGAACGGGGACGTTTCGAGGTGCGTCTCCATCAGGCCGAGGATCCGCACGTACGACTCCTCGATCGGTGCCCTGTTCTGTTCCGTCGATCCGACCAGTGCGCGCCGTCCGATCTGGCGCTCCGAGATGTACTTCTGGAAGCGCCCCCAGTCGCGGGCGGGGATCTGCTGGTTGCTGTCCAGGGGGAGCAGCCTGCGCGCCTTGTCGATGGCCTCGTCGTAGTACCAGCGGTAGTGGTACATCGCCTTCGTCACCCACTCGTCGGCGAAGTCCTCGAGCAGGTAGTCGACGAACGCGACCACCGGGTCCACGGGGACGATGCTCCGGTCCGCCTGCATCTCCTCGAGGCGCATGATGAGCGGGCTCGAGTCCATCTGGGCGTCGGTGTGCTTGCCGTCGGCATCGGGGAACGCGATCACGGGGATCAGGGGGAACGGCGGCAGGTCGTCCCACTTCGAGCCCTGCGGGACCCACCGGAACGGGATGTGCCGGTAGCGCAGGACCGCGCGCATCTTCAGCGAATACGGCGAGCCGTGCACTCCGCGCAGCTTCAACGGGTGTGTGTTCATCGACGTGCTCCCCTCAGCCGGCGGCCCGCCGGACCACGGCGTCCACGATCGCGGGGCCGTGCGTGTCCTGCAGGAAGTGCCCGGCGGCGAACTCGTCCCACGTGGCGTGGGGGATCATCGACTGCCACTTCCGGCCCCATTCGGTGACGAACACGTTGTCCTCGGTTCCCCACGCGAAGTGGACGGGAAGAGAGGTCGCGTTCACCGCGGCGAAGTGGCGTGCCTGCTCGTCCGCGTTGCCCGCGACCGGGTCGTGCACGGGGATGCTCAACGGGAACCTGCGCGGGCCGGT
>Ga0075471_10002853_pt1 | contig 11287 bp, 10 predicted proteins | sample DEB19_08_DNA_2_FD_74787 | JGI IMG/M metagenome (GOLD analysis project Ga0075471, IMG submission 74787) | Aqueous microbial communities from the Delaware River and Bay under freshwater to marine salinity gradient to study organic matter... | ecosystem: Environmental > Aquatic > Marine > Coastal ... | reverse complement strand
GCTCATGGTCGACGCGAACCAGCGCTTCGATGTGCAGCAGGCGATCGAGTGGATCAAGCCGCTCGCGCCGTTCGACATCTGGTGGTTCGAGGAGCCGGTGTCGCCCGACGATGTGCTCGGTCACGCCGAGATCGCCCGCGCGATTGCGCCGATCAAGGTCGCGACCGGCGAGCAGTGCCAGAACCGCGTGATGTTCAAGCAGTTCCTCGCGTCGGGCGGCATGCAGATCTGCCAGCTCGATTCGTGCCGCGTGGGCGGAGTGAACGACAACCTCGCGATCATGGCGCTCGCGCGGCGCTTCGGCGTACCCGTGTGCCCGCACGCGGGTGGCGTCGGGCTCTGCGAGTTCGTGGCGCACCTGATCATGGTCGACTACATCCGCTTCAACCCGACGATGGACGGCCGCGTGTGCGAGTTCGTCGACCACCTGCATGAGCATTTCGTCGACCCGTGCATCGTGAAGGGCGGGCGGTATCTTGCGCCGACGAAGCCAGGGTATTCGGGCGAGGTGAAGCGCGCGTCGCTCGAGGCGTTCGCGTTTCCGGATGGACCGGAGTGGGTCAAGCGCAGGAAGAACGGAGCAACGCGATGAGCGGAAGACTGCATGGAAAGCGTGCGTTCGTGACGGCTGCGGCCGCAGGCATCGGGCGCGCGAGCGCACTGGCGTTTGCGCGCGAGGGCGCGACGGTCATCGCGACGGACATCGACGCGGCGGGGCTTGCGTCGCTCGCCAAGGAGAACCCGGCGATCGCGACGCGCGTCCTCGATGCGCGCGACTTCGCGGCGATCCGCGCGGCGGCGGCGGAGGCCGGCGACATCGACATCCTGCTCAACGCCGCGGGATTCGTGCACCAGGGCACGCTCCTCGAGTGCGATGAGAAGTCGTGGGACTTCTCGTTCGACCTGAATGTGAAGAGCGTGTACCGCATGCTGCACGCGTTCCTGCCTGGCATGCTCGCGCGCAAGCGCGGCAGCGTGATCTCGATCGCGAGCGTCGCGTCGAGCATCCGCGGCGTGCCCAACCGCGCGGCGTACAGCGCGACGAAGGCCGCGCTGATCGGACTCACGAAGGCCGTGGCGGCGGACACGGTCGCGCACGGCGTGCGCGTGAACGCGATCTGCCCGGGCACGGTCGAGACGCCGAGCCTCCAGGGGCGCATCAACCAGAACGCGGATCCCGACGCGGCGCGCAAGGCGTTTGTCGCGCGGCAGCCGATGGGCCGGCTCGGCACCGCCGAGGAGATCGCAAATCTCGCCGTCTACCTCGCGAGCGACGAGTCGAGCTACACGACGGGCGCCGTTCATGTGATCGACGGCGGTTGGACGATGTAGCCCCGCCCGCGGAGAATCCTCGGGACTTTGTTTTGCCGATCGACAGGGAAACGCCGAGGAATACTCGGGGAGTGCTCATGGCTCCGATTCTGTTCGCCGCATCTTGCCTGCTCTTGGCAGGTCGCTTCAGCGATGCACTTCAGGCGCAAGCTGCGCCGCCGCAGGCTGGTCCTGCAACCCAAACGCTCGTGGATCGCCCTGAATCCAAGCACGGCGTGCCAGATCCAAGCGCCGATGGTCGCTGGGCATTCTGGGCACGCATGCGTCATGACTCCACGCTTGGCGGTCGAGGGCCGCAGCAACTCGATCTAAACACGCACCCGAGCGGCGACAACCCAAAGCCGGAAGCGGTGAGGAGAATCAGGGCCTGCAACTGGCCGTTCGTGGGAATGGCGCCGGAACCACCTACGGCCGTCGTGCTGGCGCCGCAGTCGCCGATCGCATCCGTCGAGTGGCGCCGCCGCGGCAGCAGGCTCGGGGTGACCTTCGCGTGCGGGCAGGAGCCGCTGCAGTGCGAGTGCCATAGGGCGATGCAGGCGCTCCAGTCGACGATCCACGATTCAGATGTGCCGCCGGACTGGGCTCGCGACGAAGAGATTCCGATGACCTGTCCGGACTCCGAAGGATTTCTCGATCAATCCTCGGAGCAGTTCCATGACGCGGGTATCGAGCGAAAGTCCTGGGCATCCACCTGGGCGGACTGCTACACGCTTGGGGCGTCCGGGATGCACATGGTCGTCGCAACGGACACGCAGCGGAACATCTCGCGGGTCACCGTGACCGGGCTCGGCGCGGGGGGGCGCGATCGCATCGCCAGCGACGAACTCACCGCCATATTCGGCGATGAGGGCACGCAGGGGATCGCGTTCCTGATCCATGCGGACTTCGACGCGAACGGCACGCCCGACTACTTCCTCGGCATGGTGAGCTCCGGCAATGGGCTCGCGCGGACTTCCTACGACGGAGCGTTTGTCCTTGCAGACTCCGCGCGGCGGATGGCGCGCATCACCCGGTTCGAGGAGTATGACATTGAGTTGATTGACCACGACGGAAACGGACGAGCCGAGATCCTCGTGCGCTCGCTGGGTGGCGAGCCAAAGTGCATCGACGGACGCTGTCACAACTTCTGGATCTGGGATCTCCTCGGGTTCCAGGATCTCCAAATCGTCGATCTCCGCAGCGTCGACACTATCCGCAGCGGAAACTTCGTCGGTCGCTTTCCCCACATCGAGTGGCTCTCGCACGATCCTCGCGATCGTTTCCGCCGTTTGCTGAGCGATGAGCAGCGAGAAAGGCTCACGAAGCCGCGATTCCCGCTCTATCGGCCGAATCCGAAGAAGCCCGCTCAGGCAAGGCGATAGACCCGCCACGCGTTTCCGCCGAGGATCGCGGCCTGCTCATCCACCGTCAGCTCGCCCGCGACCGTCGCGCACGCGTCCATCCACTGCGAGAGCCGCGCGCCTGAGCCCGGCGCGAAGCACACGGGCCAGTTCGAGCCCCACATCATGCGTGTCGGGCCGAAGCATGCCAGGCACCATTCGAACCACGGACGAATCTCGTCGGCGCTCATCGCCCGTCCGGCGTTCTCGAACATCGCCGACCACTTCACGGACACGCGCTCGCACGCAGCGACGCGCGCGACGAGGCGCTGCCACTCGGCGCGCTCGGGGCTCGACCAGCCTGACTTGATCGGCGGATTGCCGAGGTGATCGAGGACATAGCTCGTGGCCTCGATGCTGGCGACCACGCCCTCGACTGCCGCGAGATCGGTCCAGCGGACGCAGAAGTCGAAGCTCATCCGATGCGAGCCAAGGCGGTGGAGGCCGACGCGGAACTGCTCGGTCGTGAACGGGATGTTGGCGGCATGCAGTACGCGGCGCGCGCCGCTCACACCGGCGGATCGGCGGACTGCAGCGATCTCCTCGAGCACGCCGGCGCTGCCGGGATCGACTCCCGCGACCGTCGCCCACGGCAGCCCGCTTGCGCGTCCCCACTGCGCGAAGAGCTCCGCCTCGCGCGCGCGGTCGGCCGGAGCCATGTCGGCCTCGACGAAGACGAGCCCGCCACGGACGCCGCCCTCGGCGAGGTAGCGCGCGAGGTCAAAGGTCCTCGCGAACTGCGGCGCCTGCGCGAACCACGGCGCGCGCAGGACCTGCGCGTCCCATGCGTGCAGGTGCGCGTCGGTCCAAGTCCGCGGCTCGTGTGCGGTCGCGATCGCTGCCATGTCCACAGCCTACCCGCTACCCTGCCCGCATGTCCGCGAACACGCTTGCGCTCAACCACTATGTGACGCTCGGCCGCTCGGGGCTTCGCGTCTCGCCGCTCTGCCTCGGAACCATGACCTTCGGGCTCGAATGGGGCTTCGGGACGACCGAGGAGATCTCGAACGCGATGATCTCTCGGTACCTCGAGCACGGCGGCAACTTCTTCGACGCGGCCAACATCTACACGAAGGGACACAACGAGGTCATCCTCGGCGACTACTTCGCGACGGGCGCGGGGCGTGGCAGGCGCGACCGCGTCGTGATCGCGACGAAGTTCGGCGGGAACATGTGGCCGGGCGACCCGAACGGCGGCGGATCGAGCCGCAAGTCGATGATGAATGCCGTCGAGCACTCGCTGCGGCGGCTCAAGACCGACTACATCGACCTCCTGTGGTGCCACTTCCAGGATGTGCACACTCCGATCGACGAGACGATGCAGACGCTCGACATCCTGGTCAAGCAGGGCAAGATCCGCTACGCGGGCTTCAGCGACCACCCGGCATGGGTGTGCGTGCAGGCGATGTACGAGGCGGTCTTCCGCGGATGGACGCAACCCATCGCCATCCAGATCGAGTACTCGCTCCTCCAGCGCACGGTCGAGTACGACCTCATGCCGATGGCGCGCAAGTGCGGCTTCGGCGTCACGCCGTGGAGCCCGCTCCGCGGCGGCGTGCTTACCGGCAAGTTCACCCGCGAGGACCGGCCGAAGGACGACGGCTCGACGCGCGTGCGGAGCGACTCGAAGTACCTCACCGAGCACACCTTCTTGCTGCTCGACGCGCTGCGCGAAATCGCGGCCGCGCACGGCGTGACGCCCGCGCAGGTCGCGCTGCGCTGGGTGATGGACCGCGCCGGCGTGACGAGCACGATCATCGGCGCGCGCACGCTCGCGCAGCTCGACGACAACCTTGCCGCTTGCCGCGTGCATCTGACGGCGGAGGAGACCAAGCAGCTGAGCACGCTGACCGAGCCGCCGCCCTGCTTCCCGCATGAATTCATCAACAACCTGATCCCGAGCACGATCCACGGCGGCACGAGCATCAACGGACGCGAGACGCAGCCATGGCCGCTGTCGCCCCAATCCGACGCGGAGCGGTGGTAGGCCTACATGCCAGAGGCGAACTTCGACGGCCTTGTCGGACCGACGCACAGCTATGCGGGGCTTTCGTACGGAAATGTCGCGAGCGCGCGCAACCAGGGCGCCGCAAGCTCGCCACGCGCGGCCGCCTTGCAGGGACTCGCCAAGATGGAGGCGGTCGCCGCGCTCGGACTCGTGCAGGGCGTGCTGCCGCCGCACGAGCGGCCGCATCTGCCGACGCTGCGCGCGATGGGCTTCGCGGGCTCTGATGCGGACATCCTCGCGAAGGTCGCGATGGAGGATGCCGTGCTCCTCGCGCGCGTCTCGAGCGCGAGCGCAATGTGGACCGCGAACGCGGCCACGGTGATGCCTGCGGCAGACACGCGCGACGGACGCACGCACTTCGTCGCCGCGAATCTGCGCGAGATGTTCCACCGCGCGATCGAGCCACCGGTGACGGCGCGCGCGCTTCGCGCGATTTTCCCCGATCGCGCGCGCTTCGAGGTGCATGATGCCCTGCCGGCGCGGACCGACGACGACTTCGGCGACGAGGGCGCCGCGAACCACACGCGGCTCACTGCAAGCACTGCGAACGGCGGAGAAACGGACGGCGTCCACTTCTTCGTCTACGGCACGGCGCGCGGCTCCGTACGCAAGCCCGCGAAGTTCCCGGCACGCCAGACGCGCAGCGCGAGCGAGCGCGTGGCTGAGCTCGGCGGACTCGACCCGGCACGCTGCGTGCTTGCCCAGCAAAACGCCGATGCGATCGACGCGGGCGTCTTCCACAATGATGTCATCGCCGTTGGAAACGGCAACATGCTGCTCTGCCACGAGCTCGCGTTCGAGGATCGCGCAGGAACGCACGCGGCGCTCCGGCGCGCGGTCGGCGACACGCTTGCGATCGTCGAGATCGGCGCCGACGAGGTGTCGCTTGAAGACGCAGTCAAGAGCTATCTCTTCAACAGCCAGTTGCTGACGCTTCCCGATCGATCGATGGCGCTGGTCTCGCCATCCGAATGCGCAGAGAATCCGCGGGTAAAGGCTGCGATCGACCGCGTGGTCGCCGACCGCGCGAACCCGCTGGCCCGCGCGATCTACATGGATGTCCGAGAGAGCATGCGCAACGGCGGCGGACCCGCGTGCCTGCGGCTGCGCGTGCCGATGACCGAGACGGAACTCCGCGCGGTCAACCGTTCCGCGATCCTCGACGGCGCGAGGCTCGCGGAACTGCGCGGCTGGGTCGTGCGGCACTACCGCGAATCGCTGCGCGCCGAGGACCTCGCCGACCCCGCGCTGCTGCGCGAATCGCAGGCGGCGCTCGACGAACTGACGCAGATCCTCGCCCTGGGGGCGATCTACGACTTCCAGCGGTAGCGTGCCCGCCCCGCGGCGCGTACCTGCTGCGTACCGTGCACCGGCGGGTACACGCAGGTAGTCGGCGGGTACGAACGACTCGCAGGTGCAAGCTCTTACCCAACCCGATCTTCGGAGTATCCTCGCGATGTACCCGATATGTACCGGGTACTGGCGGGTACAGACAGGTAGCCTGCGGGTACGGGCTTGCAGTGGACGCGGATCACACCATCATCCTCTTCGACGGCGTCTGCAACCTCTGCAGCCGGAGCGTTCGCTTCGTCATCTCCCGCGACATCCACGCGCACTTCCGCTTCGCCCCGCTCCAAAGCGATGCTGCGCGGCGCATCTGCGCCGAGCGCGGCGTTCCCATCCCGACCGCCGCGGAGCCTGATTCAATCATTGTCCTGGCGGGGAGCCGCGCCCTCAAGCGATCCGACGCAGCCCTCGCGATCGCGGTGCGGCTTCCCTATCCATGGCCGCTTCTTCGCGTGTTTCGCGTGATTCCACGCATGATCCGCGACTGGATCTACCGCCTCGTCGCCCGCAACCGCTACCGCTGGTTCGGCAAGGCCGACGCCTGCATGGTGCCGACGCCCGAGCTCCGCGCGCGCTTCATCGATTGAACGGGTACTCGTTGACCCAGTGGAATCCGCGTCCGAGCAGAAGAAAGTCCTGCGGATCCCTCCGCTCGCACAGCGCCTCGACGCGCACGCCCTCGAGATCTCCCGACACGCGCAGCCCCTTCTCGCCCTCGCGTACCGCCGTGAGCGATCCCGCAAGCCTCGCCTTCGTTGCATCGTCGCCGGCTGCGGCCGTCATCTCGCGAAGCTCGAGCACGCCGTCCTTCGCCGTCATGCGCCAGCGCCCGTTGACGCCCTTCATGTGCGTCACGACCGCCTGCGTCCACTCGGGCCGATCGATCAGCGTCAGGTACCGCCACCGCTTCCCGTCGGTGACGACGGGCGCGAGCTCCACGCCGTCGCGGCGGAACTCCAGCACCTCCCAGGTCCCGTCGAGCTCGCCCTTCGGCGCGAGCGCGCCGTAGGTGTATCGCATCTCGGACATCTGCCAGAACATCATCGGAAGCGTGGTCGCCAGCCACGCGACCTTCACGCCAAGCGCCGTGCGCCGCATCCAGCGCCGCGTCCACGGCCCGCGCAGGTCCGCACGCGGCGCGGGGCGGTTGAGCAGGAACATGCGCACGAGCCGCGACATGTCAGGCGCTGCGATCACCAGCGCCGCCGCCAGCAGCTGAAACGAGTAGATCTTCACGGGAATGTCGTAGCACATGTTCAGTACGAAGACATTCGTCATGACGCCCGCGGTCCACAGCGCGCCCAGCAGTTGCGTGCGTCGGAAGCACAGCAGCAACCCGCCGATCGTCTCCATCCAACCCGCGAACATCGTGTACGGCGGGCTCGCGCCCATGAAGGTCCACATCAGGCCCATGGGTGACGAGTCGCCGTAGTCCTGCAACAGCCGCTGCATGCCCGGTGCGGGAAACTGCAGCCCGAAGATCTTGTTGATGCCGTAGCCGAACATGGCGCCCGCAAGCACGAAGCGCATCGCGATCCACAGCCCGTCCTTCAGCCACGGGTACGACGGCCGCCGCCGGTCGACCACGCTCCAGGCGATCGTCGCGAGCGACGCGAAGGCGAGATGCGACGCGAACTGCACCCAGTTGTAGGTGGTGTCGCCCGAGCCGTTCGGGAACACCGTGATCTCGACGCCGAAGGCCGCCTTCCCGATCCACACATAGAACGGCTGCACCGCCTGGTCGTGCCAGTAGCCGACCATCCCGAGCAGGGGAACGAGCTGCAGGATCGCCGAGAAAAAAGCCAGGATGAAGTAGACGAAGACGAAGCGGAAGGCGACGCGCACGGTCCAATGCCAAGCCCGCACGGCGGAATTGTCATGCATGGGGACAGGATACTGTTCGGAATCGTGCGAATGTGCGGTAGCCTTCCGACATGCGCACGCTCCTCCTGCCCAGCGTCATCGCCCTCGCCGCACTTGCCTTCGCATCCGGCACGCCGCGCGCCTCGGCGCTCACGCCGCTCGCGTCGACGCCTCCCGCGGGTCTCTCGGTCGAGGCGAAGGACGCGCCCTTCAACAAGGGGTTCGACTTCAAGTTCAAGTCGGGCAACTCGACGGCCACGATCTCGATCGATCCGCTCGGCATGCACCACACCGACACCGCCACCATCTCGGCAAGCGGCGGCTCGATCACGCTGAACGGCAAGTACGACCGCAACGACCGAAAGATCGAGATCACGGCGAAGCGCGGCGGGCAGGATGTCGGTGACTTCTCGTGGCGCGTCGAGGCGGTTCTCCGCTAGATTGCGCGTCATGCATCGCCGCGATTTCCTCGCCTCGTCCGTGACCACCGCCGCCTCGATCCCGCTCGCGGGCACGCTCGCCCGCGCGGCGCCGCAGGATTCCCAGGCCGCGCCCTCGAAGCGCAAGGGCAACATCAACCACTCGGTCAGCAAGTGGTGCTTCGGCGGACCGCTCGACGACTTCTGCGTGCAGTGCAAGGCGATGGGCATCACGGGCATCGACCTCCTCGATGAGAAGGACTGGGCCACGCCGCTCAAGCACGGAATGGTCTGCGCGCTGGCCAACGGCCCGACCACGATCGGCGACGGCATGAACCGCCTCGAGAACCACGACCGCGTCGTCGCCGCGTGCGAGCGGATGCTGCCGATCGCGGCCGCGAACAAGGTCCCGAACCTCATGCTCTTCTCGGGCAACCGCAAGGGCATGCCCGACGATGTCGGCCTGGAGAACTGCGCCATCGGCCTGAAGCGCGTCATGCCCATCGCCGAGAAGCACGGCGTCACCATCCTGATGGAGCTCCTGAACTCGCGCGTCGACCACGGCGACTACATGTGCGACCGCACGCCGTGGGGCGTCGAGCTCGTCAAGCGCGTCGGCAGCGACCGCTTCAAGCTCCTCTACGACATCTATCACATGCAGATCATGGAGGGCGATGTCATCCGCACGATCCGCAACAACCACCAGTACTTCGGGCACTACCACACCGCGGGAAATCCCGGCCGCAACGAGATCGACGGCACGCAGGAGCTCAACTACCGCCCGATCTGCGAGGCGATCGTGGCCACCGGCTTCAAGGGCTTCCTCGCGCAGGAATTCATCCCGCGCCGCGACCCGATGACCAGCCTTCGGGAGGCGATCGACACATGCGATGTCTGACCCCACTGCTGGCCGCGTTCATCGCCGCAGGTGCCACTCCGCCCGACGCACCGGCCCTGCGCGAGGTCGCTTGCCCCACGCGGCCCAACATCGTGCTGATCTTCGCCGACGACCTCGGCTACGGCGAGCTCGGCTGCTACGGGCAGCAGAAGATCGCGACGCCGCACATCGACCGGCTCGCCCGCGAAGGCGCGCGCTTCACCCAGTTCTACACCGCTGCGCCCGTGTGCGCGCCTGCGCGCGCGGCGCTCATGACGGGCCTGCACCTCGGGCACTGCCCGATCCGCGACAACTCCGAGGCCCAGCCTGAGGGGCAAGGGGCGCTGCCGGCCGAAGCCACCACGCTGGCAGAAGACCTCAAGGAAGCCGGGTACGCCACCGCCTGCATCGGAAAATGGGGCCTTGGATTCGTCGGCAGCAGCGGCGACCCCAACGCGAACGGATTCGACCTCTTCTTCGGCTACAACTGCCAGCGCCAGGCGCACAACTACTACCCGACGCATCTCTGGCGAAACAGCCTGAAGGTCGCGCTCGAGGGCAACGATCCGAAGTCGCGCGCCGAGTCGATCTTCGCGCCCGACCTCATGCTCGCCGAGGCGCGCGCGTTCATCGCCGACTCGAAGGGCAAGCCGTTCTTCCTCGCGTACACCAGCACGATGCCGCACATGGCGATGCAGCCGAAGGCCGAGGACCTCAAGCCCTACCAGGGGAAGTTCGAGGAGACGCCGTACACGGGCGGCAAAGGCTACCTCCCGCACGAGACGCCGCGTGCGGGCTACGCCGCGATGATCTCACGCCTTGACGCAGAGGTCGGCGCGCTGCGCGAAGAGCTCGAGAAAAACGGCATTGCGCAGGACACGCTCATCATCGTCACGAGCGACAACGGACCGACACACGATGTCGGCGGCGTTGACACGGCTTTCTTCGACTCGAGCGGAGGACTGCGCGGGCGCAAGGGATCTGTCTGGGAAGGCGGGATCCGCGAGCCCTTTGTCGCGTGGTGGCCGGGCAAGATCGCCGCGGGACGCGTGGTCGACACGCCGGCGTGGACCGTCGACCTTCGCGCGACCTTTGCCTCGCTCGCGGGCGCCGAGGCATCGATCACCGACGGCGCGAACCTCACCCCACTGCTGCTGCGCGGTGAAGCGCCCGCTCCGCGCGCGCTGTATTGGCCGTTCCCCGGATACGGCTGCCAGGAAGCCGTGCGCGAAGGCGACTGGAAGCTCGTGCGCACTGGAATGGCCCAACGCAAGCGCGCGTGGGCAGACGACGAGGGATGGAAACTCTTCGACCTCGCGAAGGATCCGAAGGAAAGCACCGATGTCGCGGCGCAGCACCCCGAGGTCGTCGAGCGGCTCGCCGCGATCGCAACGCGCGAGTTCACGCCCAGCGAGGCATTCGCGCAGTGGCGCGATGAGTGACGCCCCACCCCCCGCTACAGTGCCTGCCCGTTGACGATCCGCCGCACACCAGAGGATTTCCGCGTCGAGGAGATCACGACGAGCGCCTTCCAGGCGTCGCTCGTGCCCGAGCAGGACGCCTCGCATCCGTTCGCGGTCTACACGCTCGAGAAGACCTCGCTGGCGACGCCCGACGCGATCGGCTTCATCGCGCGCGACCTCAAGGTCCCGCGGACGGCCGTCAGCGCGGCGGGCCTCAAGGACCGCCACGCCGTCACCACCCAGACCGTCACAGTCGACACCGCCGCCCTGCGCGGACGCCCGCCCCGCTACCTGTCCGACGACCTCTGGCGGATGAGCGGGGTCGGATTCTCCCAGCGCGCGGCGGAGAGCTCGATCATCGCCGCCAATCGCTTCACCCTCGTCGTGCGCGGGCTCGACAAGCGCGCCGCCGACGAGATGGTGCGCCGCTCCGTCGTCCTCGCCGATGAGCACGGCGACCTCCTCTTCGTCAACTACTTCGGCGACCAGCGCTTCGGCAGCAACCGCCATGGCCAGGGCTGGGTCGGGCGCGCGCTCGTCGACGGCGACTTCGAGACCGCGCTCAAGCTCGCGATCGGCACGCCCGCGCGCAAGGACTC
>Ga0075471_10002850_pt1 | contig 11294 bp, 8 predicted proteins | sample DEB19_08_DNA_2_FD_74787 | JGI IMG/M metagenome (GOLD analysis project Ga0075471, IMG submission 74787) | Aqueous microbial communities from the Delaware River and Bay under freshwater to marine salinity gradient to study organic matter... | ecosystem: Environmental > Aquatic > Marine > Coastal ... | reverse complement strand
CAGGCCTCGCGGGTGCAGCCGGGGGTGTCGTCCTTGGGGTAGAAATAGAGGACGACCGGCCGCCCACGGAGGCTCGAGAGCTTGAGTTTCGTGCCGTCGTGGGCGAGGAGCGTGAAGTCGGGGGCCTTGGCCCCCTCGGCGATCCAGTCGGCCATGATGTCTCTCCGGGGGTGTATCGGGTGACTTCGGAAGTCTGCCTGATCTCGAGCCCGATGGTGAAGAGCTCTGCTACGGAGTCCCCGTGTGACGCTGGCTCGGGGTTGCCCGTGCCCGCTCGCCGGACGTTCGCTGCAGCCCTCCGGGCCTCCGCTCACTCGGAGCTGCCTGCGCTCCGGCATCCATGCCTCCGCTGGTCAGCTACGCCGGCCCACTGGGCACGGGCAACCCCTCGCTGATTCCACAACGCTGGTGATTGTCGTTTCCTGATCGCACAATTGATCGCCACATCCGACATGGTTCCGATGCCCCGCACGTCACGTTCTTCGACCGTCCTCGTCTCCCTCCTCACGCCGCCCGGGCGTGGGGCGTTGGCTGTCGTCGGCGTGGCGGGAGAGGGAGCCGTGGCGATCGTCGATCGGGGGTTTGCGGCGCGCGGGGGGCGGAGCGTCGCGGAACGGGACGACGGGTCGATCGCATTCGGAGCGTGGCGGACGACGGGGGAGGATCTGGTCGTGGTGCGGCGCCGCGGGGACGTCGTCGAGGTGCACTGCCACGGGGGTGTGGCGGCGGCCGCGGCGGTCGTGGCCAGCCTCGTCGATCTCGGCGCGGAGGAGGTGCCCTGGCCGCGGTGGCTTGCGGCGGCCGGGGCGTCGGAGACCGTCGTCGAGGCCCACGAGGCGCTTGCCCTCGCCGCAGGACCGAAGGCGGCGCGGATTCTCGCGCGGCAGGCCGCCGGGGCGCTCGACACGGAGTTCACCCGCATCGAGAGGCTGCGGGCCGGGGGCGACCGTCCCGCCGTCGACGCCGCCTGCGACACGCTGCTGCGGGCCGCGCGGGTCGGACTCCGCCTCACACGACCCTGGCGGGTCGTCGTCGCGGGAGCCGTGAACGCGGGCAAAAGCAGCCTCGTCAATGCGCTCGCCGGCCATGCGCGCTGCATCGTGTCGCCGGAGCCCGGCACCACCCGCGACGTCGTCGAGACGCGGGTCGTCCTCGACGGCTGGGAGGTCGATCTCGTCGATACTGCCGGCCTGCGGCCCGACGCCGAGGCGGCGGGACCCACGGAGCGGGCCGGCATCGCGCGGGCCGAAGCAGCCGCGCAGAACGCCGACCTCGTGCTCCGGGTCGGGCCGGCGGCCGACGCCCCGCCGCCGGCCGCCCCCGATGAAGTGCTCGTCGCGTCGAAGACCGACCTCGCGTCGGTCTCCACATCGTGGCCGGCGGACGCCGTGCCGACATCAACGACGACGGGAGCCGGGATCGGCGACCTCGCGGCGCTGATCGTGGCGCGGCTCGTGCCCGAGGAGCATGCGCAGCCCGACCTGCTCGCCGGCGCCGTGCCGTTCACGCCCCTTCAGGTGGCCGCAGTCGAGCGATTCATGCGACCCGCGCACGATCCGCATGCGTTGCCATGAAATGCGGGTTGAAGGTCGCAAGGGGTTGCCCGTGCCCAGTGAGCCGGCGTAGACGACCAGCGGAGGCATGGATGCCGGAGCGCAGGCGTCTCCGAGAGAGCGGAGGCCTGGAAGGCCGTAGCGAGCGCCCGGCGAGCGGGCATGGGCAACCCCGACCCACGCAAAACGCCGGCGGCCTCTCCCGGCACACCCCGTGCCGGACAGCATTGCCCGGATGCCCGCAGCGAACGTCCGGCGAGCGGGCACGGGCAACCCCGACCCGCGTCAGGGCGAGTCGAGAGTCAGCCGTCCCCGGGCTTCTCCGCTGACGAGCGGCCGCGGATGAGGAGGCGGATCGGGATCTCGCTGAACGGCAGCGCCTCGTGGAAGGTGTTGAGCAGGTAGCGGCGGTAGGGATCCGACACGCTCCGGGGACCGCTCGCCGAGATCACGATGGTCGGCGGGGCGACCTCGACCTGCGTCGCATAGTAGAGCCGGACGGGACGGCCCCGCGGATCGGCCGGCGGCTGGTTCGCCGCCACCGCGGCGCGGAGGACGTCGTTGAGCCGGGCGGTCGGCACCCGCTCGCGGCTCTGGCGGAAGAGCCGCTGGGCCGTGTCCACCGTGGCCTTCGCGTTGCGTCCGGTCTTCGCCGTGACGAACGCCACCGGTGCCCACGGCATGGTCCGAAAGGTGTCGCGGAGATACTCCGTCCACTCGCGCTTCTTGACGTCGGCGGCGTAGAGATCCCATTTGTTGACGACGAACACGACCGGCTTCGACTCCTCGGTGATCGTCTCGGCCAGCTGCTTGTCGACCTTGCCGATCGGCTCGGTGGCATCGAAGAAGAGCAGCACGACGTCGGCGCGGCGGATGCTCCGCTGAGCCCGGTGGGTGGAATAAAAATCGATGTCGGTCGTCCGGCTCTTCGTCCGCCGCAGGCCGGGCGTGTCGATGGCGAGAAACGCCCGGCCATCCACCTCGAACCTCACGTCCACGCTGTCGCGGGTGGTGCCGGCCACGGGGCTCGTGATCACGCGGTCCTCGCGGGCCAGCGCGTTGACGAACGTGCTCTTGCCGACGTTGCGGCGGCCCACGATCGCGAGTTTCATTTCCGGAAGGTCGGCCGTGTCGGGCTCGTCCGCGGCGCGGGCCGGCAGCCGGGACACGATCGCGTCGACGAGCGGTCCACGGTTGCGGTTCTGCCGCACGCTCACGACCAACGGGTTCCCGAAGCCGAGGGCCGCGAACTCCTGGGCCTGGGCGTCGAACGCCGGGGCGTCGGCCTTGTTGGCCACGAGCAGCACCGGGGCGCCCGCGCGGCGGACCCGCCGGGCGACCTCCGTGTCGATGCCCACCAGCCCCGCCCGCACGTCCACGACGAACACGATGAGCGCCGCTTCCGCGAGGCCCGACTCGATCTGGGCGTCGATCTGGGCCGTGAGCCCGTCGGGGTCGTCGAAGCCCATGCCGCCGGTGTCGACGAGATCGACGACGCGGTCGTCGATCTCGATCCGCTGAACGAGCCGGTCGCGGGTGACGCCGGCCGTGGGATCCTCGATGGCGATCCGTTTCTCGACGAGCCAGTTGAACAGGCTCGATTTGCCGACGTTGGGTCGGCCGACGATGACGACCCGCGGAATCATGGGGCGGCCTCCCGGGGCCCGACCATCGCCAGCACTGTGTCGCGGGTGACCGGGCGGATCACCCCCCGCTCGGTGACGATCGCGGTGATGAGCCGTGCCGGGGTGACGTCGAAGGCCGGGTTGTAGGCCCGGGCTCCGGCCGGCGCGGCGGCCACGCCCAGCGGGGCGAGCACTTCGGCAGCGGCCCGCTCCTCGATCGGGATGTCGTCGCCGGATTCGATCGACAGGTCGAACGTGCTCGACGGCGCCGCGACGAAAAAAGGCACGCCGTGTTCGCGGGCCAGCACGGCGAGGGCGTAGGTGCCGATCTTGTTGGCGGCGTCGCCGCGGGCGGTGATCCGGTCGGCACCGACGATGCAGGCGGCGACGCGGCCCGTCTTGAGCAGGTGGCCGGCGGCCCCGTCCACGAGCACGGTGACGGGTATGCTCCGCTGCACGAGTTCCCACGCCGTGAGCCGCGCCCCCTGGAGCAGCGGCCGCGTCTCGTCGGCGAAGACCTCGAGCCTCCGGCCCGCGTCCCAGGCGGCGGTAATCGCTGCGAGGGCCGTGCCGTCGCCTCCGGTGGCGAGCGCCCCGGTGTTGCAGTGCGTGAGCACGCCGCCGACTGGCAGCAGGGCCGCCCCGTGGCGGCCGATGGCCTCGCAGAGGCGGCGATCCTCGTCGTGGATCGCCCGGGCCTCGGTGAGGATCGCCGCGGCGAGGTCGGCGGCGTCGGTCGAGGTGGGGAGCTTCGCGACCATGGCCAACGTCCGCTCCACCGCCCACCGTAGATTTACGGCCGTGGGCCGGGCACAGGCCAACAGTTCGCCGCGGGCCAGCACGTGAGCCCGCGCGGCCTCCGGGGCGAGGCCGTCGCGGACGGCTTCCCCGGCGGCGACGACGAGCCCGTAGGCGCCGGCGATGCCGATCGCGGGCGCCCCGCGCACGCGGAGGCTCTTGATCGCCTCCACGACCGTGTCGACGTCACGGCATGACACCCACTCCAGCCGCGTCGGCAGCAGCGTCTGGTCGAGAATCTCCAGCGTGCCCGACGCATCGCCCTGCCAGCGCAGGGAAGCCGGACGCACGCCTGTACGCCCGCTCTCTTGGGGAGAGGGTCGGGGTGAGGGTGCGTTGTCATCCACAGAACGTCTCCGGCACCCTCACCCGGCCTCCCTCGCTGGGAGAGACACGAGGGAACGTATGCCCGCCGCCCACGACTAGGCCGGCTTCGTCAGCGTCTTGATCTTGTACGTCGCCGGCATCGGAGGCGGATAGTCGCCGTCCGCGTTCGGCAGGACGGGCGGCTCGGCGTCCCAGCCGAGTGTCTCGGGCATCGTGCGGAAGTCGAGTGCGAGATCCGCCTCGTAATTCCGCTGCTTGCCGGAGTAGGTCGCCAGCCGGCCGAGCACCGCGCAGAAGCTCGACGTCGTGCCGTAATAGGCGTTGTTGAGCGGCTTGTTCTCCCGGATCGCCGCGTGGAGTTCGTCGTGCTCCACCTGGTAGGGATCGGGAGTCGGGCCCTCGTGCTTCCAGAGCACCTTTCCCGCGTAGTCGGTGATCTCGCCGATCTTGACGGTCGCCTTCGTGCCCTGGAATTGCTCGTTCACGCGGGTGTCGCCGCCGGGGAACTGCCTGCACTGGCTGGTGATCCGCACGCCGCCGGGATAACTGAACACCACCGAGTGATGGTCGTAGATCTCGCTCGGCTGGCCGGGGACGCGGTTCTGCCGGCCGCCCACGCCGTACACGGTCTCGGGCAGGCGGTCGAGGACCCAGTTGGCCACGTCGATGTTGTGGACGTGCTGCTCGCAGATGTGGTCGCCGCAGAGCCAGTTGAAGTGATACCAGTTGTTGACCTGGAACTGCATCTCGGTCATGTCGGGCTTGCGGGGACGATACCAGATGCCGGAGCCGTTCCAGTAGACCTGGCCGCCGATGATGTCGCCGGCGAGCCCCTCGCGGATGCGGGCGATCGTCTCGCGATACTTGGTGTCGTAGCGGCGCTGCAGGCCCACCACGACCTTCAGCCCCTTCTCATCGGCCTTCTTCGCGGCCTCGAGACAGAGGCGGGCGCCGTAGCTGTCGACACAGACGGGCTTCTCCATGAAGACGTGCTTGCCGGCCGCGATGGCCGCGTCGAAGTGAAACGGGCGGAAGCCGGGCGGCGTCGCCAGGATCACCAGATCGCAGTGGTCGAGCACCCGCTTGTAGGCGTCGAGGCCGTCGTATCGACGGTCCTCGGGCACGTCCACCTTGTCGCCCTTGTCCTTGACGGCGTTCAGGGCGCCCTGGATGCGGTCGGGGAACGCGTCGGCCACGGCCGTGACCTTCACATTCGAGTCGGGCACGGAAAGCGTCTGCTTGAGCGCGCCGCTGCCGCGGCCGCCCGCCCCGATGACGCCCACGCGGATCAGGTCGGCGGAGGGATTCTGGCCGTGGACGGCTCGCATGCCTCCGGCGACGAGGGCCCCGGTGGTGCCGGCGGCGGCGAGCGCCTCACGGCGGGTCACGGCGGACGTGGGCGAAGGCTGCATGGCAGGGACTCCAGGTGGGCAGGGGACCCGCTTCATCGCGAGGGCGGGGCGTGAGGGGAGGCAGTACGTCCGATCCGAACCGTTGCAATTCCCGTCGCGTCCGCTCCGGGCTTCCGAGGGTGACTCCTTGGAACGGATCCACAACACCCGGAGGTCCGAAGCATATATCGGCGGCCGTCGGCGCACAAAAAACCGCGGCCGGATTGCTCCGGCCGCGGCTCATGATCACGATGGCAGCGGACGGCCGACGGGCGTCACTGCGTGACGCCGCCGTTGGATTCGTTGCCGCCTCGGGTCGACCAGGCGGCAAACACGCTCGGGTCGGTGTCGCCGGTGACCGGTTGGACGTGCGTGTCACCGAAGACGGCGACCACGATGCCGCCGGAGTGCTCGGACGACGCCCCCCAATCGCGGGAGCCCGTGAAGAGGCCGCCCGTATTGCCGCCCGCCATGTAGTTCTGCTGATTCAGAGCCGAATTGGTGATGTTCCACCGGCCGTTGACCGGCGCCGAGTTGGCGGTCATGCCAGAAGTGCCCGCCAAGGCCGTCACCCAGGTCGTGGCACCGTCGATCCAGGATGCATACGACGGCTCACGACTCTCGATGAACAGGATCGTCTTCGTCAGACCGTCGCTCACCTGCCCCGCCGTGATGCCGACGAGCCCGGTCGTGCCACCGGTCGTCGTCGAGGGCTGAAGCTGGATCGCACCCGCGGCTTGGCCGGGAACGGTGCCGCTGACGATGAAGGCCCCAACCATCGGGTGGTACGCAGTCCGGCCGCACGCTGTGCCGCTCAACTGCACTTCGCTCGGCGTCACGCCACTGCCGGTGGTGAGGACTTGAACCCCGATCGCCGACGAGGGGCACTGCACGTAGGACAGGTTCGTTACCAAGGCTGCAGCAGCACCAGTCGTTCCGGAGCCGATGGTCGCGTTGGCGTGGAACGGCCCCTGCGACAACTTGTTCGTGTTGTTAGACACGTTGTCGTAGAGGGTCTTGTCCTCGAGGTAGGGGAGGAGCATGAAGATCGCACTGTAGGCGCCAGTCGTGGGCGAGCCCGCCTTGGTCGAGCCCGCCACATAGCGGTCCATCGCGGCGGGAAACTTGAGCCGCGCCGACTCGAACACCGTCGTTGCCTGCGCCAGGCTGCGGATGTTCGTCATGCACTGGGTCCGCCGGGCGGCCTCGCGGGCCGACTGGACGGCGGGAAGGAGCAGTCCGAGCAGCGACGCGATGATCGCGATCACCACCAGCAGTTCGACGAGGGTGAATCCCCGTCGCTTCGAATTGTGGGTCGAGCGAGCCATAAGTCACCTCATGCCCTCGCGGGCAGTCCTATGAAGAAAAATGATCCGAAGGAAACCTCCGGCCCGGGCCAAGACACACCGAAGCGAACGCGATGCCGTGCGAAAAAATATGGATGGCCTTCGCGACCCTTCGCGGACGTGCCGAGTCCCGGGCACCCCTTGCACTTTGATAGTATCGGCGGGGTCGGCACGCCGTCAATCGGCTGGATTTCCGGAAAACGCCCCGCACGAAACCCCCAAGCAATCCTTTCACCCCAGGTCCCCTCTCCCGGACGCCGACCATGCCCGCCGTCCGCTGTGACCCCGCCGCCGCCCGTGAGTTCGCCGGGGACGTGGTTCACCGACTCCGAGCCGCGGGGCACGAGGCCTACTGGGCGGGCGGTTGCGTCCGCGACGAACTCCTGGGGCGGACGCCCGCGGATTACGACGTGGCGACCGCCGCCCGTCCGGAGCAGGTTCGTGCCCTGTTCGGCCACCGGCGGACGCTGGCCGTGGGGGCCTCCTTCGGCGTGATCACCGTGCTCGGGCCGCGGGACGCCGGCCAGGTGGAGGTGGCCACCTTCCGGGTCGATGCCGCCTACACCGACGGTCGCCACCCAGCGGGCGTGACGTTCTGTTCCGCCCGCGAGGATGCCAGCCGTCGCGACTTCACGATCAACGGGCTCTTTCTCGACCCGCTCTCGGGCGACGTCCACGACTTCGTCGGCGGCCGCGTCGATCTCGACGCCGGGATCGTCCGTGCGATCGGCGTGCCCGCCCAGCGGTTCGCCGAGGACCACCTGCGGATGCTGCGGGCGATCCGCTTCACGGCCTTCTTCGGCTTCGTGCTCGAGGCCGACACGCGGGCGGCGATCGAGCGCATGGCCCACCTGGTCGTCGGCGTCAGCCCGGAGCGAATCGCCATGGAACTCCGCGGGATGGCGGAGCGGGCCGGCCGCCGCCAGGCCTTCGAACTCCTCGAGGAGATCGGTCTGGCCCGCGAGGTGCTGCCCGACCTGTCGCCCGGACCGGCGGCGAACGCGCCGAGCAGGGAGGACTGGGCCGTCGCCGCGCGGATCGTCGGCGCGCTCGACGAGCCCGACCTGCCGCTGGCGCTCGCGGCGCTCGCCGAGGGTCGGCCCGTCGATGCGCTCGCCGCGACCGCGAACCGGCTGCGACTCTCGGTCCGCGAATCGAAGAAGGCGGCATGGCTTCGGGATGCGGTGGTCGAGATCGGCGGCGCGTCGCGGGCCAACCTCGTGGCGTGGCCCTGGTCGCGTCTGCAGCCGCTGGTGGCCCACGAACACGCCGCCGCGCTCGCCGACCTGCTCCGGGCTCGCGCGGCCTGCGATCGCGGACCCGCCGATGCGGCGGCCTGGTTCACCGCCCAGGTCGCGCGGCCGAGGCACGAGGTCGATCCCCCGCCGCTCGTCACGGGCGCCGATCTGCTCGCGGCCGGCGTCACGGAGGGGCCGGCCCTCGGCGCGACGCTCGCGCGACTCCGCACGCTGCAACTCGACGGCGCGATCACGTCCCGCGAGCAGGCGCTCACCGAGGCCCTGCGTTCGTGACCGCGTCTACGGCGGCGGGGCGGTGGGGTCGGGCAGGTCCGAGAGGGCCGTGAGGCCGAAGACCTCGAGGAACCGCTGGGTCGTATGGTAGGTGGGAGGGGCGTCGTCGTCCGCGGTCTTGCGCAATTCGAGCAGGCCCCGGTGGACGAGCTGCCGCAGCACCGCCGGCCGCGCGTCGCAGCCGAGTTCCACGAGACGGTCGCGGGGGACCGGCTGGTTCCAGGCCACGAGGGCGAGGACGTCGAGCGAGTCGGCATCGAGCCGCACCATCCGGGCGCGGTTCTCGAGCACGCTGCCGAAGCGGGCGAACTCCGGCCGCAGCCGCAGCACCCAGCCGTCGTCCACCGAGGCCACCTCGTACGGTCGCCGTTCGGCGTCATACCGGCGGCGCAGATCCGCGGCGAGTTCGTCGATCTCGGCGGCCCGCGTGCCGCGGATCAACTCGGCCACCCGGCGGCTCGAGAGCGGCTTGCCGCCCGGCAGCCCGACGAACAGGAGCGCCTCGAGGATCGCCACGGGCGTGACGGGGCAGGCGTCGTCTTCCGTCGCGGGCGGGCTCTCGTCGAGATCGGGCGACGCATCGATGCTCACGACCTCGGTCGACGCGACCGGAGTGGCGGCGGAGCCCATCATCGCCGCAAACGCCTGGGCGAGGCGGTCGATCGAGATGCCGCCATCGGCCGGCGGCGCCTCGAAGCCGGACGACGGCCCTGCTTCCTGCCGGGGCGTTTTGCGGGCGGCCATCGCAACGCCTCCGACGTCTATTTCATGCGCGGGCGGGACACCTTCCGGCCCGGTCGCCGCGAACGGAGCCGCCGGCCGTCCTTCGTCGCCGGCACGCTCTTGAGCGGCTCGGGCGCGCCGTCGAGCGGAGCGCCGGCGCGGATCGCTGCGAGCCGTTCGCGGACCTTCGCCGCGTAGGCCGGCGAGAGTTCGCAGCCCAGGAACGATCGGCCGAGCTTCCTGGCCACGGCGAGGGTCGTGCCGCTTCCGGCGAACGGGTCGAGCACGGTGTCGCCCGGATTGCTCGACGCGCGGATGATCCGCCCGAGCAGCTGCTCGGGCATCTGGCAGCCGTGCCAGCCGGATCGCTCCTTGAACGTGCCGCAGACCCGCGGGAAGTACCACGTGTCGCCGTCGGCGGCGAAGCCCTCCGGGAGATCCTGCGGCCGCAGGATCCAGGTGTCGTCGGGGAGGCGGCCGGTCGGGTTGGCGCGCCGGTCGCCGTAGACGAGCTCGCGGGCGCTCGGCACGCGGATCGCGTCCACGTTGAACGTGAACGCATCGGGATCCTTCACGAAGTGGAAGAGATGGGCGTGGGAGCGGCTGAACTTCTGCCGGCAGTTGACGCCGAATGTGTAATACCAGACGACCCAGCTGCGGCAGGTGAGGCCGAGTTCCCGGGTGGCGAGCACCTTCAGTTCGGCCGCGTATTCGTCGCCGATGGCCAGCCAGAACGTGCCGTCGGGCCGCAGCGCCCGAACCACCTCCGCCATCCAGCGTTTCGACCAGCCGAGGTAGTCGTCGTCGGCGCGGCGGTCGTCGTAGGTGTCGTAGTCGTAGCCGATGTTGAACGGCGGGTCGGCGAAGGCGAGGTGCACGCTCCCGGCGGGCACCCGCGCGAGCAGGTCGACGCAGTCCCCCTCGTGGAGCGCGTCGAGGGCGAGCGGACCGTGCGGTGCGTGGCGTCCATTCCGCGGCATGGACCGAAGTCTACGCCGCGCGTTCCCATCCCATCAATCGACTGAAAAGCTCGGCTGGCCCGGACGCACGCGACGTAGCCCCCCGATGCACGTGCGGGAGGCCGCGGCGGGCGGACGGCGGAGGAGCCTTGGAGCCGTCCTCGGCTCCTCAGCGACGGAGTCGTTCGCCCGCCGCGGCCGGCGTCGGCACCTTTCGGTGGACGAGCCGGGGGATCGGGGGAACCTGAGGCGAGTTGGCGTATCCTCGCCTCCGAAGCCGAGGGTTTCACCGTCCCCCGGCGGCGTTGGGCCAATGCGGTAGGGCCCAAGGCTCCTGCTCACGCCCCCGTCGCCAGCCGCAGCGCCGCGCGGCAGGCGTCGTCGAAGGCTGCCAGGTCGAGCCGCTCCTCCGTGGTATGGATCTCCATCTGGCCGCAGCCGAGCGTCACCGTCGGCACGCCGTTGGCCGCCATCCAGTTGGCGTCGAGCCCGCCGTTGCTGACCTCCAGCCGGGGCACGAGGCCGATGCCGCGGACTGCCGCGCACGCCGCCGCAACGCAGGGCTCGTCGTCGGAAAGCCGGAAGGCCTCGTAGTCGAGACGGCCGGTGACCGTCACCTTCCCCGTGCGGCCGGCGGCATTCTTCACCCGCTTCGCCGCGTCGGCGAACGCCTTTTCGATCGCCTTCACGATCCGGCCGCGAAAGGCCGGGTCGTGCCCGCGGGCCTCGGCGCGGAGCACGGCCGACTCGGCGACCACGTTCGTCGCGGCGCCGGCCTGGATCACGCCCACGTTGCTGGTGCCGCGCTTGCCGTCCTTCACGACGAGGCCGTGCCAGCCGTGCTCGACGAGGTCGGCGATGGCCAACGCCGCGATCGCGATCGCCGACACGCCCTTCTCGGGCGCCACCCCGGCATGCGACGGGATGCCCTCGATCGCGATGTCCATCCTGTAGCCGCCGGTGGCGCCGACGGTGATCTTCTCGACGGCGCCGCCGTCGAAGTTGAAGGCCAGCTTCGGCCGGCCGAGGTCGGCCGCCTT
>Ga0075471_10002848_pt1 | contig 11295 bp, 9 predicted proteins | sample DEB19_08_DNA_2_FD_74787 | JGI IMG/M metagenome (GOLD analysis project Ga0075471, IMG submission 74787) | Aqueous microbial communities from the Delaware River and Bay under freshwater to marine salinity gradient to study organic matter... | ecosystem: Environmental > Aquatic > Marine > Coastal ... | reverse complement strand
GTCGCTACATCTGTGTTTGCTCCTGTTTTGGGCTGTCCGCAACAGACCCTCTTGCGTTTTCGTGCTGTTTCGCAAAACAACATTAAAACCAAATACTATGAGCAATCACACCTATCAATTCACCAGTGAGTCGGTATCGGCCGGCCACCCCGACAAAGTCGCTGACCAGATTTCAGATGCCATCCTCGATGCGTATCTCGCCCAAGACCCCAATGCCAAAGTGGCCTGCGAATGCCTGATCACCACGCAAAAACTCCTCATCGCCGGTGAGGTTACTTCCACTGCCTCCGTTGACGCTGTGGCCATCGCCCAGGAAGTGCTTGATCGAATAGGGTACAACACCGATGCCGTGGGATTCAATTGGCACACCGCCGAAATTCGCTGCGTCATCCACGCTCAAAGCCCCGAAATACACAACTCCGTCATCGATGGTGGGGCCGGCGACCAAGGCATTATGTTTGGTCATGCTTGCAGCGACACCCGTGATTACAACCCACTGGCGATCAGCGAAAGCAATGGAATGATTACTTCGGTCATAGGGAATTCGTTTGTGTTTGATGGTTTTTTCGTCGTTCTCGGCTCCTGGGCCATCGACGTTTACACGAAACTAATTCAAACTTGTTTGAATCGCGTCACCCCGCAGTCATCCACGCCGTGATTGGCCTTGGAATGGTCCACAAAGGACATTGGATATTATCCATAGTTGTCGATTTGCATCGAATTCGTATTGAATGGTCTGTGAGAAAATCGCCATTCAAACCCATGCCTGCTCACGCAATTGTATTTTCTGACATAATATTGCATCCGTCATGAAGCCCCAGCATCGCCCCAAAACTTGGATTATCGCGCTTGGCTGTTTGTGCGTGTTCGCCTTGGCCACATCGTGCCAAAACATCGCCCAAAAAACCACCAACAACCCCGCGCCTTGGCCGCCCGATAGCTCCGCCATCGCCCACATACCCATCCAAACGCCCGTGGGAGAGTTTAAGGTGTGGACGCAGCGATTTGGGCAGAATAACAAGATCAAAATCCTTTTGTTGCACGGCGGTCCGGCCATGACCCACGAGTATATGCAGTGCTTCGAGCCGTTTTTTATCAAAGAACAGTTCGAGTTTTACCAATACGATCAACTGGGCTCGTACTACAGCGATCAGCCCAAAGATTCCAGCCTCTGGACCACCGCGCGTTTTGTGGAAGAAGTAGAGCAAGTGCGGAAAGCCATCGGAGCGGATGCCTCCAATTTTTACCTGCTCGGCAACTCATGGGGTGGCATTTTGGCGATGGAATACGCACTCAAATACCAGCAAAACCTCAAAGGCCTCATCGTTTCCAACATGATGGCCAGCGCACCTGAATACGGGAAATACGCCGCCGAAGTCCTGGCCAAACAAATGGATGCCAAGGTGCTGGCCGAAGTCAGAACCATCGAAAAGAACCAAGATTTCAGCAACCCGCGCTACATGGAACTGCTCATGCCTCACTTCTATAAGCAGCATATTTGTCGGTTAGCCCAGTGGCCTGCTCCGCTCGACAGTGCCTTCAAACACGCCAACGGCGAAATCTATACGATGATGCAAGGACCTAGCGAATTCGGCATCAGCGGTCGGTTGGCGCAGTGGGATGTGAAAGCCCGTTTGCATGAAATTGCGGTGCCCACGCTGATGATTGGCGCCAAGTACGATACCATGGACCCCAAAGCGATGGAGTGGCAGGCGAAAGAAGTGCAAAACGGACAGTTTTTGTATTGTCCGAACGGCAGTCACCTATCCATGTGGGACGATCAAGCCGTGTTCATGGGCGGCATCATCAAGTTCATTCGCGGCACGGCGGGGTAGGTGTCAACTGATCCACGAGTCGTTGACAGAGCATTTGGATGATGCGTTTGTTGAGTTCGGTTTTGTGTTGGAAATAGAAGGGTAGTTCCTCGTTGGTGAGCAAGCCAACCGTGATCCCGAGACAGGTGTTGCGCAAAGCGAGGTCCTTCTGCAAGCGCGTTTTGATGGACTCTTCCAAGGCGGCGGTTCGCGTAGGCCAAATCACATCGCCCACATACGCCCGGATGTAAGTCACGAAAACATCGTTTTGAAACTTCAAAATCGGACGCAATACCTCGTTTTGAAATTGCTCCAAGGGCAATGGGCTGCGGGTGACATCGGTGTGTATTTCGCTGCGAAGGGCGCGCAAGGGATTGGATCGGTTCATTGTAATGAAAATAGGTATGTTGGTTTACCAACAAACCAAATCACAAAATGGATTGGCCATGGTGGAAGTAACATCCCTCTTTTTATTTACTTTTGATGTTTATGTCAAAGTAAAAATTCCATCATCTAATGCAAACTAGTTTCAAGAGTTTATTTCTATTAATTGCCATCATTGGCTTCACTTCGCCATTCGTGGTTAATGCCCAAAAGGCCGGTGATACCATCCGCGTGAAAACCTTTCACTATGCCACCAATAACCGGGATACCATCGCCAATTTCCCAGATGGAAAGCTGGAATACGAAAAGATCATTCTGCGATACGCCATGCGCTGTAAAAATGGGTTGATATCCGATGGGTCCAACCGCAACAAAGGCTGTGGTGAGTGGGATTACTCTTGCAATACCTTCTTGGTGGATTCTTCCAAAGTGGAAGTGATACCCCAAACTGCCCCAAAATTTGTGGTGTCGAACTTTGCTGGAACCCAATTTGCCTATACCTCAAAACCTGTTTACGATTATTACGATTATACCGTGAAACAGGTATCGGTAACCGCAAAATCCAACACGGCCCAATTTACCGTTGGGAAAGCCAGTAGCAACGTGTACGAGGCCATCAATACCGCGCAAAAATCCGGCAAGACCCAAGTGTTATACCGTGCACAAGAATTGCTCGATGCGGGTTTTTCTTCGGGCGACATCCAAGGCATCGCATTGAATGCCCAAGCTGCGGGTAAAGCCAATTTCTTGCGGATTCGCGTGCAACAAACAACACTGAATCAATTGGATGCCAAATCGCCCTTGCTTACCGGGTTCACTGAAACCTATTACAATACGGTGGATTTCGTTTCAGGCACCAATGAAATTGTGTTTCATACCCCCTTTGCATGGGATGGTAACAGCAATTTGGTGTTTGAATTTGCATTTACCAATGCATCGCCCGGACATGGGGTGGTGTTGTCGGGATATGCGGATACCGCAGTGACCATGCTTTCTGCCAACAACAACTATGCGGTGGATTTGGGATCGAACGGACAAATTACCCTCGCTGCCGATAGCTTTGCCACCATCAACAAAGAAATTTCCATTGCATTTTGGGCCAAAGGCGACGCCAAAGCCCTGCCCACAAATACCTCGGTGATTTACGGTTGGAACACGGATCCCAACCAGAGGCAGTTGAACATTCACTTCCCATGGTCGGATGGCAGTGTATATTTTGACTGTGGATTTGCAGCGGGTGGATATGATCGCATCAACAAAGCGGCAACCCCTGCAGAATATGAAGAAAACTGGAATCACTGGGTATTTACGAAAAATAGCAGTACCGGAACGATGTCGATTTATGTCAACGGCACCCTTTGGTTAACTGGAACAAGCAAAACCAAAGCCATGGCGCTCAAAAACATCATTCTTGGCACCGATCAAAATGGCAACAACAATTACAAGGGCAATATCAACCAATTGAGTATTTGGAACAAAGCACTTACTGCGGCGGAAATCAAAGATTGGATGAACAAAAACATCGACCAGTCTCACCCCAAATACGCCAACTTGGTGGGGTACTATCCTTTCCAAGAGGGAAGTGGTACAACGATGGGCAACAGCGTATCTACTAAGGTGTCGACCGGAAAAAATGTGGGCTGGACCTACGATCGTGGCGATGAGTTAAGCCGCAATTTCGCCGAATCAAAAAGCAAGCCGGTAATCACGGTGTTGACAGGGAATTATACACGTTCTGTGTTGTCGGTGGAGCAGCGCGATTCTTTGGTTAGACCATCGAACAGCATCAACCGATATCGCATCGAAGACAAATCGGGCGCAGGCATTGTAACCCATGATTTGTTGAAAGTTGATAGCAGTTTCTCTTTGTATGAGGCCCGCAAATCGATGGTTTACAAAGGTGAAACCGGGGCACTTCTCGATTCAATCGCGGTGAAGTCAGAAGGCGTGCTGGATTTGGTGAAGTTGAATTATTCGCTTCGTTTTCCTTGGTTCAATGAATTGGTATCTTTCGTAACGCCCTACGGGATCAACCTGGATTTGGGTATGGCTGGAAAGAGTTGGTATTTTGACATGACGGATTTTGCGCCTTTGTTGAAGGACAAAAAGCGCTTGGTGGTGGCGATGGGCGGACAAAATCAGGAGCAAATGGAAATGGAATTTTTGTTCATTGTGGGCAAGCCGGTACGACCTGTATTATCGATGAATCAACTTTGGCAAGGTGGTGCACGTTTGGGTGGACCCGGTATCAATAGCATCTTGAACAACAATGTGTTTGCGCCAGTGAATGTGCCATTGTCTGCCGCAGCCAAATCATTCAAACTTCGCTCAACCATCACCGGCCACGGATCTGAAGGGGAATTTGAGCAGAACGGCGGTCCAATCACGCACACTTTGAATGTGGCAGGGAATGCCATGAGTTGGAACTCGGTCATGGATTGTTCAATCAACCCGATGATCGCCCAGGGAGGCACTTGGTTGATTCCACGTCAAGGATGGTGTCCCGGATGGCGCTCCAAATTGATGGAACATGAGATCACAAAGTTTGTATCGCCCGGAAAAACAGAGACCATCGATTACGAAATTTCTCAGCCCGTAAAATCCGGCGACTACCGCTATATCGTGGCGCATCAACTGGTGGAGTATGGCGACATGAATTTTAACACCGATGCCAAGATTGTGGAAGTTTTGCGCCCCACCGGCGATTATGAATTTTCCAAGTCCAATCCCATGTGCTCCGAGCCCAAGGTTTTGGTGCAGAACACGGGAAAATCAACCATTAAAACCATCAAATTCACCTATTGGATGAACGATGCCTCGGTAAAGCAGTCGTGGCATTGGGCCGGCAATCTCGCTTCGTTGGATACTGTCAGTATTTTGCTGCCAACATGGGATTTGTGGGCCAATGGAATGAAAGCGTCAAACAACATATTTCACTGCGAAGTGGCTGAGGTAAATGGCGGTTTGGACGAATACCCATTGAATAGTACTGTGCAGAGTGAAGTAACAATTCCGGATGTGTTGCCTGGTAATTTTAAAATTGAATTCCGGACAAACAATTTTCCGACAGAAAATGCCTTTAAGTTGTTGGATGCCGATGGGAAGGTGGTCGTGAAAGACAGCTTTACGGTTGCCAACAAAACCACCACATACACCCTGAATTTGAATGGTTGTTACAAGTTGATTGTTTATGATTATGGGCTGGATGGCCTCAATTGGTGGGCGAATACGGCCCAAGGAACGGGTGCTGTGCGCTTGCGGAATGCCACCACCAATGCCATTTTAAAGACCTTTATAGCGGACTTTGGCAGTTACTTCGAATACAGTTTTACCACCAATTATGCCTTGCGTAAATCGGATCAATCGATGGAGCACGCCGTGAATTTGTATCCGAATCCGGCGAGCGGACAGTTTTCCTTGGAAGGAGAACGTTTGGATGGGGCATCCATTGTGGTCACGGACCTTCTTGGAAAGCGTGTGGCTGAGATTGCTGAAGTGCACGGACATCGCGTGAATTTCGAAACAACAGCGTGGGCGAAAGGCGTGTATTCCGTGGAAATTAACCATGGCGACTCCAAAACCACCAAGAAAGTCGTTGTGTATTGATGACCATAAAATGAACCATGCTGTAACCACCCTCACTTTGTTTCGATTCACAACGTTGAAAAGCAAGGTTTGGGCTTTTGGTCAAATGCAGTTCGCACACCCTGCCATCGCCAAAGCTGCCGGACTTGAGTTTTACAAATTGATGGGAAGCGGTCGGGATTTGGGCTTTAGCCCGTTGCCTGATTGGGGGGTGTATGCGCTGCTCTGTGTATGGGAAAACGAGCAGGCTGCAGAAGTGTTTTTTGCTGAGGCTCCCATCTTTCAACAATACAAAAACCAGGCATCAGAGCATTGGAGTGTTTATTTGAAGCCGCTCAATACCAAAGGCTTTTGGTCTGGTAAAAATCCATTCGCTCCATCCACAACTTTGGATGAAAACAATTCCCTCATTGCGGTGATAACCCGCGCCACAATAAAACCCAGCAAATTGATCCCATTTTGGCGGTATGTGCCAACCTCACAGCGTCCCATCCAAGCGGGATGTCCCGGTTTGATTTATACAAAAGGAATCGGAGAGGCGCCGTTGGTGCAAATGGCGACGTTCAGCATCTGGGAGAGCTTGGATGCGCTGAAGAGCTTTGCTTACAATAGCCCAGAACACAAGGAAGCCATCAAACGAACGCATCAAATCGATTGGTACAAAGAGGAGATGTTTGCCAGATTTCAGCCCTATAAATCGACCGGCTTGTGGGGCGGGGTAAATCCGCTGTCCAGTTACTTGGTTTCGTAGATCGGTTTAATTGGCCTTAGACGGGGTAGCCACAATGGTCATGAATCCCATGGATTTAATCTTTTGCAGTTTGTAAAAGGGCCACCACAACATCATGCCCATCACGAATTTCACAAACCGACCTTCCATCGAAGCCGTCCAATCAATTTGCTGCTGCTCCATTTTGCTCATCCAATGCAAGGTGTATGGATCCAGCGTACCGTGGGTGTGAATCGAGCTGACCGACCAGCCGCTGTTTTCTAGCAACAAGGCGATGTTGTTCGGGGAATAGAGTGCCGTATGTCGCGGCGTGTGATAGCCCGACCAAAATTTGCCAAATTTGCGACGGGTATAACTGTCGAAGTTGGGCACTTCCACAATCAGTTTGGTGTTGCTATGAGCGACCTTTAATAGTTGCTTCAGGTGTTTTTGTGGGTTGTAATCGTGTTCCAAGTAATGCCACATGGTGATGACATCCATGGCGGTTTCATCGGTGAGGTCTTTGATTTCTCCCGTTCTCAATGACAGATTGGTATAGGCCCCTTGATCGTTGATCCATCCCTCAGCGCTAAAGTCCAATCCAATCAATTGCGCATTGCAGGTTTTGCCCAGTGCAGCAAGAAAAGTGGGTTTGCCGCAACCTACATCAAGAATTCGGCTATTGGCGGATATGGAGTGATTGCGCTTCACCAATTTCACACGGGCGTTATCGATGTTTTCCTGGTCTTTTTTCACGAACGATGCGTAACGGCCCCAAGCTTCTTCGATGCGATAGGGTAGGTAACTTTCGGTGTAAAAGTGGGAAAGGTCTGACGCTGCAACCCTCGGGTTTAGGAATACCAAGCCACAGTCGGTACAGCGGTCGAAATTGTATTTTTCCGCCGATGGCGCCGACATCATCGCATGGGTTTGTATGTAGGGGCCGAAGTTCTGCGATGAGCAGGCCAAGCAATGACTGAGGGTTTCCGAAGCAAACATCGTGTTTTGGTTGATGCTGCGAATGTACTGAATTGGAATGCAATGTTAAGGACGGTGTTTTTGATGTGGGTTGCGATTTTCCGTAAAAGGAAACATCCCGATTTGCGATTTTCCGTAATCAAACCTCGCGCCGCGAATGTAGTTTCACCGAATGATTTTTTCTTCTCGATTGCGCCTGATTGGTAGTTTTATTCTCCTGCTTTCCTTTACCATTCTCAATTTGGGAGCCCAGGCATTGGATGTGCCCCTTCCGTTCGACAATCGCATCAAAACGGGTACGTTGCCCAATGGCATGCGATACTATATCCAACCGAATGCGAAGCCTGAGAAAAAGGTTGAATTGCGGTTGGCTGTGAATGCTGGTTCCATTCTTGAAAATGACGATCAGCAAGGGATGGCTCATTTCACCGAACACATGAACTTCAATGGCACAGAGCATTATCCAAAAAATGCTTTGGTTGATTACCTGCAATCCATTGGTGTGCAATTTGGCGCCGATTTGAATGCCTATACCAGCTTCGACGAAACCGTTTACATTCTGCCGATTCCTACGAGCGACCCTGCAAACGTGGAAAAAGGTTTTGAAGTGCTGTCTGATTGGGCACAAAAGGCTTTGTTTACTGATAAAGACATCAATGAAGAGCGCAATGTCGTATTGGAAGAAAGTAGAGGTAGCAAGGGCGCTGATGAGCGGATGATGCGACAGTATTTACCAAAACTTGTGGCGGGGTCACAGTATGCCAATCGATTGCCCATCGGAAAAGATGAGATCATCCAAAATGGCAGTGCTGAGGCCATGCGTGCATTTCACCGCGATTGGTATCGCCCCGATTTGATGGCAGTGGCCGTTGCCGGTGATATTACTGCGGAACAAGCAGAGGCACTGATCAACAAGTATTTTGCGTCGCTCACAAATCCTGCGGAAGAAAGGGTTCGACCCGTTTTTGAGGTAGCGCCTTATGGGAAGAAAGAGGCGTTGGTGCTGACCGACAAAGAAGCAACGATACAGCAGTTTATGCTCGTATATTCCTCCAAAAAATCATCGCCCAACGTAACCTTGGAAGATTATCGCAATAGTATCGTTCGGAGCATGTTTTTTGTGGCTTTGAATAATCGTATGGCCAAATTGACCGAATCGTCCAATCCTCCTTATCTCGCTGCCTACATGGGAGTGGGTGGATGGGCTAGAGGCAGCGAATCCCTGCAATTGTCTATTTATGGGGGGGAGGATTTGAAGGCGGGTGTTTCGGCTGCCATTGGGGAAATACTGAAAGTCAAACAATTCGGATTCAACCAAACTGAAATGGATGTGATTATACGAAGCATGATGAGTGGTATGGAAAAATCCTACAAGGAGCGCAAAAACCGTGAGTCTTCGAGCGTTGTTGATGAAATGGTGAGGAATTTTTTATTACAAGAATCAATCCCTGGAATTGAGCAGGAGTACCAATATTACCTCGATTTTTTGCCAACCATTGCGTTGGAAGAAGTAAATGTGATAGCAAAAAATTGGCTGAGTGACAATCGTCCGTATTTCGCGCTGGCTATGGGCCCTGAGTCATCCCCAATGGCGAAAATCACAGAGAAACAACTATTGAAATGGGTGAGCAGCGCTTTCAAGCAAAAAGTTGTTGTACAGAAAGTAAAAGAACTTCCCAAAAGCTTGTTACCCAAAATGCCATCGCCCGGAAAAGTCATTGCCCAATCAAGCCTTGCCGAATTCGGTGCTACGGTTTATACCCTGAGCAATGGGCTGAAAGTAACGGTAAAGAAAACGGATTTTAAGGATGACGAAATCTTGCTAACGGGTCGGCGATTCGGTGGTTCGAGTCAATATGCACAGAGCGATAAGGTGAATAGTACTTTTCTCATGGATATAATTTCTCAATTGGGATACGGTGATTTTACGCCCTCTGAGTTGAGTGATTTTCTTTCCGGAAGATATGTTGGGGTGACGACTGGATTTACTGAAACCCACGCTTTGGTTTCGGGCTCTTCCACCGTTAAGGATCTAGAAACGATGCTGCAGTTGAATTACCTAAAAATGACATCGCCCCGAAAAGATCCAGAACTATTCAAAGGGCTCATTGCGTTCGTTCAAGCGCAATTGCAAAATGTAAAATCAGATCCACAAACGGCGTTTATGGACAGTGTACAGCGGCGATATTACAACCATCATCCACTTGCGCCGATTTCCATTCCATCGGAAAAGGAGATGGGGTTATTGAACATGGATAAGGCTGTTGCCATGTATCAGAAAGAATTTGGGTATGCGGATGGATTTTCTTTTGTCATTGTGGGTAATGTGCATGACGACACACTCTTGCCATTGATGGAAAAGTATTTGGCAAGTTTGCCTGTAAATGGGCAGGTTAAAAAAATCGAAGATAACGGATTGAGGCCCATCTCTGGGGTGAATACGCTCGCGTTTTACAACGGTTCAGAGCCAAAAAGCATGATCATGGAAAAGTACTATGGAGAAATGCCATACAGCTACGATTTACACATGCACTTGAAGTTGTTGGTGGATGTTGTGAATATTCGGATTGTAGAGGAACTGCGAGAAAAGATGGGAGGTATTTACAGCGGGGGAATGAATGGTATTTTTGACAAGGAGCCTTACGGGATGTTTTCATTGTCGATGTTCTTGCCCTGCGGTCCGGAGAGAGTGGATACATTGATTGGAGCAACTCACGCAATGTTGGAGCGGCTGAAACAAGAGGGGCCTACAGCCAAGGATCTGGAAAAGGTGAAGCGTGCGCGCATCGAATCAAACCGTGAATCAATGAAAAATAATTACTACTGGCTGAATAAATTGAGCGAATTGTCTCTTTACCCCGAGAGCACAGCGGGGATTTTGGATTTTGAGTCGAGAATCAATGCTGTGACAACAGAGGACTTGAAAGCCGCGGCCAATGTGTTGTTTTCCGGTGAGAATGTGTTCCGAGCGATACTTTATCCGGAGAAATAAGCGAAATTTGAGACTATGTCGGCCTGGGAATTATCGGACAATCAACTAAAAAAGACCTTCGAATTCAAATCGTTCGAAGCCGCGATGGATTTTATGCAGCGGGCCAGCAGGGTGATTGGGGAATTGGATCATCATCCCGAATGGACGAACGTGTACAACCGGGTTCATGTTTCCTTGTGTACCCATGATGCCGGCAATGTGGTCACCCCAAAGGATTATGCGCTAGCCGAAGCCTTGGATGCGGTATTTTTGGATGCGTAGTTTGTTGTAAATCAATATATTTGAATATGGAAGATTCAAATCCAATTGTTGCTTTGTTCATACTGGCCATCTATGCGTTGATATGGCTAGCTCCTTTACTTATCATATCCAAATCGTCCAAAACCACGGGCACCGAAAAGCTGGCATGGATCATCGCCATGTTGTTTGTGTCTTGGGGTGCTTTCGTGTTTTATTTGCTCCTGGCGCCCTTGAAAAAGCGCTGAGACCAGGGAATTCCTGACCCAAACGAAGAATAGGGATTATTCTTTGATTAGTTTGCATTCTATCCGACCTATTGATGTGGTTAGGTTCAGGAAATAGAGCCCTGTCGAGATGTTGTCGGGCAATTGAAGGATAATTCCGCGTTCATTGAACTCAAATTGATTCCAGCGGTGAAGAATCCTTCCGTCGAGTGTGGTTAACATGATTTCATTCACTGCGCTGGGATTTTGGAGTCCTACATACAATGTATTTGAAACTGGAAGGGGATGAAGAATGGGGATTTCAATGTTTGGCTGGGTTGATCGGCTTGTGGCAGTCAAAACACAGTTCTTTCGGATGTTTACCACCGT
>Ga0075471_10002847_pt1 | contig 11296 bp, 7 predicted proteins | sample DEB19_08_DNA_2_FD_74787 | JGI IMG/M metagenome (GOLD analysis project Ga0075471, IMG submission 74787) | Aqueous microbial communities from the Delaware River and Bay under freshwater to marine salinity gradient to study organic matter... | ecosystem: Environmental > Aquatic > Marine > Coastal ... | reverse complement strand
AGGCCGCCGAGGCTGAAGACGATCTGCATCGACGCTGCGTAGAGCGTGTTGGTGTGCTCAACCCACTGCCGCCACTGCCGCAGGTGGTCGCTGGCGTCGTGGAAGCGGTCCTGCTCCCGTGGCTCCTGAGCGAATGCCTTCACGACCCGGATGCCCGACAGCATCCCGGAGAGGGCCGACATCTGCTTGCTGGAGGCGTCCCAGAGCCGATAGTGACGTGGATAGACGTGCCGCCAGAACACCCAAGAGCCGAGGATGACCAGCGGCACCGGGATGAGCGTGAACAGTGCCAGCTTGGGATTGATCCAGATCAGCATGGCGCCCACGCCGAAGAGCTGCACGATCTGCAGGAGGAATCCGCCGGTGATCTGATGCATCAGTCCGTGCAGCGCCTCGCTGTCGTGGGCCACGCGGCTGATCATCGAGCCGACCTGATGGCGGTCGTAGTAGGAGATGGAGAGTCCGTGCAGCTTCTTCACCATCTCCTCGCGGAGCGTGGAGGTGATGCCGGTGCCGATCGCCGAAGCCAGCCGACCCTTGAAGACGCCGACGACCGAGAGCAGCACCCGCGAGAAGGCGAGCGCGAGCACCACGATGAGCAGGGCCGTCTTGAAGTCGGGCGCCGCGCCGACCGCCGCTCCGTCGACGCGGCCGGAGAGGATGTTGTCGACCATGTATTGCTGGAGCTTGGGCGGGACCAGTTCCGCGACGACACCCACCAGCGTCAGCACACAGAGCAGGACGGCCCCACGGCCGTACGGCCGCAGCAGGTCCGCCACCCGCCGCATGATCTGTCCTTTCTCGACACACCTCGGACAGGAGACGTCGCGGGTCGCGAGCCGGAGACGGCAGCGAGGGCAGCGCGGAGGATCGAGCGGCTCCGCCCGGGGATCGTCGTCGTTCCAGACCGACGCCACATCCGCCAGTCGGTCGGCCGACGGCGCCGCTTCGCGGGCCTGCTCGAGCGCCCGAGATACCTTGTGGAATCGCGAAGCCATCGCGTTGGAGTAACGGATGACGTCGATCCAGTCGCCGTCTTCGCGGACCTGCAGCGTGCCTCCCCCCAGGCCGGCGCTCGTCCGCACCTGGTCGATGCCCGACCAGGGCACGCTTCGAAGGACCGGCCCGTCGCCTGTCTCGGCGATGACCGACAGTCGATCCGGTGCCACCACCAGCCATTCGCGGGCGGGGGCTCCCTCGAGCGAGACGTCCGTGTCGATCGAAAGCAGGATCGGCCGGTGATTCAGGCCGGCCCGGTCCAGGGAGCAGCGCACCGCCGCAGGGAGCCGGAGGTGCGGTGGCGGGCCGTTCGGGGGAGGCGTATGATTCGGCGATTCAGCGGCGAGTGTGGAAATCGCAGCGTCCTTCACTATCCGGGAATCACGGAGTTCGCTCATGGCATACGCACGGTGCGTGGATCTTGTTCGCAGCAACGGGAGGCGGCGATTGGCCTCGTTGGTCGCCTGTGTCGCGATCGTGTCGACGATGTCGCCGTGGGCGTCGGCGGAGTTCCTCCCACGCCGCCGGGCCGCCCGATCGAATACGTCCCGAACGACCCCATATTGTGTACCCAACCAGGCATCTGCGGCGAATCAGCACGCAGGCCCCCCGGCGGCTGAAAATTCCCCGGCGATCGTTGAAACGACGCTCCATCCCGAGGTGGTCGCGTCGTCCGTGGTTCAGCCGACCGTTTCGGCGTCACCACCTCGAGCGGCCGACGAAACGGGTTTCCAGCAGCTCTTCGACGGGAAAAGCCTGGCAGGCTGGAAGGCGAATGAAAATCTGGACAGCTGGAAGGTCGTCGACGGCCGGATCGTCTGCCACGGGCCGCGGAGCCACCTGTTCTACGTGGGGCCCGACGCGGAGAAGCCGGCCGACTTCACCAACTTCCACTTCAAAGCCGACGTGATGACCAAGCCGGGGGCCAATTCGGGCATCTTCTTTCACACGGCGTTCCAGCCGGAGGGATGGCCGGCGCAGGGGTACGAGATGCAGGTCAACAATTCGCAGAAGGACCCCGTCCGCACGGGCAGCATCTACAACGTGGTGAAGAACTTCATCCCGCCGGCGGCTGACAACGAGTGGTTCACCGAAGAAGTGGTCGTGAAGGGCAAGGCCGTGACGGTTCTCGTGAACGGCAAGGTGCTGTTCGAGTTCGTGGAGCCCGAGGGCGTGACGGGCACCCGCAAGCTGTCGCACGGCACGTTTGCACTGCAGGCACACGACCCCGGCAGCGAGGTGCACTACAAGAACATCCGCGTGAAGCCGCTCCCGTAGCCGTCGCCTCGCCCAGCCGCGGTTTCCCAGCGCATCCGGTCTTTACGCGGCCAGACGACGGGGCGTATTCTCCCCGACGCCCCATGGCATGTCGGTCCCGGTCGACCGTCTTCGCCACCCTTCCTCCATGAACATCCAGGTGCGTCCATGAGCATGTCCACGCTGCCGGCAGGGATCCGCGACGACATCACGCAGTGCATCGGCCGGACGCCGCTCGTCCGCCTGCGGCGGGTGACCGACGGCTGTGTGGCCACGGTCGTCGGCAAGATCGAGAACATGAATCCGCTGTGGAGCGTGAAGGATCGGATCGCGGCGGCCATGATCGACGCCGCCGAGCGCGACGGGAAACTCGGCCCGGACACCATCGTCATCGAGCCGACCAGCGGCAACACCGGGATCGGGCTCGCCTACGTGTGCGCGGCGCGTGGCTACAAATTGCGGGTGACCATGCCGGAGAGCATGAGCCTGGAGCGACGCAGGATGCTCAAGGCGCTCGGCGCCGAACTGGTGCTGACACCGGCGGCGGAGGGCATGCCCGGTGCGGTGCGGCACGCGGAGGACATCAGCCGCTCGAGCAGCCAGTTCTTCATGCCGCAGCAATTCAAGAATCCCGCCAATCCCGAGGTCCACAGGCGCACGACAGCCGAGGAGATCTGGGCTGACACCGACGGCCGTATCGACATCCTGGTCTGCGGTGTCGGCACGGGCGGCACGATCACCGGCTGCGGTGAGGCGCTCAAGGCGAAGAAGCCCGGGCTCAAGGTGGTGGCGGTCGAACCTGCCAACAGCCCGGTCATTTCCCAGAAGCTCGCCGGAGAGTCGATCAAGCCCGGCCGGCACACGATCCAGGGGATTGGCGCCGGATTCATTCCCGACATCCTCAACCTCAAGGTGATCGACGAGGTAGTCAAGGTGGACGACGAGGATGCCATGGAGACCGCGCGGCAGATGGCGAAGCGCGAGGGACTGATGTGCGGTATCAGCTGTGGCGCGGCGGCCTGGGCGGCGCTGCAGGTGGCCCGGCGGCCCGAGAACGCCGGAAAGATGATCGTGGTGGTGCTGCCGGACCTCGGCGAGCGGTATCTTTCGACGAGGCTCTTCCCGGAATAGAGCCGGCGGTCGTGTGCCGCCGTGGTCACGGCGCGGCGGTCGAGGGCACGCGTCACCGACGCTGCGCAAAGAGCCAATCGAGCACGAACGGATCGCGGTATGCCGGCGTCCACGAATCGTGCCCCACGCCGGCGAGTTCCGAGTAGATGGGCCGGCCTCCGGCATCTCGCACCGCCTGGACCATGATCCGCGACCGTGCCACGGGAACGGCCGTGTCGGCGTCGCCATGGAAGCACCATGTGGGCAGCGCGGCGACCTTGCCGGCCACTCGCTCGTCGCCCCCGCCGCAGATTGGCAGGATGGCCGCGAAGCGCTCGGGCATCCGGGCCGCGAGGTCCCAGGTGCCGAAGCCCCCCATCGACAGCCCCGTGAGGTAGATGCGGTCGGGATCGACCGCCTCGCGCTGCTGCACGTCCTCGAGCGCCGCGACCGCGGCGGCAAGGTCGACGCAGGGAGCGGCCGCGAGTGGCGTGCTGTGTCCGTCAGCCCAGGACACGTCGACCCACCGCTCGTCCGCTCGGCACTGCGGCGCCAGCACGAAGCACGGATGTCGGCGGCGCACGGCGGGATCCGCCAGCCACGTCGGCAGGTACTTGAGCTGGTTCAGGTTGTCGTTGCCACGCTCTCCCGCGCCGTGCAGGAAGAGCACGAGCGGATAGCGAAGGGCGGCGGTGCCGCTCGGCCGTTCGGGAACCAGCAGGCGATATCGGAACACGACTGGAACGCCATTCTCCACGACGGTGACGGACCGCTCCTCGTAGAGCCGGGGGGCGTCGCCGGGCGGCTGGCTCGCCGCGATGGGCGTGGTGGCTTGTGGCACGCGTGGCTCCTCGGCAGGGGTGGGGATCATGACGCACGTCAGTGCCGCCGCCAGGCAGGCGGTGGCGGAGCGACGGGGGATCGACGAATGGCGGGGGGCGACGGACATGAGCGGCATGTGAGCGGGGCCGTGATGGCATGTCACGCAACGGCTCGGATGGTGAGCGAGTCCTCGCCGGGGCTGCGGCGGCCACGCGATCATCGAGTGCGCCCGGACATCCGCGTGCTGCTTCTGCATGATCCTGTTTCGTCGCTCCGGTGAAACGAGAACCTAGTCCGCCGTCGCGCCGATCGCGAGCCGCACGCGTCTGGGCATCGTCATGCGCGAAAAGAGCCCCACCGCTCCCGCCGGAAGCCCGAGGAACTCCAGCTGCTCGAACCACTGCGGCACCTCTGTGGCCAGCCTGCCGACGGCGGTGCCCCGGAGGTCGAGGGAGCGGAGATTCTTCAAGTGCTTTAGTTGCAGCAGCCCCTCGTCGGTGATGCTGCCTCCCGCAAGGTCGAGTCGGGCGAGGTCCTTCAGCGAGTCCGCGCGAAAACCGAGCAGGATCGCGAACACGTCGTCGGCTGCGGGGCCGCGCAGGCGAATCGCCACGAGCTTGTCAGCCACATGGCCAAAGTCGTCGCCGAACGACTTTCGCAGCCAGTCGGCCTCCTCCATCTCGGCCTCGCCACCCCGCTCGATCGTCTCCGTGACGACTTCCTGCTGCTGGGCGTACGCCTCGATCTTGGAAGCGAGCCACTCGAGTTTGCCGGCCTTGAACCGAACGTACTCCGTGGCCTCCTCGAACGCCCGCTGCAGCTGGATGAACTGCTCCGGATCGCCGCCGCGATCGGGATGCATCGCCATGGCCTTCGCGAGGTAGGCCTGCTTCACGTCCTCTTCGGTGACCGGTGGCAACAGGCCCAACGTCGCCAGAAAAGGCGGGGGAGCGTGGGGGGATGGCGAAGCGGCGGGGGACGGGGCGGCGCCGTGCGGTTGTTCGTCTGCAGGCATCATGATCGATCGGCGTCCGGACGTCGAAACCAGCAGCGTAAACCCGCGGAAGAGCCGCTGCAACGTTCGGCTTGATCCGTGTCGCGGGGTTTCCTAACTTCCCAGACCCGTTGTCTGATGCCAAGGAGGGCTTGTGATGCGACGATCGTTGCCGGGGCGCGTCCTGCGCCAGAGGATCTGGGACACGGTGGCGGGAATGCGGTCGCGCCGGTGGCTGGTCATCGGCGGCGAGGTGGGAATGGTCGCATGCGTGGCCGCAGCCGCGATCGCGTGGCGACTGCTCTCCGGCTCGCCCACTGCCGAAGCCGAGCCGCCGCGTCCGGCCGTCGGCCAGCAGCCGCAGAGCCCCGCGCCGCCGGCCGCGGACAAGGTCGTGGCGCTCGTCAATGGCGCCGAGATCACGCAGACACACCTGGCAGCCGAGTGCCTCACTCGGCACGGCAACGCCGTGCTCGAAGCCATGGTCAATCGGCTCATTATCGCGCAAGGCTGCCAGGCGCAAGGCGTGACCGTGACCCAGCGTGACGTCGATGACGAAATCGACGCCATGTCCAAGAGGTTCAGCGTGCCCCGCGACAAGTGGGTCGAACTCATCGAAAAGGAGCGGGGCATCTCGCCGCGGCAGTATTCCGAAGACATCGTCTGGCCGATGATCGCGCTGCGCCGGCTGGCGCGGGCCGCGATCGAGCCGTCGCCAGAGGAGTTGCGCCAGGCGTTCGAGAATCAGTTCGGCGAGGCCGTGAAGGCACGGATCATCGTGACGCGGTCGCGGAAGGAAGCAGAGGACCTGCGGGCCAAGGCGTTGGCCGCTCCGGATGATTTCGGGGGTCTTGCCCGGCAGCATTCCGTGGATGTGGGCAGCGCCAGCGCCAATGGCTGGGTGCAGCCGATCCGCAGGCATGCCGGAGACGCCGCGTTCGAGCGGGCGGTGTTCGCCCTCGGTCCGGGAGATATCTCGCCGGTCGTGCAGGTGGCGGACCAGTTCATCGTCGTCAAGTGCGAAGACCGCCTGCCGGCGGCCGACGTCACGTTGGAGGCGGTGCAGCCGCGGCTGCTCGACGACCTCCGCGAGCGTAAGAGCCGCGCCGTCTCGAGCGACGTGTTTCGTGGCCTCCAGGATGCGGCGACCGTCGAGAACGTCCTCAACGACAAGGCCCTGGCGGCGGCCGCTCCCGACGTGGCTGCCCGGGTCAACCGCCAGCCGATCACCGTCGCAGAGGTGCGTGAAAAGTGCGTCGAGCGGTACGGCGCGGAGGTGCTGGAAATCCTCATCACCAAACGGCTCATCGAGCAGGCGCTCAAGCGCGAGCAGCGGACGGTGACGCAGGCCGACATCGATGCCGAAATCGCGCGGGCAGCGGAGGCGATGGGCTTCCGCCGGCCAGACGGATCGACTGACGTCGACGCCTGGTTCGCCCGCGTTACCAAGGACGAGAAGATTCCGCTGCGACACTACATCGAGGATGTCGTGCAGCCGACGGTGGCACTCAAGCAGCTCGTCGGCAAGGTGCCGGTGACCCAGGAAGACCTCGACAAGGCGTTCCAGGCGACATTCGGACCGCGGTGCCGCTGCCGCATCATCGTGCTCGACAGTCAGCGACGGGCCCAGGAGGTCTGGCAGTTGGCTCGACAGAATCCCACGGCCGAGCGGATTGGCGACCTCGCGGAGCAATACTCCGTCGATCCCACCAGCCGCACGCTGCGGGGTGAGGTGCCGCCGATCCAGCAGTACGGTGGTCAGCCGGCACTCGAACGGCAAGCCTTCGCGCTCAAGCCCGGCGAACTCTCAGGGATCGTGCAGATCGCCGACCGGTTCCTCGTGCTGTTCTGTGAAGGCTACACCCCGGCGGCACAGGTGACGTTCGCCGAGGTGCGCGATGAGCTCTTCGACGACATCCACGAGAAGAAGCAGCGCGTGGAGCTGTCGCGCTACTTCACCCATCTCCGCGAGGCGGCGGCGATCGACAACTTCCTTGCCGGCACGAGCCAGGCACCGGCTCCGCCGCGAGGTCAGCGTGTCGCGGGGGCCGCACCACAGCCGCCGCAGACGGCCGCCGTCGCGCCGGAGACCGCCCGCCGAGAGCCGCAGCAGCAGCGGGCCGGAAGTCGCGCGGCCCGGCAGCCGGCCACCGGATCGGGCGTGGTGCCCGCGTCTCTCGACGCGCCCGTCCGCTGACCGTGGGCCGCGGCCTTCGCGGCGCCGTTCATTCCAATTCGGGCAGGACGTCGTCCGCGGTCGCGGCCTCGCGGAGCTTCTCCAGGGCCTTGGCCTCGATCTGGCGGACCCGCTCCTTGGTCACGCCCAGCGCCGAGCCGACCTCCTTGAGGGTCTGCGGCTCGTGTTCGTGGTCGAGGCCGTAGCGACGGATGATGATCGTTTGTTCGCGGGAATCGAGGCGATCCAGGAACTTGCTCACCTGCCGCAGACGGTCCCGCTCCGCGAGCCGACGCTGGTTTTCGTCGGCCCGCCGATCGGTGGTCGACTGCAGGAGTTCCATGTCCGCCGAACGGAAGCGATCGTGGTGGCGGTGTTCGTCGGGAATCGTTCGGGCGTAGTTCTTCATGATCGCCCACGACGCGTACGTGCTGAACTTGTTCCCGCGGGCGTAGTCGAACTTCTCCACCGCACGGATCAGCGACATGTTGCCGTCACTGACGAGGTCGAAGAAGCTGTCGCCCGCCGACACACGACGCTTCGCGATCGACACCACCAGCCGGAGGTTGGCCCGGACGATGCGGTTCTTGACCTCTACGATCTCCGCGTACAGCCTTTCGATATGGTCCATGAGCCGCGCGTTGGGACGGTCCGGGTCGAGCTCCGCCCGCAACGACGAGGCCTTGTACTTCAGGTAATTGAACTTCCGGAACAGCCACACCTCCTGCTCGCGGGTCAGCAGCGGCACCTCGTAGAGGCTCGCCAGGTAGGCGGGGAGGCCGGCCGGCCTCCGCACCTTCTTCGCAGGCTCGTCGGCTCCCGGATAGGGTTGGTTGACGACCTTCTCGGCGCTCTTCCGCAGAAAGAGCGCGTTGGGCATGAAGTCGAGCGGCAACTGTATGATCTGCCTGGCACGCTGCGAGAGGATGACCCGGTAGATGCTCGCCTTTGACCGACGGTAGCGGCTGGCGATTGACTCGACCGATTCTCCCCGCAGGTGCTGCTGGTAGATCCGGTCACAGTTCTCGGGGCGCAGACGTCCGCCGGTCGCCTGGAACACCGCGTCATCCGGATGGTCCTGGTCGTGCCGCTTGATCGTGTAGCGGATCGTCTCGATACTGCGATTGAGCCGACTGGCGATGCGGCGATGCACGTCCGCCGGACAGGCACCGGCCGCCGCAAGGCGGCGGGCCCAGGCGATGATCCTGTCGTGCTCATCCTCCGACATCTGGCTGAACCGACTGCCGCGTTCGATCCGCAGCGGGTTGTCGCGGATGAACCGTTCCACGGCGCTGGCGAGGAATCCCACGCGACGCCGACCGCCGACCAGGTGCCTTTCGGCGACGAGGCCGTGATCGCGCCAGCGGGAGATCGTCTTCGTCGATACGTTGAACCGGGTCGCGAGGTCCTCGATCGAGAGCACCTCGTCGCCGGCTCCGGGCCGCGCCGCCGCTGCGGCCGCAGAGAAGCCTTGGCCGACGTCGCCGCCCTGCTGTGGACCCGCGTTCAGTGCCGGCTCGTCGCCGGTCACGCGAAACAGGTGCAGGGGGGAATTGCCCGCATCCTCGCGGGAAGAGTCAAAGAAGTTGGTACGCATCAAGCACCTCCGTTCCCGGCAATCCATGCCGAGGGTTGAAAGGCGAATCGCAGACGCAAGGCCCTCAGACGAAACACAGAGACGAAACGCAGAGACGATTCCAACGAACTCTGCCGCGTGCAGGCGGTTGTAGTGTGTCGGCCGAGCCCACGCTGCCAACCGGCGGCGGCTGCGCGGCCAGGTCATCCATAACCCAACACCCGCAGGGCCGTGGTCGTGAGAGTTATACGGCCGCAGTCGCAGTCTGGTTCACGGCGACCCGGGTGGTTCTTGAGGATTTTTAACGGCCTCCTCCCAGCCGGCCGGCCTGTCCCCGTGATCCATCAGCCGCAACTCGTTGACAGGCCTGACCTTACCTGCGTTCCGGCGTTCTCGTCTCCGCAGTGGCAGTGACCGTACGCCCTTGAAATAAAGCCATTTATTCCAGGTGGACACTTGGTATCGGGGCCCGGTCGGCCCGTTGGCCGAAGAAGAGGCCAGTTGCGGCTTGGGCAGTGCTGATCGGGCCTTGAGAACGCCGACGGCACCCCGGCTTTACCTGGAGGGGGCTATGAAGCCGGGATTGGTCGCGGTGCTCATGGGGGTCGCGGTCGCGGTGATCGGCCGTGCGGAGGAGCAGGGTACCCCGGAGGAAGGCATCCAAGTCCTGGAAAGGCTCCAGGCTTCCGCGAGTCCGGCAGACCCGCCGGCCGAAGCGGCAGTCCGGCCGACCCCCGGCGTCGGCCCGGAGGCACTCCCCGACGGGCTCCCCGAAGAGCCGCCGGAACTGTCCGGCGATGCTCCGGGGACTGCCGATGCCGGCCGCGCCGCGTCACCGCATTCCGGCGAGGAGGCTGCCAGGCCCCCGTCGGCGATCCGCTGTCGCATCAAGCTGGACGTCTCCGGTGAACTGATCGTTCCCGCAGGGGGCGACGTCCCGCCGCTCCGCCGTCAGCTCGGCCTCGACGCCCGGTTCGACTTCGAGGAGCGGCCGCTTCCTGGAACACCGGTCGCGGGGACGACGCGGCGGTACAGGGATGCCGTGGCCTTCGTCACAATCGGCGACGAGACGGCGGTCAGCACGCTGGCGGCCGACGCCCGCACCATCCGGGTCGTCCAGCGGGGCGCTGCGGCGTTACCCCACTTGGAGGATGCGTTTCTCACTGATGATGAGCATGAATTGCTCGACATCCCCTTCGATCCCTTGCTCCTCGACGATCTGCTGCCGGGACATCCTGTGAACGTCGGCGCGAGCTGGGACATTTCCGCCGACCTGACGGCCGGCTTGCTGGCAATCGACACGGTGGAATCGGGAACCGTCCGGGCGCGGGTCGAAGAGCTAGTCGACGGCCGGGCACGCGTGGTGCTGTCGGGGACCGTCGCGGGCGGCGTCGACGGCGTGCCCACGCTCGTCGAATTGTCGGGAAGCATGGCGACCGCGGCGCGGGAGACGGAGGCTGCGGCCGACGGCAGTCGGCACGATCTTCTCGCGCCGGTGAGCACCCTGTCCGTGGTGATGCGGGAGCGGCGGCAGGCGGGACACGTAGCGGCCGGTTTCGAGGTGGAAGCGAGGCTGCGCATGGCGCGGACTGCGATGGCGACCGAAGCGGCCGAGCCGCCGGCTGTGGGAGCCGACGGCCTGCATCCTAGAGTCCGTCGTGGGGGCGATGGCACCACCGGTCACGTCTGGTATCGCGACGCCGACGGCCGCTTCGATCTGGTTCGCGATGCCCGCTGGCGCATGGTCGAGAAGGGGCCGACGGGAGTCGTGATGCGGCTCGTCGACCGCGGAGCCCTGGTGGGGCAGTGCTCGATCACCACCGCGGCGGGAGCGGACGGCGACAGCGCCGCCCCGACGCTCGCGGACCTGCAACAGGACATCGAGCGGTCCCTGGCCGGAGAGGGGGCCCGCGTCGACGAGGCAGCCGCGGAAGACAGGGGGGATGGCGTGCGGGTCGTGCGCGTGGCCTCGTCCGGGAAGGCGGCGGGCCTGCAGTTCCACTGGATCCACTATGTGCTCGCGGCCGAGGAGGGCGGTCGCGTCGATGTCGCCTTCATGGTGCAGGATTCGATGCGCAAGCGGTTTGGCGACGCCGACCGAGAGCTCGTCGCCCGTCTGGCCATGCCGGGCGGCGGCCGGCGGGCCGATTCGCCCGCGGCAGCCGCCACATCGGCCCCGGACCGTGAGGCGCGGAAAACAGGGGAGGACTCGGCCGCCCCCCGCGGTCGTCTGTGACCGAGCGGCGTGGCGGCGGCCTCCGCCGACACCGGGCCGCGTGATCCGCCGGCCCACCGTTTTGGCCGTTTTTGCAAGGCCTGTTGACGCTCCCCCCCGCTCCTTGGGATAGTCTGTGTTTCTCCG
>Ga0075471_10002846_pt1 | contig 11296 bp, 6 predicted proteins | sample DEB19_08_DNA_2_FD_74787 | JGI IMG/M metagenome (GOLD analysis project Ga0075471, IMG submission 74787) | Aqueous microbial communities from the Delaware River and Bay under freshwater to marine salinity gradient to study organic matter... | ecosystem: Environmental > Aquatic > Marine > Coastal ... | reverse complement strand
GGTGACCGCGTGGTCGGCCAACTTCGCGTCGCATCCCGGAGGCAGCCGCCAACGGAATGACGACACTGTGTCGTCGATCTCGTCGACGTCCGACAGGTTCGTGAAGTTCTCGTGGAACGGCGGGTTGCGCCCGGACCACTCCATCGTCGCCCGGCGGTCACCGAAGTTGGGGTCGGAGTAGAGGCTCACCCTCGCCTTGGCACGCGGGGGCGCGCTGGGTGTCGCGTCGAACGTGACGGCCGACCCGGCGGCCACGACCGTGCTCCCCGAGACCAGCTTCGCGGTCGGCGCCCACGCCGGACCGCCGAGCCGGAAGCCCCACTCGTTCGAGAACTGTCCCATCTCGACGGTTCCGTCGGGCCCGTCGTCGCCCGCGCCGATCCCGTAGAGGCTCAACTCGCCGGTCGGCGACACGTACGCGCCCGCACCCGCCGCGAACGAGCACGCGTTGACCGGGTCGAACGCGAGCTGCGCGCTCAGGCCGTTGAACCAGTAGCAGTCGAACGTCTTCTCGACGGCGTGGTCCAGAGCGAGGGAACTCCCCGATCCGGTCGTCGTGAGCCGCACGATCCAGGCGTCGCCCACCTCGTCACCGCTGGGCACCGGCGACCCGACGATGTGGGGCTGCCCGCCGGTGTTGCGTGTCGTGACGAGCACCAGATCGCCGTTGCAGTCACGGACGAGCGATCCCGACTGTGGTCCGGCCGATCCCGTCGGCCAGTCGCCACCGCCGCGCTCGGCCCGGTCCCAGTCGTCGAGCGGCGACCACGTGATCGTCCTGGTGCCCAGGCCGGTCACGAGATAGGCGTGCACGGCTCCGGTCGAGCCCGCGAGCACGAGCAGGCCGCCTTCGTACGCGGCGGCGCCGGCCCACTCCACCGCGTAGTCGACCTTCAGCGTCGTGATGGGCCTTCCCGTCGCCGCCGCGCCGATGAAGATCGCGCCGGGTTTGTCGCTCGCGTCGAGCGGGCGCGACAGCGCCACGACCGCGGTCGACCCCACGACCTGCAGGCCGCCCGCGGCCGCGTACCCGGGGTACCCGCTCGCCCCGTTGAAGCGGACGACGCGATCGACACGATCGAAGTAGTCGCGCGGCGGCGTGTCCTCAGTGTGGAGCACGGCGTCGACACGGTTCGACGCGAGTCGTTCGCCATCCGACGTCTGCGACCCGATGCGCGCCCACACCAGGCGGGCCGGCTCGTCGTCGTCGATCGGCGTCGTCGCGACACCCGACCGCGACGCGACCAGCCGCGGGACCGTTCCTCCCGGAACACGCTGCACGCCCTCGTAGCGATGCGTGAACGGCTCCGGGTCCTCGCCGAGGTACTTGCGGAAACCGAGGACGTCCGGGTGCGATTCGAGCGCGCCGAACTGCGTGACGGCCTCGGGCGCGCACGGCTGCTGGATCGAGGCCGCCGCCGGCGCGGCCGCCGGGTCGAGCAGCAGGTGCCTGAGCCCGTTCGCAGAGTCGTAATAGACGTCGGCGTACGCCTGGTGCCCGAACTGGTTCGGGTGGAACCCGCCCTTGACGTTCCCCTGCATGCGGATGCTCTGGGTGATCGTGCGCACCCACGCCGACTGGCCCGCGCAATACCCGTGACCGTTCCCGTTCCGGCTGAACGCCGCGCGCATGTCGACGACGTTCCAGCCGAGTTGACCGCCCTTGCTCACGATCAGGTCGTCGAGGTTCGGCAGCACCTTCTCGTCCGCCCACGTGGTTTCGTCGCGTTCGAACAGGCCGCCGTACGGGCCCAGAGGGAGAATGTCGGCGCACGGCTCGTCGTTCTCGTCGCGCACGAGATTCGGGTACGTCGAGAGGATGACCCGTCCCGAGCGCTGCGCCGTCGTGCTCCCCTCCCCGCCGTCGACGAGATCCTCTAGCGCGGCGTCGAGGTGCTCGTAGCGTTCCGGCAGGTAGGCGTTGCCTTCGGCGAGTGCCTGGAGCGGCGTCCGCGGGAGCGGGGAGTACAGCGGCTCCTTGTTGCAGTTCGGTAGGACGATGCACCCGACGACGATGTCGCCGAACCCGAAATCGTTCCCGCCGATCGAGAGCATCACGGAATCGATCTTTCGGTGCCCCGACGCTCCGGGCCGCGTGATCATCTGCTCCACCTGCGTGAACTGCGGCGGGAGCGGCGGCAGGCCCGGAGGATTGTCGTCGTCGTTCTTGACGCCGCCGTAGTAGGAGAGGATCCCCCCGCCGTCCGGCCCGGGCGTCGTCGGGGGCGCGCTCCCGATCTGCGCCCCGGAACACGCCACGTGGAGGAAGGTCACCGACGAGTGGTCGTCGTCGGCCTCGAGCCGCGCCGCGGCCTGGGCCTGACCGGCGAGACCGGACCGGTGACAGCGGCGGTTGGCCCACAGCGGCGGGTCTGAATGCAGGGTGTCACCCCACGAATCGGGAGGGCCGCCGGACCAGTCGTGAACGAGCATCGGCCCGATCGACGCCGCGGAGACCCCCGCGGTGCCGAGGCATGCCGGGCCCGCCGACGGCACGAGCACGATGCTCACCGCACTGCACGTGAGCGTGCCCAAGTTGGCGACCCCGGCCGTCCCGAGTGACGTGACGACATCGGTCCACGTCTCGTGGGCCGGTCGTTCGGGGTTCCCCTCGCCCGACCCGAAGCTGTCACCCATCCCCACGACGAGGAAGTTCCGCGGGCGGACCGTGACGGTGTCGTTCGCCACGAATCCGTCCGCGTCGGTCACCGCGATGTCGACGCGGTAGTCGACGTCGAGCTTCGGGAAGTCGTAGTCGGTGCGGCACGCAGTCGTATCGAACGGCGCCGGCGCGCCGGCGACGGTCCAGTGGTAGTTGACGATGCCCACCGACGACGTGAACCCGCACGCGTCGAGTTCGACGCGCCAGCTCGCCGGATCGACGTAGTCCCACGGAGCGCTACCCGAATCCGGTAGCCCGTCCTCGTCGTGGTCGAAGAGCGAGGCGACATCGTCGCGCAGCGGCTCGGTCGCGCCGTCGACGTCGACGTACCGATCGGGCATGCGCCACTCGAGCCGGCCCCGGACGCCGTCCGACGACGCGCCGGCGGCGGGGACGCCCACGCCGGCGAGACCCGCGAACAGCAGGGCGCACACACCCGCAGTCATCCGGCGCGCAGTCATCCGGCGCACGCCAACCCGTTCCCCCATGCCACAACGTTACGCCCGGCCCGCGGCGCCGCCAAGGGCGCCGGGCGCGCACCGCGAGCGTCAGCCCGCCGCGTTCGCCTCCGCGATCGCCGCACCCGCCGCTCGCAGCGCGGCCACCTCGTCGTCGGCGATCGGCTCGCCGACCACCTGCGACCAACCCGACGGGTCGGTGAGGACCGGCACGGCGATCGGGCCGGTCAGGCCTGCGTACTCGCCGTCGAGGACCACCTGCGCGGGGATCGCCGCCGACACGCCCTTGGCGATGAACTCGACCACGTCGACCACCGAGCGGGCGGTGGCGAGCTCGGTCGTGCGCCCCGCGGTGAAGTGGATGAAGAACGGCTTGACCGCGGCCCGCACGTCGGGCGGTCGGCTCTGGATGTGGACGAGGGCGCCGACGACGTCCCCGTCCGTGATGAGTTCGAGCGCATGGCTGCGCGCCTCGCGGATCTCGTCGGGCAGATCGCGCAGCGCCCGGCCCTCGCGAGTGGCGCCGATCACGTCGGCGAGGTGCTGTTCGCTCACACCGCGGGCGCGCACCAGGCTCCAGATCGGCACCAGATGGTCGCCGTGTTGGCCCCACATCTCGGCGTGCACCATCGGCCGGCGCACCCCGAGCTCGGCCGCGAGTTCGCGTCGGAGGCGCAGCGAGTCCGACCATGCGGCGGCGCCGAGCACACGACCGCGCGGCACGTGCCGCGCAAAGGCCTCCACCGCCAACTCGACCGGATTCGACTGGACCACCACGGTGACGTCGCGCATCGCACCGACCGCTTCGGCCGACTCGGCGAAGATCCGTCGGTTCGTCGCAGCGAGTGCAGCCCGGTCCTTCGTGTCGCGCGTGACGGTCACACCGGCCATCATCACCACCAGTGACGCGCCGGTCGCCGCCACATCGGTGCCCACCTCGATCGTCGGCGCCAGATCGTCGAACGCATCCCGCAGATCGGCGCGCAACCCCCAGAGCTCGCTCTCGTGGGCGCCACCGGCATGCCCGACGAGGTGGATGCGCACGTCGGGGTCGCGCGGCGCGGGATCGGGCTGCTGCACACTCGGGGTGCGGGGCAGGTAGACGTCCTTGGGAGCATCGGGCTGCAGCACACTGCGCTCGATGAGTTGGGCGGCGACCTGCCGGCCGCAACTGCCGGTCGCCCCGATGATCGCTACGTCCATGTCTCCGGGCCCCTCTCGACGCTTCTCGGCCCCGCCGACTCTCGGCTCCGACGCTACCGAACGCCCCTCACCCGCGGACCGCTCCGGCACGCCCCGACACCCGCGCGACCGAGGAACCCAACACGATCGCGCCCACGCCGCTGAGGAGGACCGTGAACGCGGCCGTGGTGCCGCCGAGGACCGCGCTGCAGGCGAGCACGCCGAAGACGACGAGGCCCCACCCGAGCGCAACGCTGGAGAGCACCCACCCTCCGGCCAACGCACCGAGGACCCACGTCAACCCCACGACCACCGACATGTCGGCGACGGCATGCGACATGTGCTCCGACCCGAAGTAGCACGTGGCGAGGATCGGCCGGAGCACGGCCATCAGCCCGTTGGCGAACCCGACCGGCACCGCCGCGACCAGCAGCACCGGCATCGCCGGCACACCGAGCAGCAACACGAGGCCGGCGCCCAACCACACGACCGCGCCCTCGGCGGGGCTCCGGTTCTCCGGATGGGGCGCAGTCACGAGTCGTCGATCGGCACGCGGTGCATCGCACGAATCCGTGCGCAAGTCTGTGGAGGTGATGGGACTTGAACCCACGACTTCTACGTTGCGAACGTAGCGCTCTACCGGACTGAGCTACACCCCCGGAGGAACGGGCAGCGTACCAAACCGCCGCCCGTCAACCGCCCGCCGCCTCCTGCGCGGATTCGATCGCGCCCTGCAGACGGGCCGCGACCATCGCCGTGGTGAGGTCACCCCGGGTCCGCTCGAGCACGGCCCGCAGGGCGTCGGTGGTGCGGCGCAGTCCACCCGTGACCCCGTCGGGGTAGTCGATCGTGACGAGCAGCGAATAGATGTCGTCCATCGCACCCATGAGCGTCTCGGCCCGGGCGAGGTCGCCGGCACGGAGCCGGTCCAGGAGTTGGCGCCGCAGTTCGCTCGCCGCCTCGGCCAGACCGTTGCAGTACGGCGCGATCTCGAGGTTGAGTTCGTCGGGGGTGGGAAGCGGGTCGTCGCGCACGAGCGCCAGGGTGAGCCACGCTTCGGCGAGCTCCTTCTTCGCGTCGTAGAGAGGGCCGGTGGTGCGGACGTCGGGGTGGCCGACGAGCACGGCGTCGGCCTCGACGAGATGGTCGCGAGCCTCGCGAGCCAACTTCTCCGCGGTGTCGAACTCGCCGCGGTGGGTCGCCCGGATCGACGCCGCGCACGCCTGGATCGCCTTGCGCGACGCCGCGATCGTGACCTCGCGAGCCTGGTGCTTGTCGTCGAACGCGTCGCGGGCGACGCCGCCGAGCTGCGAGATTTCGGCCGCACGATCCACGGGCCGATGATACGCCGCCCCGGAGGGCGTGGCGTTCAGGACGACGCCACGCGCTCCCAGCGGACGTCGTCGTCGTGATCGTGGAACTGCGCCGGCAGCGCCCGGACCTTGCGCAGGCGCTCCTCCTCCATCGAGCGGAGGTGGAACCACAGCCCGAGGAACCCGATGCACGCGAGGTCGGCGACCACCTGGACGAACCACAAGAACGCGTTGTTCGTGGCGAGCGCGAGCAGCGCGGTGATGCCGACCGCGCTCACGAGCACCCGCATCACCTCACGGCGCCGCTTGGCCGCGCGCTCACCCGGCTTCGAGCGCACCGCCTGCGGCCGCAACGCTCCGTTGGTGCGCCCGAGTGCGTCGAGCCGGAAGTTGAAGTCGACGATCGGGTCACCCGCACGCTCGTTGCGGGAACGCAACAACGGCGGGATCAGCACGACTGCCCACACCACGGCGAGTACGACCAGGACCACGAACGTCAAAGCCTTCCGACCACCTTCAGTGTCGACGACGGTAACAACGCCCCGCGCGTAAGTGGTGGACCTACGGAGTCGGGGGTGCACGCGTCGGGGCGAGCAGGACGACCCGAGTCTCGCGGCATCGGCGCGGGCCGCTCAAACCCGCACGCCGACCGAATCGCCTATTACAGGCCGAAGGGGTCGGATTCCGCGCCTTGGCGACGCCACGTGCCCGAGCGACCACCGGTCTTCTCCCACAACTGCAGGTCGCCGATGGTCATCGAGCGGTCGATCGACTTGCACATGTCGTAGATCGTGAGGGCCGCGACCGACGCGGCAGTGAGCGCCTCCATCTCGACGCCCGTGCGGTCGACGGTGTCGACGTTGGCCTCCACCTCGACGTAGCTGTCCTCGAGCCGGAAGTTGACGAGCACCGCCCCGACGAGCAGCGGGTGGCACAGCGGCAGCAGATTCGGGGTCTGCTTCGCCGCCTGGATGCCGGCGACACGCGCCACGGCCAGCACGTCACCCTTCGTGATCGCCCCCGACGCGATCTTCGACGAGGTGTCGGGCTCCATGAACACCCGGCAGCGGGCGACGGCCCGGCGGTGGGTGGGCTCCTTGGCCGTGACATCGACCATGCGGGCGCGGCCGAGGGGATCGAGGTGGGTGAACTCGGAAGGCACGAGGGGCGAGTCTAGAGCCCCCGCTCCCACCCCCGCCCCTCCCCTGTGTCCCACGAATTGTGCCACCCACGCGCGAATCGTGGGACACAGGCGAGGGGTCAGCGGCGGGGTGAACGCCGCGCGTGGCGTCGGGCCAACGCCTTGTGGGCCTCGACCACCACCAGCACCGACGACGCCGTGACCACCATTCGGACCCACGCCGCGGCATCGACCGGCGCAACCCGCAACACGTACTGGGTCGGCTCCCAGTAGAGCGCGCACGCGTGCAGCGCCACCGCACCGGCCGTGGCGGCAAGGAGGAAGCGGTTCGCGAACGGATTCATCCGGAACACCGACCGCGACTCCGAGCGCGAGTTCCCCGCGTGGAACGCCATGAACAACACGAGCGTCGTGAGCGCGACCGTGCGTGCATCGGTGAGCGAACCGGTGCGCGCGAGCTCCCATCGGTACAACACCATCGCGCCCGCCGCCATCGTGGCGCCGGCGAGCGCGGTGCGCACCCACAGCCGCGCCGACACCACACCCTCACGCCGCCGGCGCGGCGGCTCCTGCAGCGTGCCCGGCTCACCCGGTTCGAACGCGAGTGCGACGTCCTGCAACCCGTTCGTCACGAGGTTGCACCACAGCAGTTGCGCCGGGAGCAGCGGCAGCGGCCACCGCAGGGTTGCGGCGGTCAGGATCGCGAAGATCGCGGCCGCTCCCGTCGACAGGAGGAAGAAGGTCACCTTCCGTACGTTGCCGAATGTGACGCGCCCCTCCTCCACCGCCGCCACGATGCTCACGAAATCGTCGTCGGTGAGCACCATGTCGGCCGTCTCGCGCGCCACGTCGGTCCCGCCACGTCCCATTGCGATACCGATGTCGGCGCGCTTGAGCGCCGGGGCGTCGTTCACCCCGTCACCGGTGACGGCGACGACCTCCCCGAGGTCGCGCAGCGCCTCCACGATCCTGAGCTTGTGCTCCGGCGCCACGCGCGCGAACACGGGCACCGACGCGACACACTCCCGCAGGGCCGCGTCGCCGAGTTGCGCCAACTCCGGGCCCGTCACCACCGTGGCGCCCGGGTCGGCCAGGCCGAGCCGCCGCGCGACCGCCAACGCCGTGACCGCATGGTCGCCCGTCACCATGACGACACGGATCCCCGACGCACGGCAGTCGGCGATGGCTTCCGCCACACCCGGGCGCGGCGGGTCGAGCATCCCCTGCAGCCCGAGGAACACGAGGTCGTGCGGCTCGTCGACCGCGGCACGGCCACCGTCGGGGCCGGCGATCCGCCCGCGCGCCATCGCGACGACCCGCAGCCCGTCCGCGGCCAGCGCCCGTGCCGCCTCGTGCAGCGCCTCGCGGTCGACGGCGATCTCACCCGCCGGGGTGAGCACTCGCGAACAGATCCCGATGACCCGTTCGGGCGCGCCGACGACGAAGAGGATGTGCGCGTCGCCGTCGGCGCAGAGCGCTGCGGAGTACTGCCGCTCCGATTCGAACGGGATGCGCGCCGACACCCGATACCCGGCACGGATGTGTTCCGGTTCCACGCCGAAGCGAGCCGCAGCCACCAACAGTGCGCCTTCGGTCGGGTCGCCGTGCACCTCGAAGCCGTCGGCGGTGCGGTAGGCCTCTGCCTCCACTGCGAGGACCCCGGCCTCGAGCGCGGCGCGCAGGGGGCCGGGCGGCAGGGTCGCCGGTGCGACGGCCGGCACGGGCACGGTGCCTCCCGCCGTCCAGACGTCCTGCACCGTCATGCGGTTCTCGGTGGGGGCGCCGGCCTTGTCGGAAACGATGACGGTGGTCGAACCGAGTGTCTCGACTGCGGGCAGGCGCCGCACGACCGCCCGGCGGCGGGCCATGCGCCGCACGCCGAGCGCCAGCGCGACGGTGAACGCGACGGGCAGCCCCTCGGGGATCGCGGCGACGGCGAGCGCCACCGCCGCGAGGAACATGTCGCGTGCCGGCTCGCCCGACGCGAGCCCGATGGCGAACAGCGCTGCGCACGCCGTGGCGATCGCGACGGTGATGAGCCGGGCGAAGCGCGCCATGCGCTGCTGCAGCGGCGTGTCGGCCTTCTCGGCCGCCCGGGTGCGTGTCGCGACCTCCCCGAGTTCGGTCGCCATTCCGGTCGCGACGACGTAGCCACGACCGCGGCCGTGGGTCACGATCGTGCCCGTGAAGGCGAGGTTCCGGCGGTCGGCGAGCGGCACGCCGGCATCGAGCCGGGCCGGGGACTTATCCACGGCGAGCGACTCACCCGTCAAGAGCGACTCGTCCACCGCGAGATTCGTCGTGGCGGCGAGACGCACGTCGGCGGGCACGCGCAGCCCGCTCTCGAGCAGCACGAGATCTCCGGGGACGAGGTCACGGCTGTCCACGTCCCATTCCCGGCCGTCACGCACGACGCGCGCGTGCGGCGCGAGGAGGTCTTGGAGCGACCGCACGGACAGCTCGGCCCGGCGCTCCTGCACGTAGCCGATGCATGCGTTCAAGACGAGTGCGGCCGTGATCACCGCCGCGTCGAGATACTCGCCGAGGAGCACCGTGATGACCGCGGCGACGAGGAGCATCGCGATGAGCGGCCCGGCGAACTGGTGGGCGAGCACGACGAGCGGGTGCGTGGGGGGCGTGGGTTCGAACTCGTTGCGACCGGTCTCCACGCGCCGGCGCCGCGCCTCGTCATCGGTGATCCCGTTCGCACCGGTCCCGAGGTGTGCGGCGACGTCGGGCGCCTCGAGCGAGTGCCATGCGGGGGCGTCGGGTCCCGGCCGCAGCCGCACGGGCGGGACAGCGGCCGGCGCGAACGACACGAACTGCCCTACCCGCCACCCACCCGCGCCGACACCTTCCCTGTGTCCCACGAATTGTGCCACCCACGCGCGAATCGTGGGACACAGGCGAGGGGGTCAGGCGGTGTCCTCGGCCTCGTACTCGGAGACCAACTCCTCCTCGCCGTCCCGACGGGGGAACATGAGCCGCACGAGGACCGCGCCTGCGAACACCGCGAGCATCCCCGCCGCGTACGCCCAGGTCGCGCCCGACTCGAACGACCTGCGGGCGGCGCCGATGATCTGGTCGGCGTACTCGGGGTACTGCGTCGCCAACTCGGCCGCGCTCGAATACGACGCGAGCAACGCCTGCTGCGTGCTCTCCGACACCTGACCGCTCTGCACGGTCGGTGCCGACGCGAGCAACTTCGTGAACTCCGCCGCGTACCCGGCGGCGAGCAACGCACCGAACACCGCCTGCAGCAACGACCCGCCGAGATCGCGTTGCAGATCGGCCGTCCCCGAGGCCATGCCCACGCGGCGCACCGGCGTTGCGCCGGTGATCGATCGCGACGCCGGCGTGAACCCGAGCCCGGAGCCCACACCGATCAGCAGGTACGCAAGACCGACGGCCCAGTAGCCCACGCCGTCGCGCCAGAACGCGAGCATGTCGGCGAAGCCGGCGAAGATCAACGCGTACCCGACGAGCATCGTGAAACGCGAGCCGCGTGCGAGCACCATTCTCGCCGACGTCGGCGCGATCACCACCAATCCGATCGCGGCCGGCAATATCGCGAGGCCGGATTCCATCGTCGAGTACCCGAGGACGTTCTGCAGGAACTGCTGCCCGACGAACATGGAGCCGACGAGCGAACCGCCGAGGATCACGCCGGCGACCGCCGGTACCCAGAACAACCGGCGGGCGGCGACCGCCAGGTCGTACAGGGGATTCGCGGCCCGCCGCTCGCGCACCACGAAGGCGACGACCCCGGCGACCGCCACCGCGCACAAGACGAGGCCCGTCGTCCGCTGGTTCGACCCTCCGAGGACGCTGATCCCCACGACCAGGGCCCCGATCATCACGACGGAGATGACCCCGCCGATGTGATCGACCGACTCCGACGACTCGTTCACGCGGGCGGGCACGAACGCCCGTACGAGCACGAACGCCACCACCGCCGGGGGGATCGCGATCAGGAACACCGACCCCCACCAGAAGCGCTCGAGCAACGCGCCTGCGAGCACCGGACCGATCACGGTCGCACCGCCGCTCACACCCGACCACAACGCGATGGCGCGGGTGCGAGCCGGACCCTGGGGCCACAACGCCGTCACGAGCGCGAGCGTCGTGGGGTACGCCATGCCTGCGGCGAGCCCGGTCAGCAGACGCGCCACCATCAACACGCCGATGCTCGGCGCGAGCGCGGCGATGACGCTGATCGGCACCGTGAGGAACAGGCCCAGCGACAGCATCAGCTTCCGGCCGTACCGGTCGCCGATCGCACCGAAGTAGAGCACCGACATCGCCAGGCCGAGCGTGGTACCGACCGCGACGAGGTTCACCGAGGTCTGCGCCGCGTCGAACGCGCGACCGACGGCGGGAAGTGCGATGTTGGCGACGGCGAGATTGATGTTGCACACCAACGCGCCGAGGATCAGCGCCGCCAGCACGAGGCGGGGCCGGGGCGGACCGACCGGGCCGACCGGACCGACCGCATCGCCCGGACCGACCGCATCGCCCGGACCGGCATCGACGCGTTGCT
>Ga0075471_10002845_pt1 | contig 11301 bp, 19 predicted proteins | sample DEB19_08_DNA_2_FD_74787 | JGI IMG/M metagenome (GOLD analysis project Ga0075471, IMG submission 74787) | Aqueous microbial communities from the Delaware River and Bay under freshwater to marine salinity gradient to study organic matter... | ecosystem: Environmental > Aquatic > Marine > Coastal ... | reverse complement strand
CGCGCCCAGGCTCTACCAACTGAGCTACGCCTGCCCCGTGTGGTTAGTGGTTCTTGTTACGCCCCTGCGTCGCCAGGGCCGCGAGGAGATCGTCACAGGCAGTACGATACGCCTGGAAATCCCCGTCATAGTCGTTCTGTAGTTTCTTGACCGCCCGCACAAAGGCCGCATGTTGCCGCGCCAGGAGCTTATTCGGTATAGACAACCACCCTGGGCCTTGTGGATCATTCAGCCACTTCCTAAACTCTCGCTCCACCATCTTTTCCCATCGCGCATTCTTCATGTCACTCCTTCGCCTCTCTCGCCTGCCCTGCCTGGGCTTGTGTTTTTGCGTACAGCTTCGACCTGATTTCGTCAGCCAACCCACGCAACCCACCGCGATAGCCAAAATTGTATTCAGGGATATTCAAATGTCCGCCTCTCAGACTTCTCTCAGCCTTTTCCTCAGCCATCTTCGCCGCCTCTTCCCGCACCCGCCGTTCCGCGTCGGCCAGGGCGGCGGCATAGTCCTCATACGTCACCCACTCGCCATAGTCATCGTCGCGCTGCATCTCTCGCCAGCCTTCCCCGCACCGCGTCACATCCACCAAATCGTATCGTGCCACCCTCGCCCGGTCCCGCTGGTCGGTCATACATTATCCTTTTGCTGACAACACCCGTCACAGCCATGAATGCCAGCATAGGCATCTTTTTGTCCATCGAGCCAATGAAGATTGGGGTGTCCAACGCCATGTTGACAAATATCTTCGACACACCTATCAAGACGATCAAAGCGAATAACCTGACGTTTTGCCCATGCTGGTTTTGGGTACTCAAGATTCAAATTGCCTCACCTCCTCCCAGAAATTATTACATAAAAATATATTTTTCTTTGCTGCAATTTCTGCTAATAATAGCCCTGTTTCATTAGGATTATATAATAAGAGCGCTTCGCCACTGATGGGGGCTAGTGAGCGTGGCACACCTGACCACGCGAACAAAGGGCACATAGGCATCATCTATATACATCTATAAGGAGCATAATGGCTAGGTCTGCCCAAAAATGTGGTGTTTACATGTTACGATTGAAAACCGGAAAGCATTTTTACATTGGCGCAACCAATCGGTTTAACACTCGTATGCACAAACATTGTGACACGCCTATTACTAAATATGGAAGTTCATTCCCAACAAAGACTTATGGATTCTCTGGATTAGAGGAAGATATTTTAGCATTTTGGCCGTGTCTAACGATTAAAGAAGCGTATCAATTAGAAACAGCCCTAATACAAAAATATCTTGAACTATGTCCTGATACAGCAATCTTTGGGGGTGGAGTAACCTTTAATACGCCAAAGGCACTCCACCCTGAAGAGTCATATTACTATCTTACCCAATGCTGGCCAACTCTGCCCGTATTGCTGCCACACCTTCAGTCACCAATTGACTGACCCGCCCTTGTGTTACACCCAAATGCACTGCGGCTTCCTCTTGTGTCATGCCTTCAATATAGAGTAATTGAAACAATGGCCGATAGATTTCTGGTAAAAGTTCAATATACTCATAGGTTGCAACCACACTATCTGTCCGTGGATCTTCAGAGAAATGGTACAATTTACATTCTCCAATCTCGTTGCAGTAATCAGCTAGCGGGTAGACTGCCCCTCGGCAACGGTAGAGGGTCATTAAATTCGCTTTATGCCGTTTACGAATAGTGAGAAAGTATCGTCCAAATAACCCCATGAACTCACGTTCGTTCTTGACAGTATAGCGGGCACAATCTCTAAGCACATCCATACTGGTCAACTGATACATATCATCATCATCCGCTTCTTTGACGTACTCTCGCTTCAAATCGGACTGCAATCGAGTCAGATACCATTCAACTTGTTGTTCAGTCATAAGCCCCTTTCAGGCTGACTGGATATCAGGGTTTGTGCGCTCTGTCAATTGATGACAGGACCAACAAAAGCCTGTCATATCCAGAAAGGTTTGGTAAAAGTGAAAACCCGTCTTTTTACGATGACATAAAATACATTGGTATACGGGTTCACCAATGCTCGTTTCTTGGGCTAACGCTGGTTTCTTTGTCAAGTCATATTGTTCTTGCGACCAGGTATATGGAATATGACCAAATTTCGTTGAATCAAAACTCATAATTGGTATACGTGACGCAAGACTTGTCGTGTTAACACCCAAAGATTGGATATACTCAATTTGTTTCTTCGTTTCTACAGCCTCTTCGCAATAGTGTTTGCGTAACCAGGCCACCGGATCTTTTTTCATGGCTCCAGATAGGCCCAACAAGATTGCTAAGGCTGTCCCTGTACGGCCATGCCCACCCATACAATGTACTAAGACTCGTCCTTGAAGGTGACTCAAGTCTTCAATTAACAGTAGCCATTGTTCTTTGGTAAACTCTGGCACGCCCCCCTCTTTCCAAGATACAATCAGTTGGGGGACTAAAGGCTCATGCACAGTTTTCCATGAGGCCAGGAATCGTGTCGCCAACTGTGCCGCACCTTCGATACCAGTGGGTGTTTCATACCAATAGGAGACCGATCCAGTGAGATTAATCACCAATTGATACCGATCATACTCATGTTGATTACTACTGGCATATAACTTCATTTTTCCAATGGTAAGGATATGGGTGCCTTCTCGGTGGCATTGTTTTCTAGAGAGTTGGATTTGCATGTTGTTTTGAGTGCTTTCATGGTTAAGGGTGATTTAGCAATAATCAGTCCAGTTGCGCCAAGTGAAATCTTTGATAGTGTTCCAGATGAAATAATCTTTGTGAGACATTTGTTTGAGTTATGACTTACGGTAATCAACCGATTACATGCTAACACTAATTGATCGACTAATGCGTGTGCGTAAGTTTTGGACGTTTCACTTGTTGATGACCGTGGGTATGTGGCAGTCATACGGTAAAATGGTATCAATGCTGTATGGATAGCTAATGCTGCTTCAGTACAGTCACCCCATTTCTTTCCCCCATACGCGGATGCCCACTCACGTTGAGTAAAATCAACAAGAATATTGACTAAAAACTCGCGCATCTGCCAGAATATGGCTGGATCGGTCCAATCGCGAGTGAATGCAACACTATAGATGGATTCACGACTCGAAGGAAATTCTGGACGAGTGTACACATAATCAAGATTTGACCCAATAGGCCCAAGTGGTTGCACACCATACTTCCCTGGTCCTTTACGGAAGAAATGACGGTATTCACCTAGACAAATACCTGTCCCAGCACGAAGTAGAATCAGACTTGCTGCAACCAGTAATTTGACACTGTACTCATTCTTTGCAGCTGGTCCAATGCCTTGAATGATCGACACGGCCCATGCTAATGAGTCAGAGGTAATGTCGCATGTGGCTCCAAATTGTAATCCTTGTCGTGCAGAGGTACGATATTTCGCTGAAATACGCAATATCGAAGCTTGTTGTGCAAAGATATACGACTTCCCAACTTCAGGCTTCTTTCCTGTTGTAACAATTGGAAATCCTTTTGCAATAGCTTGAACGGCAAAGTGAGACAAGAGACTTCCTGTTGGAAAATAAACAATGACATGCGCCTTATTGTATCGTTGGGCAATATCGTCTAATTCATGCTCAAAAGCAAGGAAGTCTTCATCTCCAGTAATCGTATACACTAATATAGGTGTAACATGATTTAATGGCGACCAGGAATGTTGAGAACCAATGCCAATTGACTCCAATGGGCCAGTTCGTAGTTGAACGAGTGTATCCCCAACTGTTTCAACAAACAATCGTGTTTTTGGCGAATGGGAAATGTACTTATTGATTTCGACATTGACCGTTTGATTGCGCCCATTTTTACTGCCGACCACACAACAATCAAGTCCTAGCGTATGCTCAATATTGGACAAACATGGTATTGAGAACACTGCTTTTCCTGATGTGGCTCCATCATGGTCTTTACCCATTGCCACCATGGTATTAGTTACAACAGCTGAATATGACGATTTGAGAAATGGCATACAGACCACTTCACCATGGGGATCATGGGTGAGTGTCTCAGTCAATACTTGTTCAAGATCTTGAGTATCTTTCACAATACGCGAGTTCACAAACCCGTGCCGTGGACGGGATGGACATGGACGAGCCATACACGGAAATGAGATATCTTGTGTATGCAGATCCTTCGTGGTCTGTTGTACAAGTCCGACTCCACTTGGCAATTGGTGTAATGCTTTAAGTGCCCAAATTCCACGACCTTTTTGTGTACGTGGTTGGAGAGGGCGTGGTGGCATAAGCTTATTCGCACGAAGGTACGATTGTAAATAACCCCGTAATACATTCCAATCGGTCTCAGTTGAAGAGATAGCAAGTGTGCAAGGTTTCAGTGCATCAATTGGAATGACTTGTGATGCTGAAGTCTCTTTTGCAACGACAATGCGATTCATTTTATTATAAAGTTCGAGCACAATGACATAGTCACCGGGGCTAAACATATGCCAAAGGTCAGGTTCAGTTTGGCTAATTTGAATTTGTCCAATGGTTCCAGTTTGTATTGGAATAGTTGGTGTTGATTCTGGTAATGGGGTATCAGACATGGTCATTATCCTTTGTGTGGAGTTAGGAGATAGACCACTATCCCCTAACCCCGTCTAGACGATTACAATCCTTTCAACAAGGCCTTCATGGGCACATCAAAGACGTCACCATTGGCTCCAATGAGTGACGCAGTGTTGCCGTTAACAATCAATGACCCATTCCAGTACAATTTACCTGTCTGGGCGTAGGACAACAAGGTACGGGTCTCATCACTGGCAGCCGAACGACCTTCAATGTCAAAGGCAAAGCCATACTCACGGTTGATCTTAATCGTTGAACCCTGAATATGAACAGTACTATTCGGGTAATTACGATACTGTACAGGATAGACATTCAACGGGTAATCCCGATTATCCTCGACTTCAACAACTTGGGGCACAAGGATTTCTTTCTTGGTACGAATGGTGACTTTCATGGGTTGGACTCCTGTAAGTGAGTGGTAAATAACAATTGACTACCAATACCTTCTGCATATTACATAACTACTCCTTTCGTTGTATGATGGCTTTGGTCCACAAGATAGCTTTGAGAAACTGGTCAACTGCATGATCTGTGTTATGGCAGAAACAATTGACCTTGGTTGACTCAATGAGCAATCCCGGGGTACTGTAGAGCTGTGTAACAGTAATATGGCCAGCTTGTTTCATTTTACTTATCTCCTATTATCCTTAAGCATCCAAAGAACTCTACAAAGTATAGTCACCACACACATACTTTGCAGAGTTCCCTGAAGGCTCACACGGTAGCAGCTACGAGTCAGCTCTTATCTACCTCCTTTCTAGTATATAGGCATCAGCCAATAGTGTTTACCTCGGCTGGCCCAATACTTTTTAGCCCACTGATAATTGGTTTCTACGATACCGATAAACACACTATGCAAGTAAACACGGTAGCCAATAGGCTGTTGTGCCATATGATCCCCCTTGGTTTGCGCTGCCCTGGCAATTTTGGGGCTGAGCCTGGCCTTGCCAATGCCCCTGGAATGCCCCTAGCTGCCCCTAGAAACGATTTTTAGCCTTGACCCGCTACCCTGGCTTAGCTTGCTTGCCGATCGTGCAACCTGAGCCAAATTTGAAAGAATTCTCTAACCTTGTATGCTTTTGGATGCAGTATCATTTTTGATACAGTTCAAGAGCACATAAAAAAAGGGACCATTCTCACGTTAAGTAGACAGGCACACCTCTATACCATGTCACACAGGGTAGACACCTCTTACGTGATACCCTGTGAAGTCTACCTAACGGGACAATGGTCCCTTTAGGTTATGTAAGAAAAAAGCTACCTTAGCAAAGTAGCATAGCCCAAAATAAAGCAATTGCGCTTAAAATAAACACCCACGAAAAAAATACGTCCCATTGTATTTTCGGTGTCATAGCTACCCTCTCAAGTTATGATACGTTGACATGAGCCAGTCTGCAATCAATACCGCGACTAAAAAACCCCACACAATCGAGAATGCCCCAAAGCAATCGACCCACGTTAGAGCGTTCATAGAATCCAGTCTCCTAGTTTAAGGTTAAATGATACTACAGCCTTGTTGACCCGTACTTTTGGCATACTACGGGCTAGCTGTCTTTTTGACACTTCGTTCGGTGTTTCAGCATGACTCGGATAATCCAATACTGGCCGTGTTTCTTGGCTAGCCTCATGGCTGATAATCACTTGCGTAGCGACTCGCAATGGGCTACGAGGTAATTGCCCCCGAACTAAGCCAGGGACATAGGGCTTTATTTTAGGTTTCTTCACGCTATCCCCCTATAAAGTGTACAACAAGGGGGAGAAAAGTAGATTGCTACCCTTCTCCCCTATGCTGTAGACTCTACAGGATATTGGAGTCAGTCAAGTCAAGCTCTTCAATGCCTTCCATACCACTAGCCAATACGCTCAAATTGAGCTTGTTAATCCTCACCTGCTTGTTACCAAGCGTAAGGATTGTAGGATTGATTGAATAACTGACTGACCCCTTTTCACTGACGCCAGATGGCTTGGCGAATAGCGTGTGCTCTCCAAGCTTCACTCTCACAGCGGCAGGAAAGTCGCCTTCCTGTACCTTGGCGATAGCCTGAACTTTCTTGGCAAGGCTAAAGTCATGGCGTTCCTGCTTAGACATGGCTGCCCATTCCTTCTTGACTACAGGCTTAGGGGCAGTGGGGTTAGTTGGTTGACTCTGCATCATGGGGCTACCTCCCGGTTGTTTAATTCGGCATATGGCACAATGCCAGCCGATACCAGGGCTATCGCAAAGCCTGTGCCAAATCGCAAGCTGTTGATTTTATTCATTTTGGCCTTGGCATGGCCCTTGCAGCACCCTGCAAAACTGCCCCAGTTCAACTTTTGAATGTGGCACAAATGCGCCTCACTTTGCTGGCATGATTTTTTCCTGGCACAAGACTTGCATTTTAAGTCCTATGGGACTAATACTTTTCATGGTTCATTAGGATTGCATGGCATGAACAATGACAGCGATACCATAGACATAGACAGCCTTGCTACCTTGCCGGTACAAGGCCGGAAAGCTACTGACAAGTCTAAGAAAACCCTTGGCGGAAGGCCTGCATTCAACGATAAGGCCCATGCAGCTTTTACTGCACAACCGATTGAAAAGAAAGCCGAAATACTCAAGCGACAATGGGCAAACATTGGGTATATTTTGCTGTGCCAAGCTGAAAGGTTCTCTCAGTCCGTCACGAAAAAAGATTACGGTAGACTTATGCAGCTATTGTCTAGCGCAGGCATTGCCTATGACAAGGTAGTGCCTAAAGGCGAAGTATTGGGCAGCTTAACGTTTAATCTATTCAAAGGCTTAGACAATACCAAGTTACAGGCTGTATTAGGGAATACACAATCCAGCCCCACTGTAGACATACCTATAGAGCCTATCAAGCCTGTTGAGTCTATTGTACCCTTAAGGGCTAATGAGTAAGGGTATTCACCGAGCGTATGGTAATAACCCTTAAGTAGTACCCCCTAGGTACTGACCCCACCCTTGGGCAGGGGTGTCACACTGGCTGTCACTGGCTGTCAGGTGAAGAAGCATACATACCGCAATCTATAAGTCGTTTGCAATTTTTTTATCAAAAATCCCTAAAAGGGGTGCACGCATGAACATCGTGGAGTTAGCCGTGGGATTGATCTTTGTGGTACTCCTCATGGGCTACATTGTCTGGGCCAGCTGGACAGGACAGGATGAACAATGACAGGGGTAGGGCTGGAGATCGGCCATGAAAGACTGGTAGTCAAATTACCAGAAGGGTACACACTGGCGGCAACAGAGCACAAGAAGCTGGATAGTCCCAATACCATTGGGCAGCGTGAGTTAGTGTACATTACGATTAAGGAGCACGGATGGCCAACATGAAGTATCAATGTATCTACTGCAAAGCCACATATGACCACGCAGGGTCATACAGTCATAATGCCTATGAGTGCCCCAAGATGGCCAAGCGAGTCAAGGCCGGACTGGTTGGGGTATTGGCCATATGCCTGATTGGCTTGACTGGCTGTGAAGCTCTCAAGGAACTCCTGCCCAAGTCTGAGTACCCAGCTGGAGCTGAACGAGCTGAACTCCAACTCTACAAAGGCAACCAGGTCTACAAGTATATCTGTGCTGTCAATACTGAAACCAAAGCATTGACTGATTGTGTGGAGGTGCAGTAATGGACCCCAAAGAACTGGCTAAATCATTTATTGGAAAAGGTTGGAAGACATATGCCGCAGGGGTGTTATTCGTACTCTGGGGTGCGGGTGGTGTGTACTTGGGTGTGCACGGTCCTGATACAGCTATTGCTTTCGTTGGTTCTGGGATTGGTCTTATTGGTGTCCGCCACAAGATGGATGATCTCAGTGTTCCGCAAGAAGTGCTCAACAAGTTAAAGGATCAATAACCCATGCCCTCAAACGAGAAGCTTGAAGTCACCGTTGCTGACGTTGAACGTCACGAACTCTATTGGCAAGCACTCTCTTCTCGTGTGGGACAGGTCGAGCAACGGGTAGCCGCGATAGAAGCCCTCTTAGGGAACGTCAATCTGACACTACAATCTATCCAGTCTACCCTTGCCGCTGACCGGCAGAGCATGTTCGGCAAAGCCTTAGAGAAGGTAGACTATACAGTCTCAACTGGTGTAGGCGGGCCAAAGGTTCCATAATGTCTACACGGCTTGCACAAATCCTTGATAAGGATGAAGACACTCCCTTTGATTGGGACATTCAACCAGCCCAACGGGATTTTCTATTAACTGAGAAGACCTTCAGTTGTTTGTCTGGTGGGTTTGGTACCGGCAAGACTACAGTGCTGTGTGAACGAGCAGCATTGCTGTCCCTAGGCGTTCCTGGCAACCTTGGCTATCTAGGCCGTATGGATGGCAAGGCTCTGAAGCAAACCACCATGGTGGCCCTGGAAGACATGCTCCCTAAAGGTTCATTCACCAAGAATGACCAGAAGGGTATCATGACGTTCAAGCCCGAGTATGGTGGAAGTCGTATTATCTACGGGGACTTCAAAGACCTCGATGACTTGAAGAATCACCCTTTGGGTTGGTTTGGCATTGACCAGATGGAGGAGATTCCAGAAGAAGTCTGGAATTACTTGACAGGTCGTTTGCGTAGGCGAACACCGATCTTGACCAGCGATGGTCGTAAACAATTTAGAGTGATTGGCGAGTGTCCCAAGGACAGGGGTGGCAGACACTACACCACGTATGGGAACGAGAGTTGTCTGTGGTGTCAGTCCAAGCTCCCACCCTTTGACGATAAACCTCGTTCGGCAGATGAACCTGCCCCTTGGGACTTAATTATTTATAAGCGGTACGGCTTTGGAGTGGCTAACCCTGATGCCCCACAACACTGGATCTTCAAGAGTTTCCCCAACCTTCCTGGTCAGCACGGTGTCAGCACAGGATTGCCCGACTTTGCAGGATTCCATGCCACAACATACGACGGTCTACGAGCTGGATTCGTGGACTCTAAGTACGTCAAAGACATGGAGACCAAATACAAACACGATGCCAAGATGTTCGACAGGTACATCCTCGGTAAGTGGGTGGCAGCAGAGGGCCTCGTATACCCAGGCTGGGACCGAGAACGAAACAAAATAGATATGTGGCAGCCACGTTGGGATGGCATGAGTCTCATCCCTGAAGGAGCCAATGGCTATGAATACATTGACCATGGTCTTACTGCACCTACTGCAGTAGGTTGGGTGGTACCAGTGGACTGCGAGTGTGGGTGTGGAAAGACAGATTACTTCATTACTGCAGAACATTATGTAGGAGGCCGTGGCGTTGCCTACCATAGTCAATGCATTAAGTCGATCCGTGCGCAGCTGGGCCTCCCCATTATGGCGACGTATCTGGATAGTCAGGCGTTCTCGGCTGTTCAAACACGGAGCAAAGCAGAATTAGATCTCAACCCAAAGCTCGACGAGTTATTCAGTTATGCTGACCAGTACATGGACAATGAGATCTTTGTCCTGCCCAATCAAAAAGACTGGGACGCAGGATACGACAGGATCACCGAGTTACTAGCTATTGACCCAGGCCATCGGCATCCAGTCACAGGCAAACTTGGGGCACCACATCTCTACGTATCCAGTACCTGCCCCAACTGGATCAATGAGATCGAATGCTACATGTGGAAGAAACTCAAGGTCACTCAGGACTTCACGGAAGAACCGGTTGACAAGAATGACCACCACATGGATGGATTCAATGGATTCTTAACCAGTCGGCCAGTCAGTATTAGAATGACTCCAGTCGAGACTCGACCCGACTGGTTACTTCGTGAACTTGACGAGTTAGACAATAATAATAGTAGTCATATGGCCGCATAGGATGCTATGTATTCAGCAAAAGAAAAGGCAAGAGCATACCATCGTGAGTGGTACCACAAGAACAAGGGTAAACGTCTTACTATAAACAAAACATATAAAGATAAGTTGCGTATGCAGTATAAACTAGACAAGGAAGCGCAACCTTGTATGGATTGCAATATATCATATCCCTGGTTCGTGATGCAATATGATCACTTACGTTCCAAGTTAGCAGACGTCTCTACTCTCGTAAGAAATGCCAGTGGGAAGAAACTACGGGAAGAAATTGCTAAGTGCGATTTAGTTTGTGCTAACTGTCATGCAATACGGACCTACAATCGCCGGACAAGCATTGGAAGTGATGCGCCTGCCTTGTAAGCAGGATAAGAGGGGGCAGTACCTTCGTCTGGCTCCACTTGTTTCGGCACACGGGCTTGCCGTAGTTAGAAGGGCTCTTGGCCGCTGAGATTCGCTACCTCGTTCTAACATGCCCGATTTAATTAAAGGAAGACTATGCCGACAGCTGCTGGAAGCCCACCGAACAAGGTGGCGAAGTCTGGACCGAAAGAAGGCAAAGTACTCACGTCTGAGCAACAGGAACTGACAAAGTTTCTGATGGCCTCAGTCAAGCTCTGGGCCAATACCACCCAGATTGCCCGTGAGAAGTTTCGTCGTGACTACGATCTAGCTGAGGGCAATGGTAAGCAATGGCGACAGGCTGATAAGCTCGCGGTCATTCGTGACAAGCGGCCAGCTCTAGAATTTAATCAAGTTTTGCCCCAGGTCGAGTTGGTGGCTGGAATCCAGCGCTCCATGGACATGGCATACGTAGCCCTGCCGCGTGGCTTAGAGGATAAGCGACTTGGGGAGATTGCTTCAGCCACATTGAAGGCTACTCGTGAATTTATTCGCTTAGGCCGTATTGATGC
>Ga0075471_10002844_pt1 | contig 11304 bp, 7 predicted proteins | sample DEB19_08_DNA_2_FD_74787 | JGI IMG/M metagenome (GOLD analysis project Ga0075471, IMG submission 74787) | Aqueous microbial communities from the Delaware River and Bay under freshwater to marine salinity gradient to study organic matter... | ecosystem: Environmental > Aquatic > Marine > Coastal ... | reverse complement strand
GCTCTTCGCCGGCGAGACCTTGCGCGGGCGCGCCACGCTGGCCGGCCCGCGGCTTGCCGCAGTGCGTTGCCGCACGGTCGGCTTGCGGGGCTGGGGCTTTCGGGAGGGCTTCCTCTTCGCGGCTGGCTTGGCGGAGGCCCGCGGACGGGCCTTGCCGGCCCCGGGCCGTCCTGCCCGCTGGCGGGCTCCTGAATCCGATTTGCGCAACTTCAACGCCCGAGATCCTCCCGGTGAGGCGATTCGCGACGCTCCTGTTTGCCGACGCAACCCCGGATGCGCAAGACCGGACGGCTGAAAAACCGCGCCCACCGCCGTCTTTCCGCTTGCGCCGGGGGGACGCTTGCCGGACAAGCCCGTCCATGGCCGAGCCGCCGAAGCTGCTGTCGGGCCGCGTGGCGGTCGTCACGGGCGCCGGGGAGGGCATCGGCAAGGCGATCGCCTTGGCGTTTGCGTCCCACGGGGCGGCCGTCGTCGTCGCGGAGATCCGGGCCGAGACCGGGAAGCGGACTGCCTCCGAGATCGCCGCCTCGGGCGGGCGAGCGCTGGCCGTGCCGACCGACGTCCGGGAGCCCGACGCCGTCGCCGGGGCGGTCCGCGCGGCCGAGCGGGAATTCGGCGGTCTCGACGTGCTGGTGAACAACGTCGGCGGGACCTTCGCCCGGCCCTTCCTCGAGATCGAGGAGCGCGGCTGGGACGCGATCCTGCGCACCAACCTGAAGAGCGTCTTCCACGGAACGAAGCTCGCGGCCCCGGCGATCGCGGCCCGCGGCGGGGGCGCCATCCTGAACGTCGTCTCGATCGAGGGCGTGCGGGCGGCGCCGGCGTTCGCGCCCTACGCCGCGTGCAAGGCCGCGGTGATCAACTTCACCTGCACGATGGCGGTCGAGCTCGCGCCGCAGCGCATCCGGGTGAACGCGCTCGCACCCGACGTCTGCGCGACCGAGGGCGTGCTGCGCCAGGTGCCCGAGGCGGCGCTGCGACGGCAGGCGCGCCGCGTGCCGCTCGGCCGCATCGCCGAGCCGGCCGAGATCGCCGGCCCTGCCGTGTTCCTCGCCTCCGACCTCGCGAGCTACGTGACCGGCGTCACGCTGCACGTCGACGGCGGGACCCATGCCGCCGGCGGCTGGTGGAGGGACGATGCCGGCGCCTGGGTGCTGGGCCCCGGGCCGGAGCCCGGGGGCGTGCCGCCCGACGCAGCGCCGGTCGCGAAGGACCGGGATCGTCGCTGACCGGGCCGCGGGGCGAGCCGGGTGCGTGCGCCCGTTCGCCCCGAGCGCGAAGCCCCCGACTCAGTGGTGGGCGTGCGCGCCCGCGCCCGAGTAGCGCGAGCACTGCCCCGACGCCTTCTCGAGCACCTGCACCTGCGGCTGTCCGTTCTTCGCGGCGCGCGCGCCGGGTGCGATGGTGACGAGGTCGCCGATCGCGAAGCCCGAGACGTCGTTGAACGCGAAGGCGACGGGCGCGTTCGGGTTCTCCGCGTTGGGGGGCATGAACGTCGCCATCTTCGACACCGGGTCGAGCGCCACGACGCAGAGCTTCATGTCGTAGATCCCCGGGACCTCCGGGGCGTCCTTCGGAGCCGACTGCTGGAAGTCGCTGAGCGTCGTGTTCCTGACGGCGGGAGAGCGGCTCGCGCCGGAGGCGCAGGCCGCCGCGAGCAGGGCGAGCGGGAGCAGGGTCTTCGTCATGCGCCCCCCTTACCGCGGTCGCCCGGACGGGACAACCCGCGCCGCCCCCGCCCTCACGCGCGCAGCCGCTCGTGCGCCCGGACCATCTTCGCGCGGATCGGCAGCTCGAAGGGGCAGGCCCCGGCGCACGGCGCGGGGCACCCGAGGCAGGCCGATGCGTCGCGCGACGCGCCGAGTTTCGCGTACTTCTCGCGCGCGGCGGTCTCGCGGCCGTAGTCCGCGAAGTACATGTCGTAGCGCAGCACCGTGTCGATCGGCAGGCCGTTCGGGCATCGGTCGAGGCAGGCGCCGCAGTGCGGCCTGCAGTAGTCGGCGCTCGCGAGCCGATCGTAGCGCTCGAGCAGCGCGCGGTCGGCGTCGTCGGGCTTTGTGCCGGAGGCGTAGAGATACTCGTCGCACTGCTCGGGCCTGAAGAAGGAGACCACCAGGCACGACACGGCCGGGTTCTCCAGCACCCAGCGGAACGCGGCCTGCGAGTAGGCGACGGAGCGGTCGCGGAGCCCCGGCAGGTTCTCGGCCTTCGCGCCCTTCAGCGTCTTCATCGCGACGACGCCGACGTCGGCGCGATGCGCGCGGTCGATGATCTCGGGGATCCCCGGGAAGAGCCCGTGGTGGTAGGCGAGCATCATCACGTCGAAGCGGCCGCTCTCGAGCGCGCGGTCGGCGACCGCTTCCAGGTTCGGCGTGTGCGAGCTGAAGCCGAGGAAGCGCACCTTGCCCTGCTCCTTCAGGCGGTCGAAGGCCTCGTGGAAGTTCGGCGCCATGAGGCGTTCGACGGTGTCGCAGGAATGGATGTGGACCAGGTCGAGCCGGTCGGTCTGCAGACGGCCGAGGCTCTCCTCGACCGTGCGGATGATCTCGGGCACCGGGGTGTCGGGCGGCAGGTGGCCGTCGGCGGTGCAGAACTTCGACGCGAGGAACATCCGGTCGCGCTCGCCGTGTTCGCGGATCGCCTTGCCGAGCAGGATCTCCGAGCCGTTGCGCGAGTAGTCCGGCGCCGTGTCGAAGTAGTTGATGCCGCGCTCGAGGGCGAGCAGCGCCACGCGGTCGTCCTCGATCCGTCCCGAGCCGAGCGAGATGTCGGAGACCATCGCCTCGGTGCGGCCGAGGCGGCGGTACGCCTTCACGCGCGAGCCCGCCCACTCGGGGCGCTGCTCGGGCGCCACCTTCTCGACCTCGGCGAAGAACACGTCTCGACCGACGTCCCGCCAGCGGTGCTGGCGCAGGGCGACGCCGCCCGCGCCCGCCACCGCGGTGGCGAGGCCGCTCGCGCCGACCGCGCCCGCCGTGGCGAGGAATCCGCGGCGATCGGTTCCGGCGAGCGCGGCCGCGCCCTCGGCCTCGCCGTGGGCGCCGGCGAGCGCGTGCGCCGCGTCGGTGTGCGGCCGGGCGGGCGCGAACAGCCACGGCGGCATGGTCTCGCCGCACGCGACGCAGGTCGGCCGCCGCACCCGGACGAACCCGGAGACGAAGGCGGCGAGGCCGAGCGCGGCGGTGGCGAGGAGCGCGGGCAGCGCGGGGCGCCAGCCCGAGCGCACTCCCTCGAACAACCCGTTCAGCCGCGGCGCGACCCATGCCCAGCCGAGAGCGAACGTCGAGGCCCAGAGGGCGAGGCGCACCGGCCAGCGTACGCGGGCCGGCCGTGCCTCGGTGTCGCCGCCGCACCGATCGCAGACCGTCATGGGGAGAGTATGCCCCATGATCCCGGGGCGTGGCGACCCCCCGGGGGCGTCCGGGACCCTTGACGTGGCCGAAGGCTCTGCGGAATCGTCTCCGCCATGGACGCATGGGCCTGGAAGGCGATCACCGGCGTGCCCCTCGGGCTCGCGCTTGCGAACCTGGCCGAGTGGAGCGCGCACCAGGTGCTGCTCCACGGTCTCGGCCGCAGGAAGACGAGCTTCTGGGCCTTTCACTGGCACGAGCACCATCGTGCGTCGCGCCGCCACGGCATGCACGACTCCGACTACCTGCGCTCGCCGTTCGGCTGGCATGCGCAGGGCAAGGAGGTCGCGGCGCTCGCGGCGGCGACCGCGGGAGTCCTCGCCCTCGCGCCATGGAACCCGGTGCTCTGCGCGACGCTCGCCTTCTGCGCGTTCGACTACTGGCGCAAGCACCGCCGCGCGCACCTCGACCCCGCCTGGGCGCGCGAGCACCTGCCCTGGCACGTCGATCACCACATGGGCCCCGACCAGGACGCGAACTGGTGCGTCACGCGGCCCTGGTGCGACGTCCTCTTCGGCACCCGCAAGCCGTGGATCGGCACGGCCGACGAGCGTCCGCTCGTCGATCGACACCCCGAGCGCTCCGAGGCCGCCGCCGACGAGCGCGGCGCGACGGGGGCCGCCGCCGCGGGTCTCGCAGCCGCGGTCCTCCTCGCGGGCGGACTCGCCGCGGGCTGCGGCAACCAGTCGTCGTCGCCGCCGCCCGCGACCACCGACCCGATCTTCTACGGCGACCTCCACGCGCACTCCGGCCTCTCGAACGACGCGACCGGCACGCCCGACGGCTTCTTCACGGCCGCGCGCGACATCGCCGGGCTCGACTTCGTCGTCATCTCCGACCACGACATCTTCCTCACCCCCGACGAGTGGGAGATCCTGAAGACGACGGCCGCGTCCTACGACAGCCCGGGCAGCTTCGTCGCCTTCTCCGCGGTCGAGTGGACGCAGGCGATCGGTTACCACCTGAACGTCTACTTCCGGGAGACGCCCGGCCCGTACTGCCCGGGCTTCGACTGCAGGGAAGCCTCGCAGTTCCTCGACTACTACGGCTCGCAGGTGCGCTCGGGCGCCGCCGCGGGGCACGTGAACCATGCCGCGAGCCGCACCTTCCGCGTTCCCTGGGACGCGATCGACGACTCGGTCACCAATGCCGTCGAGGTCTGGAACTCGAGCAGCGGTGGCGAGTCGAACCAGGAGCGGCTCGACAACGGCCCGCTCTGGGCGCTGCGGGCCGGTTTCCGGCTGGGGCTGGTCGGCGTCTCCGACGACCACCACACCGACGCGACGCCGGCGTTGATCGGCACCGGGCTCACCGGTTGCCACGCCCACGCGCTGAACCGCAGCGACCTGCTCGACTCGTTCCTCGCCCGCCGCTGTTTCGCGACCGACGGCGAACGCATCCGCCTCGACACGAAGATCGGCGGGGTCGCGATGGGCGGCGAGCGCGACGCGCGGATCGGCGACCGGCTGCCCGCGCGGGTCGAGGTCGTCGCGACCCGCACCCCGGTCACGGTCGAGCTCGTGTCGGGCGGCGACGTGGTCGCGACCCGCACCTGCGAGACGCCGGTCTGCGACCTCGACACGGAGATCGCGATCGCCGACCCGGAGAGCTTCGTGTACGCGCGCGTCGTGCAGGAGCCGGGCGGCCGCGCCTGGAGCAGCCCGGTGTTCGTGCACGCGACCTGCGGCTCGGGCGGCACCGGCTGCCTCGACGCGCGGCTCGCAGGCGGCGAGGGCGGCGACGGATCGTGCCTGCTGCAGTGGTTCCTCCCGGCCGACGGTCCCCTGCCCCAGGGCAGTCCGCTCGCGTTCTCGTGCCGCGACGGCGACCCGTCGTGCGACGCGGCCCCCGAGGCCGGCGTCTGCGGGATCCGCGCGGGCTTCTGCTTCGGCGCCGACGCGCCCTCGGGCGCGGCCTGTGCCGCGACCGGCATCGACCGCTGGGACGTCGAGCAGCCGGCGTCGACGCCGATGGACCTCGCCGACCAGTCCGACAACCGCAATCGCGCCGTGCTGTCGGCGATGCTGCACGTCGGCACGCTGTCGGCCGCGAACGGGCTCGGCCCGTCGTGCACGCCGCTCTCGATCCTGCGGCTGCCGCCCGGACGCCGCGAGGTGCGCCTGTCCGCCGGCGGCGGCGCGGTCGAGGACGTCGAGACCGCGACGCTCGAGTGTCTGCCCGCCGCAGCGGGGGCGTCGATCCTCGCGGCACCCGAGCCGACCCCCGCGCCGCACCGGCACTGGGCCGAGGACCTGCCCGCCGGCGATTGCTGACGCCCGCGCCGACCCGGCGCGGAGCAGCGCGGGCGGCCCGTACCGGCACGGACGTACCGGCACGGTTTGAGCCACGGCTCGCCGTGCCGTAGCGTCGAGGTCGGAGCGGCGGGGCGGGGGCCCCGGGACGGGGAGGCGGATGTTTCGGAAGGTGCTGGTCGCCAATCGCGGCGAGATCGCGGTGCGCGTGATCCGCGCCTGCCGCGAACTCGGCCTGCGCACGGTCGCCGTCTTCTCGACGGCCGACCGCGACTCGCTCCACGCGGCACTCGCCGACGAGCGCGTCTGCATCGGGCCCGCGCCCGCCGAGCAGAGCTACCTCAAGATCGCAGCCGTGGTCTCGGCGGCGCTCTCGAAGGGCTGCGACGCCGTGCACCCCGGCTACGGCTTCCTCGCCGAGAACGGCGACTTCGCCGAGGCCTGCGAGCGCTCGGGGCTGGTCTTCGTCGGGCCGCGCGTGCGGACGATCAAGCTCATGGGCGACAAGGCGCGCGCGCGGCGCTTCGTCGCGCGCGCGGGCGTGCCGGTCCTGCCGGGCACGCCGACCTCGCTCCACTCGACCGACGAGGCGATCCGCGCGGCGCGCCGGATCGGCTTCCCGGTGCTCGTGAAGGCGACCGGGGGCGGGGGCGGGCGCGGGCTGCGGGTGGCGCGCAACGAGGACGAGCTCGAGCGCGCGATCCGGCAGGCGCGCGCCGAGGGCGAGGCGGCCTTCGGCAAGGACCGCGTCTACGTCGAGAAGCTGCTGCCGCGCGCGCGGCACGTGGAGGTGCAGGTGATCGCGGACCGCGCGCGCAACGCGATCCACCTGGGCGAGCGCGAGTGCTCGCTGCAGCGCCGCTACCAGAAGGTCGTCGAGGAGTCGCCGTCGCCGGCGGTCGACCGCCGCCTGCGGGCCCGCCTGGGTGCTGCGGCCGTGCGGGTCGCGACGGCGGTCGGCTACACGAACGTGGGCACGGTCGAGTTCCTGCTCGACCCGGACGGGAGACATTGGTTCATCGAGATGAACACCAGGGTGCAGGTGGAGCACCCGGTCACCGAGATGCTGACCGGGATCGACGTCGTGAAGGAGGGGCTGCGCGCCGCGGCGGGCCGCCCGCTCGAGCAAAGGCAGCGCCACGTCTCGTGGCGCGGACACGCGATCGAGTGCCGCGTGAACGCGGAGGACCCGTGGACCGCGCGGCCGTCGCCGGGAACCATCCGGGCGCTGCGGCTGCCCGGCGGGCCGGGGCTCCGGGTCGACTCGGGCGTGGTCGCGGGAAGCGTCGTGCCGCCGCACTACGACGCGCTGCTCTTCAAGGTGGTCGCGCACGGCGCGGATCGCGCCGAGGCGCTCGCCCGGATGCGCTCGGCGCTCGCCGAGACGCGGGTCGAGGGCGTCTCGACGAACCTCGCGATGCACCGCGCCCTGCTCGACGACGCGGACGTCGTCTCGGGCGAGGTCGACACCGGCTTCCTCGAGGCCTGGCTCGCGCGCACGCCCGCGCCGGCGAGGGCGTCGTGAGGACCCCGACGCGTCGCCCGCGACGCCGCGGCGCGCGCGCGACGTCGGATCTCCGTGCCGCGGCCGCGGGGCTCGCCGCGCTGCTGCTCGCCGCCTGCGCCCCCCCGGGCCCGCCGCCGAACGGCAACTACTACGGCGACCGGCCGACCTCGGAGGCGGTGGTCGACGAGCAAGCGGTCAACTTCGGGACCGTCGAGCCCGGAACGGTCGTCCGCCACCAGTACGTGATCAAGAACACGGGCCAGCACCCCCTCGACCTGATGAAGATCACGCCGGGCTGCGGCTGCACCTACGTGAAGCCGGTCGACAAGACGATCTGGCCGGGCCACGCGGGCATCCTCGAGGTCGCGCTCGACACCCACGGCCTGCGTGGGCCGCAGTCGAAGGCGGTGCGCGTCCGGACGAACGAGGGCGGGCGGCCGGAGATCGAGCTGCGACTGTTCGGCGAGGTCGCGACCGACGTGAAGGTGACGCCCGACCGCGTCGTGCTCGGCCGCCCCGGCACCCCGATGGCCGGCAGCGTCGAGGTGGTCACGCTCGACCCGGGCGTCTCGGTGACCGGGGTGAGGAGCCAGTACGGCCAGCTCGACCTGCACCAGGCGCCGCTCGGCGGGTCGGAGCGCGGCGTGAAGATCGTCGTGACCCCGAAGCGCAACGGCTACACCGGCCTGTTCAACGACCGGATCGTCGTCACGACGACGAGCAAGCGCCAGCCGAAGGTGACGATCCCGGTGATGGGCTCGCTGTGACGCGACCGCGCTAGCGGTCGCGCGGATGCCCGTCGGGTTCGAGCGAGCGGATCGCGGTCTCGAGTCGCGACACCGCGTCGGCGAGCCCGTCGGCGAGCGACTCGACGCGCCCCTGCACGCCGTCCACCCGGCGCGCGAGCCGATCCTCCTCGACGTGCAGCGCGCTGCCCTGCACGTCGACCACCCGGCCCAGCCGGCCGACCAGGTCGACCAGCGTGTCGAGGTGGCCGGTCGCGCGCTCGACCTGCGTGCGGGTGCGGTCGATCGCGTCGCCGAGCTCGCCGATGCGCGCCTCGAGGCGGCGGATCCGCTCGGCGAGCAGGTCGCGCGGCTCCTCCTTCGCGCCGGACATCGCTCCGCACGCTAGCACGCGCGCCCGCGCCGCGCGTGCCCCGACACCGGCCGGCGCGGGCAGGCGGACGCGACGGCGACCGCGGCTTCGTGCGAGCCGAGCGCCGCTTGCCGCGATCCGAGCGCCGAGCGCGGCTCGCGGCCGCGGAGCGCGTCCGCTAGCGTCCGCGGAACGACGCGCCGACGGCGCCCCCCGGCACGGCATCCCCCGGCGGCGCGTCGCGACCCGCCGCCATGCCCGAGCCGAATCCCACCGAGTCCCCGTCCGTCGAGTCCGCGACCGGCCTCGCCGACGCCGCGCGCACGGCCGTCGCCCGTCTCGGGTCGGGCCCCGCGCCACGGGTCGTGGTCGCCGGGCTGCGCGGACCGGCGCGCGCCGCCTTCGCGGCGGCACTCGTGCGCGAGCGCCCCTCGCCGCTCCTCTTCGTGGTCGACGAGGGCTCGCGCGCCGAGGAAGTCGCGCGCGACCTGCGGTTCTTCCTCGGCGAGGAGGCCGCCGGCAGCGCGCTCGGCAAGCGGGTCCACGTCTTTCCCGCGTGGGACGTGCCGCCCTTCTCCCCGACCTCGCCGTCCGCCGAGACCGTCGCGCAGCGCATCGAGGGCCTCTGGCACCTCGCGCAGACGCCGAACCCGGTCGTGATCGCGTCCGCCGACGCGATGCTGCAGCGGGTCGTCTCGCCCGAGGTGCTGCGACGGGCCGTCTCCTACCTCGTGCAGGGCGACGAGCTCGACCTCGACGCGTTCGCGGCGCGGCTCGTCGACTGGGGCTACCGGCGCCGCCCGCTGGTCGAGGAGCGCGGCGACTTCGCCGTGCGCGGCGGGCTCGTCGACGTGTTCGCGACCGGCAGCGACGACCCGGTCCGGCTCGAGCTGCTGGGCGACGTGATCGAGTCGATCCGCGCCTTCGACCCGGGCACGCAGCGGCGGGTCGCCGACCGCGAGGAGGCGCTCGTCCTGCCCGCGGCCGAGTTCCCCGCCGCCGCGATGCGCGACCCCGCGGTCGCGCGGCGGGTCGAGGACCGCTCGCGCGAGCTCGAGATGACCCGGGCCGACCGCGCCGAGCTCGCGGACGCGCTCGCCGAGGGGCGCCACTTCCCGGGCGTCGAGGCGCTCGCGCCCTACCTGGTCGAGCTCGTGCCGCTCGCCGCGCTGCTGCCCGCGGGCACCGTCGTCGTGCTCGACGACGAGGAGGCCGTGTCCGCGGCGCTCGATCGGGCGTGGGAGAGCGTGCTCGAGCACGAGGCGCTCGCGGCCGAGGAGCGGCGCGCGCACGCGCCCGCGTCGGCGCTGCACTCGTCGCCGGACGAGCTCTCGCGCGACCTCGCCGCGCTGCCGCGGATCGCGCTCGACGAGCACGCGGCGGGCGCGATCCGCGTCGCCTCGCGCGCGCCCGAGCTGCACGCGACCCGCATGCTGCGCGAGGAGCGCGGCTTCGCGGCGCTCGCCGCGCGGCTCGGCGAGTGGGCGGCGGCGGGCCGCCGAACCGCGCTCGTGGTCGGCAACGCGGCGCAGGCCGAGCGGCTGGTCCGCATCCTCGAGAAGGCCGACCTGCCGCTGCCCGCCTGCGGCGGCTCGCTCCCGCGCGCGCTCGAGGAGCGTCCCGGCCCGGGCGCGTTCGTGCTCGAAGGCGAGCTCACGGCCTCGATCGAGCTGCCGGCCGACGGGCTCGTCCTCGTCGCCGAGGCGAACCTCTTCGGCGAGCACCGCCACGGACGGCGGCGCAAGGCGGTCGCGCTCACGCTCGACCAGGTCATGCGCAGCCTCTCGCAGCTCGCCCCCGACGAGCACGTCGTGCACGTCGACCACGGCATCGGTCTCTACCGCGGGCTGCGCCACATGGCGGTCACCGGCACCGAGGGCGACTTCCTCGAGCTCGAGTACCAGGGCGGCGACCGCCTCTTCCTGCCGATCGACCGCGTGAACCTCGTGCAGAAGTACGTCGGCGGCGACGGCGCGAACCCGCTGCTCGACAAGCTGGGCGGCATCGCGTGGGCGAAGGCCAAGGCGAAGGCGAAGGAGTCGATCCTCGCGATGGCCCACGAGCTGCTCGCGCTCTACGCGACGCGCGCGCGCGAGGAGGGGCACTCGTTCTCGACCGGCGACGCCTGGTACCAGGAGTTCGAGGCGCGCTTCCCCTTCGACGAGACCCCCGACCAGAAGCGCGCGATCGACGAGGTGCTCGCGGACCTCGGCAGCGAGAAGCCGATGGACCGCCTGGTGTGCGGCGACGTCGGCTACGGCAAGACCGAGGTCGCGATGCGCGCGGCCTTCGTGTGCGCGATGGAGGGCCGCCAGGTCGCCGTGCTCGTGCCGACCACCGTGCTCGCGCAGCAGCACGGCGAGAGCTTCCGCAAGCGCTTCGCCGGCTACCCGGTGCGCATCGAGACGATGTCGGGATTCCGCACGCGCACGGAGAACGCCGAGGTCGCGGCGGGGCTCGCCTCGGGCGAGGTCGACCTGGTCGTCGGGACGCACCGCCTGCTCCAGCCCGACGTGAAGTTCGCGCGCCTGGGGCTGCTCGTCGTCGACGAGGAGCACCGCTTCGGCGTGCGCGACAAGGAGCGCATCAAGCAGCTTCGCAAGACCGTCGACGTGCTGACGCTCACCGCGACCCCGATCCCGCGGACGCTCGAGCTCTCGCTGACCGGCATCCGCGACCTCTCGGTGATCGAGACGCCGCCCGCGGACCGGCAGGCGGTGCGGACCTGGGTCATGCGCTTCGACGACGCGGTCGTGCGCGAGGCGATCCTGCGCGAGCTGCGCCGCGGCGGCCAGGCGTTCTTCGTCCACAACCGCGTCGAGACGATCGACGCGACGGCCGAGCGGCTGCGCGCGCTCGTGCCGGAGGCGCGGGTCGGCGTCGGGCACGGGCAGATGCGCGAGCACCAGCTCGAGAAGGTCATGCTCTCGTTCATGCAGCACGAGTTCGACGTGCTGCTCTGCACGGCGATCATCGAGTCGGGGCTCGACATCCCCAACGCGAACACGATCTTCATCGACCGCGCCGACACCTTCGG
>Ga0075471_10002840_pt1 | contig 11308 bp, 10 predicted proteins | sample DEB19_08_DNA_2_FD_74787 | JGI IMG/M metagenome (GOLD analysis project Ga0075471, IMG submission 74787) | Aqueous microbial communities from the Delaware River and Bay under freshwater to marine salinity gradient to study organic matter... | ecosystem: Environmental > Aquatic > Marine > Coastal ... | reverse complement strand
CTTCTTGCCGTAGAGGTAGTCCCCGTTCTCTGATCGATCTCCGTTGCTGGCTGCCCAGTGCACCACGTCCACGACTTTGGGCCGTTCCTTGTCAATCAGATCCATCAACTCGGCGCGCAGCCGGGCATAACCGCTGGGGGTGATGTAGTTCTTGCCTCCCGCTGGCAGAGCGGGCAATTGCGGATCGTCCTCCTCGCTGGCGTCAGGCTCGCGGGTAAAGGCCTTGTTCACAATTGTTTCAGTCAACAGCTTTGATCATGCAATGGCGTCAAGCAACCGGGCTGCATTGCCACCACGGACCAATTGATCCCAAGTGCAAGGTGGATCGCTCAGGTGTGGCCTTGGCAACAAAATCGGTGGGAAGGATCCGGATGGGTTTGGAGGGGTAGTCGCTGGCAAACGCGGGATGGGTCAGAAATGCCAGGCAAAGGGATAAGCCCAGGAGGATTTTTCTTGAAAGATTTTTCATTTGTTTCCATTCCCCTACTGGTGGAGTTCAACCAATTGTGACAGGGCGATGCGCCAACCCTGATCGAAGCCCATTTGAGCATGTTTGTTTCTGTCCTGCGCAGTCACGTGTCTGACGCTGGCATGAAATCTTGAACCTCCATCTGCCAGCAGCGTGAAGGTCAGGTCGCAAACAAAGCCAAATCCCAGTTGAGGTATTGGATTGGGCCGGAAGTTTTCTGACAGCATGCCAGTCCAGACGATTCGATTCGGTTTTTCAAGCAGCAAAAAGCACCCCCTGTTTTCTGGCATCGTTTCACCTTCAGGTGACTGCATGACGTTTGAAAACAGGCCGCCGGGCCTGGGGTCAATTGAACACTGAACAACCTTCCAGGGCCGTGGGCAAAACCACTTGGGAAGGGTTTCGGGGTTGGTCCAGCCATCGAACAACTGGTCGGGGGTGATGGGTACATCAACAATGAGTTGAAGATCGAGGTCGGGATTGAAGTCAATGTTCATGGCTGTCTGTCCGTTTTCGTTGGAAGGCGCAATTTTGTGCATGGCTTGTCAGAAAGAATGACTGGGTGTCTGCAAGACGTTGGAGTTGCAGCGAGCATGGCAAGCATGCACAAGAAGCCAGCATGCGTGGCAATTGCGGGCCCACAAAGAAAAAAGCCTCGATTTCTCGAGGCTTATCCTGAAATTGGCGCGGCTGGCAGGATTCGAACCCACGACCCCTTGGTTCGTAGCCAAGTACTCTATCCAACTGAGCTACAGCCGCAAAGGTGTGGATTCTATCATGGTGGATACTGCTTACCGATGTTGTTGTTTCTCAGAGGATTTGTTCTTCGGCATATGGTCCTGCGGATCCTCATGCCATATGGTGCTGCTTGATAAAAATGTTTAGTTCATTGGAGATAAACCATGGAAGCCAAATGGTTGGAAGACTTCATTAGCCTGGCGCGTACCGGAAATTTTTCCCAATCGGCTGGCGAGCGCAACATTACCCAGTCTGCCTTCAGCCGCCGAATCAAATCCCTGGAGCAATGGGTCGGCGTTTCCCTGATTGATCGCTCGACCTACCCAACAACATTGACGCCGGCCGGCCTTAGGTTTCATGAGGCGGCCCTCAAGGCCACGACTTCTCTTGAATCGATGCGAGACGATCTGCGAAAAGCACAAAACCCGGGCCGCGATGTTTTTCGGGTCTCCTTACAGCATTCTCTGGCCGGAAATTTTCTGGCCGAGTGGCTGCCACAGATCGCCCCAAACCTCAACAGCACCCTGGTCACTGTCAAGGCTGATAACCTGCACGATTGCATCAGGGAACTGGAGGAAGGAAATGTGGATGTGCTGGTCTGCTATTGGCACCAGGACTTGCCGGTATCGTTCAATCAGAAGCGTTATCGCTCGAGTCTGCTCACCAAAGACCGGCTTATTCCTGTTTCTAAGGCGGATCGCAAGGCACGGCCCCTCCATCACCTGAAGTCTGACTCAAGTTCTGAAATCCCCTGGCTTTCCTACAGCTCTGAAGCCTTTCTGGGTCGCGCAACTGCTTTGGCGATGCAAAAGAATCCGACCTTGGTGCCGCTTCGTCTAGTTTTTCAGAGCGCGCTGGCTGAGGCCCTTAGGGCAGGCGTCCATGCAGGCCTGGGAGTGGCATGGCTGCCCCTGAGCATGGTTCGGCCTGACCTTGAGGCGGGTAGCCTGGTACATGCCAGCCCTGGTGCTTTTGAATTACCGCTGCAGGTTCGAATGTTCAGAAATGGCTCGATGAAGGCTGTTCGGCTTTTAAAAGCTGTGACCTGACCCTTGCGCTCCTTGGATAGACCGGGGTGTGATGAGGGATCTCCAAGGTTATGATTTTATTTCATAGTTTTGCGCGGAGATTGCATTGGACGGCTTTCAATTTGCGTCCTAAGCTTGCCGCCAGATTTAAACCGGACAGCATTTAAATTTTGGACATCCCATGAATCTAGACAACTTTCCCCGTTATCCGCTTGGTCACTGGCCAACACCTCTGGAGCCCATGAAAAGGCTGCAGGCGTCACTGAACGCGCCTTCCCTATATATCAAGCGAGATGACTGCACGGGGCTGGCAACCGGTGGCAGTAAAACCCGCAAGCTCGAGTTTCTCGTAGCGGACGCACTAAAACACGGGGCCGATACCTTGCTGACACATGGCGCAGTCCAATCCAACCACGTTCGCCAGACGGCCGCTGCCGCGGCTCGCGCCGGTTTGCGCTGTGAGGCGATTCTGGAAAATCGGGTTTCCAATCCTCCTGCCGAATACAAGCAGTCCGGCAATGTTTTTCTGGACTGGCTGCTGGACGCCAAGTTGCACGAAGTGCCCGGAGGCACTGCCATGGACGAGGCGCTGGAAGCGCTGGCTTCTCGCTTGCGCGAGCAGGGTCGCAAGCCTTATGTGATTTCAGGAGGCGGATCCAATCCGCTGGGGTCTTTGGGTTACGTCATGTGTGTGCTCGAGCTCGTCAAGCAGTGCGAGTCCATGGGCTTGAAAAAGCCCCACCTGGTTCTTGCCACGGGCAGCGCAGGCACGCACGCCGGGTTACTGGCCGGCGTGCATGCGCTGGGTCTGGGTTGGCCGATTACCGGTGTCGGTGTTAGAGCCAGCAAGGAGATCCAGGAAGCCAGAGTCCATAACTTGGCCAACCGCACACTAGAGCTGATGGGCAAAAAACCGGACCTGCCAGCACAAAAGGTTGTTGCAGATGACAGGTTTATTGGACCGGGCTACGGCCTGGCGACCGAAACCATGGTGGAAGCGGTAAAAATGCTGGCTCGCAACGAGGGCATTCTGATGGATCCTGTCTACACCGGCAAGGGAATGGCCGGAATGATTGCAATGATCCGTTCAGGCGAGTTCTTTAAGAGTGATGAAAATATTATTTTCATTCACACCGGAGGAGCTGCTGCGCTATTCGGGTATCGTTGGGTTTTTGATCAGGCTGCAGCCTGACCAAATTGAATCAACAAGCGATACCTTTCACTGAACGTGCATATTTCTTGGCTTGAATTTTTACCTGTGGAGAAAATCATGAAATCTACGCTTCGTTTTTTCCGTTTATTTGACGCGCTGGCGATCGCCTTGCTGGCTTGCGTGACTTTCACGGCTGCGGCACAAACCGCTGTGCGCGGGGGCACCTTGGTCATGGTGGTTCAGCCTGAACCCCCCACCCTGGCTGCTTACCAGAGCACGGCCGGCCCGGTCGGGCAGGTGACCACAAAAGTTTTCGAAGGCCTACTCGAATACAGTTTTGAACTGAAGCCCATTCCCAGTCTGGCCAAATCGTGGACCGTCAGCCCAGACGGGAAAACTGTCACCTTCAAACTCAAGGAAGGTGTCAAATTCCACGACGGGAAACCTTTCACCAGTGCTGACGTCCAGTTCACAGTGATGGATGTGCTTAAAAAAGTCCATCCACGCGGCGCCAACACCTTTCGGGCCGTCACCGCCATTGATACGCCAGACGCCATGACAGCGGTATTCAGATTGAGCGAGCCGGCACCCTACATGCTGATGGCCTTGTCCTCATACGAATCCCCGATGCTGCCCAAGCATGTTTACGGCACGGGTGACATTGCCAATCATCCAAGGGCCAATTCGCCTGTGGGAACCGGCCCCTTCAAGTTTGTTGAGTGGCAAAAAGGCCAGTTCATGCGCTTTGATCGCAACCCCGATTACCACAAGAGTGGCTTGCCAAATCTGGACCGTATCGTCGCCCGATTTATTGCCGATGCAGGTACCCGCTCGGCAACCCTTGAAACCCAGGAAGTCCACATGGGCGGCTTCAATGCCGTACCGCCGGTTGACGTAAAACGTTTGCAGGCTTTGCCTCACATCGCGACGACCTCCAAAGGGTACGAGATGCAGGCCCCGATCGTTCAACTTGATTTCAATACCACAAAGCCTCCGTTTGACAATCAAAAGGTACGGCAAGCCGTGGCCTATGCCATTGATCGTAAATTTGTCATAGACAACATCTGGTTTGGCTTTGGCAAACCGGCAACCGGCCCGGTCAGTTCCAATTTCAGCGCCAATGGTCTGTACACCGCTGCGGTCAAGAACTACAACGTTCCCAACGGGATTGACCTTGCCAACAAGTTGCTTGATGAAGCTGGCATGCCTCGCGGGGCCAACGGTGTGCGGTTTGAAATCGTCCATGACATTACCCCTTACGGAGAGGAGTGGCGGCGCTTTGGTGAGTATGTTCAGCAACAACTCGCCAAGATCGGCATCAAAGTCTCTTTGCGTTATGAGGATGTACCTAGCTGGCTGAGGCGCGTCTACACGAACTATGACTTCCAGCTGACCAACAACTGGATTCAAACCCTGGCAGACCCTGTGATCGGCATGCACAGGCTCTATCATTCAAATTCAATCAAGCCGGGCACCGTGTTTGTGAATGACTCCCGCTGGAGCACCACGGAGACTGACGACCTCATGAACAAGGCCGCTGTGGAAGTTGACGCCAAAAAGAGAGGGGCTCTCTACCATGATCTTCAAAAGAGGGTTGTTGAAGCCAGTCCTTTGGTGTTCGTTCATGAGTTGAACTTCGTGACCGTCTACAACAAGAAGGTCAATAACTTTCCGCTCAGTCCGCTGGGTCTTTACTCTTCCTTTGACCAAGTCTGGTTGAGCAAATAGATCCGAGACGCAAGGGGATTGGTTGTGATCTGGAGAAAAGGCGCGGCGTTTGTCGTGGGTCGACTGCTTTTGGCGGTCCCTGTCGTGCTCACCATTGTCGCGCTCAATTTCTTCCTGTTGCAACTGGCCCCTGGTGATGCGGCTGACGTGCTGGCCGGCGAGGCGGGATCCGCAACGCCGGAGTTTATGGCTCAGCTCCGACAAAAGTTCGGCCTTGATCAGCCCGTGTCAATGCAACTGCTTTTGTACATCAAGCAGGTCTTTACCTTCGACCTGGGCTATTCCTTCCGGCATAGCATGTCGGTATCGGACCTGATACTGACCCGGCTTGGCCCCTCCCTGTTGCTGATGCTCACGGTGTTCTTCGTGGCAATTGTCTTCGGTGTGACCTTGGGTAGCCTGGCTGCCCGCAACCTGAACCAATGGAAAGACAGGATGATTTCCCTGTTGACCGTCATGGCCTATGCAACGCCAGTATTTTGGGCTGGCTTGATGTTGATCGTGGTGTTCTCCATCAAACTTGGGTGGTTTCCAACCAGTGGAATGCAACAGGTTGCGGCATTCCATGAAGGGTGGGCCAAAGTGTTCGATATCGCGCACCATCTGGTCTTGCCCGCATTGACCCTGTCGCTCTTCTACCTTGCCTTGTATACCCGGCTGATGCGGGCCTCGGTTCTGGAGCAGTTCTCAATGGATTACGTGGTCACAGCCCGTGCCAAGGGACTTACCGAAACGCAAATTGCCTATCGTCATGTTCTGAGAAACGCCATATTGCCGGTAGTGACTATGGCTGGCGTACAGGCCGGCGGCCTGCTCGGGGGAGCGGTCGTGGTGGAAACTGTTTTTGCCTGGCCAGGTCTTGGGCTGCTGGCCTACGAAGCGCTATTTTCCCGAGACCTGAATCTGCTGCTGGGAATATTTTTCATATCGACCTGCCTGGTGGTCTTGGTGAACCTGATTGTCGATCTGGCGTATTCGTTGCTTGATCCCCGAATTCAATTACGCTGATCCTCCAACCATGAATCAAGGTTTAAGTCGCTTTTTTCGCAACCCTCCAGCCGTCCTCGGATTGGTAGTGTTGCTGGCAGTTGTGATTGCCGCTCTGCTGGCAGGTGTCATATATCCCGGAGACCCGTTTGCCATGGTCGGCAAACCGTTTCAGGCGCCATTTGGTGACTATCCCCTTGGTACGGATATGCTGGGGCGAGACCTGATGGCCGGGATTCTTTATGGCGCCCGCACGACGCTCCTAGTGGGCATTCTCGCCACACTTATTGCATCGATCGTCGGCATTGCCATTGGGGGGCTGGCCGGCTATTTTGGAGGCAGCACCGATAACCTGTTGATGCGCCTGACTGAAATTTTTCAAACCATTCCGTTTTTTCTTTTTGCAATATTGCTGGTGGCTGTTCTGGGTGCATCCGTGGGAAGTGTCATTGCTGCCATTGCGATCGTCTCGTGGCCTCCCATGGCGCGCCTGGTGCGCGGTGAATTCCTGTCAATGCGAAATCGTGAATTTATTCAGGCCTGTGTTTCATTGGGAATGGGACATGTGCGCATCATTTTTCTGCACATCCTTCCCAACACACTTTCCTCCATCATCGTCACCGGTTCCCTGATGGTGGCGACCGCAATTCTTATTGAGTCAGGCCTGTCCTTTCTGGGCTTGTCCGATCCCAACGCCATGAGCTGGGGCTTCATCATTGGCTCCGGGCGTTCTGTCCTGCGCACTGCATGGTGGATTTGCGCCATGCCGGGTTTGGCTATCCTGTTTACCGTCATGGCGATCAATCTGGTCGGTGATGGCCTCAATGACGCCTTGAACCCAAGACTTAACTCGGCATGAATGCTAGCGCTGCACTCCTCAGTATCGAGGGCTTGACGATTGACCTTCCGGAAAAAGCAGATAGAAGGCATGCGGTTGAAAACCTCAATCTGTCTTTGAACCGTAACGAAATTCTTTGTGTTGTCGGGGAGTCTGGTTCCGGCAAATCTCTGATGTCGCGCGCCATTCTTGGTTTGTTTCCTTCTCGCCACGTCAAACCAAGTGCAGGAAAAATCATATTCAAGGGCGAAGATCTTCTTGCAGCTTCAGCCGCCAGGCTTAGGGATCTGCGCGGCAACCGAATTTCCATGATTTTTCAGGAGCCGATGACTGCACTCAATCCGGTCATGAAGATCGGCGCCCAGATCGAAGAGGCGCTTGCAACCCATCTACAAATCGAAGGCAAGACCCGTCACACTCGGGTTGCTGAAATGCTGGCGGCCGTCAATTTGCCAGACCCTGAAAAAATCATGCAGTCTTACCCCCACCAGCTTTCTGGGGGACAAAGACAACGGGCCATGATTGCCATGGCCCTGATGCTGGAGCCAGACATTCTGATTGCCGATGAACCCACGACGGCTCTGGACGTTACAACGCAGGCTCAAATTCTCAAGCTGATTCGCCAGATTCAAAAAAAGAACGGTATGGGTGTTCTTTTTGTCACGCACGACTTTGGTGTGGTGGCAGAGATCGCAGACCGGGTGGCCGTTATGCAGAGTGGCCTCATCGTGGAGCAAGGTGCAGCAGAAGAAGTTTTGGAGCGACCCAAAGCGCAATACACCAGATCGCTTTTGGAATCGGTTCCAAGCCTGATCCCCGGGCCCAAGATTGACTTTGCCGCTAAGCAGGTCATGATTGCCGCCAAAGGGTTGAGTAAAACTTATAAATCCGGCGGCAGCTTCTTTGCTTCGTCGGGGCGGCAGGTCAACGCGGTGAATTCCGTTGACTTTGAGATTCGACATGGCGAAACGCTGGGTATCGTTGGCGAATCTGGGTCGGGCAAATCGACGCTTGCGCGTTGTATCACGCGTTTGGTTGACTCGGATGACGGGTCGATCCTGATCAACGGGGTTGATATTGCCAAACTCAAACAGGACCAGCTGCGTCCTGTGCGGCGGCGGATGCAGATGGTTTTTCAGGACCCATTTGGATCATTGAATCCCCGAAGAACGGTTGGGCAACTCATCTCCGAAGGCCCGATCGTGCATGGGATACCTGATGATCAGGCTTGGCAAAGAACCTACGAATTGCTCGAGCTTGTGGGTTTGGAGCGCAAAGCGGCTAATCGGTACCCTCACGAATTCTCTGGAGGTCAGCGCCAGCGTATCGGGCTGGCCCGCGCGCTGGCGCTCCAGCCTGAAATCCTGGTGGCTGATGAGCCCGTTTCGGCGCTGGATGTCACTGTCCAGTCCCAGGTTCTCAATTTGCTGTCTGATCTGCGTGGCAAATTGGGACTGACCATGCTTTTCATTACTCATGACCTGCGGGTCGCCAGTCAGGTCTGCGACTCGATTGCGGTCATGCTAAAGGGTGAAATTGTTGAATATGGTCCGGTGGCCGATGTCTATGCCAACCCACGCCATGCATACACCAAAGAGTTGCTGGCAGCAGTGCCTGGCCGAGACTGGAGCCATCTCAGGGATGGGGCCAGCCAACTAAACTGAATTCCAGAAGAAAGCCCCTAGCGTCATGCCTAAAACATTGAGACAGCTCGGACAGGATTTGCAATCGGGACGCAGCACGGCAACAAGTCTGGTCCAGGAAAAGCTTGATCTTTTGGGCAAACTCGAGCCTAAGCTTCAGGCGTTCACCCATATAGATGCCGACAGGGCCCTAAAGCATGCGGCTGCGATCGACAAACTGCGTTCAGCTGGCGTTGATTTGGGGCCGTTGATGGGAATTCCAGTAGCGGTCAAGGACTTGTTCACCATTGACGGCATGCCAACCAGCGCAGGTACCCGGGTTGATGTCCAGGACCTGGTGCCCGCACAGGGCGGATTTGTCCAGATGCTTTTTCGCGCAGGGTGCATCGTGCTTGGCAAAACGCGCACATCTGAGTTTGCGCTGGGTGGTTACAACCCAAGCCATGTCCTCCCATGGAACCCGTGTGATGACAAGGTGAAGCGGATGACTGGCGGCTCCAGCCACGGATCAGCTGTGGCCATGGCTGCTGGATTGGCCGGTTTTACGGTGGGCTCTGATACTGGCGGCTCGGTGCGGTGGCCGGCGGCCCTGTGCGGCGTAGTTGGCTACAAGTCAACGACCAATCACTGGCCAACCGATGGGGTTTTCCCACTCTCGCCGCAATTGGACAGCGTGGGCATATTCACCCGGTCAGTCGAGGATGCTGCCTGGGTGGAGGCTGCATTGGCTGGGAGAGCGCTTGGCCAGCAACAATCGGTTTCCAGTTTGAAACTAGCTTTGCCCCAATTCCACTTTATGGAGAATTTGGACGACGCAGTCAGCACCTGCTTTCACCAAGCCATAGAAATGCTTCGTAACGCCGGGGCCAGCATTACAGAGATTCATGTCCCCGAGGCCTCAGAAATCGACGACATCTTCAGATGTCTTGTCCCGGCCGACTTGTTGGCCTTTCTGGGACGCGCCAGGGTACAGGAGCATGAGAAACTGATCGACCCCGTTGCCAATGCCCGACTGGGTGGGGCTGTCGACTTAAGAGCTGACGAATATGTCCGGATGGCCTCGCGTCTGTTGCATTTGCAGCAGCTGATCAATGAACGCTATCCCCAGTTTGATGCCTGGATCACCCCGACAGTACCGCAGGTTCCCGCTCCTATTGAGGCTTTTAGCACTGTCCAATCCATTGCCGATTGGAATCGGCTCGCAACCCAAAATACAAGACCAGGAAACCTGTTCAATCAGTGTGGTATTTCCATGCCGATCCAGCATCTCGGTGCTGCCCTGCCGGTCGGGTTACAACTTTGCGCAGCGCCCGGGGCCGATGCGACCCTGCTCAGGGTTGCCATGGCGGTCGAGTCCTGTCTGGGGCCATCAACGAACTGATTCAGTTCCAGCCCGCTGCGGCCGGTAGTCGTGAAATGAATTACTGGAGCTGTTGCACTTAATTGACATTGCAGCTCAAGCCGGTGGCCCTCCCAGGAGAAGCTATCCGTTACAGTCCGGTTTGTTATGTCAGCTCTTGCTTCTCATTCATTTCCGGTGGCGGTGGTCATGCGCAAAGAGCGCATTGACGGGCCCATGAGCCGCTGGCAGCCCTGGCGTTGGGTGCTGGACGATGTCTTTGTCCATGAATCCAATGATCAGGAACCTCCTCGCCGCATTCTGCAAAGCGAGCATGAGGAGCGCTGGTTGCACACTGGATTTACCGTTGAGTTGTACCGGGATGATGCCGAAGGTTATTACCTCAATGCCAGCGCACCGGCCCCTTGCTGGTTTGTGTTGTGGCGCATGGAGGAAGAAGCGACGGTTGCCGATGAGCCCTTGGCCCGGCCACAGCTGGTCAGCGTGAGCTACCACGATGCAGGCCGCTGGCTTGACGCCCAGGAAACTGTTGAGCAGGTAGCCGCCCCGGTAGAAGTGATTGAACTGATGCAGGAATTCATCAAGCAGCACTATGTGCCCGAACCCAAGCGGCGCAAGCGCCCCGACAGTTTTCGCCCACTGACGGACCGCTTTGGCAACCCTGCCTCGGTCAGCACCGAAATCAAAAAGGGTGGGGGCAATGTCTGAGGGATTTCTCGGGCGCTGGGCGCGGCGCAAGCAGGATGTCCGTGAGGGTAGGGCGCCCGATGAGCCCGAACTCAATCCGAATCGGGAAGTTTCAGCAGCCCATCCTGCAACTCAAGTAACTTCAGCCCAAGCCGCTGCGGTCCAGACGGCTGTCACCCAGCCTCACTCTTCGCCAGACTCGGCCCCTGTCCCAAATGCTGGCCAGCAGACAGCTGCTCAGACGCCCTCTGAATCAGCGCAGCTACCGTCACTGAAGGATACGTTGGAACTGACCCCCCAATCTGACTTCAAGCCTTTTGTGGCCCGGGGTGTTGCCCCGGAGGTTCGCAATGCGGCGATGAAAAAACTCTTTGCCGATCCGCACTTCAATGTGATGGATGGGCTGGACATCTACATTGATGATTACTCGATACCCAGTCCGCTGCCGGTTTCCATGATGCGACGCATGGTGGGTGCGCAGATGCTCAATCTGTTTGATGATGAGAAAAAGGAGCAGGCCGCTGCATCGGGCGATCAGTTTGCTGAACCCGCGGCGCAGCAGATTGGCCAGAAAGAACCGGTCAGTGATCCATCGAGCGATGCCCAACTTGTCGCAAATACTGAAGTAGAAACCAAATCCAAAGCGCAAACTGCAACTCAAAGCAATCTATCATCCC
>Ga0075471_10002837_pt1 | contig 11311 bp, 11 predicted proteins | sample DEB19_08_DNA_2_FD_74787 | JGI IMG/M metagenome (GOLD analysis project Ga0075471, IMG submission 74787) | Aqueous microbial communities from the Delaware River and Bay under freshwater to marine salinity gradient to study organic matter... | ecosystem: Environmental > Aquatic > Marine > Coastal ... | reverse complement strand
ATCGAACCGCTCATAGCGTCGGACTTCGGTCCAACATCACGATTATGTTCGGATCGGTTGAGCGTCCAGTGCATTGGGCTCGTCACATCATCCGCACCCGCGACCTCCAGAAAGAGACCGGCGGATTCACCGAATTCGTCCCGCTCCCGTTTGTACATATGGCCACGCCGCTCTATCTCACGAAGAAGGCGCGTCGCGGTCCGACCTTCCGAGAAACGCTGCTCATGCACGCTGTTCCCCGCATCGCCTATCGGGGTCTCATCGACAATATTCAGACCTCTTGGGTCAAGCTCGGCGTCACCGGCGCACAGCAGGCATTGCAATCAGGCGCCAACGATCTCGGTGGCACCCTCATGGACGAGAACATCAGTCGGGCAGCTGGAGCTGACCATGGGCAGGGCATGGAGCCAAAGGACTTCGCTGATCTTGTTACACCGCTTGGACGAACAGCGGAACAGCGGACCACGTTGTACGGCCGCCTCGCCGAGGTTTGAACTAGTCCATCGTGTCTTCGGGCTCGGTCAGTAAACCGATTGCCTTTTCGACCGCCCGCCGAGCACGGGTGAGTCGCTTTTCGTCCACTGGAAGTTCGTGCCCGCCGGCGTCGATCGATTCACGCAATCGAACGATCGCGAGATCGGCAAGTTCCTCGGCGATGGATTCAAGTCGCTGACGAATGTCTTCGAATTCTCCGGACATGTCCTCATCCTTACTCACCGAATGCGACAGAACGAGCAACTAGGGTCTCGCACGTCCTCCTTCCAATGAACTGAATGGATGAATCGATGGCCGGGAAACGAAGCGAGATCAGTGACGATGATGTCCACGAGTGGATGTCGTTCGATCTCGATGGCGAGACCTACACCTTCGACGTGACATGGCTCACCAGTAATTGGAAGTGCATCTACGGCGACGGCTGTCTCGGGATCGAAGAGGAACCCGACGAAAGCAAGATGTTCGGCTGCTGTGTCCATGGCGCCCACTTCTCCGACAAGGAAGACCGCAAGCGAGTCGCGGAGGTCTATCCGCGATTACGTGACGACGAATGGCAGTTCAAGGCCGTCGCCGCTGAGCTGGGTGGTCCCATCCACAAAGACCATGGCGATTGGGTGACCCGACGCCACGAAGGCGCCTGCATCTTCCTCAATCGTCCGGACTTTCCTGGCGGCGCCGGCTGCGCGTTTCACACCGCTGCCCAGTCACGAGGCGAGAACTTCATCGACTGGAAGCCAGAGGTGTGCTGGCAAGTTCCCATTCGCCTTGACTTCCATATCGACGACAACGAGTTCGAAACCAACATCTTGCGCGAATGGAAGCGTCGTGATTGGGGCGAAGGCGGCGACGATTTCCATTGGTGGTGCACAGAAGACCCCCGAGCATTCGTAGGCGACGTTCCTGTGTATGTCTCAAGCAAAGATGAAATCGTTGCTCTGGTTGGTCAAGGCGCGTACGACCGTGTTGTCGAGCTCATCGAGCAACGTGGCACGCAGGTTTTCCTGCCGCATCCGTCATTGAAGCGATCAGCGGCAAGCTCCGACTAGCGCTTACTTCTTGCTAAGTCGACGACGATCGGCTTCTTTAAGAATGCGCTTGCGCAGACGAAGTGACTGAGGCGTGACCTCGACCAGTTCGTCATCACCAATGAATTCAATTGCATTCTCGAGGGTGACTTCGCGCGGCGGGACAAGCTTGATCGCTTCATCCGCAGAGTGAGTACGAATATTCGTCTTCTGCTTTTCACGGACGATATTGATCATCATGTCGTCGCTGCGTGAATTCTCGCCCACGATCATGCCTTCGTAGACGGCTTCACCTGAGCCGATAAACATCTCGCCACGTTCCTGGAGGTTGCCAATGGCGTAACCAGTTGAGGTGCCTTGACGATCTGAGATCATCGCTCCACCCTTCCGGGTTGGGAGGTCGCCGACCCACGCAACCCAGCCTGCATTGTGCTGATGCATGAGGGCGGTACCGCGGGTGGCGGTAAGAAGCTGTGAACGGAAACCAATTAGACCGCGAGCGGGGGCTTCAACGGTGACAATTGTTCGACCGGTGTCACCTGGCCGAAGGTCGGTGACACGACCCTTACGAGGGGCGAGCGCCTGGGTGACCGTGCCGACGTGTTCGTCGGGAACATCGATGACTGCTCGTTCAAGTGGTTCGTGCTTCGTTCCGTCGATGTCCTTCACGATGACCTCAGGACGACTGACCTGAAGTTCATAACCTTCGCGACGCATCGTTTCGATGAGGACGGCAAGCTGCAGTTCTCCACGGCCTGACACTTCGATGATGTCGGGTGACTCTGTCGGCTCGACCTTGATCGACACGTTGCCGAGGATCTCTTTATCGAGCCGATCGCGAAGATGGCGGGAGGTGAGGAACTGTCCTTCTTTACCGGCCAAAGGTGATGTATTCACGCCGAACGTCATACGAAGCACTGGCTCGTCGACAGTGAGTCGAGGCAGAGGGACCGGGTTGACTGAATCGGCGAGGGTGTCGCCGATTTCGACCTCGGGGAATCCGGCAACGATGAAAAGGTCCCCGGCTCGAATGGAATCAACTTCCAGACGACCGATGCCCGAGAACGACATCAACTGGGTCAGCTTGCGTCGGAGTGGGTTCTGACCTTCGTCTTCTTCACAAAGCGCGACCTGTTCGCCGCGACGCAGAGTGCCCTGGACAACTCGTCCAATGGCGAAACGTCCGAGGTACTCCGATGCATCGAGGTTGGTGACGATGGCCTGGACTGGCGCATCGGGATCACCAGTGGGAGCAGGAATGGTGTCGACAATGGCTTGGAACAACGGGGTGAGGTCATCGTCCTCACCCGGCATGCCGATACCTGTGACGGCCTTGCCGTCACGGGCGATGGCGGAAATGATCGGGAACTCAATCGCGTTCTCGTCGGCGTCGAGGTCCATAAAGAGTTGGTAGATCTCGTCGAGTACTTCTTCAGGTCGAGCGTCTTGACGGTCGACCTTGTTCACAACGACCACAGTCGGCAGTCCAAGTCCGAGTGCCTTCGAAAGGACGTAACGGGTCTGCGGAAGTGGGCCTTCAGCGGCGTCAACCAAGAGGATGACTCCGTCGACCATCGAGAGAGCTCGCTCTACCTCTCCACCGAAATCGGAGTGGCCTGGGGTATCGACAAGGTTGATCTGAATGTCGTTCCACGTGACCGAGGCGGCCTTGGCAAGGATGGTGATGCCTCGTTCACGTTCCTGATCGTTGGAGTCCATGACTCGGTCGACAACGGCGGCGTGATCGCTGAAGGTGCCGGTGGCACGCAGAAGCGCATCGACGAGGGTGGTCTTGCCATGGTCAACGTGGGCGACGAGCGCGACGTTACGAAGCGGGACTGAAGATGAGGGGGGCACGAGTGTCTTTCAGTTCGGTCCACCGGTGATGGACCGATGGAAGTTCAGGAGGGCCAAGCGCTTTCGTCGCGCTCGGCCTCGGCGTCGTACATGCACCACGACGAATGGTCGTGGCCCGGATCGGCCCCACACTCGGGGCACGGTTCGGCATCGCGAGCATCGAGGATCGCGTCAAGATTGTCGTTGGTGCGCTTGAGGGCTCTCGCTTCCTCAAAACGCCGATGTCGACCCTTTTTCAACGGCCAACTCCCGTCGGTGAGATTGCCGGTTGAGTGTATCGGCACCCGAGGTGTCGCTGTGTCATCTCCGCGCCACTTTCTTCAGGAGAGGGGTCGTCTCGAACGTTCTTCGATCACAAGCTCGCCATTTCCGGCAAAAGCAACGGCAGCGCCGCCTTCGAGGAGGCTCCGAACAGGCCGACCAGCCAACTGGTCCCGCCAGCCCTCGGCCAGACGGGCCCCTTCGTCGCCCCGAAGGAAGGCCTCGATGTCTCCGCGGGTTGCGAGCAATGACGCGTCGAGCTCAAGATCCCTTGCCAGTTGGGCGATCCACGCCGAAATCAAGGCAATCGCCGGTCGAAGATCTTTCTCGACTCCACCCGGAGACACGTCGTCGATGATTGGGTTCGTGTCGGCAAGACCAGCGGCAACAGAGGCAAGTATCTCGGCCACGACATCGTCTCTGGTGCCGCGATCGAAGCCACGGACCTTCTCGAGGTCCTTTCGGTCCTTTGGAGGTCTTTGGGCGATTCCCGTCAAGGCAATATCGGACAATACGTACCGGACGGGGATATCGAGTGCTGCGGCTCGGCGCTCACGCCATGCCGCCAGAGACCGGGCAACGGTACGAGCTGACCCTTTGAGTTGACGAGCTTCTTTGATCCGGCGCCAGGCCTCATCGGGGTTTCGCTGACCCCGAAGTCGAACTCTTTGGAGTTCGCATTCGTCCAGCGCCCAGGACAACCGGCCGCGAGCTTCGAGCTGTTCGACGATTCGATCGCGCACCTCGAGAAGGCGGGCAACGTCATTGGCTGCATACACCAACTGTCCATCGGTAAGAGGTCGCTGTAGCCAGTCAGTCAGGCGGTCACCTTTTCCGACCCGAAAGTCGACGAACTTCTCATAAATCGTTGTGAGTGAGGGCGTGCTGAGCCCAAGAAAGCCAGCGGCGATCTGGGTGTCGAACAAGACACGCGGGACCGTGCCACACGTGAGTTCAAGAATCTCAAGGTCCTGATCGGCAGCATGCAACACCGCAATGCTGTCGCCTTCGAGAATTTCGGCGAATGGTTTGAGGTCCACTGCAAGTGGGTCAACGAGAACGAGGTCACCGGGCCACGCGATCTGGACGAGTGCCAGCTTCGGGAAATAGGTCCGCTCTCGATGGAATTCTGTGTCAAGAGCGTACGAAGGCTGCTCCCTCAGGCGTTCGATGACACGCGCAAACTCCTCGTCGGTGTCAACGATCCGGAACAGTGGTTCAGTCACGGGGTGCCGTCAGACCGGCGAACTGCCGCGCACCACGGCGCGACCGCTGTCGACCCAGCCCTGGGTTCCACCGGCCACATTGATCGCATCGATTCCCTGCGCCCGAAGGAATTCAGCAGCCCGTGCACTGCGGCCGCCAAGAGCACAGATCACATAGACCGGGCCTTCGGCGGGAACATCGCCGACCCGATCCGGCACCGTTGACAATGCGATGTGAATCGCTCCGGAAACATGTCCATCGGTGTATTCATCGTCTTCCCGAACATCAACGAGCGTCGCCCCCTCTGAGAGCAGCGATTCAAGAGTGCTGAGATCGATTTCTGGGACTGAACTCACCGAAGGTCCTCGTTCTAGGGAGACGACTACTGCGAACCGGCAGCGTAGCGTTGAAGATCGTCCGGATGATCGACATCGTCGACCGCCAACGCCGAAAGCGCAGTCACTTCAACAACGTTGAGTTGGGGGAACACACTTCGCGGCGCTCGCTCCCCTCGATCAAATGCGTCACGAAGCACTGGGAGCGCAGCTACTCGATTCCAAGCAGCGGTGAGGGGTTGGGCTCGATCATCGATCAGCGCGTAGGCCACCGCCGCGTCAGGAGAATTCCTCAGACACTCGACGAGTGCTGCTGGAGTCTCTGCATCCATACCCGGCGTGTCACATGCCAAAACAACAACCACATCATTTGAGGCGGAGCGGAGTGCCGTGAGAATTCCTCCGAGCGGTCCCTCGCCGGGAAACTCATCGGGGATCGCGTGATCAATCTCCGCCAGCGCTGCCAATGAAGTGAGGTTCCCACCAACAGCCAGAACCTCAGTGGCACCAGCCTCAGTCAGCGCTGCCGCGACCACTGAGGCAAGCGCCCGACCATTCACTTGCAGAAGCGATTTGTCCTGCCCCATCCGCGTCGAACCACCGCCGGTGAGAACGACACCAGTGAACGGCACCTTCGTCATGTTCAGCTCGAAAGTTCAGCTGGTGGCCATGAGGGATCGCATTGGCGAAGGAAAATCTCGCATCGCTCGGCTTCATCGACTTCGCCGATCGCCGCAGCACACTTGGCAAGGCCGTTCAGGCTTGTGAGGAACCCTCGGTTCGAAGGGTGCGTCCATCGGACGTAGCCCGATCCACGCCAGCCATTGGCCCGAAGTGAATCGAGACCGCGGTGGTAGCCAACCCGGAAATAGGCGTAGGCCTCGATCGTGGACTCAGCGTTCTCCCCCATCGCTGCCCAAACTGCACTTGATCTGGGGGCACTGCTGGCAACCGCACCAATCGCAGCGAGGCGATTCGATTCTGCTCGCCGCGCCTGCTCGAGGGCATGACGAAGTTCGGCTGGCTCTTCGGGAAGCACCGTTTCGGGTGGACCGGAGGTTGACAGGTTTACGGGGCGGGAATCAGTCACGGCTCCACGCTACGACGATCGAACGCTCTTCACACGCTCCGCGACCTCAATGACGAGAGCGGCGAACGCTTCAGGGTGCGTGGACTGAACGTTGTGCGCTGCCCCGTCGATGAGCCGAGGCTCAGCAGAAGGAAGCATCTCAACAAGCCAGTTTTGAGCACGCTCGCGAACACCGCCCGAACCAGTCCCTCGAGACACCACGACCGGCATGCGTAACTGTGTCGGAGAGAACGGACACGATTCTCGAACCGTCACCAGTTCGGAAACCATCGTCGGCCCTTCGGAGAATCGCTTCGCCCGAACCGAATCGGAAAGGGCCTCCCAAACGACTTTGCCTGCGGTCCGTTCCATCACACGCGTCACTGCATCGGGTGGAGTGTCGTCCTCAATCTTTCGACCCTCTTGATCACGCAACGGCCACCAGTCCAACCATGGCAACGGAGCCTCATGGACGATCACCGCTGAAACGCTTTCAGGAACACGCGATGCGGCAGCCAATGCAAGGGTGCCTCCGAGACTGTGGCCGACGACGACGACCGGGCGTCGGTCTGCTTCGGCAGTGAGAATCGCTACGAGATCATCAACATGATCAAGGAACGTCGGAACGTACGAACACGTTGAACGTCCATACCCGCGGCGGTCGTAGACCAACCACGATTCGTTCTGGAGTCGCCGAGTGACGGGAAGAAACGTCGCTCCCCTATCCATTACGCCATGAACGAAAACAATGTGCGTTGAGTCCGGCCGATCAATCCGTCCGAGATGAAGGCCATGCTCGACCTCCCGTCTCATGAATTACGGAACTTCGATGACGCGAACAGTGTCGGTCACGCGACCCTTTGAGAATCGCGAGCCACCAACAACCACGACGAGATCACCTGTCTGGATCTCACCCTTCGCTTTCGCCAAAGCAATGGCCTCATCAGTGAGTTCATCTGAGTTGCCAGATGCCTCAAGGAGATACGGAGTGGTTCCCCAACTCATTGTGAGTTGCGAAACAGTCCGTGGGTCTGATGAGAAGCCCAAAATCTTTGCCCTCGGGCGGAATCGCGCCACCGATCGCACCGTGAATCCGCTCTCGGAAATACAAAGAATTGCTGCAGCACCAATTTCACTTGCGGCACGCTGAGCGGCGGAGGTCACGGCGTTCGTTACTCGCGAGTCAGCACTGTCGCCAGTAGCGAGCTGAAGTGATGCGAGAAGCGCAGGCCAACCTGCGTAGTCAAACTTCTCGTCGGCTCTTGCAGCAATACGCGACATGACGTCGACCACGTGCTCCGGATCGTCGCCGATCGCAGTCTCGCCAGAAAGCATGACCGTCGAAGAGCCATCGAACACAGCGTTCGCAACATCGGATGCTTCGGCTCGAGTTGGACTCGGGGAATGAATCATCGACTCGAGCATTTGCGTCGCGGTGATAACTGGTCGACCTGCAGCGATACAGCGCCGGATGATTTCTTTTTGCAAATGAGGAAGTTCTTCGATCGGGAACTCCGAACCGAGATCCCCTCGAGCCACCATGACAGCATCGGCGACTTCAACAATCGATGCCAGATTCTGCACCGCAGCGCGTGTTTCGATCTTCGCGACCACCATTGGTCCGCGCGGAGCAGGTTCTGTTCCCACTCGTCGAACGTCATGGGCAGAGCGCACAAACGAAAGGGCGATCATGTCGATCCCAACCTCGACGAACGCGTCCAAGAACCGGAGGTCCTCCGGAGTAGGCGTCGCAATGCGGAGTCGGTCAGATGGAATGTGAATACCCGGTCGACCAGTGAGGTGGCCTCCATGGTTCACGCGAACCCGGAGATGGTCGCCTTGTCTCCCAAGCGCCAATACCTGAACGGCACCGTCGCCGAAAACGAGTTGATCGCCTTCGTGAACGTCAGTCAGCAAATCCTCGTAGTCAACCTGGAACACCTCGGCGGTGCTTTGGTCGGTGCCCGGCGTGACCAAAAACTCTTGACCATCGACGAGAAGTACTCCGTCACCAGGAAGCTTTCCAAGTCGGACTTTGGGGCCGGGTAAATCGGCGAGGATTCCAACCGGACGACCAACGTCGGCTGCGACAGCTCGAATGCGGTGGTAGCGCTCAAGCGCGAGTTCCAACGATTCGTGGGAAAGGTTGATGCGGGCGATATCCATACCTGACTGGATAAGACCCTTGAGAACACGCGGATCGTCCGAGGCGGGCCCGATAGAGGCGATGATCTTTGTGCGGCGTGTCATGCATCCACGCTACCGGCGGGGACCCCAGAGACTGGAACCCATTTGCGGAACTCTTAGGGTCCGGAGATGAATTCTTGACCTCAGTTAGTTCAGCAAGGCCCGAAGTTGAGCAGCCGCGAACCGAAATCCGTTCGCCTCTTCAGGTGGAGCTTCGGCTGCTACCGCTTCGAGCACGCACGAGGCCCGCTCGAAATCCCCGGACGCCTCATAGGCTCGGGCCAATTCCGCTCGTTCCCAAATGGATGCGTCGGGAAGCAGGCTTCTCAGACGAGTTGCGATGATGCGTGACTTGTGATCGTTCTCTGCGACTGCGATCTGAGCGAGATTGTTCAGCATGCGACGGATAATCCCGCGTGGACCAATCGGCGCAAGCATCGAACGATGCCAAGGCGCATCGGGACCATGCAACTGCAGAAACAACTGTTGACATCCGTATTCGTCCAGTTTCTGACCAGCATCGAATGCATCGAGATAGGCACCCGTCTCGACGTCGAACGTGAGGAAATGGCCGGGCATCCCAATTCCATGCATTTCCCGACCAACCCTCCGAGCAATCGACATCAACACGATCGATAGCGTGATCGGGATGCCGAGTCGCCGTTCAAGAACCGCATCAAGACAAGAATTATCCTGGTCGTAATAACCACAGGTGTTTCCCTGGAACCCAAGGTCCCCAAACACCCGCGTGACGACCTCGCTCAGCGAAGAACCACAGCCGGAGGCGAGACGATCGAGCAGTGCCAGTTGGTCCTCGACGACGAGTCCCTCGTGGAAATGCGATGCAAGAACAAACGCAGCTTCATCAATGGCAATCAATCGCTCATCGCTTGACATCAAGATTGCGAATCGATCCGCTGATTCCACGTCGGGAAGGGTACCGGGGTGGAGGTATTTTCCACTCAGGCTCCATACCGGGTCTACGGTTCGGTGGTGCGAAAAGCGATCCATCCTTTCCTTGAACACGATGGACCGCTGGCCTTCGCTCATCGAGGCGGCGCAGGTGATTGGCCCGAGAATTCCCTGCAGGCGTTCGCGAATGCTGTCGAACTTGGTTTTGAGTACGTCGAAACCGATGCCCACGTAACTGCCGATGGCATTGTCATCGCCTTCCACGATGACCACCTCGACCGGGTCACCGACCGGGTCGGCCTCATCTCGGAGCTTCCGTGGTCAGAGGTTTCTCAAGCTCGGATCGATGGGAGTGCTCCTATTCCCCTTCTTGAAGAGCTCCTCACGACATGGCCACAACTCAAGGTGAACATCGATCCCAAGCACGATGAAGTGGTCGAACCTCTCGCAGCACTTCTCAAACGGACCAAAACCCTCGATCGCGTTTGCCTCGGTTCGTTCTCCGACCGCAGGCTCGAGTTCTTCCGCGGTCACTTTGGCGACGAAGTGTGCACTTCAATGGGGCCGAAGGGCGTCGCTCGTCTCCGAGCGGCGAGTTTTGGCCTGGGCCGCAAGGTTCCGCCTGGCAATTGCCTCCAGGTGCCGACACATACAGGCAAGGTTCCGCTCGTCGATCGACGATTTCTGCGCAGGGCTCATAACGCCGGTCTTCAAGTTCACGTTTGGACCATCGACGATGTCGAAGAGATGCACCGACTTCTTGATCTCGGGGTTGACGGAATCATGACCGACCGCCCCGCGGTCTTGCGCGCAGTTCTCGAGGCTCGCGGACAGTGGACGAGTGCGAACTGAGTTCATGCATCGTTCTTCCAGTCTTCAACTTGACCGGGTTCACCAACTTCCCAGTGGTCGCCTAGTCTCGGGATGGTTGACAGGTCGTCAGGCACTGCCTAGTTTCCGATCTGTGGCGAAGGTCACATGGGGGCGGCCGCTCCCTCGCGAGTCGAAATCCGAGATCCGAACCCCCATGCCGCTACTTCACACTCCGCTACGTACTGAGGCGCAACGATGAGATTCGTCCGCCGGAAGATTGCGCAGCTTGTTGTTGTCTTGCTGTGCGTCACGTTCCTCTCGTTCTTGCTGCTTGAACTCCTTCCTGGCGATACCGCAACGCGTCTGTGCGCCGGTGCGGGCGGTCAGGAGTGTGTGGATCAGAAGCGCGAGGAATTCAATCTCAATGATCCAATGCCCGTTCGTTACGTGCGCTGGCTCGGAGACGCCGTCACCGGAGACCTTGGAACGTCAGCTCGAAACGCTCAGCCCGTCTCCGAAGCGCTTGCTCAGCGAATGCCGGTCACGATTGAACTCCTTCTGTACTCGCAGTTCCTCGCTCTCATCGTTGCGGTGCCTCTTGCTTTTGCGGCTGCGAAACGTGCGGGAGGAATACTTGACCGAACATCGAGCGCAACATTGTTCATGTTGCTCGCAGTTCCGAACTTCGTGATGGCGATGCTCCTCATCTGGATCTTCCCCGTCACGCTCAAGATCGGAAATGCCACCGGCTACACCGCCTTCAGCGAGAACCCGATTGCCAGCTTGGCGTCACTCACCATCCCTGCCGTCTGCCTCGCCGTTGCAGAAATGGCTGTGTACATGCGACTGCTTCGAACCGATCTCATCGCAACAATGCAGGAAGACTTCATCGCAATGGCACGGGCCAAGGGAATGTCTCCCCGCCGAGTGCTGTATGGCCACGCGTTTAAGCCGTCAACCTTTTCTCTCATCACAGTGATCGGGCTTAACTTCGGCCGCTTGGTTGGCGGAACGATCATCCTCGAAGTCATCTTCGGTCTGAATGGACTTGGTGGCTACACCTACGCAGCGATTCAAGGCCAGGACTACGTGCCCGTGCAGGGTGCGGTCGTCGTTATTGCTTGCGCCTATGTGTTTGTGAACTTCCTCGT
>Ga0075471_10002835_pt1 | contig 11315 bp, 7 predicted proteins | sample DEB19_08_DNA_2_FD_74787 | JGI IMG/M metagenome (GOLD analysis project Ga0075471, IMG submission 74787) | Aqueous microbial communities from the Delaware River and Bay under freshwater to marine salinity gradient to study organic matter... | ecosystem: Environmental > Aquatic > Marine > Coastal ... | reverse complement strand
CCGGAGGACCGGGCCGCCTACCACCGGACGTCGCAGGGGTCGGCGGTGATGCCCTACGACCTGTTCCTGGCGCTCGAGCAGGCGGGATCGACCGCCCTCTTCCGCGCGGACGACGTGTCGGAGCGGTTCGGACTCGTGACCGAGCCCGCCGATGCGCGCTTCAACCCCGACGGCCTGCCCATCGGGCTCGTGAAGACGTCGGTTCCCGACGGGCGCTGGAAGGGCGACTGGATCGGGCTCACGTGCGCGGCATGCCACTCGTCCGAACTCTCCTACAAGGGCACCCGCATCCGCATCGAGGGCGGATCGAACCACGCGTTCGACTTCGCCGGCTACATCGCGGCGCTCGACGAGGCGCTGGCGGCGACGCGGGCCGACCCCGCGAAGCTCGAGCGGACGGCGGCGCGCATGAAGGTGTCGGGTGCCGCGGCCATGGAGGCGGTGCGCACGTCCCTTGGTGAGGCCGCGGAGGCCGTGCACCAGTACATCTCGCGCGACGCGGCCATGGCGACTCCCAGCGGCCCCGGACGGATGGATGCGCTCACGCTCATCCACAACCGGGCACTGGGTGGTGCCACCGACCTGCGCGAGAACTGGATGGCGGCGCTCGCGCCCGCGAAGCCGCCGTTTCTCTGGAACGCGCCGCAGTCGGCGTGGGTGCAGTGGACCGGCGTCGCGTCCGACCCGCTCTCGCGCAACGTGACCGAGTCGATGGGCGTCTTCGTGCGCGTCGACCTTCGCTCCGACGGGCCCGCGCAGGGCTTGTTCGAGTCGACGGTCGACGTCCGTGGACAGCGGAAGATCGAGGAACTGCTGCGCCGGCTCGCCCCGCCCAAGTGGCCGGAGGAGGTGCTCGGCGCGATCGACCGCGAGAAGGCCGCGCGCGGGCGCCTGCTCTTCATGGAGAACTGCGCCCAGTGCCACTCGACCTACCCGCACCGGTGGAGCGTGCCGAAGGTCGACGGCAAGCGCTTCATCGAGAACGCGATCGTCCCCGAGGCCTACGTGGGAACGGATCCCATGCAGTTCCAGACGCCGGCATTCGGCCGTACGCCCGAGTTCCTCACCGGCGTCCTGGCACCGTGGCTCACGCCGCCCTTCAAGGATGCCGCCCTCGCGCCGTCCACGCCGATGCTCGCGTCCGCCCGCGAAGCGGTGGTGTCCCGCGCGACGACGCGCGCCGGCCTCACCCCGCAGGAACTCGTCGATGCCCATGGCTACCGCTACGACTGGGAGAAGCCGCCGACCCAGCCCTCCTACAAGGCCGGCCCGCGCGACGGCGTGTGGGCGACGCCCCCGTTCCTGCACAACGGCTCCGTGCCGAGCCTCTACGACCTCCTCACGCCGGCCAAGGACCGCCCGAAGCAGTTCATGGTCGGGCGCGACTTCGACCCCGTGAAGGTCGGGGTCGACACCTCGGGCGCCTCGGGCACGTTCCTCTTCGACACGACGAAGATCGGCAACTCGAACGCCGGCCACTCGTTCCAGAACGGGCCGCGCGGCGGAGGCACGATCGGCCGCCTGCTCGCCGACGAGGAGCGCTGGGCGCTCATCGAGTACCTGAAGTCGATTCCCTCCGAGCCCGCGCAGGTCGCGCCCTACGGCGGCCCGAAGGACGCGGTCGAGGCATGGCAGGACGTCGGATTCTTCAACGTCATGTACCCGGAGCCGTACGACCTCCCGTCGCCGGCGCTGGCGGCGGGCGAGGAACGCGTGCTCCCCGGCGAGGACGCCCTCATCCAGGAGTTCGTCGACCAGACGCTGGCGCGCATGCGCATCCAGTACCCCGAGGGCACCGAGGTGCGGCGCGACGCGCACCCGAAGGCGCACGGGCTCGTCAAGGCACGGTTCGAGGTGGCCGACGGGCTGCCCACCGAGCTGCGCCACGGCGTGTTCGCGGAGCCAAAGGCCTTCGACGCGCTGGTGCGCTTCTCGGCAAGCGGCACCGAGGTGTCCTCGGACACCGTGAAGCAGGCGCATGGCATGGCCATCAAGCTGCTCGACGTGCCCGGCGAGAAGTCGCTGGCGGACGAGGCCGGCGCCACCACGCAGGACTTCGTGATGATCAACTACCCGACCTTCCTGTCGCGCACGGTGAGCGACTACTCGGCGTTCCACGCGGCGCGGGCGGGCGGCCTGCCGGCCACGGAGGCGTTCCTGAAGATCAGCCCCGAGGTGCTGCGCGCGATCACCGGCCTGAACGGCTCGCCGTTCTGGAACCCGCTGCAGTCGCGCTACTGGAGCCAGACGCCGTACAGGCTCGGCCCCGGGGCGATGAAGTTCTCCGCGCGTCCGCTGGGCCCGCCGGAACGGCCCTTCACCCCCGAGCCCAGCCAGAACTACCTGCGCGATGCCATGGTGAAGCAGATCGGCGCGGAGGAGGTGGTGTTCGAGTTCCTGGTCCAGTTGCAGCGCGATCCGGTGAGGATGCCGGTCGAGGACTCGCTCACGGAATGGAAGGAGTCCGACTCGCCGTTCGTGCGCGTGGCGCTGCTGCGCATCCCGAAGCAGGACCTCTCCTCGGGCGAGGACCTGACGGTCGCCGAGAACCTGTCGTTCACGCCCTGGCACGCGCTCGCCGAGCAGCGGCCGCTCGGCGGCATCAACCGCGCGCGCAAGGTGGCCTACGAGACCATCTCCAAGTACCGGCACGAACGAAACGGCGTGCCGCGCGTGGAGCCGTGAACATGGACACCGCGTCCCGGCATCTCCTGGCATTCCTCGTTGCGGCGATTGCCTTCGCGGCGCCAGCTGCCGCGCAGGCAGACCTGCCCCCGCGCACCGTGAAGGTCGCGGCATTCGTCGACCCGCCGTTCGCGATGCATGAACCGTCCGGGCGGTGGGACGGCTTCGCGGCCATCGCGCTGCAGGGCGCGTCCATTCCGGCGCGACTGGTGCTCGAGTTCCACCCGTGTGCCTCGCTGGACGAGCTCTTTTCCGAGGTCGGGTCCGGCAAGGCCGACATCGGCATCGGCAACACGCTCGTCACCGGCGAGCGACTCGCTCGGGTCGCGTTCACGCAGCCGATCCTCGACGGCGGCCTGCGCGTCATGGTGCCGAGCAAGCAGTCCAACTCCGTGTCGCGGGTCTGGGACGGCCTGGTGAGCGACGGTCACGTGCGCGTGGTGGCCTGGGGCGCGGTGATCACGCTGCTGCTCTCGGTCGTCGTGGCGCTCGTCCTTCGGCGCATCGACCGCGACTTCACTCCCCACTTGCACGAGGGCGTCGCGGAGTCGTTCTACCACGTGGTTTCGCTGACGATGACCGGGAAGACCAGCTACAAGGGGAAGGCCGCGGCCGGCTGGATCGGCAGGCTGGCGGCCGCGCTCTGGCTCGTCTTCGGCGTCGCGAGCGTCGCGTACCTGACGTCGAGCCTCACGAGCGTCATGACCGCCAACACGCTGCATGGACAGATCCACGGCCCCGGCGACCTGCGCGGGAAGATCGTCGGCGTGCTGAAGGGCAGCGTCGCCGAGCGATTCTGCGCGCAGCAGGGCATGGGCGTGCGGGCGTTCGGCTCCGTGCCGGAGGCCGCCGACGCGACCGTCGCCGGCGAGGTCCATGCCGTGGTCGCGGATGCGCAGTCGCTCGAGTTCTTCGCCACGACGCACCCTTCCGTCGCGGTCAAGGTGGTGGGCGAGACGTTCGAGAAGCGTCACTACGCGTTTGCCGTGCGCCCGGGCGACGAGGACCTCCTGCGCCGGCTCAACGTCGGCATCCTCTCGCTGCGCGAGGACGGGGCGCTCGACCGTGCGCGCAGCCGCTGGTTCGGGCACTGACCCGGCGTCCGCGGCGCGCACGTTTCCGGACGTCCGTGATCCGGGTGGGCTCGCGTTGGTACATTTCCCGTCCCCATCGGCGGTCGGGATCCGATCGCCGGCGTCCTCCGCACTCCACCAAGGAACCTGCGTCCATGCATCCAGCGGCCTCCGTGCTCGTCATTGCCCTGTCCGGCACCCTTTCGATGTCCTTCGTGCAGCCTGCGGCCGCCGCGCAGCCCCAGGCGCCAGCTGCGTCCGCCTGGCCGCAGAAGGCCACCGCCGGCGGCATGACCTACACCCTGAATGCGCCCGCGTACACCGGGATCTCCGGGAACACGGTCTCCATGCGCTCCGCGGTGCAGGTCGGCTCGGGCAAGGGCAATCCCGTCGACGGCACGCTCGAGCTGACCGCGGTCATCTCGCAGGCCACCGACCCTGGCTTCGTCGAGCTCGGCAACTTCCAGATCACCGGCTGCAAGATGGCCGACGGCTCCGACGACGCGACCAAGGCCGCGGTCGCCGGCCTGCTCGAGGGCATGGCCCTCGAGGCCATGCTCACCACCATCGTGCAGGGCATCGCGATCGACAGTTCGCGTGACGTGACCGGGCTTGCGAATCCGGTGCCTGCGATCCGGGTGGTGGAGCGCCCCGCGGTGCTCGTCTCCGTGAACGGCCAGCCGGCCCTGGGCGACTGTGCCGCCGGCTGGCAGCGCGTCGTCAACACCCCGAGCATCCTGCTCAAGTCCCCCGACGGGTCGTGGTACTCGCGCGTCGGCGGCACGACCTGGCTGAGCGCCGCCGACATCGGCGGTCCGTTCGCCAAGGCGTCGAACCCGCCGCCCCAGGAGGTCATCGACGTGGTCGGCTCCACGCCGCCGCCGCCCGCCGGCATGCCGGCCCCGGCCGTGTCCGCGGACACCTCGATGCGCGCGATCCCGGACGTCATCGTCGCCACGGTGCCGACCGTGCTGGTGTCGACCAACGGCGCGCCGCAGATGGGCCCCGCCTGCGACGGCGTCGAGCGCGCCACGAACTCCTCCGTGCCGCTCCTGCGCAGCGGCGGCAAGTGGTGGACCCTCGGCTCCGGCCGCTGGTACTCGACGGCCGATCTTGCGAACGGTCCCTGGTCGTACGTCGCCGCCGCGGACGTGCCGGCATCGTTCGCCCAGCTCCCTGCCGAGGGTCAGCTCGCCGCGGCCCGTGCAAGCGTTCCCGGCACCCTGGAGGCCCACTCGGCCGCGGTGGCGAGCAGCATCGTCCGTGCCGTGACCGTGAAGCGCGGGGAGGCGAACTGCTCCGTCACCTTCCGCGGCGATCCGGCCTTCGTCGCCCTCGACGGCGGCCTGTCCTACGCGTCGAACGCGACGCAGCCCGTGATCAAGTCCGGCGACACCCTGTACTGCTGCGACAACGGCGCGTGGTTCTCCGCGCCGACGCCTGCCGGCCCCTGGCAGGTCTGCGACTCGCTGCCGGGCGCGATCTACTCGATCCCGCCTTCCTCGCCGGTGTACGCGTGCACGTACGTGGAGGTGATGGCCAGCTCGCCCGACTCCGTGACCTTCGGCTGCACGCCGGGCTACATGGGCACCTACATGCAGGGCGGTACCCCGGTGTACGGCACGGGCTACGACTACAACGCGGCCAACCCGCAGCCGGTCGACCCGGTCCAGGTGAACGTGGCGTCGTACGTGGCGCCGAGCTACCCGTCCACCTACGGCAACCAGTCCGAGTATTCCTACGGCAGCGGCACCTACGCGCCGCAGCAGGACTACGGCTGGGGCTACGGCTACGCCGACATGTACCCGTCCATCTACGGGTCCGGCTACGGCGGCTGGGGGTGGAGCCCGTACTGGGGATCGGCGTTCGGCTACGGCTGCGGCTGGGGCTGCGGCTACGGCTGGGGCTACGGCGGCTGGAACAACTGGAACCGCGGATGGCATGACCGCGGCGCGGCGAACCGCTTCCTCAACAACAGAGGCTTCGACGGCGACCGCGCTGCGTCCAACGCGTCGAACCGCTGGAGCAACGCGCGCGGGGCAGGCGGCGTCGGCGAGCGCGCCGCGCAGAACTTCCACCGGCCCGGTGGTTCCGGCAGCATGTCCGGCTTCCGTCCCTCGGAAGGCTCCCGCTACGGCGGGTACTCCCACCGGGGCGGCGGCTCGCGCGGCGGTGGCGGCGGCCGGCGCTAGTAGCGCCGCATCACGCCGACCACCACGCCCTGGATCTCGCACCGGTCGACCACGATCGGCTCGAAGTCCGGGTTCGCGGGCTGCAGCCGGATCCGACCGTCGCGCTCCTTGAAGTAGGTCTTCAGGGTCGTCTCGCCGTCGGGGAGCAGCGCCACCACGCGCTCCCCGTTGCGGGCGACCTGGCGACGCTCGACGATGACGTAGTCGCCGTCGAAGATGCCCTCGTCGCGCATCGACCAGCCGTCGACCTGCAGCGCGAACATGGCGTTCGGCTGCTGCCCGCGGCGGGGGCCGAAGAGCTCCTCCAGGCGCAGGGTCTCGTCCTGCGCGCACTTCTCGATCGGCCGGCCGGCCGCGATGCGCCCGACCAGCGGGAACTGCAGCGGCATCGGGATCGGGCCGTCGTCGTGCAGCTGGCGCGAGGACTCGTGCGGCAGCTCGACGTCCTCAGCAACCGACAAAGAGCGACTCTTGTTCGGATCGCGCACCAGCGCGCCCTTGCGCACGAGCGCCTCGACGTGCTCGAACACCGTCACCTTCGTGACGCCGAGCGAATCGGCGATCTCCTGCATCGTGGGCGAGAAGCCCTTCTCCGCGCGGTGCGTGCGGATGAACTCGAAGATGCGAAGCTGCTTGGGGGTGAGGTTCATGGGTCGGTCCTTCGGTGACGGGTTCGGCAAGGAAGCGGTGCAGTCGGTGGCGGCGCGAGCGGGCGCGCGGGAGGGCGGGGCGGGGCTCGATCCGCGGCTCGAGCGCCAGTCGGCCATTGCGCTCGACCAGGGCATCGACGAAGTCGCCGCCGGGGCCGAGGAGGGCAAGGGGCTGGTCGACGGGCGCAAGGAGCGAGCGGAGCGAGGCGAGGAGCTTCATGACGGGCCTTTCTGGCGTGCGTGCCGCACCGCGCGTGCGGTGCTTGTTCGGTTGTCGGCCGGGCTCCTCGGCGGCCTGCACATTCCGTACGGGAAATGTTAGCACGAACGGGTCCCGAATCATTGGCGTTTTCACCCGCCCAACTTGAGTTTTTATGGGTGACGCCCCGTATGGTGCCCCGCCATGGCCGTCCGTGAGCCCGCCGAAGGCGCCGATCCGTCCGCCCACCTGCCGGTGGCCGCGCCGCCGGCACCGTTGGCGCCGGACCTGGCGCAGCGCTGGGCCATCGACCCGAAGTACGTGTTCCTGAACCACGGCAGCTTCGGCGCGGTGCCGCGCGCGGTGCGACAGTCGTGGATCGCCGCGCAGGACCGCATCGAGGCGCGTCCGATCGAGATGCTCGGCCGCCGGATCCGCGAGCTGCTGGCGCCGAGCCGCGCGCGCGTGGGAGAGTTCCTCGGGATGCGCCCGGGCGGATTCGGCTTCGTGACGAACGCCACCGAGGGCGTGAACGCGGTGCTGCGCTCGATTGATTTCCGTGCCGGTGAGGAGCTCCTCACCACGTCGCACGTCTACCGCGCGGTGCGCAAGGCGATGCAGTTTCGCGCGCGCCAGTGCGGCGCGGCGTACGTCGAGGTGCCGCTGCCGCTGCCGGTCTCCGGGCCTCAGGCGGTGCTCGAGGCGGTGATCGGCGGGTTCACCGACCGGACGCGCCTGCTGGTGATCGACCAGGTGACGAGCGCGACGGGCCTCGTGTTCCCCGTCGCCGAGATCGTGGCGGCGTGCGGGCAGCGCGGCATCGAGGTGCTGGTGGACGCGGCGCACGTGCCCGGCATGCTGCCGGTCGACGTGGAGGGCCTGGGTGCGACCTACTGGACGGGAAACCTGCACAAGTGGTGCTGCGCGCCCAAGGGAACGGCGGTCCTGTGGGTGGCTTCCGAACGCGCGCGCGACATCAAGCCCGCGACCGTGAGCCACTACCTCGACGAGGGCTTCGACGCCGAGTTCGACTGGCAGGGCACGCGCGACATGGCGGCCTGGATGGTCGCCGGCGACGCCATCGACTTCATGGCCGCGCTCGGCTGGGATGCGGTCCGCCGCCACAACGACCAGATGGCGCGCTGGGTGCAGCGCATGCTCTGCGGTTGCTGGGAGGTGGAGCCGGTGTCGCCTGCCGACGGGCGGATGCTCGGCTCGATGTGCACGGTGCCGCTGCCCACCGAGATCCGCGCGCGCTTCGAGGATCCGCTCGCGTTCCAGGAGGCGCTCTACGCGCAGCACCGGATCGAGGTGCCCATCATCGACTTCGACGGCCGCTGGCACGTGCGCCCCTCGGCGCAGGTGTACAACCGTGCCGCGCAGTACGACCTGCTCGCGCAGGCGGTGATCGAGTACGCGGCGAACGCGTGAGGGCCGCGCCTCAGGGCGTTGGTGCGGCCGCCGAGGCGGCCTTCGCCAGCTGCTCGTCCTGGCGCTTCTTGAGCGGCACGTACGTGTGGTCGAACCACGTGGCCCACGCGCGCATGTCCCAGCCGATGGAGGCGGTGCCGGTGCCGGAATCGAACGTCGTCATCGCCACGAGCGCATCGTGCACGCCGCCGTGGTAGGCGGTGGCCACGCAGTCCTGCACCCGGAACACCACGCCCTCGATGACCTGGCCGATCACCGGCTGGAACGCGGCGGCGTTGTCGCCGACCACGGGGATCACGTTCGCCACGTAGCTGGTGGTGGTGCCGATGGCGATCCACGCGCGGTCGCCGTCGGGCTCGCCCGCGGCCGCACCCTGCACGTACTGCGCGAAGATCAGCAGCGGGATGGCCTCGATGGCGTGCACTGCACCGGCGAGGATGCCGGCGTTGTTGACCCACTGGTGGTTCGAGGCGCGGATCCCGTCGTCGATCGCGGCGAGCACGCCGACCGAGGGTGGGCGGGCGATCCGGCGCGTGGCCTCGGCGCGCACGGCGGCGTCCGGGTCCTGGATGGCGACGGAGGCGAGCGCGTACTGGCCCTCGTCGCCGCCGGCCGCGAACGCGTCGAGCATGGCGGAGACGACGTCGGGCTTCTGCGCACGCAACGCGCGGTACATCGACTCGAAGGCCGCAGGGTCGCGGCATTCCTTGAGGGCGGCCAGGCCCGAGGCGCGCACCTTGGGCGAGCTGCCCGGGGTGAAGTTTCGCGCGCGCAGGGCGGTGAAGGCGACGTCGTGGCGCTCCCAGTCGGCGGCGTTCCCGGGCCGAACGCGCGCAGGCACCATGCGCGGCACGCCGCCGGTGCGCGGCAGCGGCGCAAGCAGCATGGCCGGCACGCGGGCGCGCCGGAACTCGTCGGGCAGCGACTCGTGCGAGGCGCCCATCGGGGGCGTCGCCGATGGCGCGGCCATCGCGACCGCCGCCTGCGGGAGAACCGCCGCGGCAACGATGTGTGGCCAGGCGATGCGGGCTGCGCCGAGCACGTCCCTACGATACGGCATGCAACCTCCGGTCAATGCGGGAGATTCGCGCACGGTGTACGAGCGTCTCGGGGGCCCGGACCCGTTCTGGCGCATCGCGCGCGCGTTCTACGCGCGCATCGACCGGCATCCGTCCCTGCGCCCGATGTTCCCCGAGGACCTCGAGGAACCGATCCGCAACCAGGCGGAGTTCCTGATCCAGTACTTCGGTGGTCCCGCCGAGTACAGCCAGCGCAAGGGCCACCCCAGGCTTCGCATGCGCCACGTGCAGTTCCGCATCGGCGTGGCCGAGCGCAACTGGTGGGTCGAGACGATGCTCGGCGCGCTGGAGGATGCGGAGATCCCCGAGCCCGAGCGCGCCGAGATGGTGCGCTACTTCGAGCACGCGGCAACGTTCCTGATCAACGCGGAGTGAGCGTCGTCGCGGGGCGGCGCCGTGGCGGACAGCGCTCCTCGGGAACGGTCACTTCGCGCGCGAGCGCACCACGGCGGTGTCGCCGGTGGTGATCTTCCTGCGCGCCGCCTCGGCCTTGGCCCTGTCGGCGAATGTCCCGACCTCGACCACCCACACCTTGCGGTCCTGGGCGGGCACGGACAGGACGCGCGGCTTGGGAAGGCCCGCGCGGCGTGCCTCGCCGGCGATGTTGGTGGCGCGCTGGCGGGCCGCGGTCTCCGAGCCGAACACGCCGGCCGCGACGGTCCAGGGCGCGTCCGCCTCGACCGGCGGCAGCGCCACGGGCGCGGGGATCGGCGGCGGTGCGTCGTCGGCGTCCGGCGCATCGGCACCCGCGGCAGGCCTCGCCGGCGCGGGTGCCGGGGTGGGCGCGGAACGCGCACCGCCCGACTTCGGCTCCGCCGCCTTCGCCGCGGCCTCGCGCGCAAGCTCGCGCGCCTTGTCGGCATCGGCACCCGTCAGCTTGCTGGCGGCGGCGGAAAAGGCGCTGGCCGCCTCGCTCCAGCGTCCGTCGTCGACGGCGAGCGTTCCCTGCTTGGCGAGCGCCCGGCCCGCGACCACCGGATCCTGGCTGCGCGCGGCGAGGGCGAACGCATCGCGCGCCTCGCCCGGGCGCGAGAGTTCCATCGAGGCGCATCCGACCAGGTAGGCCGCCTGCTGGCGCGACGCCAGGTCCTGCGTCCGCGCCTGCACGTCCTTCGCCACGCGCAGGCTCTCGGCGTAGCGGCCCGCGTCGAACGCGCGCACGGCGTCATCGAGCGTCTGGGTGGGTTCGGGCCCGCATGCGGCAAGCATGCAGAGCAGGGCGGCGGTCCATCGCACGGGCCGAGTGTACCTTTCGCACCTGGAGACGCCCGCATGACGCTCCTTCGCCAGATCCAGTGGACGCTTGCCCGGCGCGCGCTCGCGCCGGTGGCGGTCGACGACTTCCGAACGTGGAAGGGGGCGACCATGATGGTGGCGGCCTGGCACGTGGCGCGCGAGATCGAGCGCACGAGCCAGGCGCCGAACGTGGGGCTCCTGCTTCCGACCTCGGGGCTCTTCCCGGCGGCGCTGCTCGGAGCGTGGATGGCCGGGCGGACGGCCGTGCCGCTCAACTACCTGCTGTCGCGCTCGGACCTCGAGTACATCGCGCGCGACGCGGGTCTCGACACGGTGGTGTCGGTGGGGCCGATGCTCGAGCACGTGGGCGGCGAGCTGCCGGGCACCCGCACCCTGCGCATGGACCAGATGAGGTTCGGCGGCGTGCCGCCCGTGCGCCTGGGGCCGTCGCGCGCCCCCGACGACACGCTGGTCATCCTCTACACGAGCGGCACGAGCGGCAAGCCAAAGGGCGTGATGCTCAGCGACCGCAACCTGTCCTCGAACGTGGCGCAGGTGGTCGAGTGGGCGGAGTTCGGTCCGAAGGACGTGATGCTCGGCGTGCTGCCGCAGTTCCACAGCTTCGGCCTCACCGTGATGACGCTCCTGCCGCTCGCGGTCGGATGCCGCGCCGTCTACACGGCGCGCTTCGTTCCTCCGCGGCTCGTCGACCTCGCGCGCCGCCACCGGCCCACGGTGTTCGTGGCCATCCCGTCGATGTACAACGCGCT
>Ga0075471_10002834_pt1 | contig 11315 bp, 6 predicted proteins | sample DEB19_08_DNA_2_FD_74787 | JGI IMG/M metagenome (GOLD analysis project Ga0075471, IMG submission 74787) | Aqueous microbial communities from the Delaware River and Bay under freshwater to marine salinity gradient to study organic matter... | ecosystem: Environmental > Aquatic > Marine > Coastal ... | reverse complement strand
ATCCAGATGTACGGCGACGTGGTGATGGGCGTGCAGAAGCGGCACGAGAACGAGCACGAGCCGTTCGACGAGGTGATGGACGGCCTCAAGCACCAGCTGGGCATCAAGGAGGACACCGACCTCACCGAGGAGGCGCTCCGGGAGCTGATCAAGCGATACATGCAACTCATCAAGGAGCGGACCGGGAAGAGCTTCCCGCAGGATCCGTTCACGCAGCTGATGGGCGCCGTCGGCGCCGTGTTCGGCAGCTGGATGAACGAGCGGGCGATCCTCTACCGCCGCAAGTACAAGATCCCCGACGAGTGGGGCACGGCCGTCAACGTGCAGAGCATGGTGTTCGGGAACATGGGGGACGACTGCGCCACCGGCGTGGCCTTCACCCGCGACCCGGCCACGGGCGAGGACGTCTTCTACGGCGAATACCTGGTCAACGCCCAGGGCGAGGACGTCGTGGCCGGCGTCCGCACGCCCAAGCCGGTCGTGGAGATGGCCAACGACCCGATGTTCGCCGCCACCTACAAGCAGCTGGAGAAGGTCCGCGAGCGGCTGGAGAAGAAGTTCGGCGACGTCCAGGACTTCGAATTCACGGTGGAGAAGAAGAAGCTCTACATGCTCCAGACCCGCAACGGGAAGCGGACGGCGCTGGCCTACGTGAAGATCGCCCACGACATGGTCAAGCAGAAGCTGATGACCGGCGAGCACGCGATCCAGTCGGCCGATCCCGACGCGCTCTCGCAGCTGCTCGCGCCGATCTTCGACCGCACCGACTACGAGGCGGCGAAGCGGTCGGGCCGGCTGCTGACGACCGGCCTGCCCGCCGGCCCCGGCGCAGCGACCGGCCAGCTCGTGTTCACGGCCGCCAAGGCCGAGGAGCTGGCACACGCGGGCAAGAAGGTGGTGCTCGCCCGGGTCGAGACGAGCCCGGAGGATCTCCGCGGCATGATCGCCGCCGAGGGCATCCTCACCAGCCGCGGCGGCGTGTCGAGCCACGCGGCGCTCGTGGCCCGGCAGATGGGCAAGGTGTGCGTGGCGGGCGCCGGTGCGATCCAGATCGACTACGGCCGCGGCACGCTCTCCTGCGCCGGCACGACGCTGCGGGAGGGGGACGCGATCTCGATCAATGGCAGCACCGGCGAGGTGTTTTCCGGCGCGATCAAGACCGCCGACAGCGAGCTCAACCAGGTGCTCATCACCCGCACCATGAAGCCCGAGGAGTCGGAGGTCTACCAGTACTACGCCTTCATCATGAAGCTGGCCGACAAGCACCGGAAGCTCGGCCTGCGGACCAACGCCGACACCCCCGAGCAGGTCCGGCACGCGATCGCCTTCGGCGCCGAGGGGATCGGTCTGACGCGGACGGAGCACATGTTCTTCGAGGGCGACCGGATCGACGCGATGCGCGAGATGATTCTCGCCGAGTCACTCGAGGCCCGGCGGGCGGCCCTGGCGAAGCTGCTCCCCTACCAGCGGGACGACTTCGAGGGCATTTTCCGGGCGCTCGACGGGCGGCCGGCGACGATCCGCTTCCTCGATCCGCCGCTCCACGAATTCGTGCCGCACGACGCGAAGGCGCAGGCCGACCTCGCGGCGAAGCTGCGGATGACGCCCGATGCCGTGGCGAAGCGGGTGGCCGCACTGCACGAGTTCAATCCCATGCTCGGCCACCGCGGCTGCCGGCTGGGCATCAGCTACCCCGAGATCTCCGAGATGCAGGCGCGGGCGGTCTTCGAGGCCGCCGCGAAGGTGCAGAAGGCCGGCATCAAGGTGAAGCCCGAGATCATGATTCCGCTCGTGGGCTTCAAGAAGGAGCTCGACAATCAGGTGGAGATCGTGCACGCCGTGGCTGCCACGGTGCAGAAGGAGACCGGCGAGAAGATCAAGTATCTGGTCGGCACCATGATCGAGATCCCGCGCGGCGCCCTGACGGCCGACGAGATCGCCGAGACTGCCGAGTTCTTCTCGTTCGGCACCAACGACCTCACGCAGACCTGCCTGGGCATGAGCCGCGACGACTCCGCCACGTTCCTGCCGCAGTACACGGAGCTGGGGATCGTGAAGGCCAATCCGTTCGCCTCGATCGACACCTCGGGCGTCGGGCAATTGATGCAGATCGCGGTGGAGCGGGGCCGCAGGACGCGAAAGGACATCAAGCTCGGCATCTGCGGCGAGCACGGCGGGGAACCGCACTCGGTGATCTTCTGCCACCACGTCGGACTCGACTACGTCAGCTGCTCGCCCTTCCGGCTGCCGGTCGCGCGGCTCGCCGCCGCGCAGGCGGCCCTGGGCAAGACGTACTGACGTTCCGGAGCCGCCATCCCCGCGGCGTCGCGGCCCGGCCGGGGCATGCGTGCCGGCCGGGTCGCGTCGCGGGGGCGGCGCCGCGAGGGGATTCGGCCGCGGTCAGGGACGGGGGGCGGCGGCCCGTCGACCTGTCGCGGCGACTAGAATCCTCCCTCGATCGGGGCGCCGCACTGGTGGCAGCGGGGCTGGGCCGGCGGGATCGGCGTCGGCAGATAGCCCTCGCGGCACAGCGTGTGGAGCCGCGGGAAGTAGGACGGGGGCCTCACGCAGGCCGGACGCGGCTCGTGCAGCATCCGAAACGGATAGGCCTGGTACACGCTCGACCCCGGACAGCAGGCCGGTGCCCCGCACTGTCCGGCATGCACGCTGCCGTGCCAGGGAGGCTGCCGCCACTGGCCCGGGTGGCAGCCGCAGGCATCCCCCTCGACGTCCGCGGACGACACCGCCGGGTGATCGAGCACCGGGATCGACTCGCCCGGCTGCCTGGCAGCGGCCAACGGTGTCACCGCCGCGACGGCGATGACGGCATGCAGGAAATGACTGGCTGTGCGCACGAAAACAGGCTCCCCGACCGGCTCCTGGAACATCCTCCATCCACGCAGTAGAGTTCGTCACGGGGGTGACGGAGGGTTGAGCGAACGGGCAAACAGGTGGGGATGTCCTGCCTGGACCGGAGATGCCATCCCGACGCTTGACGGCCGAGCCGCGGCCGCTAGATTATGCAAAGGAGTTGCAAGAAGAACCTTCCCGTCCCCGTCTCGTAATCCATTTCATCCCGTGTCTGGAGAGGCAGCGATGCGCAGCGAATCTGGCCGAACCGGCTTCACGCTCGTCGAATTGCTCGTGGTGATCGCGATCGTCGGCATGCTGATAGGGCTGCTGCTGCCGGCCGTCCAAGCGGCCCGCGAAGCGGCCCGCCGCAACCAGTGCTCCAACAACCTCAAACAGATCGGCCTCGCCCTGCAGAACTACCACGAGGCCCGCAAGCAGCTTCCGGAGGGCTGGCTCGCCGACAGTGCAGCGGGTGACGGCGATGGCGACGAGGGGGTCGGCTGGGGCTGGGCCTCCAGGATCCTCTCCTACGTCGAGGAAGAAGCGACGTTCAGGGACATCGACATCAAGAGCCCGATCGCGGCCGCATCGCCAGCCGTGCTTACCAAGGTGGTCTCCGGGTATCTGTGTCCATCCGATGCGGTGGCAGGATCGCCGACGTTCAACGTGGGTGACGAGGGGGGCGCTTGCGACCACGACGCCGCTGACGCCAATCCCGGCGCCGACGTCGCCGCCCGCACCAACTACGTGGGCATGTTCGGCACGAACGAGCCTGAAGAGGAGGCCTTCAAGGGCAACGGGCTCTTCTTCGCCAACAGCCGCATGCCCTTCCGCCACGTGACCGACGGCCTGAGCAAGACCATCATGGTGGGAGAGCGCGACTCGCGGCTGGGGGGCAGCCTCTGGATCGGCATGTGGGAGGGGAAGTGCGAGGCGATCGTGCGGGTCGTGGCCTCCGGCGATCATCCCCCCAACGGCAATCCCGCCAGCCGGCACTTCGACGACCTGTCGTCGCGTCACGGCGGCGGCGTGAACGTCGTGTTCGCCGACGGCCACGTGGACTTCATCACCGAGACGATCGACCGGCAGCTGTTTCAGGCGTTGTGCACCCGCAAGGCCGCCGACTGAACCGCCGCCGTGCGGCCACTCGTCGACCGCTCGGCAGGATGTCGAGCGCAGCACCAGCGGGCGGATGCCCGCCAAGCAAAAATCGCCTGGATGGTGATGGTTTGCGTGCAGTCAGTCGAGGGCCACGTCGTCGAGCCGGTAGCCCTCGAGGGCATCGCGCGTGGCGATGACGATGAAGCCGTTTCCTCCGCAGCGGTAGCCGCCGAGGCCCGTCAGGGCGGCGCCGTGACGGTAGCGGTCCACGACGCGTCCATCCGCCCAGACCACCGTCACCGAGCCGTCGGGCGCGGCGATCAGCCACTGGCGGCGGGGAGTGCCGAGCAGGTCGGCCCAGGCGACGGATTCGATCGGCCCGTCGCGGTGCACGCCGTCGGGCAGGTCGAGCGTCCAGAGCCGCTCGCCTCCGGCGTCGAGGCCGACTGCGGCGTTGCGGCCGAGCCGTTCACCGGCGAGCCCCAGCATCGCCCAGCCCCCCTCCGCGGCGACGGGGCCGGTGAACAGGCCGTGGAGCGGCGGTCCGGCCAGCGGACCGTTCCCGGACAGCGGCTCGCCGGCCGTGCCTGCCGGTGAGATGGGCACGAGCCGGCCACGACCGTCGATGCAGACGATGCCACGGCGGCCGTCGGTGGGCTGCGCGGCGGCAACGTCCACGATCGTGTCGAGCGAACGGTCGCGCCTCAGCCGCCGGCCCGAGAGGCTGGCGGCCTGCACGCCCACCGTGCCCCGGTAGCCCGTGACGATCTCCGGCGAGCCGTCGCCGTCGAGGTCGGCGAGGAGCGCCGCGGAGATGCCGGCATGGGGCGGGCTTTCCCACGCCGGATAGGCCGCATGCAGCTTCCACGCATCGTCGAAGACGAACACCTGCTGGCCGCCGCGGCTGCCGCCGAGCCACCAGCGTCCGCCGGTCCCGTCGACGGCGGTGCGCAGGAATCCGACGGCGGCATCTTCGGGAAGATCGAGTTCGTGCCGGCCGATCTCCCGGCCGTCGCCGTCGAGCACGACCACCGTGCGCCAGCCGTCGAGCGCCACGATCCGGACGTCGGCGGCCGTCGCACCGTCGATGCAGACGACGTTGCCGGGAATGGCGATGCCGTCCGCCCGCCAGGCCCGCGCGAGCTTGAAGCGGTCGGGCTGCCGTCGGGGGGCGATCACCTGGTCGGGCAGCCGCTCCACGGCGGCCCCGTCGGCCACCCGGTCGAGAAGCCTGCGGTATTCTCGCAGCCGCGTCTCGAAGCGGTCGCGGATCAGCGGCACGGTCGAGCTGCCGGCCGCGATCGCGTCGAGCACGGCGGTGACGTCGTCACCGAGACGGTGATGGTGGCCCGACTGGACGTCGGCCACCGTGCCGTCCGGCGCGAGCACCACGACCGCCGGAAGATTCTCGATGCCGAACGCCGTCGCCACGACGCTGCGCGGATCGCGAGACAGCGTGCCTGTGGCCCCCCAGGCGGTCGCCTGCGAGCGGATGGCGTCGTCGGCCACGTCGACGTCGTCGACGCTCACGGCATAGTGCCGTACCGCAGGCGTCGCGGAGCGGCTCCGTACCGCCGTGGCGATCTGCGGCATCGTCCGGCGGCAGGGTTCGCATCCCGAGAAGAAGAACTCGAGCACGGCCGGTGCGCCGGCGAGATCGGCCTGCGTCACCGTCGTGCCGTCGAGGATCGCGAGCGAGAACGGCGGGCAAGGCCGGCCGACGAGCGGGCTGGGGGCGTGCGGTGCGGAGGGGGGCTCGAGCCGGGTAACCCGGCCCGCGCCCGGCGGCACCTCGAATCCGAAGGCCTCGGCCGGCACCGTGCCGCGAAACTTCGCATCGACGAAGTCGACGATCACCGCCAGCCCGCCCACGGGACCGCCCTGCTGCGCGAGGTGCGCGGCGTATTCCGCGGTCGGGAGCGACAGCCGGCGCAGCAGCCCCTCGCGGCGGTCGATCCAGAGGACGAGCGGGCCGTCCGCCTTCGGGACGGTCACCACCGTGCAGTCGTGTCCCTCCACCTTTTCGACGCCGGTGATCCGTGGCTTGTCGACGGCGCCGGCGACGATGAGATCCACGGTGTCGTCCGCGAGCAAGAGCGGCAGCTGCGTGGGGCAGCCGGCGTCTCCCTCCGCCAACGCCATCCGGATCTGCTCGTCGGCGAAGATTTGCTCCAGCCCCAGCGGGCTCTGCACCGCTTCTTCGAGGACCTGGCCGGGCACGTTGCCCACCGCTCCGCGGAGCGTCGTGCCATCGACGGCAATGCGGGCGTCGTAGGCGTCGATCCGCAGCCTGTCGGGCCGCTGGAAGACCACGCGAAACGGGATGGTCTGCTCGACTTCGGTGCCGCTCCGCACGTAGCGGATCCGCACGATGGCATCGTCCGAATAGCCCGCGGCGCGGCGGTAGGCCACGCTCATCGCATCGAGGGCTCCGCGCGGGTCCGCGCCGCAGCCCGTGGCCGTCGCGAGCCACAGCATGGCGAGGCCGAGGGGCCCGAGAAACCGTTTGGCGTTGGTCATGCCGACATCATCGCCGATGGCGGTTCGAGCCGACCAGAGCATCCTGGATGCCGCCTGCGCCGACGACGGCCGTGTCAACGGGTACGATGGGATCGGAGGCCGTGGATCCTTGAAGTGCATCTCATTGGAATACGGAGCCGACGAGCCGCTCCTGCTGGAGGCGGGGGCTGGCGCGGCCGTCGCGGAGCGTCGCGGACCCGAGGGCGTCCGCGGCGACCATGCCCGACGCGCGGTCGCCGCCGCAGTCGCCGCGCCGGCGGATGGCCCGCCGCTGGCCGAGCACGTCGTCGCCGGTGATCGCGTGACGATCGCCGTCAGCGGCGGGGTGCCCCAGGTGGACGCCGTGATCGCCGCGGTCGTGGACGCGGTGCAGGGGGCGGGCGTGCTGTCGGAGGACGTTTCGGTCGTACGGGCGCCGCCACTGGAATGCTCGGCCGGCGGCGGGCCGCTGCCGCCGCTCGGAGTGCCGCCCGGAGTCGCCGTCGCCACGGAATTCGATCCGGCGGTCGACGCGCAGACGGCCTACATCGCGGCCGATGCCGCTGACCGGCCGATTCACGTCGCCCGACAGCTCGTCGATGCCGACGTGGTGGTGGCGGTCGGCGCATGGACCTGGGATGCGGCGCTCGGCGGGCGGAGCCTCGACGGCGAATTGTGGCCGGCATTTTCCCGGCAGAGCTGCCGCCGGTCGCTGCTGCAGAGCCTCGCATCCCGCGGCCGCCGCGGGATGCGAAGCTGGCGAAGGAGTGTGCGCGAGGCCACGTGGCAGCTGGGGCTCTGCGCGAATCTGCGGATCGTGCCCGGCCGGAGCGGGTCGCTGCACGCCGCCGCCTTCGGCATGCCCCCGGCCGCTGCCCGCGTGGCCCGCGGCCTGGCGGCCGGCTGGCGGCCGCACGTCTCCGGACCGGCTGCGGTGACGATCGCCTCCCTCTCGAATCCACGCGGCGGGCCGCCGGCGTTGCTGCGGGCCGTGGCGGCCGCGGCTCGTGTCACCCATCCCGCTGGCACGATCTGTGTGGCGAGCCGCATCGACACGCCACCGGGCGTCGTCTTCGCGCGGTGGCGGGAGGGCGCACCGCTTCGGCCGCTCGTGTGCGAGGCCGTGGGCACGGGTGACCCGGTCCTGATCGCGGATGCATGCCTGGCGAGGTTTTTCGCCCGAGCGCTCGGGGAGAGGCGGCTCGTGCTCCTTTCCGATCTCGACGAGGCGACGGTGGAGGGCCTCGAGTTCGGCCATGCCGCCACACCCGAGGTGGTGGAGCGGCTCGCGCACCGGGCCGAGAGTGTCGCCGTCCTCGACGAGGCCGATCGGATGCTGCCGGCGCGGTGACCGTTCGCGGCCGTGTCAAATCATCAGTGGCCCGCCGACACGGCCGCCGAGAGCGCGCTGCGATGCAGCGGTCCCCAGTGCCGCGAGTCGCGGCTGCCGGACGGGAAATCGCCCAGCAGGAAGTGCTCATCGGGACCGAGCCGCCAGTCCTCGCGGCCGTCGGCGGCGGGCCGATGGAGCACGTCCCTCCAGACGACGAACTCCTCGATTGCGCCCGTGGCGGCGCCGGCCGCTGCCGGCTCACGTCCGCCGACCGGCGGGTCGTCGCCGATCCACACCGCGAGCCGGGCCGCCGCGTCGGCGTCGATCGCAGCATCCGTCGGGCCTTCTTCCGGCCAGGGACGCTCGACCTGCCAGGCCTTGGGCATCCCGGCGGGCAGGCACGAGCGATGGGCTGCCTTCCCGCCGTCGTCCTGGCACCGCCAGCAGGCCGCCACGACATGGCCGTCGAGCCGGCCCGCCACCACCGCGAAGCGGCCGGCGGAGGGCGGCCGCCAGCCGATCACGCAGCGGCCGACTCGCGCCCGTAGCGACGGCGTCGGGCTGTGGTCGGCCATGCGGACGACCGCTGCTAGACCGACGTCCCGCACGGGCAGGAGCAGACGTCGCTCCGTCGGCGCGAAGGCGGCATCGTCGTAGACGATTGCGGGGGCGACGTCATGACGACACGGGCCACCGGAGGGATCGGAAGACGGCAGCACGAGGGAGGCGGTCTCGGCGAGAATCTGCGGCGGCACGACCACGCTCCGACCGTCGATCGACAGATCGCCCTCCCGGATGGAGACGTGCTCGCCGGGCAGGCCGATCAGCCGCTTGATCGCGGCCGTGCCGTCGGGGGCCCGGACGATCCAGCGGTCGAACCGCCGCGGCGCACGACCGCTCGGCAGCCGTGGAAACCATTCGGTGACGACGACGTCGCCCGGCAGCAGCCCCGGGGCCATCGACAGCCCCTCGACCGAGTAGCGGAGCGGGCGGGCCGCCGCAGCCGCCGCGATGCCGACGGCGACGAGGCAGACCGCTCCCCAGGGTCGCGTCGACGGCGTCAGCATGCGTCGCCTCGTGACGCCCCCCGGCCGCGGGTCGTGGCGGCGACCGCTACACGTTGACCCACTGGTGGCTCTTCGCGCTCTTGAGCACGGCGTCGCACACCTTCTGGGTCTCGAGTGCGTCGCGGAACGTGGGGTGGGCCGGCTGCTTCTTGGCGTAGGCCTCGAGGAAGTCGGCCACCTGGTGGACGAAGCTGTGCTCGTAGCCGATCGCGAGCCCGGGCACCCACCACTTGTCCATGTAGGGGTGGTCGCCGTCGGTGACGTGGACGCTCTTCCAGCCCCGCATCGGCCCGGCGTCCTTGTAGTCGAACACCTGCAGACGGTGCAGGTCGTGCAGGTCCCACTTCAGGCTCATGTTCTCGCCGTTGATCTCGAACGTGTAGAGCGCCTTGTGGCCGCGGGCATACCGCGTGCTCTCGAAGAGGCCCAGCGAGCCGTTCTTGAAGTGGCAGAGGAACGAGCAGGCGTCGTCGATCTCGACCGGCTCGACCTTGCCCGTGAGCTGGTGCTTTCGCTGCTTGACGAACGTCTCCGTCATGGCCGTGACGTCGCTCACCGAGCCGTTGAGCCAGATGGCGGTGTCGATGCAGTGGGCCAGCAGGTCACCCGTCACGCCGCTGCCGGCGGCCTTGGCGTCGAGTCGCCAGAGGGCCGCGCCCCCCTGCGGAAGGTCGGCGCTGATCGTCCAGTCCTGGAGGAACTCGGCGCGATAGTGGAAGATCCGGCCGAGCTTGCCCGAGTCGATGATCTGCTTGGCGAACGTGACGGCGGGAATGCGGCGGTAGTTGTACCAGACGGTATTGGGCACGCCCGCCTTCTCCACCGCGGCCACCATCTTCTCCCCCTCGGCCGTGTCCATCGACAGTGGCTTCTCGCAGAGGATCGCCTTGCCATGCTTGGCCGCCTCGATGGCGATCTCGGCGTGAAGGTTGTTGGGCGTGCAGATGTCGATGGCGTCGATGTCGTCGGCGGCCACGAGCTTCCGCCAGTCGCTCTCCACGCGCTTGTAGCCCCAGCGGTCGGCGAACGCCTTCGCCTTGTCGGCGTCGCGGGCTGCGACGGCCTGGAGCACCGGCAGGTACTCGAGGTCGAAGAAGTCCTTGACGCGGTTGTAGCCGTTGGAGTGGGCGCGGCCCATGAAGCCGTAGCCGATCATGCCGATGCGCAGAGGCTTGGACATTGGGGTGGTCCTTGATGAGGGGGAGGTGGGGAGGAGTCTTGGTGGCGGGAAGTCTTGGGGAGTCTTGGGGAATGGTCCGCTGCGGGACGGTGGAAGTCTCGTCGCGGATGAGCTTGCTCCTTCCACGACCTGTGGCAGTTCAATCCTCGGAAGGTCGCAATCTCATAGGCTCCTCGAGCTTCCACCGATCCCTCCGCTCGCCGTGCCCGAGGGCGGCGCCCGCGACGCTCGGCGTTCCGCTTTCGGCTTTCTCTTCAAGCCCAGCCGTGGGCGTCGCGGACGGCGATCATGGTCTTGAGGATGGTGTTCCAGGTGGCAGGATTCTCGAGAGTGGCATTGGGGAACATGCAGCCGTCCCAGCAGATGTGCCTGATGCCCCGCTTCTCGGCGTCTTGGAGCCAGTAGCCCGCGCACTTCACGATGTCGAGCTTGCCGTTGGGGTCGTCGGCCGGGCAGTGCTTGCCGGTCTTGTCGTGGGAGCCGGCGCCGTGCACGTGCCCATCGTTCTGGGCGACGTGGAAGTCGATCGTCCAGGGCCGGAGCTTGGCGACCATCTTCTCGTAGGCCGGCCAGAACTCGGCGTCCGTGTAGCCGGGCTTCACCAAGGCGTGCTCCGGCGCGTTGTAGCCAAGCAGGTAGAGGTAGGTGTGGGCCAGGTCGGCCTGGAAGCCGAGCGTCTCGGGCATGCCCACCTCCTCGAGCAGGTCGAGCATGTCCTTCCAGGAGTGCATGCCCGCCCAGCAGATCTCCCCCTCGGCCGCCAGCCGCTGGCCGTTGTCCTTGGCGATCTTGGCGGCCTCGCGGAACGTCTCGGCGATCTTGGCCGTGTTGGCCCGCGGATTCTCCCGCCACTTCGCCACGCCGAACTCGGCGGAGTCGATGCGGATCACGCCGTACTTCCGCACGCCGTGCTTCTCGAACACCTTCGCGATCCGGCAGGCCATCCGCACGGCCGAGAGAAACTTTTCCCGCGCCGCCGAGTCGCCCATGGCCGAGTCGCCCACCGTGCCCGGCCACACCGGGGCCACGAGCGAACCGACCGTGAAGCCATGCTTGAGAATCGTGTCGGCGATCTTCGTCAGCTCGGCGTCGCTGGCCTCGGGATTGGTGTGCGGCAGGAAGAGGAAGTAGTCGATGCCGTCGAACTTCTGGCCGTTGACGTTCGCCGCCGCCGTCAGCTCGAGCATGCGGTCGAGGCTGATGGGCGGCTCCTGGCCGGGATCGGTGCCCTTGCCGACGAGGCCGGGCCACATGGCGTTGTGGAGCTTGGGGGCGGAGTGGG
>Ga0075471_10002832_pt1 | contig 11321 bp, 11 predicted proteins | sample DEB19_08_DNA_2_FD_74787 | JGI IMG/M metagenome (GOLD analysis project Ga0075471, IMG submission 74787) | Aqueous microbial communities from the Delaware River and Bay under freshwater to marine salinity gradient to study organic matter... | ecosystem: Environmental > Aquatic > Marine > Coastal ... | reverse complement strand
GTCCGCCGCGACCTCCCGCCCGAAGCCGAAGTGCCCATCATCAACATCGAGCCGGGAGATTCGCGCATCGCCTCCGCCTACTTGAGCTTTTTCTCGGGCGTGCGCACCACGAACGCGGCGGGCGTGGTCGAGACCAAGGCGTTGCTCGAAGCCAACCAGATCACCGACTACCTCGTGCGCGTGGTGCAGCCGCGGCTCTCCGCGCTGCCGGGCGTGCAGCGGGCGGACATCCTCGGCGGGCGGACGTTCGCCATGCGCGTGTGGCTCAAGGCGGACCGGCTCGCTGCGTTCGGCATCAGCCCGGACGAGGTGCGGCAAGCGCTCGCCCGCAACAATTTCCTCTCCGCGATCGGCCGCACCAAAGGCTCGCTCGTGCAGGTCAACCTCACGGCGAACACGGATTTGCAGTCGGTGGAAGAGTTCCAGGATCTCGTCGTGCGCCAGAGCGGCGACCGGCTCGTGCGCTTGCGCGACCTCGCCGAAGTCTCGCTTGGCGCGGAGGATTACGACAGCGAAGTGCGGTTCAGCGGCGAGCGCGCCGTGTTCATGGGCATCTGGGTGTTGCCGAACGCCAACTCGCTCGACGTGATCAAGCTCGTCCGCAAGGAAATCGCGTCCATCCAGAAAGACCTGCCCACCGGCATGAGCGCCCGCGTGGCGTATGACGCGACCAAATACATTGACGACGCCATCCGCGAAGTCATCAAGACGCTCTCGGAGACGCTGCTCATCGTCGCCATCGTTATCTACCTCTTCCTCGGCTCGCTGCGGACGGTGTTCATCCCTCTCGTCGCCATTCCCGTGTCGCTCATCGGCGCGGTGTTCCTGATGCAGTCGTTCGGCTTCACGCTGAACCTGCTCACGCTGCTCGCCATCGTCCTCTCCGTCGGGTTGGTGGTGGACGACGCCATCGTCATCGTCGAGAACGTGGAGCGCCACGTCCGCGAGGGGAAAACGCCGCTGAACGCCGCGCTGCTCGGCGCGCGCGAACTCATCGGGCCCGTCATCGCCATGACCATCACGCTCGCGGCGGTGTATGCGCCCATCGCGTTCCAAGGCGGGCTGACCGGGTCATTGTTCCGCGAATTCGCGCTCACGCTGGCGGGCGCGGTGTTCATCTCCGGCATCGTCGCGCTCACGCTCTCGCCGGTAATGTCCGCCTGGCTGATTGACGCCAAGAGCGAGGCGCACGGATTCACCGGCCACATCAACCACCAGTTCGACCGGCTGCGAAGATTCTACGGCCGCATCCTCGACGCCACCTTGAACGCCCGGCCGGCGGTTTACATCGTGTGGATCGGGCTGAGCTTGCTGACGATTCCGATGTTCCGCATGGCCGGCACGGAACTCGCGCCCACGGAGGATCAGGGGTTTGCGTTTGGCCTCGTCGAGGCGGCGGCGGATGCAACAATTGACCAGACGGCGTTCTACACCGACGCGCAGGCGCGGATGACGCTGGCGCATCCCGAGGTGGTCCAGTCGTTCCAGATCACTTTTCCCGACAGCGGCTTTGGCGGCATGGTCGTCAAGCCGTGGGGCGAGCGGCAGAAAAAGATATTTTCCATCATCCCCGAAATGCAGGCACAGGTGGGCACAATCCCCGGCATCCGCGTCTTCATGCTCGCGCCGCCGCCAATTCCGGGCGGGGATAATTTCCCGGTGAACTTCGTCCTGTCATCCACCGCCGAGCCGAAGGAGATTCTCGGATTCGCACAACAATTGCAGCAGAAGGCGGCGGCCAGTCGCAAGTTTGCCTTCCCGCCGCAAATTGATACGAAGATTGACCAACCCGAGGTCGAGCTGGTCCTCGACCACGACAAGATCGCCGCGCTCGGGCTGGACATGCGCGCCGTCAGTTCCGACCTCGCCGCGCTGGTGAGCGGGAATTTCGTGAACCGCTTCAACCTCGACGGCCGCGCTTACAAGGTCATCCCCCAACTCAAGCGCGTGGAACGCCTTAACGCCACCCAGCTCGAAAGCCACTACGTCAAAGGGCCGGAAGGCCAGCTCGTGCCGCTGAGCACCTTCGCGCGCTTCGAGAAAAAGACCACGCCGCGCGCGCTCAACCGCTTCCAACAACTGAACTCCGTCACCATTGCCGGTGTCCCCACCGTGCCGCTGGACGAGGCTTTGAAATTCCTGGAGACCGAGGCGGCCAAAATCCTCCCGCCCGGTTACGTCATGGACTACACCGGCGAATCCCGCCAGCTGCGCACCGAGGGAAACAAGTTCCTCCCCGCATTCATCCTCGCCGTGGTGCTGATCTTTCTCGTGCTGGCGGCGCAGTTCAACAGCTTCCGCGACCCGCTCATCATCATCCTCGGCTCCGTGCCGCTGGCGATCTTCGGCGCGATGATCTTCTGCTTCCTGAAATTCCCGAATCCCAATATGCACTTCTGGACGGACGGGTGGACGACGACCTTCAACATCTACGCGCAGGTCGGCCTCGTCACACTAGTGGGCCTCGTGGCCAAGAACGGCATTTTGATTGTGGAGTTCGCGAACGAGTTGCAGCGGCGCGGCCTTCCCAAGATCACGGCCGTGCGCGAGGCCGCCCTCACGCGGTTGCGGCCCGTGCTGATGACCAGCGTGGCGACGGTCTGCGGCCACTTCCCGCTCACACTCGTGAGCGGCGCAGGTGCGGCGGCGCGCAACAGCATCGGCATCATCGTCGTGGCCGGGATGTTCATCGGCACCATCTTCACCCTGCTGGTCATCCCCGCCATCTACGTCCTCATCGCCAAGCAGCATAGGGGCGAAACTCCCGGCGCGCTGGGCCGCGGCTTCGACGAAACCTCGGCCATCGTGGCGGAAGACAACGTGGTGCTTGCCAGCGCGAACGGCGGCAATCGCGGCGTCGGCAGTAACGGCGATAATCGTCCGCCGCAAAGATGAGCAAAAACTCCATGCCGTAATCTGGCGGCGCTCAAACTTATTTTCGGCGTCCCGTCTTTTTTGCTTTGTAACTGACCGGCTTCGTAACCGGCTTGACGGGCGCACCGCCGGCCAACGTCGTCTTCAACTCCCGGATTTGGTCGCGCAAGTGCGCGGCTTGCTCGAACTTCAATTCTTCCGCCGCGGCGAGCATCTCGGTTTCGAGCTGGCGGATGGTCTCGGTCACATCGAAGTTGCCGCCCGCGTCGTTGATGACCGCTGCGGCCTTACCGTCGTATTCGTGGGCACTAGTGGAGAGACTTTCCTCCACCGCACGCACCACGCTGCGAGGCATGATGCCGTGTTCCTGGTTATATGCAATCTGCCGCGCGCGCCGGCGCTCCGTGACGGCGAGAAATTTCTTGATGCTGTCCGTCATCACGTCGGCATAAAGGATGACTTCGCCGTTCAAATGCCGCGCCGCACGACCGGCGGTCTGGATCAAACTCGTCTCGCTGCGGAGAAAACCTTCCTTGTCCGCGTCGAGAATCGCCACGAGCGAAACTTCCGGCAAATCGAGACCTTCGCGGAGGAGATTGATGCCGACGAGCACGGTGAAATCACCTTTGCGCAGCGCACGCAGGATTTCCACGCGCTCGATGGCGTCGATGTCGCTGTGAAGATATTGCACCTTGATGCCGATGTTCCGGAGGTAATCAGTGAGTTCCTCGGCGGTGCGCTTGGTGAGCGTGGTGACGAGCACGCGCTCATGGGCGTCGGCGCGTTTGCGCGCTTCCTCGATGAGGTCATCGATCTGCCCTTTGAGCGGTTTGAGCGTGACCTTGGGGTCGATGAGGCCGGTCGGGCGCACGACGAGTTCCGCCACTCGGCCCTGCGACCACGCGAGTTCGCGCGGGCTGGGCGTGGCGCTGACGTAGATCGTCTGCCCCTGCATGGACTGGAATTCCATAAAGTTCATCGGGCGATTGTCCAGCGCGCTGGGCAGGCGGAAGCCGTGGTCCACCAGCACCGTCTTGCGCGAGCGGTCGCCTTCATACATCCCGCCGACCTGCGATACGGTGACGTGCGATTCATCGATGACGAGTAGGAAATCCTTCGAAAAAAAATCAAACAACGTGTGCGGCTGCGAGCCGGGCGCGCGGTTCGCGATGTGCCGGGAATAATTCTCGATGCCGGAGCAGAAACCCATCTCCTCCATCATCTCCAGGTCGTATTCGGTGCGCATTTTGATGCGCTGCGCCTCCAGCAATTTGCCGCGCTGCTCGAACCACGCAATGCGCTCGCCGAGTTCCTCGCGGATGCGGAGGATGGCGCTTTTCAACTTGTCGCCGGTGGTGACGAACTGCTTCGCCGGAAAGATCATCGCCTGCGGCAGCGCGTCCAGCTTCTGGCCGGTCAATGGCTCGAAGCGCGTGAGGCGCTCGATGGTGTCGCCGAAAAATTCCACGCGCAGCCCGTCCTCGCGCCCGGCGGGGCGGATTTCCACCGTGTCACCCCGCGCCCGGAAGTTGCCGCGCTCGAAGGCGATGTCGTTGCGCGTGTATTGCAGATCCACGAGTCGCGAGAGCAGTTGCTCGCGTGAAATCTCCTGCCCCACGCGGATGCCGATGACCATGGCTTCGTAATCCTCGCGGTTGCCGATGCCGTAGATGCACGAGACGCTGGCGACGACGATGACGTCGCGGCGCGAGAAGAGCGAGCTCATCGTGGAGAGCCGCAGCCGTTCGATCTCCTCGTTGATGGCGGAATCCTTCTCGATGAACGTGTCGGTGCGCGGGATGTAGGCTTCGGGCTGGTAGTAATCGAAGTAGCTGACAAAGTATTCGACGGCGTTGTTGGGAAAGAAGCTTTTGAACTCCGCGTAAAGCTGCGCCGCGAGCGTCTTGTTGTGCGAGATGACGAGCGTGGGTTTGTCCACGTTCTTGATGACGTTGGCGACGGTGAAGGTCTTGCCCGAACCGGTTACCCCGAGGAGCGTCTGGTGCTGCGCGCCAGACAGAATGCCTTCCGTCAGCTTCGCAATGGCTTGCGGCTGGTCGCCGGCGGGCGCGTAGTCGGAGACGAGTTCAAACATGGGCCGCCAAGTTAAAGTCTGGAGCCAGTCGGGCGCAACCGGCTAATTGGGCTTTGTTCTCAGCTCTTCAACGCAGCCGAATTGGCCAGCCCCTGCACGTGCCGCTCGATGCGGTTGCTCGCCTCCACGAGTTGCTCGTAGCTGGTCGCGAAACATGCGCGGCAGAAGCCCTTGCCGTTCTCGCCGAAGGCTGAGCCGGGAACGATCGCCACCTTCTCAGTCTGCAACAGTCCGATGGCGAAATCTTTTTCATTCAGGCCGGTCTTGCTGATGTCCGGAAACGCATAGAACGAGCCGCGCGGCAGATGGCATTTCAAACCGATTTCGTTGAAGCGGCGCACGATGAAGTCGCGGCGGCGATGATACTGGTCGCGCATCTTTTTCATCGCGTCCTCGCCGCGCCCGAGCGCTTCGATGGCCGCTTCCTGCGCGATGATGGACGCGCAGAGCATGGAGTATTGATGCACTTTCATCATCGCCTCGATGAGCGTCGCCGGACCGCACGCGTAGCCGATGCGCCAGCCAGTCATGGAAAACGCCTTGGAAAATCCGTGCAGGAAAATTGTGCGCTCCTTCATGCCGGGCAAACTCGCGATGCTCGTGTGCACACCCTCGAACGTCAGTTCGGAATAGATTTCGTCGCTCAACACGATGAGGTCTTTTTCCACCGCGAACTTCGCGATAGCCTCGATCTGCGCGCGGTCGCACGTGCCGCCGGTGGGATTGCACGGCAGATTGAGCATCAGGATTTTGCAGCCCGGTTGCCACGCGGCGCGCAACGCCTCGACGGTTAGCGCAAAATTGTCCTTCGCAAACGTCGGCACAGGCACGGGTACGCCGTGCGCGAGCGTGATGCTCGGCGAATAACTGACGTAGCAAGGCTGGTGATACATGACCTTGTCGCCGGGATTGATGAGCGCACGGCAGGCGAGGTCGAGACCTTCGCTGACGCCGACGGTGATGATGACTTCGTTTTCCGGGACGTAGCTGACGTTGAAATTTTTGCCGACGTATTCGCAGATCGCCCGGCGCAGTTCAATGAGGCCGAGGTTGGACGTATAGTGCGTTTTACCCTTCTCGATAGCGTAGATGCCGGCCTCACGAATGTGCCACGGAGTGTCGAAATCCGGTTCGCCGACGCCGAGCGAGATGGCATCCTTCATCTTGGCGACGATGTCAAAAAAGTCGCGGATGCCCGACTTGGGCAGGTTGACGACGTGCTTGGCGATGTAGCGTGACTGGTCCATGTGTAAAAAAGTTTCCCGCAGATTTCGCCGATGGCCGCAGATTTTATTCTGCGAAAACCCGCGCAATCTGCGGGCAGTTATCAGGGTGCTACTTTGAGTCGTTCCGGCTCCTCGACTTTGCCGCCGAGCAGGAAGCCGTGTTCCTTGTAGCTGCGCAGCATGAAATGTGTAGCCGTGGAGAGCACGCCCTCGATGGTGGATAGTTTTTCCGAGACGAACGCCGCGACCTTTTGCAGGCTCGCGCCGTTGACGAACACCAGCAGGTCGTAGCCGCCGGACATGAGGTAGCAGGATTCCACCTCGTCGAACTTGCTGATGCGCTCGGCCAGCCGGTTGAAGCCGCCGCCGCGCTCGGGCGTGATGCGCACCTCGATGACGGCGCGCACCGTGCCGGAATCTTCATGCGAAAGGTTCAGCACGGGGCGGAAACCGAGCAGCACACCTTCCTTCTTCAAGGCGTCGAGCTGGGCGTTCAAATCAGCTTCGGACAGCTTGAGGATCTGCGCCATCTGCGCGGTATTCAGGCTGCCGCCTTCGAGCAAAAGTTTGATGAGCGGTGTCATAGCGGGTGCAGTTTCGCATAAATCCCGGGCAAATCCATGATTTTTATGGCGGGCGGCGCAACAACGGCGGCGGCCTTAAGCGCGCAAAACCGCCGCAAACCGCAGCCCGCGCGTGCTGACGCGGAGTCCGGCAAACCCAAATTCCGCCATCACGGCCTCGTAGATCACCGCGCCGGTCAGGATCACATCGGCACGCTTGGGCGGCAGGCCGGCGAGTTGCCGGCGTTCGGTCAGCGGCAGACTCCAGAGCCGTTCGACGTGGGCGCGTAAATTGGCGGCGCTCAGGCGCACGGCCTCGATGCGGTCGCGGTCAAAGCCGGCGAGTTGCGCCTCCAGGCGCGCGAGGATCGTGGCCGTGCCGCCCGTGCCGACGAGTTGGATGTGGTCGAATTTGAGTTCGTAGCGGATTTCGGCGGCGAGTTGGGGGCGGACTTCCCGCCGGAGAAATTGTTGCAGCTCGGCGCGGCAGGCGGTGAGTTCGGCCGGTGCGGGCGGATCGCTGACGGGAAATTTCTCCAGCAACCGCACGACGCCGAGCGGGAAGCTGTGGCTGAAATCCTTGCGGGCGCCGTGGCCGAGGATGAATTCGGTGCTGCCGCCGCCAACATCGAGCAGGAGCAGCGGCTGGCGCGCGAGTTCGGGGTCGCTGGTGACGCCTTGGAAAGCCCAGTCGGCTTCCTGCGCGCCGGAGATGATTTCCACGGCAAGGCCGGATGCGGCGGCGATGGCCCCGGTGAGGTCGCGGGAATTTCTGGCGTCGCGCGCGGCGCTGGTGGCGATGACGTGGATGGTTTCCGCACCGAGCTGACGCGCGGCGGCGGCAAAATTTCTCACCGCCACGGCGGTCTGCGCAATGGCATCGGGCTGCAGCTGGTGGGTATCGTAGAAACCGCGCCCGAGGCGGGTCTGCTTGCTGTCTTCCAACAGCGGATGCACCTCGGTGCCGGCGACGGCAGCAACGAGGAGCTTCACAGAGTTCGTGCCGATGTCGATGACGGCGCGGGTGGTCGCGGACGGGGATGGGGGATTGAAATCAGAGGCTGGAGCGATGCTGGGTTTGCCATCCTCCATAATCAGTCTTCTATCCTCGGGGTTCACTTCGTCGTGAGCACGGCGCTGATCTTCTTTTGGAGCGAGGCGGTGACTTCATCCACGGCGCGGCTGCCGTTGACGATGGTGAAGCCGTAGGTGCACTGCATCCGGCGGAAGGTGGCCTGCATGGCGGTCTGATATTTCAGGAAGCTGTCGAAGACGTCGCGGGACAGGCCGAGGTCCATGCCGCTCTCCCAGTAGTCGAGCATCGCATTCTTGGAGAGATTGCGCTGCACGAGTTCCTCGGGCGGAACCTCGAGGTAGAAAACGGCGTCCGGCTGGAGCGCCATGCCGTAGAGATTTTTCAACCATGCGGCGTCCATGCCGCGCACGAGGTCGCGCGCCATGAGCGTGTAGATGTAACGGTCGGCGAGCACGATGAACCCGGCGCGCAGCGCGGGCAAGATGGTGTTCTCCAACTGGTCGGCGAAGTCGGTGGCGTAGAACAGGGAGAGCGTGGTGCGGCTCAGGATGTTTCCGTTCTGTGCCTGCTCCAGTTCCGCGCTGACGAGATTGGATCGCTTGAGGCCCACCTGCACCGTGGCGTGGCCGAGGGTCTCGAGCCAGTTCACCAGCGCGGCGATCTGGGAGGACCGGCCCGAACCATCCGCGCCCTCAACGACGATGAGTTTGCCGGCGAGGTCGTCCAGTTGGACGCCGGGGATGCCATGGCCGAAGAATCGGCGCTGGCTGACGGAGGGCACGGCCCCGGGTGTGCGGTGGCTTTTTTTCATGCAGCGGAATCCTCCTCCGTGCCGGCGGTGGTCTGGGGCTGCACTGGCGGCGGCAGCGGCAGCGGACTGCGCCGGCGGAATTCATCCAGGTCGATCTGCTCGCTTACGATCCGGCGGGCGATGGCCTGCTGGGTCTCGATACGCTGATTGGCATCCATGATGGTGAATTTGAATTCTTCGCTCATCGCCAGATACTGTTCGAGGATGCGACCCTGAAAGATACGGAAACTTTCGTAGGGATCGGACGAGAGGCGGAGATCCATGCCAGCCTCAAAGAATTTCAACTTGGGCCGCCCGTCAAGGATGCGGTTCAGCGATACTTCCAGGTCCGCCCGAAAGAAGAACGTGAGGTCAGGCCGCGCCGCGAAACTATAAATCCCCCGCACCCAGTCCGGCGGACAGCCGCGGGTCACGTCACGCGCGAACGCGGTGAAAATGTAGCGGTCGCACAGCACGACATAGCCGGCGCGGAGCAGCGGCAGCAGATGGCGCTCGTAGCGGTCGGCAAAGTCGGTGGCGTGGATCAGGCTGAACGTGGTGGGCGTGAGCAGCTCGCGCTTCTTGCCCTTGCTGGTGGCGGACTTGACCAGATCGGAGGAGTTCCATTCGCTGAAATAGACTTTGACGCCCTCGGCCTCGAGCCAGCGCTTGAGCAGGTAAATCTGCGTGGACTTGCCCGAGCCATCGAGGCCTTCGACGGCGATGAGGCGTCCGGGAAAACCGAGTTGCGCAAATGTTTTCATCCTGTGCGCCAACAACCTAAACCTTCGACGAAGGGCAAAACAACCTTTTTCCCGCCGCCCTTCCCGCAAAATCATGCTCCCCAAACGCTTTGGTCCGGTTCACACTATGCAACGTTCAACATGCCTCACACGGTTCCAGACTCCCAACTCGTCCGCCGCGCCAAAGCTGGCGAACTCGCCGCATTTGAAGAACTGGTCTCACGGCACGAGCGGCAGATTTACACGCGCGCCTTCCGCATCCTGCAAAATTCACACGATGCCGAGGATGTGACGCAGCAGGCGTTTTTGAGTGCGGTAGAAAATCTCGGGCAGTTCCGCGAGGAATCGAGCTTCGCGACCTGGCTTTATCGCATCGCCACATTTGCCGCGCTCAAACTCATCCGCAAACGCAAGGGGCTAGACACCATTTCGCTCGAGGCCGCCACCGAACCACAGGAGGATTACGCTTCCATTCCGCATCCCGAATACATCGCGGACTGGAGACAATCGCCGGAACAGCTTGTCCACCGCCATGAAACCCGGCAGTTGCTCGATGACGCGCTGGCGCAACTCGATGAAAAACACCGTCTGGTCTTCGTGCTGCGGGATGTGGAGGGATTGTCTGTGGCCGAAACTGCCGCCACGCTGGAGTTGAGCGAGGCGAATGTGAAGGTTCGCCTGCTCCGCGCCCGGCTGCAGTTGCGCGAGCAATTGACGCAGACGTTGGGCAACCCCGCCCGCCGCCTCGTCCACGAACATCATCACCATTGATTTGTAACCTTTGCCGCCGTCGCGGCTCAAACCCATTAACGACGCATGAAGTGCGAAGAACTATTGAAGCTGCTGAACGAATACGTGGACGGCACGGTGGACCCGGCCATCTGCACGGAGTTCGAGCAGCACATGGCGGGCTGCAATCCCTGCCAGGTGGTCGTGGATAACATCCGCAAGACCATCACGCTCTACAAGAATGGCCAACCGTGCGAATTGCCGGTCGAATGTCGCGACCGCCTGCACGCCGTACTACGAGAGCGCTGGAACCAAGCGCCCCCGGCAAAATAATTTCGGAATCACGATTATGAAATGGACATTGATCTTGGCCGGCGTCTTGGTGTTGGTGGTGTTTTTTAAGCTGAAAGCCGCCCCGGAATTATCTGCGGAAGCCGCCCGGGAAAAGCTGCGGCAAGGCGCGCGGCTTATTGATGTGCGCACTCCGGCGGAATTTGCCAGCAACCGCGTCTCCGGTGCGGTCAACATCCCGCTCGCTGTCGTGACGAATGAGTTACCGCGGCAGATTTCCGACAAGGGCGCGGTGTTGTTGCTTCATTGCCGCAGCGGACGCCGCAGCGGCATCGCCGAAAAAGAACTCCGCGCGCTGGGTTACACCAATGTCTACAACATCGGCTCATTCGAGCAGGCGCAGAAGATCGCTTCTCCCCGCTGATTTTCCCGGCGACCGGATGGTTGCCGGAGTTTTGTAACCTTTTGGCTGTTCGCGGCTCAGTGTGAGCAGAAGGTTATGATTCTGAAAATCATCATAAGCGTGATCGCCGGCGGCGGTCTGGGCTTCGACTATGCCAAGCTCGTCGGGTGCGCCTCGGGCGCGTTTCCGCGCACCAGCAACCCGTGGATCGCCACGGTTTACGGCGCGGTGCTCGGCGTGCTGATTGCGACCAGTTTCAAATGACCCAACCAAAAACCCACCAAAGAAAAATTATGAAAACGCAAATGATCATCCGCCGCTTCGCCGGCACATTCATCCTCGCCAGCCTCCTGCTCGCGCACTATCACAGCCAAAACTGGCTCTGGGTCACCGCGTTCGTCGGGTTCAACCTCCTGCAATCGTCCTTTACGAACTTCTGTCCGCTCGAAACCATCCTGAAAAAGCTCGGCGTCGCCGGCAATTGTTGCGCCTCGGAAAACAGCGAAGCCGCCTGCTGCGGCGGCGACAAACACTGAAGCATCGGCCCACATGAAACAACGCATCCAACTCA
>Ga0075471_10002830_pt1 | contig 11325 bp, 8 predicted proteins | sample DEB19_08_DNA_2_FD_74787 | JGI IMG/M metagenome (GOLD analysis project Ga0075471, IMG submission 74787) | Aqueous microbial communities from the Delaware River and Bay under freshwater to marine salinity gradient to study organic matter... | ecosystem: Environmental > Aquatic > Marine > Coastal ... | reverse complement strand
CAAGAATACTTTCACGTACCCAGGAGCAATTAATGCGCCGCCCGGAAGAAAATGCGGCGACACGGCCGAAACATTGAAAGTCTCCGATTGGAAGCTCCATGATTGACTCATCCCGTTCGTGGTGATGAACGTGCCCCGAAGTGCGTCGCGTAGTTGAACAGAATCCACAGAGATTGCCGCTCCAGCTGGTCCGACCGAAAGATTCCTGATGTACCCGCCCATCAGAATGCTCGCCGACTCGGCCACGACTGTGTCGGGGCACTCCTGAGCCGAATAGCACCCGACCTTGTATGCCTTCAACGCAGGCTTGGCCCAGATCTCAAGACGCCAGCCGACCGTAGCGCTGCCGCTGACCTTCGTCTTCTGGGTATTTCCCATCATCATGATGTCCGGGGAGAACTTCCCGGTCCTGACCTTCCAGTGGTATGTCGTGTCCAGGTCGGCTTCGGTAAAGGTTCCCTCAGCCCCCACGTCGAGCCACATATTTCCATCGGTGGCACACGGACCGGGTGGCGCGGTGTTGGAGTGACAGCCCATATACGGGGTGACGCCCGGTGCGGCCGATTCCGTCCCATCAGTGTTCACCTTTGTCACGGTCTCAACGCAATATGTCACGGCATCTGAACTGCACACTGGCCAATTCGGCCGCATGCTCGCATCCGGCACATTCTCTAGGTTCGGGGCGGGAAGGAGCGTCGTTGTCGTTGTCGACGCCTCGACCGTGGGTGCCGTCGTGTCGGCACTCGCAAGTCGACTGGAGCCAGGACTCATTACAACAAACGTGCCGAGCAGTGCGAGAACTGTCGCCTCTTTCATGAGCCTCACGTCGTCACGGTACCAGCATTAGCTGACCCACTTTGCCAAATGCCATCTGCCCTTTTATGGAGTATAAGAACGTCAAGCGACCGCCTGCACTCTGTCAATGGCCCTTTGGGCGGGGCGTGGTTACTTGATGGCGTCGAAGCCGAGCTGCAGGTCGGCGAGGATGTCCTCGATCGACTCGAGTCCGACGGACACGCGTACCAGGCCCGGCTCCACGCCGGCCGAGCGCTGCTCGTCCTCGGTGAGCTGGCTGTGCGTGGTGGACGCGGGATGAATGACGAGCGAACGCACGTCGCCGATGTTCGCCACGTGGCTGTGCAGCTTCAGTGCCTCGGCGAACTTCTGGCCGTTCTCGCGGCCACCCTTCACCACGAACGCAATGACCGAACCGTAACCCTTGCCGCCGAAGTACTTCTTCGCGCGCTCGTGCCACGGGCTGCTCGGCAGGCCTGCGTAGTTGATCGACTCGACGGCACCCTGCTTCTGCAGGAACGCGACGACCTTGTCGGTGTTCGACCAGTGGCGGTCCATGCGCAGCGACAGCGTCTCCACGCCCTGCAGGATGCTCCACGCGTTGAACGGGCTGGCCGACATGCCGAGGTCGCGCAGCAACTGGACGCGCGCCTTGATGATGAACGCGCCGTGACCGAGTGCCGGCCAGTACGCGAGACCGTGGTAGCTGGGGTCCGGCTCGGTGTAGTTCGGGAAGCGACCCGATGCACCGAAGTCGAACTTGCCGCCGTCGACGATGCCGCCGGCGATCGACGTGCCGTGACCGCCGAGGAACTTCGTTGCGGAGTGAACGACGAAGTCGGCACCCCACTCGATCGGCCGGATGCCGTACGGGGTGGGCACAGTGTTGTCGAGCATCAACGGGATGCCGTGGTCGTGCGCGACCTTCGAAACTCCCTCGATGTCGAACACGTCGTTCTTCGGGTTGGCGAGAACCTCACCGAAGAACAATTTCGTGTTGTCCTTGATGGCGCTCTTCCACTGCGCAAGATCGTGCGGGTCGTCGACGAACGTGACCTCGATACCGAGCTTCGGCATGGTGTAGTGCAGCAGGTTGTAGGTGCCGCCGTACAGGGACGGGGACGCAACGATGTGCCCGCCGGCCTCGACGAGGTTCAGGATCGCGAGCGTCTCGGCGCTCTGGCCGGATGCAACAATGAGCGCACCGGGAAGACCGACGGCAGTCGCGGTGCCGCCCTCCAGATCCGACAGACGGGCCTCGAGAACCCCGGTCGTCGGATTCATGAGGCGCGTGTAGATGTTGCCGATCTCGGCGAGGGCGAAGAGATTCGCGGCGTGGGCCGAGTCACGGAACTGGTACGAGGTGGTCTGGTACAGCGGGACTGCCCGCGAGCCCGTGGTGGGGTCGGGCTGCTGGCCGGCGTGGATCTGGCGGGTCTCAAAACCCCAAGGTGCGTGTGTCATGGGGCGACACCCTACGGGCTAATTCCCGACCAAACAAGTCGGAATTAGAATTCCTTGCCCACACAGGGTTCGGTCTCCCCCGTACAGTACCGAGATGCCTCATGTGACCCGCCGATCCGGCCTGTTGCTCTCCTGTGTCATCGCTCTCCTGGCCTCGGGATGCAGTGGTTCCGGGGAACCCGCAACGACGGTTTCGGTTCCCGAGGTCCAATTCGGTCCGGCCAGCAACACAGACGGACTCCTCCGCCCGACACCGAACGGATTCTCGTTCGTGAATTTCGCCGCCGATTCCGTGCCGGCCGAGGAATTCGGCGGGGCCGACCTGGCAGCGATGTTCGGCTCCGGGCCGGAGATCTGTTCGAGCGGGTCCGACAACACGTGCTCGCCCACTGCGGAAGCCCGCGAGTGGGCGCGAATGATCAACGAGTCGCGTCAATCCGGGCACTGTGAGGGATTCATCGTGCAGGCCCTCCAACGGTTCGGCACGAAGGAGTCGCCTGACACGTCGTCACTCACCAACTCACCGAACGTCGTTCACGGAATCATGCGGGGGTTCGCATCCCAGTTCCTCCCGGGCACGCGTGCGGAATCAAAGGCGTGGAGCAAGCGGTCCGTGCGTGACATCACGGCCGAGCTCGTGTCCTCATTGAAGGACGGCACCCCTGACTATGTGCTCGGCGTCTACGGCGACATCGGCGGGCATGCGGTGCTCCCCTATTCCGTGACGTTTTCAGATGCAGACCATGCGTCCATCGGCATCTACGACTCCAACTGGCCGGGACAGGAACGACACATCACGGTGGACCTTGCGGCCCAGGAGTGGGTGTTCTCGTTCGACGGCACCGGCCCGGAAACCGACCCCGGCGCATGGACCGGCGGCAACGGCTCCATGGATCTCTCCTCGTTGAACGCACACGTGCAGGGACCGTGCCCGTTCTGCGACAGCAAGACAACGACAACGACACCCACCATGCTCGCCATCCGGGCATCCGCGCCAACCTGGAGCCTGTCCACCGCACGGGGAACCGTCTCGCCTTCCGGGGCATCCGTCGAAGGCGTGCACGTCTCGAAGGTCCGAGCCGGCGCAGCAATCCCTGCGAAGACCAACGAGTGGGTCGTCACCGTCGAGCCGACCGAGATCTCGGCGGGCAAGTCGGTCAGGCTTAGCCTTCCTGCGGGAAGTTCTGCCGTCATCGTGACCCCGAAGGCGATCGCACGTGCCGCGACCGACAAGAAGGCAACCGCCGACTTCTCCATCAACGATCGATCGATCACGACAGCATCGAAAACGGCAGACCTCACCCTCACGAACGGCGACAGGAAGGTGAGCGCCGCGAACAAGGCGGTGACATTGACCCTTGACGGCGACGACGCACCCGTTGTCGGGTCGACCACGCCCACGACGGTTGCGCAGACCACAACGACGATTGCGAAGACCACGACCACGAGACCGACCTCGTCTGCCACGACAACGACGACGATCGCGAACCAGACAGCGGGTACAACCGTGACAACCGCTGCGCCCGCCACCACGTCTGCCCCCACGACGGTTGCGCAGACCACTACCACCACGAACCCCGTCAACTTCACGCAGTCCTTCCGCAACGGCGGTGCCAACGGGTACTGGAACAGTTGCTCGTCCGAGATTCTCGACCTCACCGTGACAGGTGCAGCGACAGTCACCAGCGTGACCGGGTCAGTCGGCGGGACGACAATGTCCAGCGCGATGAACTCAAGCGGCAACGACTGGACGTTCTATTCGATGCCGACACAGACCCCCGGCACGTACACGATGACGATCACGGTGAACGCCAGCAACGGCGTGCTCACGAAGACCCTGAGCATCGTCTACGACAACGACTGCATCCAGGGCAACTGACGACCGGTTCGTGGCCCGGTCCCGTGAATGCCCGGGCCGGTGATCAGCTGGGAACTGACGTGTCGATCGTCCCGTCGCCCAGCTGGCCTGCCCAGTTCTGCCCGTAGGCATAGATCCTGCCGCCCGGCGCCACGACGAACGCATTCGTCATCGAGATCGCGCCGGTCACAGGCCTGAGATTCGGGACCTGGGCATCAATGAATCGACGGGGCTCGAGATCCGGTGCACCCTGGCCGTCGGCCGTGGTCGGGACGTATCCCCAGCACCACGGGAGGTTCAGCACGATGTCGAGGGCGCAGGTGCCGAGACCACCCGCCCACATGCGGCCACCCTTGTGGGTGACCGAGTCGAACCCGACAACGACCGTTGGCGACTTCACGAGGTCGTTGATCTTGGTCCCCGTCGCGTTCCCGATGCCCCAGCAGCGGAGCTCGCCCTTCGAGTTGCTGATGCACATCGAGGATGCATTCGCCACGACGTCCATCGCTGCGAAACCATTCGGTCCGGTGCCGGCGACCCTCTCGATGTTGAGGGGTGCCGCCGACACGGGGTGATTCGGGCCCATCAGACCGTGGCTGTTGTTGCCCCAGCAGTTGACGTTCCCCCGCGAGTCGATGGAACACGCCGCAGAACCCGCGATTGCGAGGTCGTAAACGTTGCCCGCCATCATGCCGGCGATTCCAGTCGGCTTGTTGTAGTTCGCGGGCATGACATCCCGCTTCCCGAAACGACCGACGTCCCCGCCGGCACCCCAGCACCATGCGTCGTGTGCACTGTCGATCGCGCAGTACTGGCCGGAGCCGGCGACGATGCTCGTGATCTTCTTCGACACTCCGTCAAGGCCCTTCACCTGGACCGCCGATGCACTCGGCGAGTACGTGCCGTCTCCCAGTTGACCGGAGTCATTGGCGCCCCAGCACCAAACCGACCCGTCGGTGGCGAGCGCACAGAACGAATCTCCCCATGACGTCACGACCATCGAGGCAAGGCGGTTCTTGCCGTCGAAGATCTTGTTCGGGACGGGCAGAGGCGACGATGCGACGGAGGCGTTGCCCAGCTGACCGAGCGAGTTGTCGCCCCAGCACCGGATCTCGCTGCTGTAGAGGACCGCGCAGGATGCCCAGGCCCCGGCGGCGACGGAGGCGACGGAGAGTTCCTCGAGCTTCGGAAGCACCGCGGGCGCGACGGTCGTGACCGAGGCACCCGCCACGGTCGTGGGAGCACCCGCATCATCGCGCACCGGCATGATGCGCACGACATCCTCCGGCGCAGGCGCATCCGTCACCGATCCGGCCGCGACACTGTCGGTCTGCTCGAGGAGCGCGACTGTCTGGCCGGGCGTGAGACCCGCCGTCGGCGCGGCCGGTGCAGTCGGCATCGCCTTGGTGGAGATCCAGAACCTTCCCTTCGGCGTCACACCGCAGACGAACGCAACACCGCGGTTCTTGCGAATGGCTCCTGCCTTCGTGCACTTCGTCTTCTTGACGCTGCCGACCCGGTACCACACCTTGCCCGCGACTCCTGCCCCGCAGACCACCTTCTGCTTCGACACGGTGGTGTAGCGGCCGGCCTTCTTGCAGACGGTCCCGGCAACGACCGCCGCGTTGCGACCGTCCTCGGTGCCGTTCTCCGACCCTGATCCGCATGCCGCAGTAATCATCGACAGTGAGACGACCGCAACTGCGACGCGCATCTTCTTCGTGAACCTTGACATGCCAACCCCCTTCGGCACGGCGCCGATGAATCTCAGGAAACGGTAGTGGTCACACCGGTCAGAGCGATTGTCCGGGGAGAGCCGAGCACTTCTGACGCCTGCACCGAACGGGAAGTTCCCGCGCGAACGGAAAATGGGCGCCGTCCGGAGACGGCGCCCATTCCGCGACGGTTCTGCGCCGGACGATGCCGGCGCGGGATGCGGGTCAGCCGCCGGACACCTCGGTGACCGACTTCTTGCCTGCCGACAGCCACGGCATCATGCCGCGGAGACGCTTGCCGACCTCTTCGATCGGGTGCTTCTCGCCTGCTGCGCGCAGTGCGTTGAAGTTGGCGCGGCCGGTCTCCGATTCCTTGATCCATTCGCGGGCGAACTTGCCCGACTGGATCTCCTTCAGGATCTTCTGCATCGACTTCTTCGTGGCCGGCGTGATGACGCGCGGGCCGCGGGTGACGTCGCCGTACTCGGCGGTGTCGGAAATCGAGTAACGCATGCCGGTGATGCCCTCTTCGTACATGAGGTCAACGATCAGCTTCACCTCGTGGAGGCATTCGAAGTACGCCATCTCCGGCTGGTAGCCGGCCTCGGTCAGCGTCTCGAAACCCGCCTGCACGAGCGCGGCAACGCCGCCGCACAGGACGGCCTGTTCGCCGAACAGGTCAGTCTCGGTCTCCTCGGTGAAGGTGGTCTCGATGACGCCCGAACGTGCGCCACCGATTGCCTCTGCGTACGAGAGCGCGAGGTCCTTCGCCTGGCCGGTTGCGTCCTGCTCCACGGCGATGAGGCACGGCACGCCGCCGCCCTCTGTGTAGGTGCGGCGCACCAGGTGACCGGGGCCCTTCGGCGCGATCATGATGATGTCGACGCCCTTCGGCGGACGGATGCGCTTGAAGCGGATGTTGAAGCCGTGCGCAAAGGCGAGTGCCTTGCCGGGCTTCATGTAGCGCTTGATCGACTCCGTGTACGTCTGCTTCTGCTCAGTGTCGGGCATCGTCAGCATGACGACGTCGGCCCACTTCGCTGCATCGGCGATGGACTTCACGGTGAGACCGGCGGCCTCTGCCTTTGCCTTCGAGGACGAACCCTCACGGAGGCCGACGACGACCTGCACGCCGGAATCCTTCAGGTTCAGCGCGTGGGCGTGACCCTGCGAGCCGTACCCGATGATCGCGACCTTCTTCGAACGGATGAGGGTGGGGTCCGCATCCTTCTCGTAGTACATCCTTGCTGCCATCAGCTTGCCTTTCCCTTGTGGGCACGCGGGCGTGCCTCACGATCGAGTTTGGGCAGCGCCACCCGCCCCGTACGTTGGCTCTCCACGATGCCAAAACCCTTCAGCAATTCCTCAAAATCATCAAGTTTTTCAGGAGTTCCATCAAGGGAGATGGTGACCGCGTCTGCTCCGACAGCAAGAACCTTGGCTTCGAAGATGTTGGCGAGTTCGGCCACACGGCCGCGGGAATCGCCATCCGCTCGCACCGTGGCAACGATCAGTTCCCGCTCCACCGACTTGCGGGGGTCGAGTTCCGTGATGCGCACGACATCGATCAGTTTGAACAGCTGCTTCACGATCTGCTCGAGCGGTGTCGCCGAGATGTCGACGACGATCGTGATGCGGCTGTAATCCTCGTCCTCCGTTGGCGCGACGGCCAACGAGAAGATGTTGTACCCGCGACGGGCGAACAGGCCCGAGACGCGCGCGAGCACGCCGGGCCGGTTCTGCACGAGCACCGAGAGAATGTGGTGGTTGCGCGAGTCGCCGTACGGGTTGTTCGTGTTGATGCTCACTTCAGGAACTCCCTGCGGCTCTCCTGCGACGGGTGCAGGAGCACGTCGTCGTTGCTGGCGCCGGCGGGCACCATCGGGAACACCTTCTCGAACTCCTCCACGCGGAACTCGACGACGACGCTTCGGTCGTTGATGCTGTTCGCGCGCTCGATGGCAGCGTCGATCTCCTCGGCGGACTCGACGCGGATGCCGACGCAACCCATTGCCTCGGCCCACTTCACGAAGTCCGGGCAACCGGAGAGGTCCACTTCCGAGTAACGCTCGCCGTAGAACATCTCCTGCCACTGGCGAACCATGCCGAGGTAGGTGTTGTTTAGGATCGCGATCTTCACGTGGATGCCCTCGGTGGTGGCCGTGACCAGTTCCTGTGCGGTCATCTGGAAGCAACCGTCGCCGTCGATTGCCCACACCGTCGCCTCGGGGCGAGCGGTCTTCGCGCCGATGGCTGCGGGGACGGAAAAGCCCATGGTGCCGAGACCGCCGGAGTTGACCCAGCTGTACGGCTTGTTGAACTTCCAGAAGAGGCTGCTCCACATCTGGTGCTGGCCGACGCCCGCCACGAGGATCGTGTCCTCGGGTGCCGCGTCGCGCAGCTTCTCCAGGCAGAACTGCGGCTTCAGGCGTGCGCCCGGCTCCGACGGTTCGTAGGTCAGCGGGAACTGTTCCTTCCAGCCGTTCACGCGGCTGCGCCACGGGGTGATGTCGGCCTGGGTCGTTCCCTCGGCCTGCAGTTCCTTGATTGCCTTCACGATCTCCTCGACGACGAGACGGCAGTCGCCGACGATCGGGACATCCGGCTTGCGCACCTTGCCCTGCTCCGCCGGGTCGATGTCGACGTGGATGATCTTCGCGTCGGGGGCGAACGTGGAGACCTTGCCGGTGACGCGGTCATCGAATCGCGAGCCGAGTGCGCACAGCAGGTCCGCCTTCTGAAGCGCGGTGATTGCCGTTGCGTTGCCGTGCATGCCCGGCATGCCGTAACACAGCTCGTGGTCGTCGGGGAACGCACCGCGCGCCATCAGCGTGGTGACGACCGGCGTCTTCAGCAGTTCCGCGAGTTCCTTCACTGCCTCGGCAGCGTGCGCCTTCAGAACGCCGCCGCCGAGATAGAGAACAGGGCGTTCGGAGGCGAGCAACATCTTCGCCGCTTCCTTGATCATGCGCGGGTGGCCCTTGGTGGTGGGGCGGTAACCGGGCAGTGAATCGAGCACGTCCTCGTCCGACGGCCAGTGCCATTCCATCGTGTTCTGCAGGACGTCCTTCGGCAGGTCGAGCAGAACCGGGCCGGGACGGCCCGTGGTGGCGATGTGGAACGCCTGGCGCACGGCGAGCGGGATGTCCTGGGCGCGCATGACGAGCTCGTTGTGCTTCGTGACGCTGCGGGTGATGCCGACGGTGTCGCACTCCTGGAACGCATCGGTGCCGATGGCAGTGGTGGACACCTGCCCGGTGATGCACACCATGGGGATGGAGTCCATGAACGCGTCACAGAGCGGGGTCACCATGTTGGTCGCGGCCGGACCGCTCGTGACCATGGCGACGCCGGGACGACCGGTGACGTGGGCGTACCCCTGGGCCATGTGGCCGGCACCCTGCTCGTGACGCACGAGGATGTGGCGGATGCTCGACTTCAGGAGCGGGTCGTAGGCAGGCAGGATGCAGCCCCCGGGGAGGCCGAACATGACGTCGACTTTCTCCATCTCGAGAGCGCGGATCAGGGCTTCTGCTCCGGTCAGTGTCTCTTTCGCTGACATCTGGTCTCCTGTTTTCTGTGGCGGGTGTCTATTGAATTGGCATTCCGGGCCAAAAATGCCCCGAAAAACGAAAAAACCACCCCTATTTGGGTGGTCCGACGCGTGCATATGTGAACGGGCACGCGTCTAGATGACTACTACCTCAACGATTCGGGCGCGGAGTGCGGTGTTCATCGGGGGAAAGTCTGCCACGGGCCTCTCCCGGACCGCAACCCCCAAATTCCGCCCCGAGATTCCTGGACCAACCAGCATCAGCCGCCTTCTGTGGAGGCGGCGATCAGTGCGAGTTGGTCAGAACCAGTCCTTGTCCCCGTAGACGTACTCCATCTGGAATTGCTGGTCATCCTTGGTCAGATAGAGAATCCCCTCGATCAGGGGAATGATCGTCAACACCCCGCACGAGACCAACGACAGGACAAGCTGGATGACCCCCGCGGTGCGCTGCTTGGACCCGCCCAGGTAAAACTTGTGGATTCCCAGTCCCCCGATGAAGATTGCCAGCAATCCTGCAGTCATCTTGTCCTTGGAAGGGGGCTGCTGCCACTGACCCTGCGGTGAATACTGACCCGGAGGCGGCTGCGGCTGCCACGACTGTTGCCCTGGCGGTGGTGGGGCCTGCCACTGACCTTGATTCGACGGTTGTGGGGGCACGACGGTCGGCTGCGTGGGGGGAAACGCCTGCGAGGCTTGGGAATTGCCGGCCATCTGGCCGCACTTGCCGCAGAACCTGCCTTCACCCATCTCGTGACCGCAATTGGGACAATTCATCAATCGCACCTTAGGGCACCGGCACTCCAAATGCAGCGTGCTCGCCCACTCACGCCGCCGAGTCCCTATGGTTCCCGTCATGGAGATTGTCCGCACCCCTGATGACCGTTTCGAGAACCTGCCGGGCTGGCCGTACGCGCCGCAGTACACCGAGATCGATGCCGCCGACGGCAGCGGCGCCACCATCCGCATCCACCACATCGACGAGGGCCCGAAGGACGCCGCCGAGACAATCCTGCTGGTGCACGGGGAACCGAGCTGGGGCTACCTGTACCGCCACATGGTGCCGGTCTTCGTGGCCGCCGGTCACCGCGTGGTCGTTCCCGACCTGCCCGGATTCGGACGCAGCGACAAGCCCACCCAGATGTCCGACTACACCTACGAGCGCTTCGTCGTGTGGATGAACGACTGGCTGGCCCAGCACGACTTCGGACCGATGACGTTCTTCGGCCAGGACTGGGGCGGACTTGTCGGCCTTCGCATGGTGACGGCGAACCCCGACCGGTTCTCCCGCATCGTTGTCGGGAACACGGGTCTCCCCACCGGCGACCGCCCGCCGACCGAGGCGTTCATGAACTGGCAGAAGTTCAGCCAGACGTCCAAGGAATGGCACATCGGCCGCATGGTGGAGGCAGCATGCGCAACGAAGCCGCTCGACCCCGCGGTGGTCGCGGCGTACGACGCACCGTTCCCCGAGGAGATCCACAAGGCCGGCTCGCGCATCTTCCCGTCGCTCGTGCCCACCGGCCCCGACGACCCGACGGCCGAAGCAAACCGTGCGGCATGGAAGGTGCTCGAGTCATGGACGAAACCGTTGTTGACCACGTTCAGCGACGGCGACCCGATCACGGCGGGCGGATACCGCATCTTCCAGGGCAAGGTCCCCGGTGCGCAGGGCCAGCCACACGTGACGATCGAGGGCGGCGGCCACTTCCTGCAGGAGGACAAAGGCGCCGAAATCGCGACAATCATGAACAGCTTCATCGCCGCAACCGCCTGACCATGGTGTGAAACCAGCCGCCAAACGGGGGCAGGGGTCCCCAATCGCATAGCCTCGGAACCATGTCTGAACCCCGTACCATCGCCCCCGCCGAAGGAAAGCTCGGCGTCCTCACCGTCGGTCTCGGTGCCGTGGCGACCACCCTCATCGCCGGCGTCGAACT
>Ga0075471_10002829_pt1 | contig 11327 bp, 11 predicted proteins | sample DEB19_08_DNA_2_FD_74787 | JGI IMG/M metagenome (GOLD analysis project Ga0075471, IMG submission 74787) | Aqueous microbial communities from the Delaware River and Bay under freshwater to marine salinity gradient to study organic matter... | ecosystem: Environmental > Aquatic > Marine > Coastal ... | reverse complement strand
TTCGGCCTCGCCTCGCGGATGATCGCCGCAATCACGCCATCACCTCCACCTTCGACACGTCTGTTCCGTTCATTGCGGCCGCCAGCATGGCGGCATCTCCGGCGGAATCACCGTAGGCATACTGCAGCCATTCCTCCCCGGCGATCCCGGCATCAGATGCCCACGCCCTCAGCCTCGCCACTTTCTCGGCCCCGCGGCAGTTCGCACCGCGCAACGACCCCGTGTAGGTGCCGTTCACCTCCTCGGGTTCGGTGCAGAGCACGGCATCCACCTCGAGCAGGTCACCCAACGGGAGAAGGTAGGGCGACAGCGACGCCGAGACGAGCACCACGACGTGCCCCTGGTCCTGGTGCCACCTAAGACGGCGGCACACGTCCGCTCTCATCCATGAGGCCGCAACGGTCGAGGCAAACTGCGTGCCCGCTGACTCGACCGCGCCAACCGACTGTCCACCGAGGGCAGCAGCGACGAACAGTTCCTTCAGGGCATCCCTGTCACGCTTGAGGAGGAGGCGCGATGCCGCAGGAATCCCGCGGATGAGGCGCATCACGAATTTGCCGCGCCCGACCTTCAGGAGAAACGGGAACACGCAGTCCCGAACGGTCAACGTGCCGTCAACGTCGAAGGCGGCCACGACTGGGTTCACGGTGACGAGGCTAGTGGAGCACTTCTGCTGCACCGAGGACGCCGGTCATGTCACGGAAAAACGAGGGCCAGCTCTTCGTCACCACTTCGGCATCGGCGATCCGGACCTCACGACCACCGGCGGCGGTCAACGAGAACGCCATTGCGAGACGATGGTCGTGGTGGGTGGCGTACGGGCGGCCGGGGTGAAGGGAGGTGCCGCCGTCGATTGTCAGACCATCAGCATCAACCGTGACCGATGCTCCCGCGGCATTCAGTTCCGCTGCCAGGTCACCGAGTCGGTCACTCTCCTTCGACCTGATGAAACCGACGCCCGTGATGGTGCTCCGACCACGGATGGCGGTGCACGCCACGGCCACCGCCGGCACGAGATCGCTCGCGTCGGCGAGGTTGACGTGGACTGGTGACAGAACTGCATCACCCGTCCGTTCCGCGATGATGTCGTTGCCCCTCGTCGCCACGCTGATTCCCATGGCGCGCGCGACATCCAGGATGAACGAATCGCCCTGAAGAAGCGCAGCCGCGAGTCCGGGCACCTCCACGCGGCCCGACGAAATGGCAAGGGCCATGATGGGGAACGCCGCAGAGGAGAAATCCGGTTCGACCGTGTACTCGCATGGCGCGTACGGAACCGGTGCGACCGAGATGCGGGACGTTCCCACGTCCACGGAAGCACCGAAGTCGCGCATGACCGCGGCCGTCATCTCCACGTACGGGCGGGAGACGAGCTCCCCGACGACATCGATGGCAAGTCCGTTGGTCAATCTCGGCGCGACCAGCATCAGGGCGGAGATGAATTGGCTCGAGACGTCACCACGAACCGCCACCGTCCCGCCAACAAGACGGCCACCGGCCACGCTGACGGGCAGGTACCCACGGGGGGACCCTTCGACCTGTTCAACGGTCGCCCCCAGCTGACGGAGGGCATCGTGGAGGTCGGCCATCGGACGACGGCGCAGCGGCTCGCCTCCGTCGATGATGATTGCCGATTCGGACAATGCCGCGCCCGCCGTGAGGAAACGCGACGTGGTGCCGGCAATGCCTGCGTCGAAACGCCCGCCACTGCCCGGGAAACTTCCCCCCACCACCGATTCGCCACGAATGGCGCCGCACCGGGCGAGCGCATCGACCATCGCCGAACAATCATCTCCGCCGGGAACGCCGATCACACGGGACTCACCCGGGCCGGGGACGAGTGCAGCACACATCAACGCCCGGTTCGCCACACTCTTCGACCCGGGGACGCGCACCACGGCGTCGACCGTGCCCGTGTGACCTGACACCCGCGTGACGGTCATGACAGTTTCTGGATGGCCGGCCGGTAACCCCGGGCCAACAGCCCACCGCGGAACATGTCGACGTGGTCAGCACGCACGACGAGGACCATGATTCCACGGTCGCCCTCGACGGAGTGGACCACCTCGAAGTCATGGATGTTCACCCCGAGTTCTCCCGAGAGTGCGAACACCTCGGCGGCAGAGCCGGGACGGTCCGGGATGGGGATCCTCATCTCGGCGAGGTTCTCGATGGCACCGGCACGCACCGGAAGGTTCATCCGGGCAACGCGGGCCCGCTCGAGACGGTCGAACAATGCCTCACGGTCGGAGCGATCGACCACGTCCCTCATCTCCGACAGTCCCGAGATCAGGCCATCGAGACCCCGCAGGATCGCCTCACGGTTCTGTTCGCAGATGTCAAGCCAGATGGCCGGGGACCCGGACGCGATTCGGGTCATGTCACGGAAGCCCCCGGCGGCGAGACGCAGAAGAGCGAGGTGTTCCTCCGAACGCTCATCCGCAAGACCCATCAAGGTGGCCGCAGTCAGGTGCGGCACGTGGCTCACCATCGCGACGAGGTCGTCATGCTGCGCGGGCTGCAGGGCGACAACCTCGGCCCCGAGACGCGTGACGGTCTCCGCCACGAGGTTGAATGCCGAGTCCGACGTCGACTCAGTGGGCGTCAGGACCCAGACCGCGGCCTCGAACATCGAGGCATCCGCGCCGTCGAGGCCGTGCAACTCCGATCCCGCCATGGGGTGCCCGGGGATGTAGCGCGGGTCAGAGGCGAATTCGGCAGCGACCGCCTTCACCGAACCGACATCGGTCACCACGCCCGACGTGGTCTCGAGCGCGAGGCGGACCGATTGCGGGACCGTGTTCACGGGTGTGGCAACGAAGGTGATCTCGGCGGCCCGGTCGACTCCGACCCGGTCGATGATGTCACGGCCCAGAGCATCGTCAGCGACTCCGTCCGCAGAATCGCTGCCCCACACCTCGAAGCCGTTCCGCCGAAGGGCCAGCGAGATGGAACCGCCGATCAGTCCGAGCCCGATGACGTTCGCACTCCTCCGTTCAGACACGCCTAGAACCTACTTCCGCGTCTCGGTGCCGCACTTGCCGTTAATTCGCGCACCTCGTCAAGTGTCATCTCCCGCCACTGCCCTGGACGGAGCTTCGTGTCCCTGATCGGGCCTATCCGCACCCTCACCAGCCGCTTGACGGGGTGACCGACCGCCTCGCACATCCGTCGCACCTGGCGGTTCCTGCCCTCGTGGATCACGATTCGCAGCACACCGGGATCGGGTTGGCCCACTTCTGCGGGCGACGTGATGCCGTCATCGAGCTCCACTCCGTCCCTCAGTCGGCGAAGCGCACTGTTCCCGACGCCGTCACGACCGCATTCGACCTCCGCCAGGTACTCCTTCTCTACTCCGCCACTTGGATGGGTGACCAACTGGGTCAATGCACCGTCGTTCGTGAGGATGATGAGGCCCGAGGTGTCCATGTCGAGTCTCCCCACGGGGTACACGCGAACGTCGCCGGGAACGAGGTCCACCACGGTCTCCCGGTCATGAGTGTCACTGGCTGTGCTCACGACGCCCTCGGGCTTGTTGAGCAGGTAGTACACGAGCCCGGGTTCAACGCCGATGGCCAGACCATCCACGCACACCTCGTCCTCGTTCACATCGACCCTTCGTCCCAGGTCCGCGATCTCGCCGTTGACCGTGACCCGCCGGTCGGCGATCAGTTCCTCGCACACACGACGCGAACCGAACCCCACACGGGAGAGCACCTTCTGCAGACGTTCACCCTCCTGGACGGCCTGCTCCCAGAGCGGAGGTTCGGGGGTGGCGCCTCCCGGCGCGTCGCTGCCCATCGTCACTCGACGGCTTCCGGCTCCGCATTGCTCGACGGTGCCTCTTCGGGCGCCGTGTCGGAGATGGTCGTGTCGATGCGCAACGTCTTCTCGAGCGCCTCGACGATGCTCGCATCGGGGACGAAACTCGCGATGGGGGGCAACGCTGCGATGTCCGCGATGCCGAGTTTCTCGAGGAACAAGTCCGTCGTGCCCCACAGAACGGCCTGGCCCGGGCCGTCGTCACGGCCGATCGGGGCGATGTAGCCGCGTCCGTGGAGCGTGCGCATCACCGCATCAGGGTCGACCCCGCGGATGCTCGCGATCTGAAGACGGGAGATCGGCTGCTTGTAGGCGATGATGGCGAGCGTCTCCAGAGCCGCACCCGACAGACGTGCGCGCTGACCGTCGAGGATGAACCTCTCCACGTACGGTGCCATGTCCGCATGCGTCTGGAACCGCCACCCGCCCGCGACCTTTGCGATCGTGAATCCGTGACCGGCTTCCTCGTAGGTGCGGGCAAGCTGCTCGCACACAGCGTCGACCGTGGTGGCGGGCAACTCCACGAGCTCGGCCAACAACGACGTCGGGACCGGATCCTGACCCACAAGGACAATCGCCTCGATCGCCCGCACTGCCTCGACACTCACATCAACCGTCATAATCATCCACCGTCAGGGGTCCGTCCGATTCGGGCCCGATTCCTGTCCATTCCACCGCGATGTCGCCGAAACGGTCGCCCTGCTCGATCTCGATCCAGCCCTGCTTGTACATCTCGAGAAGTGCGAGGAAACGGACGACGATCTCGAGCCGCTCGATCAGGTCATTCGTGAGGGCACGGAACGAAGTCCGGCCGATACGCGGGAGCTCGTCCATCAGCTCCTCCACCGCTTCCGCCACGGTGAACCGGATCGGCGAGACGTGGAACAGGTTGATGGAGGGCACCTCCCGCGGCGTGATGGCCGACACGAAGGCCTTCTCCAGCTTCGTGATGGTCACCCCTTCCATGAGGTCGGGCATCACCCCGGCAAAGGACTCATCGGGTCCCGACATCCGCGCGTACACCCGGTCAGCGTCGTCGACGTAGCCCGCCAGCACCTTCGCGACGTCCTTGAACGTCTTGCACTCCAGGAGACGTGCCAGGAGAAGGTCGCGTTCCTCCCACAGGGCGAGCTCGTCGTCGAGATCCACCGTCTCCTTGCCCGGGAGCAACCTGCGGGCCTTCAGTTCGACAAGGGTCGCAGCGATGAGCAGGAACTCGGTGGCGATCTCTAGGTCGAAAGTCTGCATCTTCGCCAACTCGGCGAGGTACGCATCGACAATCGTGGAGAGGCTCACCTCGTGGATGTCGACTTCTTCCTTCAGAATGAGGTGCAACAGAAGGTCGAATGGGCCCTCATAGACGGGAGTTGCAACGTCGATGGCCACGTGGACAGGTTAGTTGAGGGGCGGCCATCGGGGTGATATGTCAGGGGCAGACGGCCCGTCGGCGAGTAGCGTTTTCGCGTGCCCCGCGTTCTCTCCTGCATCCAGCCCACGGGATCGGTCCATCTCGGCAACCACCTCGGGGCGCTCATCAACTGGGTCGCAGGCCAGCACGACGGCAACGTCTTCCACGGCATCGTCGACCTGCACGCACTGACCGTCCTCGACAAGCCTGACGTCATCGGAGAGCAGACGATCGAGCTTGCCGCGATGCTGTTCGCCGTCGGACTCGACCCCGAAGTCGCCACCGTCTTCGTGCAGAGCCACATCCACGAGCACAGCGAGCTCTCATGGCTCATGGAATGCACTGTCTCCTTCGGCGAACTCTCGCGCATGACCCAGTACAAGGACAAGTCCGCGAAGCGCGACGGCGACTTCATCTCCGCGGGGTTGTTCACGTACCCGGCTCTCATGGCAGCCGACATTCTCCTCTACGACGCAGACGACGTCCCGGTGGGTGACGACCAGCGACAGCACGTCGAGATCACGAGGGACATCGCCATCAGGTTCAACCACCGCTTCGGTGAGACGTTCGTCGTGCCGAAGGCGGTGCACCCGAAAGCCGGGGCCCGTGTGATGGACCTGCAGGACCCCACCTCCAAGATGTCGAAGTCGGCCGCAACCGATTCGGGAATCATCTACATGCTCGATGACAACGCAGCGATCGAGAAGAAGTTCAAGCGGGCAGTCACGGACAGCGACGGCGAGGTCCGCTACGACCGTGAGAACAAGCCCGGCGTCTCCAACTTGCTCGACATCCTCTCGGCCTGCACCGGGACATCCATCGAGAACCTGGCGTCGTCGTACTCCCAGTACGGACCGTTGAAGAAGGACGCGGGTGAAGCGGTGATCTCCGTGGTGGAGCCGGTGCGCACGCGCTACCACGAACTGATGAACGACCGAGGAGAACTTGCGCGGTTGCTTCGCATCGGGAACGACAGGGCACGGTCAGTCGCCGCAGCCACACTCGCACGCGCGCACGGCAACATCGGGTTGCTCCCCCGCGTCTAGATCTCGTCGGCCACCGACAGCGCACCGGCAACGTCGTCGTCAGCCAGTCCGGCCACCAGCTCCACCGTGCGGCCGTCGCTGATGCCGCGCAGCATTGCTGCACCGACGCTCTCATGGTCGTGGTAGTCCCTGAACCGCCGCCCCCGTGGCCCCACGAGGGTCGCGACTATCCGCAACATCCAGCCGAGTCCGCTCTCTGTCTTCCCCACATCGTGCAGGAGAGCCGCGGCGCGTTCGGCGCGCGACGAATGTGGTGCCAGACGGTCGAACCGGGCGAGAACTTCCAACGAGTGCCTCCGGTCGCGGGATTGCATCGCGGACCACAGCTCAAGTTCAGCGGGGAGCAGGCACTCGACAGCCACCTGCGCAGCATCGTGACCGGGCTCACGGTTGGAGAACGACGTGACCGCGCGGCGAACGAGGTGACCGAGACTCACGACATGGCCCTCGGGTGGGATTCCCTGTAGACGGACAGGAGTCTGTCCTGTGACACCTTCGTGTAGATCTGGGTGGTGGAGATCGTCGCATGACCGAGCATCTCCTGGACGATGCGGAGATCGGCACCGTGTTCCAGCATGTGCGTGGCGCAGGTGTGACGGAGAACGTGGGGTGACATCTCCCCGTCCACCCCGGCCCTTCTCCCCGCAGTCCTCACCACGTCCCACGCCTTCTGTCTGTTCAGTCGACGCCCGGTGTTCGTCAGGAACACGGCGGATCTGTCCTGGCCTGATTTCCACGACGCGGGGACCAGACCCGCACGAGCCCCTTCCTCGAGGTACGCACGCAGCGACTCGGCAGCGACCCGTCCGATGGGCACCACGCGCTCCTTGCTGCCCTTGCCGAACAACCGGACCACGCGGTCCCGCAGGTCGAGATCATCGAGATTGAGACCGCACGCCTCGGAGATCCGGGCTCCCGTCGCATAGAGGAACTCCAGCAGTGCGCGGTCGCGGACGTCACGGGGTTCATCCCCCGTGATCGACGACAACAACCGCTCTGTCTCCTCCATCGTCAACGGTTTCGGCACCCCGGCGGCGACACGGATCCCCTCCAGGTGTGCCGTGGGGTCGACCGTCACGATCTCCTCAGACACGAGATACCCGAAGAACATGCGGAGCGCGGCCAAGCGACGGGCGGTGCTGGCGGCTGCCTCGCCGGAGGCCTGCAGATGCGCGATGAATCCCGCAAGATCCTTTCCGGTTGCGCCCACCAACGAGGAACGACCCGCCCGCAGGTGGGCATCGGCGCGCGCGAGGTCTCGTCTGTAGGAAGCGACCGTGTTCGAGGCCCTGCCACGTTCCACGCGCAGCCACGTCAGGAACTTCTCGACACTGTCGTCACCGCCCGAGTGCGGCGCCATCTCAGCGCCCCAGGATGCGGGCGGCGCGCAGGATCCCCGCCACCGACTTCGAGTCCACGATCTCATCGTCCATGCACATGCGCACGGCATCATCGATCGGGACCTTGGAGACGGTCATGACACGTTCCTCCGGGCCGTGGGGCTGGACAGGAACAACGGAGAGACCGGTCGCAAGAAAGATCTCCACCACCGAGTTGCTCACCCCGGGCGTGGAGAGAATCGAGCCGAGAGGCTGCCACGTGTCGGCCTTCAGCCCCGCTTCCTCCACGAGTTCGCGTCGCGCCGTCTCGAGACCGGGCTCCCCTTCCACATCCTTCATGCCCGCCGGGATCTCCACCACGTAGTCGTCGACCGTTGCCCTGTACTGGTGCACCAGCACCACCTTGTCATCGTCCGTGACGGCGACCACCGCCACCGCACCGGGCGAATCCACGTAGGTGCGGGCAAACGTCTCACCGTCGGGGGACGTGACATTCCTGCGGACGAGTCGCGAATAAGTCCAGTCGTGCACAAGGTCGATTGACGTCGTGAGGAAGCCGTGACCGGCACCGTTCCGCTGGGACATCAGACCTTCTGGGCGCCGGCACCGAGGCGTACTTCCCGGTGCGACAGGGACGCCGAGATGAGCTCCCTGAACAGCGGGTGCGGGCGGTCCGGCCGGCTCTTGAATTCGGGATGCGCCTGCGTCCCCACCCAGTACGGGTGATCCTTGATCTCGATGAACTCGACGAGCCGCTTGTCCGGCGACGTTCCGCTGCAGACGAATCCCGCCTCCTCGAAACGACTGCGGTAGTTGTAGTTGAACTCGTAGCGGTGACGGTGGCGTTCGCTGACGACGGTCTCACCGTATGCATCGGCCACTTTCGTGCCCGGCTGGAGGACGGCGTAGTAGGCGCCGAGGCGCATGGTGCCGCCCTTGTCGGTGACTTCACGCTGGTCGTTCATCAGGTCGATCACCGGGTTCGCCGTGGAGGCGTCGAACTCGGAGCTGTTCGCGTCGGCAAGGCCCAGCACGTGGCGGGCGAATTCGATCGTCATGACCTGCATGCCGAGACAGAGCCCGAGGCACGGGATGCGGTTCTCGCGCGCGTACGCAGCGGCAGCAATCTTCCCCTCGATTCCGCGCGCGCCGAAGCCACCGGGAATGACCATCCCGTCGAGACCGTCGAGACGCCCGGACGCAAGCAGGCCCTCCACTTCCTCGGCCTGGATCCAGTCGATCTCCACCTTGGCCGAATGATGGAACCCGGCGTGCTTGAGACTCTCGACGACCGAGAGGTAGGCATCCTGCAGTTCCACGTACTTGCCGATGAGACCGATCTTCACCGGCTTCACCGATGCATCGACCTGGGCGACGAGTGCCTCCCACGACGTGAGGTCGACATCACCCTCTATGCGGAGCGTGTCGCACACGTACCCATCGAGCCCCTCCTCGTGGAGGATCAGTGGCAACTCGTAGATGTTGCGTGCATCAGCCGCATTGATGACGGCGCGAAGGTCCACGTCGCACATGTTCGAGATCTTGCGCTTGAGTCCGTCGCTCAGCGGCTCCTCGCTGCGGCACACGATCACATCAGGCTGGATGCCGCGTGAACGGAGCTCCGTCACGCTGTGCTGGGTCGGCTTGGTCTTCTGCTCGCCGCTCGGGCCAATGAATGGCACCAGGGTGACGTGCAGGTAACAGACATTGTCGCGGCCGACCTCGTTCCTGAACTGCCTGATTGCCTCGAGAAACGGGAGGATCTCGATGTCGCCCACCGTCCCGCCGACCTCGGTGATGACGACGTCGGTGTCCTCCGTGGCGATCCGGCGCACCCGGCGCTTGATCTCGTCCGTGATGTGGGGAATGACCTGCACGGTCTTGCCCAGGTAGTCACCCCGGCGCTCCGCTGCCAGGACGGCCTGGTAGATGGATCCGGTGGTCGCGTTGGAACTGCGCGTCAGGTTCTCGTCGATGAAGCGCTCGTAATGGCCGAGGTCGAGGTCCGTCTCGCCGCCGTCATCGGTCACGAACACCTCACCGTGCTCGAAGGGATTCATCGTGCCCGGGTCCACGTTGATGTACGGGTCGAGTTTCTGCATCGTGACGCGCAGGCCGCGCATCTTCAGCAGGCGACCGAGAGACGATGCCGTCAATCCCTTGCCGAGTGAGCTCGCAACGCCACCGGTTACGAAAATGTGCTTCGGCATTGGGTCTCCCGCCAGGTTCGAATCTCTAACGGGATTTCATACTAACCCACTCAGGGGCCGCATCACGCATGTCCCGCGGAGCTACCGCTTGCGCTTCTGCGCAGCCCCGGAAAGCGAGGCGATCAGGTCCTGTGCGTGAGTCAGAGCGGAACCGTCGGCCACTCCTCCGGAGAGCATCCGTGCCACCTCGGCCTCTCGTTCCTCGTCGCCGAGGGGAACCGCGGACCCGAAGGTCTTGCCCTTGACCACGGTCTTCGACACCATCACATGGTGGTGGGCGCTCGCTGCGACCTGGGGCAGGTGCGTCACTGCGAACACCTGGTGATCGCGACCTAGTTCCCGTAGTGCAGTCGCGACGGCGACCGCTGCAGCGCCGCCGATCCCCGCATCGACCTCGTCGAACACCATCGTGCCGGGCTCGTCCGTGAGCACCAGCCGGATGGCGAGCATGGTGCGGGCGAGTTCACCACCACTGGCCACTTTCGTGAGCGGCAGCGGCTCGGATCCCGGGTTCGCGGCAAGAAGGAACGTCACCGCATCGCCGGCAGGGTCGGAATTCTCGTCGCCCACCGACACCAGCACCTCTGCATGCGGCAGGGCGAGACTGCGCAGGTGCTTCTGCACGGCCGCACCAAGGGCCGCAGCCCGGGCCCGGCGGAGTGTTCCGACCTTCACCTGTTCGGCGCGCAGGACCGCCAGGGCCTTCCCCCGCTCCGAGTTCAGGGAAACCACACGCTCCGAATAGGAGGTCAATTCGTCGAGGCGACCCGATGCCTCCTGACCGAACGAGATGACATCGGCAAGCGAGTCGCCGTACTTGCGCATGAGGTCCCGCAACATCTGGCGACGCTGACGAACGGCCTCGAGACGCTCCGGCTGCTCCTCCGACCGTTCGGCCGCCGTGCGCACCTCCGCCAGCAAGTCGTCGATCTCGGCTGTCAGCGACGCCAGCCTGTCCCGAATGCCACCCAACCCGTCAAAGGGAGCCACCGCACGGGCGGCGCGTCCGACGGCATCCCCTGCACCGTTGTCACCGCCGAGGAATTCGGCAACGGCCCACAATGTCTCTCGGTACCGGGTGGCGTCAGCCAGAAGGTCTTCCTCCCGACCGAGGTCGGTCTCCTCGTCGGGCGAACCAATCGCGGCGCCGAGGATCTCACCCACCTGGAACTGCAGCAAGTCGATCTCCCGGGCCCTGGTCTTTTCGTCCCCGCCGAGCGCTGCGAGGGACGCGTCGATCTGCGTCACCGCTTCGCGCGCCTTCCTCAGGGCCGCCAGGTCGACCCCCGCAAATCGATCAAGAGCGTCTCGTTGCGCTGCCGCACCGAGGAGTCGCTGGTGCGCGTGCTGGCCATGGATGTCGACAAGCTCCTCGCCGATTTCGGACAACTGTGTGACCGTGGCCATCCGGCCGTCCACATAGGCGCGGGAGCGCCCCTCCTTCGCAACGACACGGGTCAGGATCGTCTCGATCTCGGCTCCGTCAACTTGACGGACGAAC